>Ga0134125_10000053_pt1 | contig 170049 bp, 133 predicted proteins | sample KB31751_FD_96464 | JGI IMG/M metagenome (GOLD analysis project Ga0134125, IMG submission 96464) | Terrestrial soil microbial communities with excess Nitrogen fertilizer from Kellogg Biological Station, Michigan, USA - KB3-175-1 | ecosystem: Environmental > Terrestrial > Soil > Unclassified ...
AACCTTTGCCGGGCAGGGTTCGCACCTGCCGGGTTCCATCTGAAAGGTTTCCGCTTTGTCAGCTGCTGCCTACATCGCTTTCCCCTTTCCCAGGCTTGACCTGGCGCACAGACTCTGGCTCCTGTTCTGGCTCCGGCGTGAAGTTCGTCAAGCACCGCGCGGCTAGCATTCGTCGCTTCACGAATTTCTGTCCGCTGGTCCGAGAGGTAGTCTTCAATCGCGTTCGGGTCAGCAGTGGCGCGCGCTTTGTCTATAATCGATTCCACTGCGAGGCGAAACCGACGTCGTTCGCCCGCTCGTCTCTCGACAAAGTTGACCAGCGCCTCAACACTGACGTCTCGCAACTGCTCTGCGGATGGCACATCAACTTCTAGAGCCGCGAGAGTGCTAGAGACATCGCCCGGCGTGTCGGGCTGGAACAGAAGTGCTTGACCTATTGCGGCGTCATCCTCAGCTTCAGCGAACAACGGAGCATCTATGCGGCTGCCTATTTCAGAAGCGAGGCAGTACATGTAGAATGCGCCGATCTCTTCCATCCCAATCCAGTCGCCGAACTGATGGGCGAGACGCTCTTTGCGCAGTCGACGGATGACGGGCTCAGCGATCTTCTCAACATGAATACCTCTCGCGTCGTTGACAATTGCCCGCGCAGCGTCAGGCTCGATACGAAAGCGGTCGGTCTCGATTGCGACCTCGGCAAAGAACCGATCTGCGGCTTTCGTTTGGTAAAGTTCCGGGTCAGTAGCGACGAGCAACCCGCGCTCGGCAAGAGCACGGGTATCGCGATCGTCACCACGAACATGATCGCCTACCCGAACCGACTGAGGGACGATTCGGCGCACACGGTCCCAATACAGGAGTGCCGACTTAATGTTTCCAAGTGATCGCGGGTGAATGTAGGGGTAATACAGCGTCGTGCCAGCCGACATGGCGCCTCCAGTTAGAATGGAAATAATCTTAAAGCAACCTTCCCGGCACTACTGGGCTTGCTGCCCGCCGAACCGCACTCTGAACTTATCCGCCAAATCCTTAGCGACTCAGCCTCAACCCCACACCGGATCCTTCAGGCTTGGCTATCTTCTTGATTCTTTGGATCATCGAAATCATACGCCGGTTCCTTAACCTCGTCAATGCCCTGGACCCCGAGCGATATGCATGCCGCAGGAGGGTCCGTTTTGGGGCACCCTTCGGGAGGCCCGTGGAGGTCGCCATTCCAGACCCATCTATCTGGGAGAGAAGGAGTTGCGGCGATTCAAGCAAGCCATGGCAGTCGTATATGCCTCCCGGCGACTCGTAGGAAGGAGTGATAGCCGGCAACGATATGCATTCCGAGCGTTGCCGGACCGAGCTTCGTAAGTCGCAGGGAGTCAGCCAGATATCGAGATTTCGGCCTGGCCTGAGCTGGACGCTTATACGCCTCGTAAGGGCGTCTAAGGTTGGCCGCTTATACGGCTGACCCCAATGAATTCTACGTCGCCTATAGGGCGTCCATGGGACTCCGTACTCCCCTGCCGCCACGGTTCAGCACGTGGGTGTAGATCATGGTCGTCTTCAGGCTCTGGTGACCCAACAACTCTTGCACGGTCCGGATGTCATAGCCATTCAAGAGCAGGTGGGTGGCGAAGGAGTGCCGCAGAGTGTGTCAGCTCGCATGCTTGGCGATGCCTGCCTTGTGCTTGGCCTCGTGGAACGCCCTCTGAAGATTTCGTTCGTGCAGATGGTGCCGGCCACGCTCTCCCGTCCGAGGATTCCGAAACAGCGAAGGAGCCGGAAAGGCGTACTGCCATCCCCACTCAGCGTCCGCGCCAGGATATTTTCGCGCCAAGGCGTAGGGAAGACTCACCCGGCCATACCCCGTCCCAAGATCCTCTTCGTGAAGTCTCTTGACAGTCTTCAGGTGCTTCTGCAGCTCTGCTTTCAGCGAAGCCGGCAGCATCGTCACCCGATCTTTCTCTCCCTTACCGTCCCGCACGGTGATCTGGTCGTAGGCAAAGTCGACGTCCTTCACCCGCAGGCGCAGGCCCTCCGTCAGCCGCATCCCGGTGCCATAAAGCAGGGAGAGAAAGAGACGCTCTACCCCGGCAAGATGCGAGAAGATCGTCTTGACCTCCTCCGGCGACAACACCACGGGGAGCTTCCGAGTCCGCCTCGCCCGGACAAGGCCCTCCAGTTCTCCCACCTCCTTCTCAAGGACTATCCGGTACAGAAACAGCAGTCCGCACAGGGCCTGCATCTGGGTCGAAGCACTGACCTTCCCCTCCACCGCCAAGTGGGTGAGGAAAGCGTTGATCTCCTTCTCTCCCATCTCCCGGGGGTGACGCTTCCCATGAAAGAGGATGTAGCGCCGAATCCAGTGAAAGTACGCCTTTTCTGTCTTCAAGATCATATGGCGTACCCTCAGGGCCTGCCGCACCCGCTCCAGGAGACGGGGCTCCCGCGAGGTTTCGACAGGGACCTGCACGTCCGTGACCGAGATCTGTTCCATGACCGTCCTCCGCCTGGTTTGCGCCTAGCATGGCACGAAAGATCACGCCCAGACAAACCCGTGGTGACGAATACAAGGTATCGCGGCCCTTCAGGCCGCATCTTCCTGGACCGGCCTGGTACCCAGGGCGATGCCCTGGGCTTAAGGATCACGACCCTTTGGGCCGTCCTGACTTCGACGCCTGTGCGATTCGCCCTATCCGCACCAATGCGACGATGCCGAAGGGCCCCCGCGCGAGCAGACGCTTGGCACTCGGGAAAAGCTGGCGACGACGGTCACTCCCGAGATGACGCGAGACTTCTCGCACCGGGAGGCCTTGCGGGTGAAGCTCGTCGCGATCGAGGCGGAAGCGAGTTGAATGGCTCCGTACCAGCGCGGAGTCGTTCCGTACCCGTACTGGATGACTCAGTACCCTTCCGGAGTCACTCCGCACCCTTACGGAACGACTCAGTACCGGTACCGAGTCGCTCCGTACCCTTGCTGAATGGCTCCGTACCAGGGCGGAGTCGTTCCGTACCCATACTGGATGACTCAGTAACGGTGCGGAGTCACTCAGTATCCTTACGGAGTCGCTCCGTACCCTTACTGAATGGCTCCGTACCAGTGCGGAATCGTTCCGTACCCGTACTGGATGACTCTGTACCCTTACGGAGTCGCTCCGCACCCTTACTGAATGACTCAGCACCGGTACCGAGTCGCTCTATACCCTTGCTGAATGGCTCCGTACCAGTGCGGAGTCGTTCCGTACCTGTACCGGATGACTCCGTACCAGTGCGGAGTCACTCAGTATCCTTACGGAGTCGCTCCGCACCCTTACGGAATGACTCGGCACCGGTACCGAGTCGCTCCGTACCCTTGCTGAACGGCTCCGTACCAATGCGGAGTCGTTCCGCACCCGTACTGGATGACTCAGTACCAGTGCGGAGTCACTCAGTACCCTTACGGAGTCGCTCCGCACCCTTACTGAATGGCTCAGTACCGGTACCGACCAGACCGTTCAGACAACGGGGAGGGAGATCCTTCGCCGGAGACGCCCCACGGGGTAGCTCGCGCTACCCTCTGGGCGTCTCTACATTGGCTGGCGGCGACCTTCAGATATAATTTCACGACATCTCCGCCTGGGGCCACAACCAATCGCTGACCACCTTCTCCACCGGCAAGGCATACCTGTCACGTTTCAATCGCCAGCGCGCCAGGGCCCTCGCGGGACGCGTCCAGGACGCGCCCCGGTTCCAGGCGAGGCGCTGGTAGAACTTGAAGCGCTCGATTCGGCGGTGCCTTTCGGGGCTCACCCAGGGGCCGGCGGAGCCGATGAAATCGAAGCGGGCCCAGTCGTCCAGGGTGCTTGGCAGCTTGTAGCCGTCGCGGACGGCGTCGTCGGTCAGGGCGGAGCCGGGGTAGGGCTTGAAGTAGAAGATGGGCGTCTCGAAACCGGGCGAGAGGGCTCGCAGGCGCTTGGCCACGTCGAGCGAGGCCTGGACGCTCGCGTCGTCCTCGCCAGGAAAGCCGACGATGAAAGGGAAGATCACGTTCACGCCGTGGCGCAGGCACTTCTCCGCGCTCTCGAAAACCTGCTCCAGCTTGATGTCCTTCTTGATGCGGTCCATCGTCTCCTGCGAACCGGACTCGACGCCGACGATCACCCGCCTCAAGCCCGAACGCCGGCATTTCGCCATAGCCTCCTCGGAGAGGCGCGCTCCCTGGTCGGCCCGCATGGTGGCTGCCCAGGTGATCGGAATCTCACGGCGCAGAAGCTCGTCGGCCACGGCTTCGACCCGCGGCGCGTAGGTGAAGTACGTCTCGTCCTGGAAGGATAGATCGTCGAAGCCGTAACGCTGGTACAGCTCTTCGATCTCGCGGCCCATGCGCTCCGGAGCCAGCCCGATCCATTTGCGGTTGTAAACGAAAGGATCGGCGCAGAAGGCACAGCGGAAGGCGCAGCCCTGCGAGGAGATGTAGTCGAGCTGGCGCTTGCCTTTCAGCTCGTAATACCTCTCGACGGGCAGCATGCGATAGTCGTGCGGACGCAGGGTGTTGAGATCGGCGAGCGGGCGGGGCGGGTTCTGGCGGATGGTGCCGTCTGGAGTCCGCACCGTGCACCCGGCGAGGTTCGCGATGGGCTCCTCCGCCGCCAGCCGGTCGCAGATCTCGTGAAAGGTGACTTCGCCCTGAGCCTGGACGGTGACGTCCACGCTCGGCTCGGCCAGGCACTCGGCGCCGAACATCGACGGATGCCAGCCGCCCCAGACCACGGGCAGGTCCGGCCGGTACGCCTTGGCCGCCCGCGAGATCGCCACCGCGTCGGCGATCGGCGCGCCCGTCAGCACCGTCACGCCCACACAGAGGGCACCTTCGAGGGCCGCGAGCACGGCCGCGGCGGGATCGGCTTCGAGACGGCCGTCGATGATCTGAACCTCGTAGCGCTCGGGATCGAGGTGCGAGCCCACGGCGAGAAGCGAGAGCGGCATCGTGTAGAACACCGCCCGCGGGTTGTAGAGCACGACGCGGTGGCGGCTCATGCGCTCTCCTGTCGAAGCGAAAGCGAGCAGACGCAGCGGCGGCAGATGGGATCGCGTGTCGTGTCGAGATTCTGGCGCCACGAGATGGCCGCCGGCGAGTTTAGGATGTTGCCCAGGCTTCCCCCCTGCCGCAGGTTCCCGAGCGGCGGCTGGAAGAAGCAGGGGCGAACGGTGCCGTCCGCCTCGACGACGGCGGAGACCCAGGGGGCATTGCACACGACAGGGGCGAAATCGCCATCGCCGAGCAGGGCGGCGAAGTGGCGCAGCAGCCGGCGCCCGAGCTTCTCAGGGCTTTCGGCGAGGAAGCCGCTGGCAAAGTCGGCGGCGTGCTCAATCGTCAGGGCCTCGAGCTCCTCGGCGAGAAGGGGCAGATCCTCGCGGCGGAGCGCCACCTCGCCGGCGCGGTCGCCGCCCCAGCCGCCGGGTCGGTTGAAGGCTTCGCTGGTCACGTCGGCGGCGAGGAAGCTGATGCGATCGAGCCCAAGCTCGTGGGCGGCGGCCACGGTAGCCCGCAAAACGTGGAAGTTCGCGCGCTGAACCGTGCAGCGGCCGGAGACGGCGATTCCCGGACCGGCGGCGCGGATGGCGGCGACGCCTTCCGCTAGGCGGTCGAAAGCGCGGGGGATATTGCGAATGAGGTCGTGAATCTCGCAGGGACCGTCGAGGCTGACGACGACGTCATCACAGTATTGAGCCAGCGCCGCGGCGTCGCGAGCGAGGAGGAGGCCGGTCGAAAGAATGGTGATGCCGATGCCCGCGTCGTGGAGTAATGCGCAGAGATCCCAGAGATGGCTGTGGAGCAGGGCTTCGCCGCCCGAGAGCACCACCCGTCGGACTCCAAGGTCCCGCCACTCCGCCAGCCAGCGCTCGACCTCGGCGGCCGAGATCTCCTCGCGCCCCTTGTCGCGCCAGATGTCGCACATCAGGCAGCGGCAGTTGCAGCGGCTGTGAGGATAAAGGATGAGGATCGGCAGCCGGGTCACCGGATCTTCGCGAGGCAGCGCCGGAAGAACGGCGATCTCCGGTCTAGGGCTGGGAGCAAGGACCGTCATCGCCGCTCCAGCTCCAGCAGGTAGTGATCGGAGAGCCACGGCAGCGGCGGCACGGTCTCCAGCCGTCGCTCCCACCGGGAGAGAGCGGCCAGTAGGCGAGGATGCGTCCGCGCCCAGGGCTCCCACTCCGTAGGCGGGAGCAGCGCGCCGACGGCACTCAGCCGCAAGGGACGAAACGCGGGAGCGAACGCGCGCCGCAGGGCCGAGGGAGCCGGATAATGCACGGTAATGCCGCGCCATTCGACTCCCCCGCGCCGCAGCCGGCGGAAAGCCTTTTTAAGCTCGCCGCGCAACAGGAACCCTGCCCACTCCCAGGGAACGAAAGGTCCCATCACGCAAAGCAGAACTGCCCCGCCCGGCCGCACCAGATCGCCCAAAGTCTGCCCCAGGCCAGGCAGGTCCGCCACGCAGTTGAGCCCGCCGAAATTGCTGAAGGCACCGTCAAAAGGACCGGAGAGAGACGCGAGATCTTCCATCGCCAGCCGCCGCGTCTCGATCCCCTCAGAAAGGCCAGCCGCCGCCACCTTGGAGCAGGCCTGTTCGATCATCGAGTCCGAAGCGTCCGTCGCGACCACTCGAACGCTCCGGAGGCCCAGGTGAACCGCGTCCTCGCCCGTGCCACACGCCATCTCCAGAACGCGATCGCCCGCCGCGAAACGCGAGTCCAGTCGGCGCTGGACCGCCGCGCGCAAAAGAGTTCCAAGAGAGGTGGAAGTAAAGTGGTCATCGTAGCCGGCGGCCAGCGAGTCGAATCCCTGGGAGCGCCGGCGTCCCGCCGGCCGGCTTATTTCGCTTTGAAAAACAGCGGAGTTAGTAGGCCGGCGGAACGCCGGCGCTCCCAGGGTCACGCCTCCACCTCCCCCGCCATCACCGCCATCGCCTCCCGCGCCGCCAACGCCTCGGCCCGCTTGGCCGCCGCGAGCCCCGGATCGTCCACCGCACGGTGCGCCGCCACCTCGCCGCGCAGCCAGCGGTCCGCCTGCTTATAATAGGCCTTCGAGCGGCGGCCGCGGATCACGTAATCGCGGTCCGTCCCGTCCTCCCAGGACTTGGTCGCGATCACCCGGCTGGCGGCGTCCTCGAAGTAGCCGGTGTTCTTGATCGGGTAGGCCACGGTGGTGAAGAAGACGTCCGGGTTCGCCTTCTTCACGTGCTCGACGGTGGCCTCCATGTCCTCCAGGGTCTCGCCCTCATAGCCCCACATGAGGAACATGCCCACCTGAATGCCGTGGCGCTGCGCGGCGTGGGTGGCCCACTGCACCTGCTCCGCCGTAACACCGCGCTCCATCGCGTCGAGAATGCGCTGGCTGCCGCTCTCCGAGCCGATCCAGATGCGGTAGCAGCCCAGTTCCGCCAGGGCCTCCAGCACCTCGTCGCGCATCATGCGGTCGGCCCGGGAAATGGTTTCGAAAGGAAGACGCAGGCCGCGCCGCTTCAGCTCGGCGGAGTACTCGAAAAGCCAGCGGTGATTGATCGTGAAGACGTCGTCCGCGTACCAGACCTGATCGGGCTGCCAGCGGTCGCGGATCTGCTCCAGCTCGCCCGCCACGTCGGCGACGCTGCGGCGGCGATGTGTGAACCCGAAGACGGCGTGCGAGCACCAGCGGCACTTGTAGGGGCAGCCACGGGCGGTGATCAGATTGACGCTCCCCATGCCGTGGTGCGTGCGCCAGACGTCGACGTAGCGCGCCTGATCGATCTGCTCGCGGTCGGGCCATGGAAGCGAATCGAGATCGGCGATCTGTGTCCGTTCCGGGTTATGGACGACGGCGCCCGTCTCGTCCCGGAAGACGGTGCCGGCGACGCCGTGGAGCCGGTGGGGGCCGCGTTGCGCGAGGGCCGGCAGCAGCTCGGCCATCGTCTCCTCCCCTTCTCCGGTCACGATCACCGAGGCGCCGTGGGAAAGATACTCCTCGGGATAGTTGGCAGACTCGGGGCCGCCGAGCACCACCGTCCAGCCCTGATCGCGGGCGAAGGCGGCGATCTCGATCACCGGCCGCCGCGTCATCAGGTTGGTGTAGATCCCCAGAACCCCCGGCCCCTCGGCGAGACGCGCGAAAAGCTCCTCGCGGGTGGCGAACGTGGTGTCGAACATCTCCACGTCGAAACCTTTCCGGCGCAGATAGGAGGAGAGGTAGAGCAGACCCAGCGTCGGGTACGGCTTCATGATCTCCCGCTCCTTCTCGTCCTCGGACAGGAAGTAGCCGTGAGTGAGCAGGAGGTCCGGCATGATGCGTTGGTTTCCGATCCTAGTTCCAGGTCCGCGACAGGTCCGGCACGGGCAGCTCTTCGTAAAGCTTGTGAACCGCCGTCGGCACGGCGCTGCGCGACACCGGCTCCAGGCGCTCCAGCTCGCGCCAGTCGTCGTTCAGGCGGCCCATCTCCCTCCCCAACTCTTCTCCGGAGCGCAGCCGCAGCTGCAGCGCAAGATCGCGGTGCACGAGCAGCCGCAGCCGGCGGTAGAACGGCGTCTGGTAGGTGCCCTGGAACATCATGGCGAGGTCGTTGCTATCCTGCCAGTGGGTCTTTTCCCCAAGCTCGGCCTGGACCATGTCGAAGAAGCGGGTGCCGGGCAGGGGGTAGGAGACGCTGACGCCGACGTCGTCCGGCAGGATCTCGCGCACCAGCTCGACGGTGGCGAGGATGTCCTCGAAAACCTCGCCGGGGTAGCCGAACTGGAGGAACCAGCAGGCGCGGATGCCGGCCTGCTGAAGGCGACGGGTGGCGTCCACGATCTGGCTGACGCGGGTGCCCTTGTCCATGGCGTCGAGCACCTTCTGACTGCCGCTCTCGGCGCCCAGCCACACCTCGACACAGCCGGCGCGGGCGAGGCCGTCCACGGCGACGGGCGTCATCAGGTCGGCCCGCGACTGAATGGTGAACGGGATCACCGCGTCGCGCGCCGCCACCTCGCCCGCCAGCTCGGCGACCCACTTCGGCTGCAGACCGAAGATGTCGTCCGCGAACCAGAGGTGATCGGGCTTGAGGGTGGTCTTGACCAGGGCCATCTCCTCGGCGACGTTGGCCGGCGAGCGCATGGCGTAGCGCCGGCCCCAGATGGGCTTCGCGCACCAGTTGCAGTGGAACGGGCAGCCGCGGGTGGTCACCAGATTGAGGCTGTACCGGCCGTGCGCCTGGTGCCACGCCTTGCGGTAGCGCTCGACGTCGAGAAGGTCCCAGGCCGGGAAGGGGAAGAGGTCGGGCTGGCGCTCGGGCTCGCGGGGCGACGTGCGCCGCACGCCGTCGTCGGCCTGGGCGTCGGGGAGGATGAGCCCGGCCACGGACTCGACCGGCCGCGCCGAGCGGCCGGTGAGCACGTCCAGCAGCTCGCGGAGGGTATGGTCCGCCTCGCCGCCCAGGCCGTAGGCGACGCCGGCCTCGAAGTACGGCCGCGGATGGTCGGTGAGGTCGGAGCCGGCGGCGAGCACGGTGATGCCCCGCTCGCGGGCTAGGCGGCTCATGCGGCAGGCGGCCTCCCGGGCGTGGCCCAGGCACATCTTGGTGAGGAAGTTGAAGCTGTCCTCGTAAATCGCGACGAAACGGGGCCGGTGGCGGTCGAGCGCCTCGGAGAGCTCCTCCTCCCCCGCCGCGAGCATGGCGTCGAAGAGGGCCACGTCATAACCGCCCTGGCGCAGCATGGCGGCGGCGTAGAGGGTTGCCAGCGGCGCGTAGGGGCGCATCTTCTCGACCTGCTTGGGATCGTTGCGGAGGAAGAACGAGTGAGCGAGAAGGACGTCAGCCACGTCGCCTCAGCTCCAAAGCAAAAAACGTTCCCAGGGAGCGGAGCCCAGGCAGGCTGGAGGCTAGCCGCTCCCAGCGCATCCCGCGATCTCCAGAGTCGTCATCCACGGATCGGAATATACCTTGTCCGCTCCAACCGGAGACCATGAAATCCCTGACAAAAACACGGGCGAGCTCGCGCGGCGTCCACAGACGGTGCGGCACCTCGACTCCAGCGATGCGGACCCCGAGAGTCCTGCCTCTCCGCCAACGGTTCAGGACGTGCAGAAACAGGACGCCTCCGGGCCGCACGAGCCGCCCGGCACCGGCGGCGAGACCGGTGAGGTCCGCGGCGGCGTTGAGGCCGGCGAAGGTGGAGACCAGCCCGTCGAAAGGACCGGTCAGGCCGGTTTCGTCCAGGCGATTGAGATCGGCGACGACCGTGGGGACCGAGGGCGCCTTCAGGGTCAACAGGGCCAGCATGCCCGGAGAGAGATCGCAGGCCGTCACCTCGACGCCGCGCCCCACGAGATGGAGCACGTCGAGGCCCGTGCCGGCGGTGACGTCCAGCACCCGCGAGCCGGGAGGAAACAGCGCGTCGAGGCGCTCCCACAGCCGCTCCCGCACCCAGGTGGACGGCGCCACCGCTCTCTCATAGTCCGCGGCGATCGCGTCGTAGGCGGTCCGGGCCGGGGAGACGAGAGGCGCGGGCATTGGTGAGGGAGGAGCTATCCGAGCCAGAAGACCCTCATCACCCCGGCCCTCTTCTCCCGCCCCCTCCCACCCCCCACACCGGGAGAAGAGGGAGGGCGACACGAAACGGCCTCGCATGCCTTCCCCCTCTCCCGGGGCGGGAGAGGGGGTTAGGGGGTGAGGGCTTTGGGCGGGGGAACCTCTGAGACACGTTAAGTTAGCGCCTATGGGGTTAAGGGGTGAGGGTTCGGACTCGTCGCCACCCCTTCAACCGCGCGCAGCACGACCTGGGGGGACCGGTTGAAGGCAACCCGGCCGGAGGGGCACTCGACCGCCACGTGGTAGCTCCCCGCCCCGGGCGCCACGAAGTCGGCCTCGTAGACCCCATCGCCCACGGGGCGGGCCGGCAGCCGCGACTGCCAGGAGCCGGAGGATAGGAAGGCCATCACCTGGACGTCGGTAAGGCCGTCGACCGGCTGGTGCGTCGTGGGATCGGTGATGCGGAAACGCAGGTGCGCCGCCTGTCCGGCCGTCACCGTGCGGCTCGCGATCCGCGGCGCCACCTCGAACGGGCGCTCGCGCAGACGCTTCGCCGCGAGCACGGGGTCTTCGGCCACCGTCACGTCGAAGCAGTGCACGGTGCGCGGCGTGTCGAGGAAGAAGGCGAGGCGGTAGCGGCCCGGCCCCGGCATGCGGGCGACGGTCTCGTAATTTCCCGGCGAGCGCTCTTTCAGGCTGCGGTCGACGACCAGCACAGCGCGCGGGTGGCCGCCGTAGTCCTGGAAGCTCCCCATGGGCGCCGCCATGCCCTCGCGGTAATAGTAGATGGCGCCATCCGCCGCGTTGGCGACCAGCATGCCCCCAGGCTCGGGAGCCCGCACGATGGCGTCGGGGCGCGTCGACAGATCGCCCGGCGGGTTCACGAAGCCGGGCGGGTGCTCGCCGCCGGGGAAATCGGCCACGGAGAGCGCGTGCCCCTTCTCGCCGAGGCTGGCGAGGGTGATCATCAGCACGCTGTCGCTCTCACGCTGGCGCACGTAGGCGAGCGTGTCGGAGAAGACGACCTGCTCCGGGATGCCCGGAACCTCGCCGCTCTGGATGAAGAGGTTGGCCGCCACGTCGAGCACGTGGACGCGGCGTGCCTGTGCGTTGGCCACGATGGCGAAGCGGCCGCCGGGGGCGAAGCGGAGCGGGCCGAGGCCGGCTTCGGCAGTCACCGCATTTACGGTCGCCCGGATCCGCAGCCCTTCGGGCTCGACGATGAACACCTTCCCCGCCTCTCCCGCCACGGCATAGACGGCGTGGCCGAGCGTCGACCAGGCGACCGACGTGGGCGCCGCGGGCAGCTCGACCTCGCCGAGCTTCGCCAGCCGCGCGGTATCGATCACGGTCAGAGTCTTCGTCTTGCCGTCGGTGACGAACAGGCGACGGCTGTCGTCGGAGAGCACGAGATCTCGTCGTGGCTCCCCGAGCTCAGCGACGCCGATCGGAATCCGTCCAAGACTCTTGAGACTCAGGGTGTCGATCGCCGCGACGCCGCCGGCGTTGGTCACCCAAAGCCTGCCGCCGTCGGGCTCCAGGGCGAGCCGGCCGGGACGCGGTCCGGCGTCGATCTGGGCGACCACCCGCCAGTCCGCGGTGTCGACCGCCGCCACCTTGCCGGCCGCCGGCTGCGAGACGTAGAGACGGGCGCGATCGGCGGACAGCACCCAGTCCTCCCCCGGGCTTTCGAGCTTCACCTGGGCGAGGAGCTTGCTGCCGCCGAAGCCGGAGAGCGGATCGATCACCGAGACCGAGGCGTCGTCGTTGAGCGCCAGCACCTTGTAGGCGTTCAGGTCGACGGCCGGCCGGCGGAAGAAGCTGCCGCCGAGGAGCTGCTCCACCGTCTCGGTGCAGGTGGCGCCCCCGCCGGCAGCGCGCGCCGCCGCCGAGTCCAGCCAGGCGGCGGGCGAGGCACCGGCGAGCGGCGTGCCCGTCGCCACGTCGGAGAGCCGGAAGCGGATCACCGTCTCCTGCCCTTCCTTGAGATCGGGCGCCGCCGAGAGCTCGATGGCGATCCCTTTCTCGACCGCGCGCATCTCCCCGGCCCGAACCGCGAACGGGCCGGGGAGAACGAGCGCGGCGAGCAGCGGCAGGAGCGGGCGCGGTGTCACCGGCTGCCGCCCTCCACCGCCCGGGGGGCCGAAGTGGCGTTGACCGGCGTCGCCGGTGTCTCGGCCGCCGACTGCTTGCAGCTCTGGACCCGGAAGATGCCCCAGAGGCCGAGGTTGAACTGGTCCGCCGAGTAGGTGCGGAAGAGGTAGTCGCCGGCTACGGCGTTGGAGCCACCGGCTTTCTCGATGAGGACGTCGAAGTGGTTGCCGGGACCGTGGCCGCTACGCGATCCCTGCCAGATGCTGAGCGAGTCCTTCTGCGCACCGTAGGAGGCGAGGAACGACTTGGTGATGATCGAGGCGAGAGGGAGCTTGGCGAGGGGGAGCGCCGCCTGCAGCTTCTCCGCCGTGCAGCCGCGCTGATTCGACACGATCGACGAGGCGTAGAGGTTGGTCTGGGTGGTCTGCGGCGCGCAGCCGAGACCGACGCTCTCGTAGGGCGTCTCGGTCCAGACGTGACCGTAGAGCTCGAAGACCTCGTTGGTGATGACGCCGCCCGGGTGCAGCAGGCGGAAGCGCACCGGCTCGCCGGCGCAGGCGGTAAGCGTCGGCACGTGGCCCTGGTTGCACGCCACGGATTTGCCGCTGGGGCAGGCACCGCTGACCAGCGCCGTGGAGCAGCACTGCGCGGAGTTGGAAAGGATGCACGAGACGTCGCCGGCTGTGGTGCAGGCGATGCCGCTGAAGTTTGGAATCATCGTCTGGTAATTGACGCCGTTGAGAGCGGCGGCGCCGAGCGTGCCGGCGGGGGATGGCGGGTTCGCCAGGCCGTCCTGGGTGGCGAGCACGAACTCATGGAAGGCGGGACCGGACGCCGGCTTCACGTGGGCCTCGACACCATCCGCGGCCTGCCAGCCGGTCGCGCCCTCGGGCTCGATCACCAGCGCGCCGAAGAGGCCGTGCTGGTAGTGGTTGACGACGTCGGACGGCAGCAGGTTCGAGGCGCCGAGCTCGATCGGGATGTAGGGGTTCGCGGCGTTGCGCACGTCGACGTTGCCGGCGTACCAGGTGTAGGTCGCGGGAGTGCCGCTGTTGGCCACCGCCGTCTGGATCGGGTTGGCGCCGACGTTGAAGCCGTCGCTGGTCGAGGCGTCGAAGGTGGGAAGCTGCGGATGCAGGCCCACGTAGGGCGAGGTGTTCGAGGTGTAGCAGGGAGTCGTCGTGCCGCCCGAAGCGCAGGTCAGGCCGAAGGTCGGCGGGTTCGGCTGTGCCGGCGCCGGCAGGTTGGGCGCCGAGGCGCCCGCCGGCAGGTTGGCGGTGGTGACGTAGTTGTAGAGCTTCACCGTGACGCAGTCGCCGGCGTTGGCACGCAGCACCAGCGGTGCGGGAGTCGTGCTCTTGGGCTTGCAGGAAGCGCTCGGCGTGGTGCAGTTGAGGTCCTCCAGCTTGTAATAGAGGATGGCGTTGGGGTCGACGGTGCCGCCCTGCAACGTAGTGTAGGTCAGGCTGCCCGAGAGGGCCACCACCGTGTAGGTGCGGTTCTGGTGCGGCGGCGTCACCTTCGCCGGGCAGACCGGCAGCGACCCGGCCTGGGCCGGATTCTGGTTCTGGGGCAGCGGACGCAGATCGTTCCGGCGGTCGCCGTAGGCGCGCAGGAGCGACCAGTTGCCCCCCGCCTGCTCGATCGCCGCGGCACCCGCCATCAGCAGGTAATCGGCCTGTTTGCCCGTTCCAACCGTGGGCGTCGAGACCCAGCTCGGCAAGCGGAAGATCTGCTCGAAGTGCTCCGAAATGCCCATCACCTGGCTGCCGCGCCAGCCCGAGTCGACCCACCCGGGCTGCGACAGCCAGTGCACGCCGTGGATGGCGAGGTTGTGCGGGTTGATCTGGCCGGTGACCAGCGTGCGGATCTGCACGTCGTCGCCGGCGTAGGAGCGCAGCAGCGGCGTGAACGGATCGCCCGGCTGGAGTCCCGGCGTCAGCGGCGGATAGGGGCCGTTGCCGGTGAGCCAGGGGCGGGTCTGCGAGGTGTAGGCGAAAGCCAGGTCGCCGAGGGTGCCCGAGGTCGACGGCTTCTGGGTCGCGGGATCGATGATGCGCGGATAGAGCGGCTCGTTGCGGTAGTTCATCGAGAAGCTGTTCGAGCCGCCGGAGAGCGTGATGACCTCGGCCGCGATCTTGTTCGGGGCGTCGATGGGCTGCGTGCCCCAGGTGGCGATGTTGGGCAGCACCGTCGCCTTGCCCGTGGGGCCGAAGACGTTGAGCGGCTGGTAGGCCACGACCTGTCCGGGGACGCCCGCCACCGTGTTGCAGGTCGCCTGGGCGTAGTTGCAGGCCGAGACGTCCTCGGCGGTCTGCCAGGTGGCGAGCCGGCACGACAGCTTCGTGTTGTTGGAGCAGAAGCCGTAGGCGTAGCAAACGCCCGTGGCGCACCCCGAGGCCGGCTGGGTCGCGGTGGCGGGCGTGCAGGAGCGGGTGCTGTCCACCGAGCACCAGCCCTTGCCCGCGAACGGGTTGACCACCGACGCGGCGAACGGCGAGTAGGTGAGCGTCGAGTCCTGCACGGCGAAGACGAACTCGCGGAAGCTGGCGGCCTTAGCCGGCGTCTCGATGACCGCCTGCCAGGTGGTGGGGCCGCCGTCGCGCAGCGACAGGCCGTTGGCCCCGGTCACGGAGCGGCCGGGCAACGGCTGGCCGGCCGCGTCGACGCCGCCGAACGGCGCCCCCTGCGTCTCGTTGGCGTACCAGAGCGAGCCCTTGGGCTCGATCACCAGGCCGGCGTAGAGGCCCGCCTGCTGGTGGGTCGAGGGCCCGAAGTGGTCGTGGGTGAAGACGGTTCGCAGCGTGCGGTCCACCGCCAGGGCGGCCGGCGGATCGTGGCGCGGCCCGTCGAACAGCGGATCGGCGTACCAGCGCTGGATGGTGGCCTGCGCGCCCAGCCAGCGGCCGCCCGGGCCGGGGCCGAAGAACGGCAGCGCCTGGGCGGTGAGCTGGCGGGTGGGAGAGCCGTTACCGGCGCCCGCGGCCAGGCCGCCGCCGGCGTTGATGGCGCGGATGCGCTCCGTCACCTCGTCGGGCGAGAAGGTGCCGTCCTCATAGTTGAAGCCGTTGGTGGCGCCGTCGGAGGAGGTGACGTCGAACTTCACCAGGTGGATGTGCTGGCCCAGGATGTCGGTCGGCGTGCGCACCTGGAAGTCGTCGAGCTCGTAGACGTTCGGCACCAGGTTGGCGAGCGTGTACTCGATGCACTCACCGGAGTTGGCGCGGAAGAACAGCGGCTCCGGCGCGCGCTTGCCGGCCAGCGTGCTCTGGACGTCGCCCCACAGCGCCAGCATGCGCTGCTGCGGGAAGTGCCAGCCTTCTTTGTTGAACACCGCGTCGAGCTGGATGTCCGCCGCCTTGTAGCGGCGCGTCACCAGGCCCGCGGGCTTGCCGCCGTTGCGGCTGAAGTTGATGCACGGGTCGGCATACGGGGCGCCGGCGACGGCCGGCAGACCGTTGAGGATGAACTGCGCCGGCACGGGCCGCGGGGCCTGGGTGACGGTGGCGTGGAAGCGCTGGCCGTGGTATGCCATGGCGAGTTGCTCCACCCCCGTTCCCCCTTCGGGCAACTGGAAGGCCGAGACCTTTTCGAGCGTCTTGCTGAAGTCGACCGAGTTGAGCGGCGGAGTCGTGACGCAGCCCTGGCCGGAGGGATCCGAGCAGCCGCGGATCAAATGGCGCGGCAGACCGCCGTCGAGGGCCGCCGACTTCGGGTTGTTCGGATCCTCGTGCGCGAAGTCGAGCGGCGGATGCGGCGCCCGCTGGCCGCCGATGCCCGGAATGAAGAACGGATAGCCGGGGTTCGAGTAGGACCTGGGGTCGAGGTTCGTGGACGCGAAGGGCGAGACGCAGTTGACGCCCTGCTGGTTGCACACCTCGTACTGCGTGCCGTCCGGAGTCAGCTTGACGGGCCCGGGTGCCGGCGCCATCGGCAGCGAGGGCAGCGGCACCACGGCGGGAATCGGCGTGCCGGCGGCGATCTCGCCGTCGGGCAGCGCGCGCTGGCCCGGCACCGGCCGCGCGTCCTTCATCGGCGTGCCGGTTTCGAGCACGTCGTGGACGCGCCACAACGACCACATGCCGCCCGCGAAGTGCGGATAGAAGTGGCAGTGGAAGATCGAATCGCCCACCGTCTGGTTGACGTTGCCCGAGCCGTTGTAAACCATTTCGAGAGTGAACGCCGAACCCGGCCCGAAGGTCTGGCTGTCGGTGTAATACCCGTTCGGCGTGTCCGGCGAATGCAGCCACTGGTGCGCGTGCTGGTGATGCACGTGATGGAGGTCGAGGCCGGCGTGCAGGACGCGGAACTTGGTGTGGTCCGACATGTAGCTGTGGTAGACGTTCGAAGGATCGTCCGGATAGAAAGCGCGGGTCGCCTTCTGCTTGGTGTCGCACGAGTACTTGCCGTTGAAGTTGCAGGTGCCGGTGAAAGTCACCTGGCGCGCCTTCGCCGCCGTGCTCGACGTCACCGGACACGCCTGGTTCGGGTTCGGCAGGTCCGGATCGCACGACGTCTTGTTGTCGTCGCAGAGGCCGCCCGGCGTGCACGAATCGGTCGCCGGGTGATCGACCACCATGGCGGGATCGCCCACCGCCCACGAGGTGAGGAAGAACTCCTCGTACTTGCAGCTCGGGCAGTTGCCCATCGGTCCCACGCCCAGCCGGTTGGCCAGGATCTCCGAGGCGATGCCGCCGGTGCCGTAGTTGAAGGCGTAGTTGTCGGCGCCGTTGCCGTCGACGTTGAGACCGTTGGAGTACATTTGGTCGAACGCCTGCACCGACTGGAACATCTCGTGGTAGATGATGGTGAACTCGCGGTACGGTTGCAGGCGATCCGGCAGGGCGTAGGCGGGGTTGAAGACCGGCGCCAGGGAGGATGCCGCCGGGAACGATCCCGGCTGGCCGTCCGGCTGGCGGCCGGTGATCAAGGCTGTGAGGTCGCTGTGTACGATGCGTCCGCCGAAAGGACATCCTTCCTTGGCCTGGTTCGGGCAGGTCACCAGGTTGAGGATCGGCAAACCGGCCTGCGCATGCCCCGCCGGGTAGACGGCGTGATAGTCGAGGATCGGCTGGCCCGGCGTCGGGAAGCCCTTGGTCGCGAGCTTCAGGTCCTCGGCGGTGACCTGGCTGCGGTACCACTCCGCCCCCTTGGGCTCGACGTGCACGGCGCCGAAGAGGCCGAAGGTGAGCTGGCCGCCGTCGGAGTTGACGACGCCGCCGGGGTTCGAGTAGGTGTCGCCGGTGCTGTAGAGGAGGAAGCTGCCTTCGTGCGCCGCGTAGAGGGTGTAGACGTGCGGCGCCCCGCCCGGGCTCACCAGGCTGCTGGAGTTGGCTCCCACCCACGAGCCGTCGTCGTTCGCGTCCTTCACCCACTCCATGCCCTGCACGTGCACCGAGGCGGCACGGGTCGACGGCTGCGTCTGGGTGTTGCCGGGCGGCACGGTGACAGCCTGCGCCGTGGGATTGAGCAGGTTGGTGAAGGTGATCTCCAGGCACTGCCCCTGGTCGACGCGCAGCACCAGCGGGCGCGGGCGCTTGCCGGGCCGCAGCATGACCTTGCCGGCGCTGGGTTTGCCGGTGCCGCAGGTCGGCTGGCCGTCGATCACCGGACCGCCGGGAGCGCAGACGTCGTTGGCAAGGGCGAAGATCATGCCGTTCGGGAGGGAGGCTCCCAGCCGGTTCAGCACGATGGCCTGGTCGAGGGCCACGACGTCGGCCTTCACCAGGCCGCCGCTGCCCGGGCAGGTGGGCTCGCCCGCCGCCTGGGCATAGGGCGCCTGCGGGGGAACGGCTCCGTTGACGGCTTGCGGCACGAGCGCTACGGCGAGGCACAGCAGCACGGCGGACAGCACGAGCTTCGCTCTCATGACGAGGTCTCCTCCCCACAGAAGCAGCTCCACGGCTCGTGGGGGAGGCCGTGGACCCAGCAGGAATCAAGCTTCAATCGTTGGAGCCGGTAAAGCGGGGGCCATTCTACTGCAAGTGGAGAGCAACGAGCATGCCCGGCGAGTCACTCCCGGGAATCGGAGGATCCCGAGGTCCCGGCGAGCCCGCGCCGACACGTCACTGACGTGTCGGCGCGGGAAACTGACGCGTCAGAATCTCCCGGATCGCACCGAGCGCCCGCTCGACGGAGATGCGCCCCAGGTCGTTCTCCAGGGAGTCGTAGAGCGCCACGCAGCCCGTGCCGGCCGGCCGTGAATGGACGAGCTTCTCGCGCTGGGCGAAGTAGAGCGCCGGCACGTCTAGAGCAGCGGCGAAATGGAGAGGGGCGCTGTCGTTGCTCACCGCGAGGCGAGCCCGCGCCAGCAGGGCGGCGAAGACGTCCAGCGGGTCCTGGCGGACGTGGATGGACGGGTGCCAGGCTCCCAGAGCCGCCTCGATCTCGCGCAGCAGCGGGGCCTCCTCCGGGCTCCCTTCGATCAGGACCTTGAGATCGAGCTCCTCCGCCAGGGCGACCGCCAGCCGGGCGAAGCACGCGGCCGGCCAGCGCCGAGACGAGAGGCCGCCGGGCGAGAGCACGGCGAAGGAACGCGCGCTGAGACCGAGGCTGGCCAGCAGCTCGTCCGCCCGAAGACGCGCCGCCTCGGTGACGTGAAGCTCCAGGCGCTCGTCCAACTCGGGAGAGCCTGAGCCCAGAGGGTCCAAAGCGTGAAGCAGCAGCTTCGGGCTCGGCATCGTCCCCCAGAAGAACCATCCCTCGTGTGTCGCCAGTTCCCACGGCTCGCGGGAGTCGAGAAACCCGTCGTGATATTCGAGGTTGATGCGCCGCGGCACGCCGGCCGCGGCCATCGCCCGCATCAGCCAGCGGCTCTCGGAGCGCCGGGCCCAGCCGAAGAGCGCGGCGTCGAACGAGCGGCCGACGAGAGCCGCGAGCACCCGCCGCCGGCCCTCCTCGCCGTCGCGGGGATCGTAGACGACAAGCTCGGCGAGATGGGGATTGCCCGCCAGCACCGTGGCGGCGACCGGCGGGCCGACCAGGGTGATCCGGGGCTGACGGAAGATCTGGTGGAGGGCGCGCAGCAACGGCGTCAACCACAGGACGTCACCGATGTGGAAACGGGCCTGATGGATCAGGAACCGGAGACTCTCGGCGTCCCGGTCCAGGGGCGGCGGAGCCCCTGGGGCCACGCGCCAGAGCGGCGTCTCGCGGCGGAGGGCGGCGAAAAACTGCTGCCCCGCCGCCGCGCAATCTCCATCCTCGCCACAGCCGGGGCCCTGGAACCCGAAAGGCGAAGCGAGCACCAGGGCCGCCGCGCCCGGTTCCCAATCCCGGATGAGCCGTCGCAGCCCCGCGGCGAGCACTCCCCGCCCGCCCCGCTCCGTCAACCAGCTCACGCGATGGACCGGCAGCCGCGCGAACGGCGCCTCGTCGCAAAGCGCGGAGCGCAGATGAAGGACCACCTCCAAGGCCGGAGCCCGTTCCCGGATCGCCGCCATGAGTCGAAACAGCGCCTCGTACTCCAGAACGTGATGAATCGGCCGCAGACAGACGATGTCGAGCCGTCCACGCCGGGGCAGATCTGGAGGCAGCACCATGGCGAGGGAGTCTAGTACCGCGTGACCATTCCAGACACCATTTAGCCCGTAGGGCGGCAGTCCTGTAGCCCCGGGTGGGAACCGGCGGAGCCGGTGGGAACCCGGGGAATGGGAGGCGGAGCCGGCGTGAACCCGGGTATTCGGGCCAAAGGTCCGAGATCCTTCAGCCCAGGTCAACGGCCTGGTAAACAGTCCTATCACCACCCAAGGCGCCCCAACGGGGCGCGATAATTTACGCTGCGGCCAGGACACCCACGGATTGAACGTCCATGCCCGCTCGGTATCGCGGCCCTTCAGGCCGCACCTCGTAACGGTTCCATCCTACCCAGGCCGTTGGCCGAATCACGACCCTTTGGGGCCGTTCCGATGCCGACGCCCAAACGATTAGACCCTCCCCCACCCCGGGTTCGCACCGGCTCCGCCGGTTCCCACCCGGGGCTACGGGAACGCCGCCCTGACGGGCTCGCTCCTTTCCAAAGTCACTAGCCCGCCGGTCCCGGCCCCAATAGACTCGGCCGGTGTCCTCCCTATCCCACGTGCTCTGGCTCGGCGGCTCGGCTTGCGCCGGCAAGACGACCGCAGCCAAGGCCCTCGCGAAGTCGCACGGCCTCTATCTCTACTCCTGCGATGAGCGGTTCGAGGAGCACCGGCGGCGGGCCTCCCCGGAGCGCCATCCCAATTTTCATCGTCTGATGGACTTGCCGCCGACAGAGTTGTGGAGACCGCCGGTCGCGACGCAGGTGCGCGATCTCCTCCTCTTCTATGAGGACGAATTCGCCATGGTCGTCGAGGATCTGCGGGAGACTCAGGGGCCGGTGATCGCCGAGGGGGTCGGCCTGCTGCCCGCGCTCGTCGCCGAGGTTCTCGGCAAGCCTCACCAGGCCTGCTGGCTGATCGCCACGCCTGAATTCCGGCGGAGGCACTATTCACAGCGGGGCTTGACGGACCTCCTCGGCGGCTATCCCAATCCGCAGAGGACTTATGAGGACTGGATGGCCCGCGACGACGAGATCGCGGCCCACCTCGAAAGCCAAGCCGCGGCCCTCGCGCTCCCCCGCCTCGTTGTCAACGCCAGCCGCACGGAGGCAGAGACCGTGGAGATGCTGGCGCGCAAGCTCCGTCTTCAACGTAGAGGCTAGCGCGGCCCCTTGACCCGCCAGTTCTCCCGCCAGCGCGAGCCCGCGTCCGGGGCCTCCTTCTCGTACCATGTCGGCTGCATGCTCTTGAAGTCCGCCAGGGCGGGACGGACCGTCTCTTCCCAGAAGTCCTCCACGTCGTCGAAGGTCCGCAGCCGCGAGGGACGCCGCGGATCGTAGGCGGCGAGCAGCTCACGCATCTTGGCGCCCAACCAGGCGACCTGGCCCGCGATCATCTTCCGTCCCGCCGCGCGGTCAGCCAGGGCGGCGTCGGCTCCTTGGGCGAAGCGCTCGCCGGGTGCCGCCGGCCCGAGGCGCGAGGGATCAACGCAGGCGGGCTCCAGGGCCCAGAGCTGCGAGGTCTCCACCTTGCCCGCGTGATCGCCGTCCGCGCCATCGCTCGGAAAACCGGGGTTGGCCTCGAAGTCCGGCAGCCCGTAAAGGCGCACGCGGGTGAGCGGCTGAAGCCAGTTGACCAGGGTCCGGAGATCCAGATAATTTGGCCCGTAGTGTCCGGTGAGCAGGATGGCGGCATGGAAGCCCAGCACCTCGGCGGCTCGGACGTGATAGCAGACGTTCTTGAAGTGCACCCACGGAGGGACCGCCGACAGCCACGGCCGGGCCTCGCCGATCTCGCGCTCCGACCAGATCGCGTAGCCTCCCAGCTCATGGATATGCCAGAAATCGGCCGGAGCCACGATGCCGCCATGGCGCTTCGCCGCCTTCACCGCCAGACCGTGGGCTTTCAGACCATCCAGGCCGAGAGCATTCTGCGGACCGTGCGGCTCGCACAGGCCATAGGCGAAGTAGACCGCAGGAGTGGTCGAAAACGCCGCCTCCAGCTCATGGGGCAGCATGCGCTCCCAGCGCACTTCGTGTCGGGGCATGCGGGGGAGCTTAAGAGAACTGCCGCTAGAATCCAACGCGATGACGCAACCCGCACTGAGCAAGGAGCAGCGCCTCTTCTTCACCACCCAGGGCTACCTCGCAATCCCCGGCGTCCTCTCTCCCGAGGAGCTGGGGGCGATCCGCGCCGAGGCCGACGCCGCCGAGGCCCGCTGGCGAGCTGACCCGTCGCTGCCGGGCGTGCGCCGGAGCGATCTCGAGCAGGTGCTCGGCATCATGGAGCACGGCCCGGCGCTCTTCGAGCTGCTGGAGCACCCGCGGATCTTCCCCCTGGTGTGCGCGCTCCTCGGCCCGGGCGTCATGATGCTCGACCATGACTACTTCATCACCCCGCCGGGCGCCACCATCCCGCAGGGCTGGCACTTCGACTTCGATCTCCCCGGCGTCGATCATCCCCGCTCGCGGCTGATGGTCAAGGTCTTCTACGTCCTGGACGATATTCCCCCCGACGGCGGCGCGACGCTGGTGCTTCCGGGGTCGCACATCACGCCGGGAGGCATGACGTTGCCCAACTCCGAGATGCCCGAGGATCTCCCCGGGGCCGTTCCGATGACCCTGCCGGCCGGCAGCGCCTACATGATCAACGACCGCACCTACCACTCGGCCGGCAACAACCGCTCCAGCATCCACCGCCGGCTGCTGATCTACACCTACGGCCACAAGTGGATGCGGATGTGGGACGAGTACCGCCCGTCGCCCGGGCTGGCCGCCCGCGCCGTCACGCCGCAACGCCGGCAGCTCCTCGGCCTCACTGATCCCTACGGCCCGCCGGTGGACTGGGAGGCGACGTGACCGCGCCGAGCACCCTGACCGAGGAGCAGCGCCGGTTCTTCGACGCCAACGGCTACCTCATGATCCCCGGCGCCCTCACCGCCGCGGAGCTGGCCGCCGTCCGCGCCGCCGCCGGCGAGGCCGAGGCCCGCTGGCACGCCGATCCCGCCATGCCGGGCACGCGCATTCCCGAGTTCGAGGAGATCCCGGGGATCATGGAGTATCACCCGGTGCTGTTCGACCTCGTCGAGCATCCGGCGGTCTTCCCCCGGATCCGGGAGATTCTGGGAACCGGCATCGGCCTCATCGACCACGCCTACTACATCACTCCGCCCGGCGGCCTCATCGACGGCACCGCCTGGCACACCGACGTACGCACCCGCATGCCCGGAGTCCACCACGCCGGCTCGACCATGATGATCCGCGCCATGTTCGCCCTCACCGACATCACCGCCGACAGCGGCGCCACCCTGGTGCTTCCGGGGACCCACCGGCAGCCGGACGACAACCCGATCCCGTCCTTCGCCACGCCCGAGGACATGCCCGGCGCCGTCGCCCTGACCTGCGAGGCCGGATCGGCCTACTTCTTCAACGGCAACGTCCTCCACGCCCCGAGCAACAACCGTAGCGCCGCCACCCGCCGCGTGCTGCTCTACAACTACGGCCACAAGTGGATGCGGATGTGGAAGGACCACGAGCCCTCCCCCCGCCTCGCGGCCGCGGCGACGACCCCGATGCGCCGCCAGCTCCTCGGTCTGACGCCGCCTTATAAGGGGCCGGACGCGGAGATCTGATCGGCGCGATAAAACCCCAAAGCCTGCACGCTGTTCCCCAACCACCCCGGCATCCGCCGCGCCACTCCGAACATCCCGGGCAACGGCCAGAGCAGGAAGCGCCGACGCCAGAGCAGCTCGCCGCTCGCGACGTCGTAGATCCTCAGCTCATTCGAATCCCCCAGGGCGAAGGCGTAGACGCTGCCGGCGATCTGCTGCACGTCGTGCAGCCAGCGCGAGCCGGTAGCGAAGCGCCGGGCGATCTTTCCCTCGGGAGTGAGAAAGACCAGCCGGCCGGTGGTGCTGTCCGCGAAGTAGACTTCCCCCTCTGAGCTCATCCGCGCGCCGTGACAACCCACGAAGCCGTGGCAGATCTCCTCGTAGGCGTCGCTCTCCAGATCGAAACAGCCGATCGCTCCCTGGATGAGCGTCGACACCACGAGCCGCGAGGGGCCGGCCCGGTGCGCCGAGTTGACGTGCGTGGTCTGCGCTTCGTCGGGGATGGCGTGACGGCGCAGATCGTCAGAATCCCTCAGCTCGTAGCCCTGGCCGTACAGTGACGACGGCATCCTCAAAGTGCGCTCCACCCGGCCTGCCTTTAGATCGAGGATCAGCACCGCGTCCGAGGCCGAACAGGAGAGGGCCACCCGGCCCTCCTCCAGTGGCTCCACCGTGTGCAAGCCCACGAGGTGAGGGTGCTCGAAGCGCCAGGCGACTTCGATTTCGGCGAGGGCGTAGGAGGCGCGCAGGCGCCAGCGCTCCAGCCGATTCTCGAAGCCGACCAGAAGATCGTCCGGGCCGAGCATGGCAATGTCCTGGATGCGGTCCCGGCTGCGCACGTATCCGAAAGACTCCAACCGGACGCGTCCCTCCTCCACCAGGACGCGATAGAAGCTGACGGCACCGCTGTATAGCACTGGAGCCGGAGGCAGGCTTTCGAGGGGAGGCAGATTGCGCAGCCGCTCAGGATCGCCGAAGCGGTGGGTGAGGAACTGCGCCGAGCAGCGGTCGAGGTTCGTCGTGCGGCTCGAATGCGTGAGCGTCAAGACGCCCAGCACTTCAAGCGGCATGGCGCCGGCGATCGAAATGGACGCGCTCGACGAGGTCCAGATACCGGGAGACCACGGCGTCGCGATCGCAAAGACGGTGGACCTTGGTGCGGAGCTTCTCACCCCATGCGGGACTGGCCTCGGCGAGCGCCCGGCGCAGGGAGGTTGCGTCCGCGGAGTCGAAGAAAAGAATCTCGTCCGCGAACAGCTCGGGCAGCGCACCGACCAGCGTCGCGATCACCGGCACGCCCAGCAAGCCGGCTTCCACCACGACCATCGGAAACCCCTCGTGCCGGGACGCCACGACCAGGGCGTCGACGCTCCGCAAAAGGGTCCCCACGTCCCGGCCGGGAGGGAGAAAAAGCACTCGGTCACCCAAGCCCCGCTCCTCCACCTCGCGCTTCAGCTCAGCGACAGTGAGCAGTGGCGTGTCGAGTGCCTGCAGCAACAGATTGCAGCCGATCGTCTCCAGAGTCTCGATCAGCCAGGGAACGTTCTTCAGCGGCACCAATCTCCCCATCCAGCCGAGAGTCCGTCGACCGGAGCCGGTGAAAAAGTCTTGGCGCTCACCCGTCAAGTGAGCCGGCGAACCGGGGTTGGGAATGAAGACCGCGCCCGCGATCCGCCGCGCCACCCCCGGCGAGACGCAGACCACCGCGTCGATCACCCGCCGCCAGCGCCGCGCGAACCCAGGGCCGTCGACCGCTCGGTCGGTGTGGACGACGCGGATCGAGCCCGGTCGCGATGGATCGGCGGACAGAGCGGCCGGCACGGCGTTCGACACTCCGTACCAGAGCACCACGTCGGCCGCGCGCAGCCGTGGGCGCAGCTCCCAGCGGTGGCGGACGAAGGTCACCGGGCCGAACCGGATCGCCAGCTCCTCGCGGATGGTGGCCGCGCCGCCCATCTGGAGGTCATTGAGGTTGTCCAGGGCGCAGACGTCAAGCGCGATCCCCCCCTGCTCCCGCAGCCCCTGGGCGACCTCCATCATGGCGGTCTCGCCGCCGCCCAGGACGACGTGGGGAAAGACCAGGCAGAGGCGCAGGTTGGGCATCGGGGATAGACTAGCTCACCCGAGAAACCTGGACATGCGGCTCCACATCATCCGCCACGCCGAGCCCGACTATCCGCGGGACGCGCTCACCGCCCGCGGCCACGCCCAGGCCCAGGCCCTGGCGCGCCGTCTCTCGACGATGGGGGTCGACCAGGTCTACAGCTCGCCGATGAACCGGGCCCTGGAGACCGCCCACTACACGGCGGAGCGCCTCGGCCTCGGCGTGCGGATTGAACACTGGACCCGCGAGCTCGAGGACTGGTGGATTCCCGACGAGGCCCTCGGTGAGCGTCCCGTCTGGCAGGTGGACGCGACCACCCTCCGCGCCATGCCGCCCGGGCAGGAGATCTGGCCGCTCGACGCCCTCGCGCGACTGCGCGCCGCCGCCGCCGAGTTCCTGGGCCGCCAGGAAAACGCGGCGAGCCGGGACATCGCGGTCTTCTGCCATGCCGGCTTCGCGCTGACCTGGCTGGCCGAGTTGCTGGACGTTCCCCTGCCTCTCGTGTGGGCAGGTTTCTCCCTGCAGCCGGCCTCCATCACCACCGTCGACTTCGAAGCGCTGGCGGAAGGAGGCGCGGCGGCACCGCGCTGCCTCGGCCTGGGAGACGTGGGGCACCTCCAGGATCTCGATTCCTTCGATTCGGTTTGACCGCAAGATGCGGATGGAACGCTCCTCCCCTCCGGGGCTATCTTGCCTTGGACAAGAGGAGGAACGATCATGAGAGCTGCGATGACCCGCCTTTCCGCAACACCCGATCCCGAAACCGCCTGGACGGCCGTGCTGGAGCGCGACGCCCGATTCGACGGCCGGTTCGTCTACGCCGTGGACTCGACCGGAATCTATTGCCGTCCCACCTGCCCCTCGCGCCGGCCGCGGCGCGCCAACGTCCGCTTCTTCGGGGCACCCGAGGAGGCCGAGGGCGCGGGCTATCGCGCCTGCCGGCGCTGCCGGCCACGCCAGGGGGAAGATTCGTCGCAGACCGAAGCCGTGCGCCGGGCCTGCGAGTACCTGGAGTCCCATCTCGAAGAGACCCCTACGCTCCAAGACCTGTCGGGAGCCGTGGGCCTGAGCCCCTGGCACCTGCAACGTACCTTCCGGGCGGCGCTGGGGCTCTCTCCTCGGCAATACGCCGCGCGCTTGAAGGCCGAGCGGTTCCGTGGCGAGGTGCGGCGGGGCGAGTCGGTGGCCACCGCCACCTACGGCGCGGGCTACGGCTCCAGTTCCCGCCTCTATGAGACGGCGGACGCCAGCCTCGGCATGACGCCCGGCGCCTATCGCCGGGGCGGCCGCGGCATGCAGGTTCGCTACACCACGGCGGCCTCCCCCTTCGGCCGGCTGCTGGTGGCCGCCACGGAGCGGGGCATCTGCGCCGTCACCCTCGGCGACGACGATAGCTCTCTGGAGGCCGCCCTCCGGCGGGAGTACCCGAACGCCGAGATCGAACGCGACGACGCATCCCTTAGCCACTGGCTCGACGCCGTGCGGCCTGTGGTAGAGGGCGGCGCCGGAGCGGGGTCCCTTCCCCTGGATCTCCAGGCCACGGCCTTCCAGTGGCGGGTCTGGCGGGCCCTCCAGGAGATTCCCCGCGGCGAAACCCGCAGTTACGGCGAGGTCGCGGCCTCTCTCGGCCACCCCAAGGCCGCCCGTGCCGTGGCTCGCGCCTGCGCCAGCAACCGGGTGGCCCTCGTCGTCCCTTGTCATCGTGTGGTGCGCGGAGACGGGGAGCCCGGCGGCTACCGCTGGGGCGAGGAGCGCAAGCGGCGGATTCTGGCGGAGGAGAAAGGCTGATTCTCAAGCCGTCTTGACCCCGCCCCCGACTTGTCGCCATACTCTCACCCGAGCCCCGCACCCTCGAAGGGAGCGGGGCGTTTTCGTTTTATGGGATCAACGGGCAGCGGAGGATCGGTGATGCGTGTTCTCAAATTCGGCGGCACCTCGGTGGGCAACGCGGAGCGGATGCGCGGCGCGGCGGAGATCGTCGCCGGGCAGGCCGGGGACGCTCCCCTGCTCGTGGTGGTCTCGGCCATGGCAAGCGTCACCGACTCCCTGCTGCGCGGCTCCGAGGAGGCGGCGACCTGCGGTTCGGTGACCCCAGCCCTGACGCGCTTCCGCTCGGTTCACCGGGAGATCCTGGCCGACTTGAAGAGCGAGCTTGGAGAGGAGAGCACCGCCGCGGCCGAGGCCGACCTCAAGGCTTTGGAGCGGGAGATGGAGAACCTCCTGCGCGGTTTCGCGCTGCTCCTGGAGCGTCCGCCCGGCGCCATGGCCGTCCTCTCGTCGCTCGGCGAGCGCGCGTCCTGCGCCCTCTTTTCCCGGCTGCTCGCCGCTCGGGGGCTCGACGTCCAGCTCCTCGATCCGAAGACTTTGATCCGCACCGCCGGCTCGCCGCTCTCGGCCTCCCCCGACTGGGAGGCCACCCGGCAGGCGTTCGCGCCCCTGCGCTCCGATCCTCCGGCCGTGGCGCTGCTGCCCGGCTTCTTCGGCGGCGACGGATCCGGCCGCACCAATCTCCTGGGCCGCGGCGGCTCGGACTACTCCGCCGCCATCGCCGCCTGGGCCCTGGAGGCGGAGTTGCTGGAGATCTGGACCGACGTCGACGGCATCTTCTCCGCCGATCCGCGGCTCGTGGCCCATGCCGCCGTGCTCCCCGAGCTTAGCTACGAAGAGGCCATGGAGCTGTCGTTTTTCGGCGCCAAGGTGCTCCATCCCAAAACCATCCAGCCGGCGCGGGAGAAGGGCATTCCGGTGCGGGTGCGCAACAGCTTCGCCCCGGAAAAGCCCGGCAGCCTCGTGCACCGCGTCGCCGCCGTCACCCCAGACCCCGTGGAGATCGCGGACCCCGCGGACATCGGCGCCCGGGGGATTACCTACCTGCCCGGGGTGGCCCTGGTGGACGTCACCGGCTCGGGCATGACGGGCGTGCCCGGTGTCGCCGCGCGAGTGTTCCAGGCCATGGCGGGAGCCGAGATCTCCGTCATCCTCATCACCCAGGGCTCCAGCGAGATGGCCATCTCCTTCGCGGTGGCCGAGGCGGACGGCGCCCGGGCGCGCGAGGCGCTGAGCGAGGCCTTCAAGGCGGAGCTCGCCGCCGGCCTGCTCGACACGATCCAGCTCCGCCCCGGCGGCTCCATCCTCTCGCTGGTGGGCGACGGCATGCGCCACCGCCTGGGCGTGGCGGGCGCGTTCTTCGGCGCCCTGGCCGCCGTGGGCGTGAGCGTCGTCGCCATCGCGCAGGGGTCGAGCGAGCGCAACATTTCGGCCGTGGTGGCCGCGAGCGACGCGCCGCGCGCCGTGCGCCATCTCCACGCCCAGCTCTTCGAGCGCCGGATCGAGCTCCAGCTCGTGGTCTGGGGCGTGGGCAACGTCGGCTCCCGGCTGCTGCGCAAGATCGCCGAGCACGAGGCTCGCGACGAGAGGCGAGTGGACCTGCGGCTCTGCGCCGTGGCCAACTCCAAGCACTGCGCCTTCGACGCCAACGGCCTGAACCCCGCCGCCTGGGAGGCCGCGCTCGCCGGCGCCGGTCTCTCGTCCTCTCTCGACGCCCTGCTCGCCGAAGTGGTCCGCGCCCGGCTGGTCAACCCCGTGTTCGTCGACTGCACCTCGAACGACGACGTGGCCGCCACCTACGGACGCCTGTTCGCCGCCGGCATGCACGTGGTGACGGTGAACAAGAAGGCCAACAGCGCGCCGTTCGCGGACTACCGGCAGCTCCACCGCACCAGCGCGCGGCTGAAACGGCGATTCTTCTACGAGACCAACGTGGGAGCGGGCCTGCCGGTGATCGGCACCCTGCGCAGCCTGCTAGAAGGCGGCGATAGGGTGCTGCGGCTGGAGGCCGTGCTCTCGGGCTCGCTCTCCTTCCTGCTGGGCGCTCTGGAAGAGGGGATACCCTTCTCCCAGGCCGTGCGCACGGCTCGCGACCGGGGCTTCACCGAACCCGATCCGCGGGACGACCTGTCGGGATTGGACGTGGCGCGCAAGCTCCTCATCCTCGCCCGCGAACTGGGAGCCAGCATCGAGCTGGCCGACGTGCAGGTGCTGGGAGTGCTGCCGCAGGACTACGACGCGTCGGGTACCGTCGAGGAGTTCCTGGCCGGCCTGCCGCGGCTCGACCCCGTCTTCGCGGCCCGCCGCGAAGCCCTCGCCTCCGAAGGGCGCGCGCTGCGCCACGCCGGAATCGTCGAGGCCACCGACGGCGGTGACCGCGGCTACCGCTGCCGGGTGGGCCTGGAGTCGGTAGGACCCGAGCATCCGCTCTTCGCCGTGCGGGGTGGCGAGAACGCCTTCTCCTTCCTCACCGAGCACTACCAGCCCACGCCGCTGGTGGTTCGCGGCTATGGCGCCGGCGGCGAGGTGACGGCGGCGGGCGCGCTCGCGGACCTGCTCAAGATCGCCCACTGATCCAGAGCCGATTCGAGAATCGAAGACGATCATGGAGATCCGAGCCTACGCTCCCGCCAGCATCGGCAACTTCGCCGCCGGTTTCGACCTGATGGGCGCCGCCCTGGCGCCGCTCGACGGCAGCCTGTGGGGCGACGTGGTGACCGCGTCGACCTCCGCCGCGGTGGGTCTCACCACCTCGGGACCGCACGCGGAGGACCTGCCGGCAGATCCCTGGCAGAACCTCGTGTTGCGCACCCACGCCCTCTACCGCGAGGCGCTGCGGCTGAAGGGGATCGAGTGCCCGGTCCTCTCCTTCCACCTGGAGAAGCGCCTCCCCCGATGCAGCGGCCTGGGCTCCTCCGCCAGCTCCGTGGCCGCCACCCTCGCCGCCTGCCAGGCCTTGCTGGGCGAGCCGCTCGCCACCTCCGAGGTGTTCGCCGTGGCCGGCCGCGCCGAGGCCCTCGTCTCGGGATCGGTCCATCTGGACAACGTCGTCCCCTCGCTCGCCGGCGGCCTTCAGCTCCTGGTTCCCGGCCCTGACGGCGCGCCCGAGGCCCGGGCGCTGCCGTGGCCGGACGACCTGGTTCTGGTCGTGGTCTCCCCCGCACTCGAGCTGGCCACCGAGCGCGCTCGTAGGGTGCTTCCCAAGGCTTTCCCGCTGAAGGATACCCTGGCCTTCGCCCAGAACCTGGCGGGGTTCGTCCACGCCTTGGAGTCCGGCGACCGCGGCCTCCTCCGCCGCTGCCTGCGGGACGTGCTGGCCGAGCCCTATCGCGCCGCCCTGGTGCCCGGCTTCCTCGCCGCCAAGGCCGGAGCGCTGGCGGTGGGAGCGTTGGGCTGCACCCTCTCGGGAGCGGGACCGGCACTCTTCGCCGTCGCCGAGAGCCCAACCCAGGCCGGCGCCGCGGCGGACGCCCTGCAAAGCGCTCTGGGGGACGCCGGCCTGACTTCCACGGCCCGCCTCTGCCGTGTCGACACCCAGGGTTCCAGGGTCTTGTCTCCCGGAGAACCCTCATGAGACTGGTGAGCACGCGCGATCCGCATCGCCATGCCAATTTTCGCCAAGCCATGCTAGCGGGTGTCGCACCCGGCGGCGGCCTGTGGATGCCCGACCCGCTCCCCGTCTTTCCCGACTGGCCGGAGCTGCTGGACCTCGCCTGGAGCGAGCGCTGCGCCGTGATCCTGGATCGTCTGCTGGCGGACGAGCTGGGCCAGGAGCCGGTGGAGCGGGCGGTGCGCGAGGCCCTGGACTTTCCCGTGCCGCTGGTGCCGGTAACATCCGGGATTTTCGCCCTGGAGCTGTTCCACGGCCCTACCCTGGCCTTCAAGGACTTCGGCGCCCGCTTCTTCGCCGCCATCCTGGAGCTGGTGCGCGAGCCGGGCCGGCCGCGCCGGACGATCACCATCCTCACCGCGACCAGCGGCGACACGGGAGCGGCCGTGGCCAGAGCCTTCTGGCGCCGGCCTGGAGTGCGAGTCGTGGTGCTCTATCCCAGAGGCCGGGTCTCGGCTCTCCAGGAGCTGCAGCTCGTCACCCTGGGAGAGAACGTCACCGCCCTCGCCGTGGACGGCGCCTTCGACGACTGCCAGGCGCTGGTGAAAGCCGCCTTCGCCGACGCGGATCTGACGGCCCGCCACGGCCTCACCTCCGCCAACTCGATCAACGTCGCGCGCCTGCTGCCGCAGACCCTCTACTACGCCGAGGCCGTGGCCGCGTTGCGTCGTCTTGGAATCGCCGAGCCCCCCGTGATCGCCGTCCCCAGCGGCAACTTCGGCAACCTCTGCGCCGGTCTGCTGGCGAAGGCGATGGGCCTGCCCGTCAAGTCCTTCGTCGCCGCCACCAACGCCAACACCACCGTCCCCGAGTACCTGGACACCGGGGAGTACCGCACCCGCCCGTCCGTCGCCACGCTCTCGAACGCCATGGACGTGGGAGCGCCCAACAACTGGGAGCGCATCGAATATCTCTTTCAAGGGGATCTGGACGCCCTGCGCCGCGTCTTGCGCTGGGGCGCCCGGAACGACGAGGAGACCGAAAGATCGATCCGCGACCTGAGGGCCCAAGGGTACCTCGTCGACCCCCACGCCGCCGTGGCCTACGGGGTGCTCGAGGACCGCCTGTCCCCCGGCGAAACTGGCGTCTCCCTGGGCACCGCCCACCCCGCCAAGTTCCTCCCCGTCTACGAGCGATTGGGAATCGAGGTGGTGATACCACCGGCGCTCTCCGAGCTTCAGGGAAGGCCGTTCCTGGCGCGGGAGATCTCGAACGATTTCGGGATGTTGCGGGAAACGCTGGACGCTACCCCACGGTGACCCGCCGGCCGTCGAAGCGCTTCAGGCTCCAGCCTGAAAACAGCTCGTTGCCGGTAAGGCTCATCTCTTCCAGGGCACGGATGGCTACCTCCTCGCCCAGGAGCAGACCCGCCCTTGCGTCCGAGCGCCAGTGCACGCCGGCGAAATCGCGTCCCAGGATGATGTTCGAGGCGAGCTTGTCCAGCTCTCCTCCGACGGTGAGCGGGGCACCCTTCCAGGGCTTGAGAGAAAGGCCGTCCAGGCTCGCCTCCACGGGCTCAGGGATCACGTGCGATTCGTCGAGGCAGGCCTTGAGCACCGTCGCGCAGGCGCCGGAGATCACCGCGTGCCCCGCCGGGTAGGAAGGATGCGTCGGGCAGCCTTCCGGATACGCCTGCGGCAGCAGTGCCGTTTTGAAGCGCTCCCGCACGGCCGCCACCGCCGCCGAGTCGAGCAGCCCTTCCGGCAGCGGGTGCTTCGCCCGGCCGCTCAGGTTCGCTTCGACCCTCCCGCCGTACTCCTCCGGCCGCAGGCGCCGGTGGACGGCCCATTTTTCGTACCAGCAGGCTTTGAGCGCCACCTGCGTCACCACGGCGAGCAGATAGAAGAGGAACGGCTGGCCGAAGGTGGTGAAAGCTCCCTGTGTGCGCGAGTGCTTGTAGGGGTTGCCGCCATCGGGCTGCGTGCCGGCCTTGAGCGCGATCAAGCAGGCGCTGAGGAACGACTGGTAGGTGAAATCCCGGTGCACGTACTCCCCGAGATCCCGCCCATTGCGGATGAAGCGAGGAGCGTCGTCGAAGCGGTTCACTCCGGAGAGGGCGCCGTTCTGGATCGTCAGCCAGCCCTCGAAGTCGGTCATGTAATCGACGCCGGGAACCGCGGTGCGAATCTTCTGCTCGATCTTGATCGGCAGGAAAGGAATGGGTTTCCACAGAAACTGCGAGATGTAGGGGCCTGCCAGGTCGCCTTCCGTCGAGCCGCGAAACAGCGTCTCCGGCGTCACTTGGGTCCCCCGGCGCGGGCCCGTGAAGGCGGGGTTCGCCGAAAGCTCCGCCGAGGCCTTGGCTGCCAGCGGGTGCGAGCCGTACTCGGTGAATGGCACGTCGCGCAGGAGCGCCTGCCAATAGAGCTCGACGATCTCTCCCGCCTGCTCGGCGCTCGCGAAGCCGGGAGCCGGCGGACACGGCACCTGCGAGCTGTCGGGACCGATCAGCTCGAAGGCCCAGGCGGACTGCGGGTTCGCCAGCTTGACGAAGCCGCCGAGCGGGATGCGCTCGAAGTCCTCGGGACGTCCCGAACGCAGAGCGCCGAGGTAGATGTCGTACGCCTTGGAATCTACGTTGCCGCTCTTGTCGTGCGGCAGGCCCTTCGAGTAACAGGCGACACGGCCCGGCAGCGACTCCTCCTCGCCATTGGTAAGGTGGGCCGCGGCCCCCATATCACGCTCTCGCTGAGCGGCCTTCACGCGGACGTCGAAGGCCTGAGCCAGCCGGCGGTCCTGCGGCGCGTGAGGCTTCGCCTTGGGCGCCGGCTTCGCGGCCTCCGCGATCTCAGGCGTCCCGAAAGCGGCAAGGAATCCCCCGGCAGCGATTGCCGCGCTCCCCAGACCCGCGCCGAGAAGACCGCGGCGGGTCAGGAGCGGATCGGCTATTTCGGGGACAGGTGCGTCCTCTTCCTCGTCCTTCACAGAATTCCTCCTTCGACGATCCAGCGCGCCGCGAGCCCTTATCCCGGTCCGCCCGGTCCGAACGCCGAACCGCACTTTCTTGTGATCTTGATGCGCGTGGCCCTGCCCAGCCCCGGGAGGCTCACGGACGGCCGGACATTGGGCGGCTGCCAGGACTGCCAGTCGCTCAGGTATTTGCAGGTACATTCGAAACCCTTGCGAATGAGAGCGTTTTTCTGCGCGTCGGTGAGTTGGAAATCGGTGGTCGAGATCCCCAGGTCGTCGATGAGCACGGACCGTTCGAGGTCCGGCGGATTCGTTTCGAGGTCGATCACCTGGACGTCGAGCAGCGTATTGAACAGATTCTTTGCGTAAACCGGAAGGTCGTCGATGTCAGCGCGCGGCGACGGGCCGTCGGCCAGGGTGAGCCCGAGCGTTTCCGGATTGATCGTCTGCCGGGTGTCGAAAGCGTCGATGGCATAGTTGCGCACCACACCACCGTCGACGAAGACGTCGCCCTGGGAGCCGCCGGGGGGCTTGAAGTCGACCGAGGCGAAGAAGAGGGGAATCGACATCGACATGCGCACGGCGAGCGCCACCTCCACGTCCGGCGTCTTCGCCGCCGAAAACTCCACGGACTGCCCGGTCGAGAGGTCGGTCGCAAAGACGTGCAGATCGCGGAAGCCCTGGGCCTGAAGCTCCTGGAAAGTGGCCCGCGGACTCTTGGCCTTGTTGCCGACCAGGCACCGCATGAGGTTCAGCGCATAGTTTCCCCGATACCAGCCGAAGCGCTCGAAAAGACGGAAGAGACCGGTGGCGCCGCCATCCTGGAAGCGCTTGAAGTCGAGGTTGAAGACGAGCTTCTGGATCTGGTCGGGCGGATAACGGAGGGCAACGAGGGTCGCCGTGATCGCTCCGGCCGAAGTGCCCGCGATCGATCCCAGCTTGTCGAGGATCCCCTGCTCATAGAGCGCCCTGAACGCGCCGGCATAGGCGATCCCCTTGACTCCGCCCCCTTCGAGCACCAGATTCCGGAATGGATAGTCAACCCGCCGCGGGCAGGCCTCGATGGGCTCGGGCTGAGGCAAAGAAGGGCTCTTCGCCGCCGACGTCAGGGCTGGACAGGAACCGGTCGTGGACGCGCAACCAGTGATGGCCAGAGCAGCCAGAAGCAGCGCGAAAACGAAGTAGTGGCGCATGCGAAACCTCCTGGAGCGGCGAGGACGCCGCAGGGTCTGGGAGAAGCTCCGCGAGAGTAGCACCGTTACTTCTTCGCGGGTACCTCCGCCTGCCGGTTGGCCTCGATCTCGATCGTGATCTTCACCTCATCCCCCAGGACCGGCCCCGAGTCGAGGACGTTGTTCCACAGGATGCCGTACTCCTTGCGGTCGATCTTGAAGGCGGTTTCGAAGCCGGCTTTCTCGCCTCGGGGCGTCTTGACGGTGCCCAGGAGGGAAACGGGAAAGGTGATCGTGCGGGTGACGCCGTGCAGGATCAGGTTGCCGGTCACGTCCCAGGTCGTCGCGTCTTTCGCCACCACCTGAGTGCTGGTGAAGGTCAGGGTGGGAAACTTCTGGACCTCGAAAAAGTCCTTGGACCGCAAGTGCTCGTCGCGGTCGTTGTTCGAAGTGTCGATCGAAGCGGCCTTGACGGTGAACTCGACGCTCGACGCCGCGGGGTTCGCCTTGTCGTACTTGATGACGCCGTCGAAGTCCCGAAAGCGGCCCGAGACGTTGGAAACGAAATGACGGATCGAAAAACTCACGCCGCTGTGATCGGCGTCCACCTTGTAGACCGCCGGCTCGGCCAGAGCCACGGCGGGCAGCAGCGATGCCAGGCACAGAGCCTGAAGAAACGTTTTGAGCTTCGCCATCGGTCTTTCCTAACTGATCAACGGATCGAGCTTGGACGGATCGATTCCCAGCTCGTCGATCGCCCGCTTCACCACCTCGCGGTCCACCTTTCCGCGCTGGGCGAGCTGCCCAAGGGCCGCGATGACCACACACTCGGCATCCACCTCGAAGAAACGGCGCAACGCCTCGCGGGTGTCGCTCCGCCCGAAGCCGTCGGTGCCGAGGGGGAACAGCCTGCCCGGCAGCCAGCGGGAGATCATGTCGGGCACCAGCTTCATGTAATCAGAAACGGCGACGATGGGCCGGTCGTCGCCCTCGAAGATCTGGACGACGTAGGGCTTGCGCGGCTCCTGATCCGGATGGAGAAGGTTCCAGCGGTCCGCCTCCAGGGCATCGCGCCGCAGCTCCTTGTAGCTCGTGGCGCTCCAGACGTCCGCCGCAACTCCATACTTCTCCGACAGGATGTCCTGCGCCCTGAGGGCCTCGCGCAGCAGCGAGCCGCTGCCCAGCAGGTGGAGCCTTGGGCGTTCGTCCCCTTCGGGAGCGGCTTTGAGCTTGTAGGCCCCCTTGAGAATCCCCTCCTCCGCGCCGGCCGGCATGGGCGGCATCGGATAGTTCTCGTTGTACAGGGTGATGTAGTAGAAGATGTCCTCCCGATCCGTGAACATCCTCTTGAGACCGTCGCGGATGATCACCGCGACCTCGAAGGCGTACGCTGGATCGAACGCCAGCAGGTTGGGCACCACGCTGGCCAGCAGGTGGCTGTGGCCGTCCTCGTGCTGAAGGCCCTCGCCGTTGAGCGTCGTGCGGCCCGAGGTGGCGCCCAGCAGGAAGCCCCGGGTGCGTTGGTCCGCCGCCGCCCAGATGAGGTCGCCGATGCGCTGGAAACCGAACATCGAATAGAAAATGAAGAAGGGAATCATGTCGATCCCGTGCGTCGCGTACGAGGTGCCGGCGGCGATGAAGGACGACATGGAGCCGGCCTCGGTGATGCCCTCCTCCAGGATCTGCCCGTCCGTCGCCTCGCGGTAGTACAGCAGCATGGATTTATCGACCGGCTCGTAGAGCTGCCCGACGTGAGAATAGATGCCGAACTGGCGGAACAGCGACTCCATGCCGAAGGTGCGGGCCTCGTCCGGCACGATCGGCACGATCTTCTTGCCGATCTCCTTGTCCTTGAGAAGCTGGGTCAGCATCTGGACGAAGACCATGGTGGTGGACACGTCGCGGTCCACCCCCTCGAAGAAGCGGCTCCAGGTATCTCCCTCCGGGACCGGCACGGACTCGGTCCGCACCCGCCGCATGGGCACCGGGCCGCCCAGCACCCGGCGACGCTCGCGCAGGTACTGGATCTCCTGGCTGTTTTCCGGCGGGCAGTAGAACGGCGCCTCGTGCAGGTCCTTGTCGGCGATGGGGATCTCGAAACGGTCGCGGAAGAAGCGCAGCTCGTCGTCCGTCAGCTTCTTCTGCTGGTGGGTGACGTTCTTGCCCTCGCCGGCCTCGCCCAGGCCGTAGCCCTTCACGGTCTTGGCCAGGATCACCGTCGGCGAGCCCTCGTGCTCGGTGGCGGCTTTGAAGGCGGCGAAGACCTTTTCCGGATCGTGCCCGCCGCGCCGCAGCGAATGTAGATCCTCGTCCGAGTAGCCCTTCACCATCTCCGCGAGCTCCGGGTACTTGCCGAAGAACTCCTTGCGGATGTAGGAGCCGGGCTCTACCACGTACTTCTGGTACTCGCCGTCGACCGCCTCGTTCATGCGCTGCATGAGCAGGCCCGTGTTGTCGTTCTCGATGAGGGGATCCCAGTCGCTCCCCCAGATGACCTTGATGACGTTCCAGCCGGCGCCGCGGAAGGCCGTCTCCAGCTCCTGGATGATCTTGCCGTTGCCGCGCACCGGGCCGTCGAGGCGCTGGAGGTTGCAGTTGATGACGAAGATCAGGTTGTCCAGCTTCTCGCGGGAAGCGAGCGTGATGGCGCCGAGCGCCTCCGGCTCGTCCGTTTCGCCGTCGCCAAGGAAAGCCCAGACCTTCCGGTTCTGGACGTCGCGCAAGCTGCGGTTCCGCAGGTAGCGGTTGAACTTGGCCTGATAGATGGCGGCGATGGGCCCGAGGCCCATGGAGACCGTGGGGAATTCCCAGAACCCGGGCATCAGCCAGGGATGGGGATAGGAGGCTAGGCCGCCTCCGGGCGCCGACTCGCGGCGGAAGGCGTCCATCTGCTCCAGGCTGAGCCGCCCCTCCAGGAAGGCGTGGGCGTAGATGCCGGGCGAGGCGTGGCCCTGGAAGTAGATCATGTCGCCATCGAAGCCGTTGTCGCCGCGACCGCGGAAGAAGTGATGGAAGCCCACCTGGTACAGGGTCGCCGCCGAGGCGAAGGTGGAGATGTGGCCGCCCAGGCCGGCGAAGCGCTTGTTGGCCCGCACCACCAGGGCCATGGCGTTCCAGCGGACGATGCTCTTGATGCGCCGTTCGAGGGCGCGGTCGCCGCCGTACGAGGGCTCTTTGCTCTTCGGAATGGTGTTGATGTAGGGAGTGTTGCCGGTGAACGGGAGGATGACGTCCTTCTCATGCCCCTTCTCCAGCAGCTTCTTGAGGAGGAATCGGGCGCGCTCCCGCCCCTCGATCGCGACCACCTGCTCGAAGGCGGTCAGCCACTCCTCGGTCTCGTTGACGTCGGTATCCGCACCTCCACCCGTATACCCATTGGGTGGAGCCTGGTACGACTTGCTCATGCGTTGTGCCTCCTCGGGGGTCCTGGGAGGGGGCAAGAGCCCCGTCTCCGCCCGCCAAGGTTGTCACGAGGGCCGGGTGGGGGGCAACCGGAGTGGGTGAGACGGAGAGCAGGGTTCAGGCGAGGGGTGGAGACGAAGCCTTGGGAAGAAGGCGGAAGGTCCGCTCTATGGTCGCCCAGTCCTCCTTCCAAGCGGAGCGGTACTGCTGGCTGGACTGGAGCAGCAGATCGTGCTCGCCAGGACCGGTGGATACGATGAGCTTCAGAGTCTCGCGATCACCCCGGACCGTATCAGGCAGTCGGTCGAAGCCAGCCGGCAGGTAGAGAATGAGTTCCTCCCCCTCTCGGAACCCCACCTGGTGGATCTGATCGGTCTCCAGCAGTTCCTGAGACCCCTCGCGTGGGTAGTCCATGCCAATGCGGCTGGTGAGACCGACGTCTAGCACGTAGAAATAGAGGGGATAGGAGGAGCGGTTGCGCATCTGTAGCACCAAGCGGTCACCCTCGTGAAAAAGCATCTCACTGTTCTCGTCGCGTGGGGCTGGAACACAGCCATCCGGCGTCCAGCGGAAGAGTTCGAAATCCACGAGTCTATTGAGGCCGCTGCCGGGGTTGCTAATGCTAAGTAGCATCCGCAGGCGGGCCATGCTCTCCAAATGGCCGACCAGAGTTTTCAAGGCTTCGGGCTCGCTGCACGGCAACTCTGGAGTCAGCAGACCGCGGCCCTCTCCGTCCGTCACCGCCCAAGTCTCCCCGCCGTCGATCCCCGGTTGCAGTGAGATCCGGGCATCGACCCGGTCTGCAGGAGAGCTCAGCGCAAGGAGGTGCGCGCGTCCAATGGCGACCATGGCTTTTTCGGCCGCCGGATGCCCCAGAGGCACCACGAGGTCCACGGTGAGTCGCGCGAACCTCTCGACGGCCCTTGCGCCTGCAATCACCGCCCCAGGCTGCGTCTCCTCTACCACCCGGGCTTCGCTGGTAGTGGCGCCCACCGAAACGATGCTCACTGTTCCGAGACGGAAGGCGGCATCGTCAAAGGCGCGGGTGCCCGGGGCATAAACGATCCAGGGAGCGTCGCGGACGAGACCCGAGGTGGCTCCGGCTTCCAGAGTCACGTAATCGTCCTTGCGGGCGAGGACTGAAACGAAAGGCATGGGCAGGAACGTCGCTTGTCCGAAGAGCTCCCGGTTTCGCGCACCCTTGAGCTGCGGAGTCTGCTCCTTGCACCTCATCCTGAGCTTCGGGCGGAGACGTTCAAAAACCTCTATGCACGTGGCGCCTCTGAAACTGGGGGACATCAGTTCCTGGACGAGAAAATAAGTGAGCGCTCCATGACACACTTGGGGAGAATCTCCCACCAAGATTTCGCTGGCAAACTCAGTGCTGGTGCAAGCCGAGAAGAAAACGCATCGATCGTCCTCTCTATTCTTCAGCCGAGCCTTCGAGTCCATCTGAGTATCCCGCGGCCAGCCTCGGATCGTTCTGTCGCGGAAGATCGTACCCGAGTGGCAGCAGTCGAAGATTAGGGTGATATACGGATTGCGAGCCATCAACCGCTGCAGCCAAGCATGGATTTCGTCGTCGGTGATATCGCGATTGGGATAGGGGGCCCGGCCGCTATCACAGGGCACCAGCGTCTTGTCGTAACCATCCGGCTCATCGTTCTCCGGCCCATCGGGCTTCAGAAAACCGTGGCCGCTGTAGTGCAGGATGACGCTCTCGTTCTCCCCCACCCACTGGAGCAGATTCTCTAAGGCCGTGAGAATAGCCTCGCGAGTTGCGTCCAGATTGGTCAGAACGCTAATCCGATCCTCTTGGAACCCGAAGCGGTGCACCAGAGCGTCCTTCATGATACGGACGTCATTGACGCACCCCGCGAGTTGACGCCTGGACTCGAAACGTGGGTAGGTATCGATACCAATGAGCAGAGCCCAAGATCTCCGCATTTCGGTTTCCACAAACTCTATTTTACCACCAATCTGAAAAGGGAGAGCCCGGCGGTGAAGGCTCCGGGCGGTATCAACTGGTGGGCGATATGACGAACTACGCCCTCGGCACGAGCCGGAAGGTCCTCTCCACAGTCGTCCAGTCCTCCTTCCAGGCGGAGCGGTATCGCTGGCCGGATTGGAGCAGCAGGCGGAGATCGCCAGGAGTGGTGGATACTATGAGCTTCAGAGTCTCCCGATCCTTGCGAGCCTCTTCAGGTAGACGGTCGAAGCCCGGCGGCAGAGAGAGCGTGAAATCCTCTCCCTCCCGGATTCCTGCTTGGTGAGTCTGATTACGAGCCAAGTATTCCTGGGACCCGTCGTGAGGGTAGGCTATGCAAACACGGCCGGTAAGGCCGATGTCCAGCACATGGGTATAGAGGGAGTACGAAGACCGGTTGCGTATCTCCAGAACCAGACGATCCCCTTCGTAGAAAAGCATCTCGTCGTTCTCATCCCGAAGAGGCGGAACACAGCCGTCCGGCGTCCAGAGAAGGATCTCGAAATCCACGAGGCCGTTGAGACTGCTAGCAGGATTTGTCACGCTGGCAAGCATGCGCAGGCGGGCGACGCTCTCCAGATTCTCCCGCAGAGTCTTCAGCGCCCCGGGCTCGCGGCACGGCAACTCCGGCGCCAGCAAACTGCTGCTCGCCCCATCCGTGACAACCCAGGCCTCTCCGCCTTGCGTTGACCGCAGAGAGATCCGGGCATCGACCTGGCCTCCGGGATAGCTCTGCGCGATGAGGTTCGAGCCTGCGATTGCGATCGCGAGGTCTTCTGCCAGCGGATGCCCTGGCGGCATGACGAAATCAACAGACAACCTCGGAAACCCCTCGACGGCCCGAGCTCCGGGAATCACGGCTCTGGGCTTGATCTCCTCCACCACCCTGGCCTCGCTGGTGGTGGCACCCACCGAGACGATGCTCAAAGCTCCGAGCCGAACGGCATGCTCGTCAATGGAGCGGGTGCCTGGAGCATAGACGATCCAGCGAGAGTCGCGGATAAGACCGCAAGTGGCCCCAGCTTCCAAGGTCACACAGTCGTTCTTGCGGGCGAGGACCGATACGAAAGGCATCGGCTGAATCGTTGCCTGCCCAAAAAGTTCTCGGTTCCGCGCTCCCTCGAGCTGTGGATTCTGGTCCTTGCACTTCCTCTTGAGCCCCGGCCGGAGGCGCTCGAAGACTTCCGTGCATGTGGCGCCCTTGAAGCGGGGGGACATAAGCTCTTGAACGAGAAAGTAGGTGAGCGCTCCATGGGGTACCTGAGGGGAATCTCCAACGAGGATCTCGTTGGCAAACTCAGTGCTGCGACAGGCCGCGAAGAGGACACACTTCTCACCTTCCCCGTCCCTCAGCCAGTTTTTCGAGCCCGAGCCCATCTGAGTATCCCGGTAAACCGTGCGACCTCTCGTCGGCGGTACTCCATCACAAGACTGCCGCTCCTCCCGCGGCAGGCCTCGGACCTTCCCTTCCCGGAGAATCGTGCCCGAGTTGCAGCAATCAAAGATCAGTGTGATGTATGGAGTGCGCTGCATCAGCCGCAGCAGCCATTCGTGGATCTGGTCGTCGGTGATGTCAAGGTTTTCATGATCGGGAAGTCGACCGCTGTCGCAGGGCACCAGCGTCTCGTCGTATCCGCTCAACTCGTCCTTTTCCGGCCCATCGGGTTTCTGGGAGCCGTGGCCGCTGTAATGCACGATGACACTCTCGTTCTCTCCCACCCGTTGGACCAGATCCTCGAACGCCGAGAGAATAGCGTCGCGGGTTGCTTCCAGATTGGTCAGGAGGCTGATCCGGTCCTCCTGGAACCCGAAGCGGCGTACCAGAGCCTCCTTCATGATCTGGACATCGTTGACACATCCCCCGAGTTGGCGCCTGCTCTCGAAATTGGGGTAAGTGTCGATCCCGATCAGCAACGCCCAACCGCCGCGAGAGCTCGCTTCCTGATTCATCTCTCCTCCTACTTCACCGCTACCCTTACGGCCGGATCACCGATCACCGCATAGTTGCGGGAGTCGTTGTTGGCAATCCAGAGCTCCGCGATCTGGCTTTCGGAGTAGCTCTCGTGAAAAGCCTTTCTCTGGAGCAGCCTCGTGAGCTCAGCAGAGATTTCGGCGTATCGCTGATTGAAAGACTCCATCGCTGCCCCGACCGGATATCCCGCCATGAGGAGGCGAAGTGCGCTTTCAAAGGCAACGATCTGAGTACGATCTCGTTTGTCCAGGAAGGAGTAGGGCCAGGCTCGCTCAACATGACCAATGACGGCGAGGGCTCCCCCCCCGGGATGAGCGAGCAACCGCTGGGGCAGCCGCGCCACGAAAGGCTCAGGCGTCAGCTTGCGCCGGCGCTTCCCCTTCTCGCGGAAGTCTGCTTTCTCCGGCGTTCCGACGCCATGGCAGGCAAAATGGAAGATCAACTTGCCGCCAACGTCGGCCGCAGGCGGAACATCGTCGCCCGAAAAGTAGAGGTCAGGGGATATGGATTGGCGCCATTGGACTGGACCCGGCCAATCCTGGCAAAGAAGCGCTCCTTGATGAGCCCGCTGGAGGGGGTCGCCGCAGGGGAACCCCATGCCATGGGTGGCAGTAAACACGATCGCGGGGCCGTCCGGGCCGGCGAGCGTTTCTGCCAGCCGTTGCTTCTTCGCCTCTTCACCCAGCACCCTCTCGACTTCCCAAGGGCGATCCGCCGTGAGCTTCGAGGGTTTGGCCAGGCTCTGGGCTAGAGGCGTCACCAAAAGCTCGGCGCTCAGTTGCATGGCGACGTCATCCGGATTGTGTGCACCGAACAGGCAGAGCCGACGTTCACGCCCCCAGCGTCCGGACTCCGCCTCAACCACACTCGTGGCATAACGGTAGTATTCCTCGGGAGTATCGAATGCCACTCGGCCGACCGCGTACTGGATGTCGAGTTGATGTTGAAAATCGAATGAAATCCGCTCGGCCCCCCCTACAAGGAGAATATAGTACGGCAGGCAGTTCGGATTGACTCCTCCAATGTCAGCACCCCGCGCGACCAGGAAATCCTCCTTCTCCTCGCCGCAGTAGCCGTCCGCCTTTCCGCTGAACTCCCGAAAAAGGCCAGCCGCTTGCTGCCGCCGATGCTCTAAAAGGGGCGATAGAGCTTCGCGAATCTCCGGATCCTCATCAGCGTGAAAGACCACGGCCCAGCCAGTTTCCGCCAATTCCCGAGGATCGATTCCAGGCATTAGCGCCTTCTTCTTCTTCTCTCGCTTTCGTCGGAACATTTTGCTCACATCTGAGACCGGCAGCGGAGGGAACAGGTAGTCCCCGGTCCGGGCATTGATGCCATTGAAGACGATCCGCTCCTCCTCAGCCTCCGTGAGTAGTGCAGCGCGCTCGATTTCGGAAATCATTTCGCTTCCTCCGCTAACATGTAGGTCACAGACATGGGGTCAGCGGCACGCAGGTCGGATTGGGCAACCTGGCCTGCGCCTGACCCGATATGTGCCGGCTCGAAGATAATCTCCAGATGGACGAGCCGGCCCCGCATCTCCGGCGGATAGTCCTTTCCGTCGAGGAAGGTGTAGTTCCACCAAGTCCACCGTTCGGCAGAAAGGAGCATCTTTTGCTGGCTATCCGGCTTTCCCAATATTCTTTCGACCTCGTTTGCGGTCCGCCCCACGACCATCTTGCGAATGTCGTCGAAGCACCTCGCCGACTTCGCGGCTTGGTGGTGGCATGAAGCCAACAACAAGATACACAGAATCCCGAGTGGTAAAATTACCGACCATTTCACGTCGCTTGTCCCCAGAAATAGAGCTGGGCCGGCGCCAACATAGCGCCGGTCCGAAGATAGATTACTTCTTGCCTTTGTGCCTCTTGCCGCCCTCCGGCCCGCCGAAGGGTGGCTTCACTGCACCGTTCTGCTGTTGGTCTTGATTTGGGGGCGTAGGTGGGGTGTCGATAGAATGGTGCCGCTTGCTGGAATCCGACTTGGAGACATTCTTCTCAGCCGTTTGATTCTGCATATCATCCCTCCTCTTCTGACGCGATGGACGGGGGGCGATGCCTCCGGCCGTCTTGCCGGCCGATTTGCACTCGGTTGGCTCATTCCGCTTCCCATCCTGTTCATTCCAGGAAGACACGCTTCTGAGGACCTTGTTTATGGAGCTGCGAGCCTTGGCGGGGCTCGCCAAGCGGTCAACGCCACTCCCCGTACAGCTCGAATGCCGCCCAATAATAAGGAGAGCTCCAATTCTTGCTCTTCCTCATAGAGAGTTGCGCAGCCCTCAGGGCTTCGGACGGCGGAAGGTTGTCCTTTAGGATGCCTCGGAACAGCTTTACCACGAGTGCGGCGGATGCCGAGTCGTTCACGTCCCAGAGGCTAACGGCTACTCGGGCCGCCCCGGCGGAGAGGAAGCCCTGAGGCAAGCCCAGGGAACCCTCGCCAGGAACGTTTCTTCCTAAAGCGGTCCGGCAGGCACTCAATACTACAAGGTCGGCCGACAGATCCAGCCCCTTGATATCCTGAAGCCAGACATGATCAGTCCGGGGTAGGCCATTCTCACCTCGCCCTGACACGGCAAGACTGGAAAGCTCGGGCTGGTCGGGATGCTCTTCCCCGTGGGTCGAGAAAAGGATATAGCGATAGTCTTTCAGTTTTCCGCTCAACACGAAATCCCGAGAAGCATCGGCGCCGAACGCGCTCAAGCGCCGATTGGCGGGAGCGAGGGCAAGAACGTCTTCTCCTTCCTTGCGGCTGTTGGGCAAGGGAGAAGATTCCGTGCCCAACTCGGGGGAGGCCAATACGGCGACATCCAGTGTGGGCGCAGAGCGGCGGCTCATTTGAGATCGTATGGCGCGGAGCACGGAAAGGGACGGTACATAGCTGATTAAATGAGAATCGAGCAGAATCTGCTGACTAAGCTCTCCTTCGAAAGACGCGGGAAGAGTCTCGAAAGGCACTCGATGAATCGCTCCGTCCGGTATGATGAGCAGACGTTTCTTCGCTTTCAGCCGGTCAGCAGCGTGTCCCAAAAGGAGACCTCCCAAGCGCCGAGCCACGGTCTCCGCGTGCTTGGCGCCGCTTGCAACCTGGCTCTTCGAAATCAAGTCGTGATACTCATCGCAAGCCTTCTCCAGCACCGAGCGACCTGGCAAGACAAAAATCTCAAGATCCGAGTCCGTAAGCAGAAAAAGGAAGCTTCGCCGCCTACCGAGGAAGAACTCCAACACCGCGGTGTCAGCATTGAGGAGGTTCTGGGCCTCACGGACTGTCACTGGCTTTGGAGCTCCGGCAGAAGGTAGACGGAGCCTACTCTCCAAAAGACGAAGCTCCAGAGACTTCTCCTTCCTTTCTAGCTTAAGCTTCGTCGCTTTCGGAGAACCCTCGTCCAATCTGTGGATCTCATTCTCCAAACTCTCGATCTCTATGACGAGTCGGGACCGGCGATCCGCTAGCACTGCGTTATCGACCTTTAGGAGGCCTATTCTCTGGGGGTCACGACTGAGAGAATCTAGCAGGGCCCGCCAACGCGCCCTCTCACTGGCCTCGAAAGCCTCCTCTTTGTCTTGTTGAGAGGTGGGACCAGGAGGGAGATCGGCGATGAGATCGATTAGCAACTCATAGGAATATATACGGGCGTTGACCAATAGATTTTCGATCCCCTCTCGCGGCCCGACATCTTCGAGTAATTTTATGGCCCTACCTACTGCGAGGCGAGCGAGTTGGGGGTTATTTCGCGCACGTTGGGCTTGTGCCTGACCGTAAAATGAAGTAATCTCCAACTCGCGCAGTCCTTGGGCGCTGGCCCGCTCGGCGCAACGTTCGAAATTCTGCTCCGCCTGGATCGGGTCGTTGCCATCGAGAAGGATGAGACCAAGGTTACAGTAGGCCGAGGCCTCGTTGACTTGGTCGCCGATTTGCCGATAGGCGTTCAAAGCTTCCTGTTGAAGTCGCAGGGCTTTCCGGATTTCCTTTAGATCGCTATAGATCGAACTCATACTTCCCAGGACCACGGCCTCTCCTAGGATATCGCTTGCTTGGTGACGCAGCGGAAGAGCAAGCTCATAGAATGATAAAGCGTTTTTGGTTTCTCCTCGAACAAGATAAGTATCACCGATCCGAGACAAACTCTTACCAAGCAGGTCGGGCCGCCTTAACATCTTCGACAACCGGACGCACTGTTGAAAGTACTCGAAGGCCTTGTCAGTTTCCCCGAGTGACTTGTAGGTATTCCCTAACGCCTCGAGAGTCTTCCAGTGTTCCTCGGCATCGTTGCTTGCTGCAACCAGGCGCTCCGATTGCTCGAGAAAGTCTAGGGCTCTATATCGGTCACCGCGTATCTCAAAAAGGTAGCTCAACTTCCGTGCCGCAGCCGCAGCCGAGGACGGGAATTGACGCTCGGCCAAGGCCAAAGCCTTCCGATAACTCGACTCTGCGAGGCCCGGCCGACCCAAGTTTTTTTGAGCGTCACCAACATAAAGAAGCACCCGAGACTCCCCTTCGGAATCACCGAGTGAGTGTCGGATCTCGGCGACCTGCTCTCCAAGTTTCAACTCTTGGGGAACGTCCCGTTTAGGCTGAGTTGCGAGGACAAGGACTGCCCTATACAAGGCATCTGCTTGCCGTGCCTTATCTCCAGCCTTACGCCAAATCTCACCAGCCGCCAAGAAATGCTCAACTGCCAGTCTTGTATCGCTTAGTCTCTTGGCTTGGAAGCTAATCGCCTCGGCCCGAGCATTAAGGCTGTCGTTTTCGCTCGCCCGTGGACGTGTCTGGAACCTAACTCGATAGGCACCTGGATTCGACCCCGAAATCTCAACAGAGTAAAACCCGGAGGCCAGCGCGATCAGATGAGCCTCTTCTGGCCCATTCACGCCGCGTGGATGGTCAACGTCATAAAGAGGGTTGCCACTCGGATCCTGAAGATGAACCCTTATGTCGACGGATTCCTCTTTTCGCGGGGCTTGGTCGACAGAAACGAGGAGAACCTGACCTGCCTTCAGGAAGAAGGGATAGCGATGAACCTCGTTCTCCGCCAGTTCCTGGATGTGGCCCTCGCCCGATTTTAAGTTGAAGGATCGGGTTTTCCCACTGGCCGGTGGCCCAGCGGGCGCTAGTGGCTGTATGATCGGCTTGATCGCCGTGCGGCTTCCCAGCAGGCATAGAGCCGCTCCGAAAAGTCCACACAGGACTGCAAGACACAACAGTCCACGACTTGGGCTCTCCATGGCACGGCTCCTCCCCAAAGATCCATCGACAGATTGCCCTAGGGCTCTGCTCCCCGCAATGGGAAATCGGAGGCTCTATTCTATCGAAGATTTGGCGACAAGAGAGGTAGCGAGGCCTTTACGGCAAGATGGAGAGCCGATACGTGGCAACGCTGCTTGACTGCCTTCCGCGAAGGCCCGAAAGCTCGATCTTATAGATACCTGGCTTGAAATCATCCTTGCTCAGGAGGATGGTCACCCCTTCTCCTTCCTGGTAGTGTAGACTTTTTGCAAGCAGTACTTTAGCGCCTGTCTCCGGTGCCTTCTCCCGGGAGATCTCAGCCACATACTCCGGGAAGTCGATCTCGGGAGGTTTGACAAGCGTCACGGAGAAGCCGTTCGGAGTCTCATGGAGGCTGATGCTATCGCTTGGCTCGGCAGTTCCCCGAGTTTGCGCTGAGGCCAACAAGATGTGGTTGCCTGCACGAGGAGCCTTGAGGTCACCATGGAGTTTCACCGCGTACAATCCCAATCCCACCACCGTCAGGGCTAGCGCCGCCACCAGCGAGTACGCAATCTTCAGCGAGGCAGCCCGCCGCGGCCGCGGAAACTCCGAGACAGCCTTGGCCTCCGTCCCCATCCGCCCCCGCAACTCCCGCCACCCCGCCGCCGTCTCGAAATCCGCCACCCCCTCCCGCGGAAGATCCTCCGATGGAGGGTCCAGAAACCGCTGGAGGTCCAGGAGCAGCTCGGTGCAGAGGGTGCACTGGGCGAGGTGCTCCTGGATCTCGCTGTCCTCCTCGGGGGACAGCTCGTTCGCCTGGTAGGCGGAGAGCTTCTCCGGGGCGGGGTGGTCGTCCGGGTCCCGGTGGGTGCCCTCGGCGGACAGGCGGGCGAAAAGCCGATCCACGTCGGCGGTGTCGTCGTTCACGGTTCCTTCTCTCTCTTGGCTTCGAGACGGGCCGCAAGCCGCTTTCGGGCCTGATGCAGGTGCGCCTTGACGGTCTCGATGGAGATCTTCATCACGATCGCGATCTCTTGGTATTTGAGGCCCTTCTCGTAGCGGAGCAGGCAGCAGCGGCGCATCTGGTCCGGCAGCTCCTGGAGAGCGGCACGAAAGGCGGCCAACTGCTCACCCTTGATGACCTGCTCTTCGGGGCTGGGATCTGAGGTAGGGATTCCAGGCGCCGGGCTGCTCCCGTCGTCATTTTCCACGGGCGTGTCCAGCGACGTCTCCAAGCCATCTCGTTTCTCCGTTCGGCGCCGGCGGACTTCATTGAAGTAGATGTGCGCGGCGATCTCCCATAGCCACCTCTCGAACCTCGACTCACCTCGAAAGGTGTGTATAGCCTTGAAGACACGAAGAAACACGTCTTGGGTGAGATCGCGGCTATCTTCGACCGAAAAGCCCTTGCGGACGAAGAAGGATTGGACGCTGGGACGGAACCTGCGAAAGAGCTTCTCGGAGTTCTCCTCGACGCGAATCCCCGCTTGGATCTGCGCGATCAGCTCGAGGATGGGATCGCGTTCCACGGGCTCGGATCTCAAGGAAGGAGGGACGCTGGCAGAGCGTTTCCCTCCCACGGATGTCTCGATAGGCTCAGGCATCCACAGGCCGCGTCAAGCCGCCAAGCATTGGTCTCAGATAAGAAGGCATGGACTGCGTAAGTACTTCCTCTACCAAGATATGCTGCCTGGGCCGCCCTGTCAATTCCTCGGGGGCCTTACGGCCGATCCGACTGATAAGGTAGCGCGGCCATGGGCTGGACACTGCTGCTGATCGCCGAGGACGGCGCTCCTCTCGAAGAGTCCCACACCTTGCTCGACGACGAGATGGCGGAGTATCTCGCGGGGCTGGATGGCTTCCCCACCCTCCAGTCGCTCCGGAACCTGCCGCGGGAGGAGACGCGCATGCCCGACGATCTCCGGGACGCCCTGGCCCAGGAGGTGGAGGTGCTGGCGGCACGCGCGAAGCGGCGGGAGCTTCCCGATCCACCCGAGTGGGTGGGGCTCGAAGGCACCGAGGACATCCGCCTGGGCGAGCCGCTCGGGTGGGAAGGGCTCCTCGCCTTCCTGCAACGGCTGGAGCACCTGATCTTCCTGGGCCGGCAGATGGGGCTGGGACTTTGGGTCTCCGGCGAGGAGTAGAGGACTCGCGCGGGCGGCCTCCATACACAGATCGCCGACAAAAGGGTGTATAACCCCGCCTCCAATACACGGGAAGGCGGTCATTCTGTGTATCCCGGACTCTCCCCTCTACGAATTTCGCCAGAAGAGTGTATGAATCGAGGGAAAGCGTGTAGCAAACCGATCCAGCCCCACGGGGATGGACGAGGGGAAGTGGGGAGAGGAGATCTATACACGTCTTTAGGCAGGAATGGTGTATCGCTGGCGAAGTCATACACCTAAACTCTGCAAATTTGTGTATCGACGGGTGGGGTAGTCCGGGAGCGACGCTCCCCCGGTCGCCCAAGCGCTCGCCCCGGACTAACTGACCGGCGCCTCGACCGGGCTGCCGAACAACTCTCGTCCCAAGGCGTCGAACTGCTGCCGGAACTTCTCGTCGAGCTCGGCCTTCTCCTCGTCTGACAGGAAGGACTGCCTGAGGGCGGCGAGGGAAAGCCCCGCGAGCTCGGCCGGGCTGTAGCCAAAGGTCTGGTGGAGCTTCAGAAACTCAAGGGTGAGGTTGGTGTTGAAGAAGGCGGGATCGTCAGAGTTGACGGAGAGCGCCAGCCCCCCGCGGTAGAGCCGGTCGAACGGGTGGCTCGCCATGTCGGGAGCCACCCCGAGGCAGATGTTGGAGGTGGGGTTCACCTCCAGGGGGATCTGCGAGGCTCGCAGCTCCGCCATCAGCGACGGATCCTCCACAGCCCGCACGCCGTGCCCGATCCGCTCAGCGCCACAGACGTCCAGCACGGAACGGATGGACTCGGGTCCCGCGTGCTCGCCGGCATGGGCCACCCGGTGCAGGCCTCCACGCTCGGCCGCCACGAAGTGCTCGCGGAAGGGCTCGTTGGAAAACTGAGCCTCGCTCCCGGAAAGGCCCAGGGCCACCACGATCCCTTCGACATGCGCGCCCAGCGCCCACTCCAGGGTGAGGTCCGCCGGCCCCACACCGACGTTGCGCACGATGTCCGGGATCAGCCGCAGGGTGACACCGTAGCGCCGCTCGCCCTCGGCGATGGCCTCGGCCAGGGCGGAGAGGATCTCGCCGCCATTGGCGCCGTTCGCGAGGTGGGTCGCGATGGTGAAGTGGGCTTCGGTGTGGAGGACGTTCTGCGTGGCCTGCTCGGCGAGGAAGTCGAGGACGAGGAGCTGGAAGTCCTCGGGTTTGCGCAGGGCGCGCGAGCAGGCGAGGTAGATCTGCACGAAGTGCTCGAAGTCGGTGAAGCGAAACCAGCGCTTGAGGCCCGCTTCATCCCGGGCCGGCAGCTCGATGCCGTTGCGCCGCGCCAGCTCCAGCAGCACGGACGGTCGCATCGCGCCCTCGAGGTGGACGTGCAGCTCGACTTTCGGACAGTGCAGCAGGAACCGGTCGAGGCTCATGCGTTGTCCTTAGCGCCAGCCTTCGAATCCGCCTTCGAGCCGAGCCGGTCCGCGAGACGGGCGATGACGGATTCCGGCACCAGGCCCGTCAGGTTGCCGCCCAGGGAGAAGACCTCCTTGACCAGCCGGCTGGAGAGGTAGATGTAGTCCTCCTTGGGCATCATGAACACGGTTTCGACCCGCGGGTTGAGGCGCCGGTTCATCAGCGCCATCTGCAGCTCGTACTCGAAGTCGGAGACGGCCCTCAAGCCGCGCACCACGGCCCGGGCCCCAACCTTGTCCATGAAGTCGACCAGCAGGCCGGAGAAGCTCTCCACCCGGATCTCGGGGCCCACCATCTCGCGGATCGACTCGATCCGCTCCTCGACGGTGAAGAGGGGCTTCTTGCCTTCGTTGCAGAGGACGGCCACCACGACCTCATCGAACACGGGGCGGCAGCGCTCGATGATGTCGAGGTGACCGTTGTGGATGGGATCGAACGATCCCGGGTATACGGCGATCCGCTTGCTCATCGCTCCGGGTTCAACTGGAAAGTGATTACGTTGTTGGCGGCGTCGGTGACCCGCAACATCACCAGGTCCCCAGGTTTGACGGGCGGAATCAGCAGCGTTTCGGTACGGCCGTCGAGCAGCCCGTCGGCGGCCTGCGCCGGCTGCCAGTCGGCGGTGTTCACGCTGTACACGGCTTCGCGCAGGGGGCTCGCGGCGTCGCTCACCGTCGCCCGTAGCGCGCCGTCCTTCGCCCTCTCCACTTTGCCCAGGGCCGGCGGCGTGTGATCGATGACCACCGGCTCGCTCACCCGTTCGGCCATCAGGGCGCTCGCCGGATCGTTGGCCTTGCGGTCGGAGACGCGCAGGCGGAAGCGGTAGGTGCCGTCGGGGAGGGACAGGGCGTCGAAGCTGTAGTGATCTTCCTCGAAGTCGTCGACCATTTTGTGCCAATCACCATCCCCACCTTCGCCCAGCCGGAAGGAGAGATCGTAGACCAGGTCGTCGCCATTGGGGTCCACGGCCGACCAGCGCAGGGTCTGATAGCCGAGCTTCCACAAGGCCTTGACCCGGCCGCCCCCTTCGTCCTCGCTGCCAGCCGTCAGCGTGGTGAAGATCCCGCCCTTGGCAGGATGCGCGGGCTCGAACACCTGGTTCGACGGATTGAAGTTGGCGGGCACCAGGACCTGCCCGGGCTCCAGGGCGGCGAACAGGGCGATCTTGGGACGCAGGTTCTCCTGCCGGTAGGAGAGCTCCACCTCGAAGAAGCGAGGCGAGATGCCGTCGGCGCTGCCCTTCAGCTCGGCCCGCCACTGCACGTAGCGTCCAAGGGGCACGCCGGCGAGCGGGACCTCACGTCCCTCGCGCGGCTCGGTCCAGGCGGACCACGTGCGGTCCGGCTCGGCGCTGACGCCGCTGCGGAAGGAGAAGCGCGCCGAGGTTCCCGGCGGCATCTCGCCCTTCCAGGACAAGGTGCCGAAGCGGGCCATCTGCTCGGCGTCGAGGGCCGCGCTGGTGTAGGTGCCCATGCGTTCGGTCCCCTTGACGATGCGGTAGAGGGCGGCGGCGTTGGTGGTGGCAATGGCCGGTCCCGGCTCGCCCGGCAGCACGGCCACGATCTGCCGCTCGTCGACGTCCTTTTCGAGCAGCATCTGGCGGTCCGCCCAGCGATAGAGCTTGCCTTCGAGCCCGGTGCCCACCCACAAGCTGCCGTTCTGCCAGAGCAGGTCGTAGACGGTCTCTTCGGTGAAGCTCCACAAGCTCTCGACGACGCCGGAGGGCGTTATGGAGAGCACCTCGCTACGCGCTGCCGCGGCCGCCGGGGGAGCGCCGGGCCGGCGCGGGCCGGGAGGTGGAGGCGCGGCCTCGCCCTCGACGGTGACGGTGACCTGCGGCTGGCCGCCGCCCTTACCGGTCGGGGGAGCGGCGGACGCGGGAGGCGCGGCCTGATCCCGCGCCTGATCCACCAAGCTGGCCTCGGACGCCACCACGGCGGCGTAGCAAGTGCCGTCGGGCGTGGCCGCGAGAGCCACCACCTCCGGCTGATTGGAGTCGTAGAGGGTGCGCGCCTTGCCGTCGCGGCCGATCCGCAGGATCAGGCCCATCCCCGCCGTGCCCGCCACCACGTCGCCGCCCGGCAGCACGGCGAGGGAGCGGATGTGGGTGTCGTCGCTGTCATAGAAGACCTGTCCCTTGCCCTTGGCGTCCACCTTGAACAGCTTGCCCTGCGTGCCGGTGCCGACCAGCAGCGAGCCGTCGGCGGCGCGGGCGAGCGCCCAGATGTAGGTCTCCTGGGGATCGAAGAACGGCTCCGTCTTCGCGGCCCCCGGCTTGCCAGGGCGGATGCGGTAGACCTTGCCGCGCGGCGAGGTGCCGGCGTACACGGTGCCGTCCGGGTCCACCAGGACGGCGAAGACCTCGGGCTCGGGGGCGGCGAAGAGCTCAGTGACCGTTCCCTTGCGGTCGATCTTCAGCACCTTGCCGGAGTTGCCGGTGCCCACCACCCAGCCGTCGGGATGCGCGGCCGCCGAGAGCAGAAAGGGCTCGGAGACCGAGGCCACCTTCTCCACCCGGGGCGCGAGCTGAACGCGGCCGAGCGAATCGACGCTCACGCCCTCCAGCGTGCCGGCGAGGAACGCCGCCGAGCTCTGAGCCTGAAAAATCTTCACCTGGGTGCCGCTCGCAGGTTGCGCCGCCGCCACCAGAGTCCCCAAAAGCGCCACGCCCAGGACGGTAGACCTCGCTCTCATTCAGATCCCTTTCTCGGCGGCGGCCTTCGCGGCCTCCGCATCGTTCTTCCGCGCCGCGGGCGGGGACGTCTCGTCCTCCCCGGACAGCGGCTCCTTGCGCCGCACCTCGAGATCGACGCGCACCAGCCCGTTCACGGGCATGGCCATGCGCTCGCGCTGCTCCTGCGCGATGGTGCTGCGCAGACCGACGACACTCCCCGAGCCGGACGCGCCCCAGAGCGAACGCACCGAGCCGGGAAGCCGCGGCATGACCTCGCCCGCCACCGACAGGCCGGCTCCCGCGTAGACTCCAAGCACCATCAGGTCGCGCCGCGAATGAAACGAGCGCAGCAGCGCCAGCGCCTGGGAGAAGCTCTGGGGATCGGCCGGCTCCAGGGCGATGCGGGCCGCGTCGATGCTGGAGCCATCGCCCACCAGCAGGGAGTAACGGCCCACGGGCAGGTCCGGCGGCAGATCGACGGCGAGCGAATGATGGAAGCGGTCGCCCCGGAAGGCCACCAGGTCGAGGCTCAGCGTCACCCGCTGACCGGGGCGCACCACCGAGCGGTCCGCATTGGCCCCCACCAGGGAGGCGACCCGCGGCTTGTCCGTCTGGCTCACCGTCACGTCGATCGATTCGAGGCTCACCTTCTGCAGCGGGTTCTGGGTGAGGTAGTTGACCATGGTGAGCAGGAACGACGAGGCGTCGGTGCCGGCGTTCTCGCTGTCGAAGCTCTGGCGCACCTCGAGGTCGCCGTACTTCTGGAGGCGCAGGTGCGCCGTCAGCTCCAGGCTCTGCTGGCCGGTGGAGTAGCTGGCCGATTCGATGCCGCCGAGGACGGTGCTGCCCACCAGCAGGGGGATGAACTCCGGCAGGTCCGCGAGGCGCATGTGGAAGTCCCGCGCCTTCTCGCCGCCCTGGGCCGCGACGTGCAGCGACATCGGCACCATGGGAGCGGTGGCGCCGATGCGCCCTTGAATGCCCAACTGGCGATCCTGCTCGAAGGCGCCGACGATCGGACCGGTGTTGGAGATCTTGAACGAGGTGTTGGCGCTGGAGAGCACGGTCACCACTTCGGCGACGGCCATCGGCACCCGCACCGGACCGAGACCGAGGAACGGATGGCCGAAAGCCAGGACGTGATCGCCGTAGTGATCCGTCACCGTGCCGTTGGCGGCCAGCTCGAAGTCGCCGTCCACCAGCACGACCGAGACGGACTTGCCCGGGGCAAGATCGTCGGACACCGTTCCCGGCGCGGCCTTCCCGGCGGCGCCGACGCTGCCCAGGCCCTGGCGCAGCATCCCAAGGGAGAGCTCGCCGAAACCGGAGGTCGCCCACTGGACGGACGGCACGGCGCCCCCCGTGAGCTGCGGCTGCAAGCGGGAGAGCTGCGCCGTCACGAGCGCCCCAGGCACCTTGCCGGAACGCAGATCCGAAAGGTTGATGGGAGGAGGAGGCGTGACCGGCAGGGCCTGGAAGGTCGACAGCGTACGCATCGATTCGATGGGCGTGATGCCGGCGATCGCCTCATTGGAAAAGGGCCAACTGAAGGCCACTGCGCCCGCCAGGCGGCCCTCGATGAACACCGGGCTGCCGGACATGCCCGCGGCGACGCCACTCTTCTCCAGCCCCTTGCCGGTGAGCCGGGCCAGGATGTAGCTGATGTTGGGGCGCAGGTTGCGCATGACGCCGATGACCTCGACCTCGAAGCGCTCGGGCTCGGTGCCGGAGAAGACGGACAACCCGTAACCCCGCTGCCCCTTCTTCACTTCCGTGAGCGGAATCGTCGGCTGTGCACCCGCGAACACGGGTGCGGCGAAGGCCGGGTCCGGCTTGGGCGAGGGAGGAGGGGCCGCGGTCGCCCCGGTCGCCGGCAACGCCGCCAGCCAGAGAATCGCCAGAACCCAGAGAATCCATCGTCGGTGCGTCATACGTCACTCCCCTCGTTGGCCGGAGCGGAGACCGCCGTCGTCAGCGCGATCAGCCGTTCAGCAGGGAACCTCCCAGGTCGTAGAACCACCAGCCCCTCCCCCCGTATTGCCACCAGCGTCGAAGGCGGGCCTCCAGGCAGCACGCCGCCGTCGACGATCATCGCGTCCTCGCCGGCCAGCAGCTCCGGCAGCTCGGCGGGGTCCAGCACCGGCTCGCCGCCGCTACGGTTGGCGCTCGTCGCCGTCAATCCGTGGCCGAGCGCCGCCAGCAGATCCCGCAGCCGCTCGTGCGCCGGCACCCTTACCGCTAACTCGCTCTCCCCCGCCGAGGCCGGCAGCGGCTGGGCGACGGGCAGAATCACAGTCAGCGGCGCCGGCCAGAGGGCGAAGAGGCGCTTCACTATATTGAGGTCGGGATCGTTTCCCAAATCGATTCCCCGTTTGATTCCCAGGGGAGCCAGTTGCTCCGGCCCCGCCACCACGACCGGCAGCGGCTTGCCCCGCTCCCGAGCCTTGATGCGATAGATCGTCTCGACACCCGCCGGGTTCCAGGGATCGGCGCCCAGGCCATAGCTCGATTCGGTGGGGATCGCCAGCACCCCGCCGCGGGCCAGCAGCTCGCGAAGGGGTTCTTGCGGGTCGCCCCATCGCCAGACGGGGGTGGGAGAGGTCACTTCCCCCGCTTCTTCCTCGCCGCGCCCGCGATCAGCTCCTGGGCGTGGGAGAGCGAGAGATCGGTGACCTTCTTGCCGGCGAGCATGCGGGCCACCTCTTCCACCCGGGTCTCGGCGTCCAGCCCCTCCACCTGCACGCTGGTGCGGCCACCGTCCACCTGCTTGCTCACCTTGAAATGGAGATCCGCGTGGCTGGCGACCTGCGGCAGATGGGTGACTGCGAGAATCTGCCCGCCCTTGGCCAGACGCTGGAGCTTGGCGCCCAGGGCCGCCGCCTCCGCGCCGCCGATGCCGGTGTCCACCTCGTCGAAGACCAGGGTGGGATTGGCCTTCTCGGCCTCGCCCCGGGAGGCGAGCTGGAGAGCGAGGTGGATGCGCGACAGCTCGCCGCCGGAGGCGATGCGGGCCAGCGGCCGGGGCGGCTCTCCCGGATTGGGAGCGAAGAGGAAGACGACCTGATCGAGGCCGTCGCGGCCGAAGTCGATCTCCTCGCCCTCGACACCCTCACCGCCGGCGACGTTCAGCGGGCTTCCGGACCGGCGCCGGCGCTCCAGGGCCACGGCGAGGCGGGCGCGGGCGAGCCCGAGATCCTTGAGCTCGCCTTCGATGCGCTCCACCAGGGCCTGGCCCCAGCCCTCGCGGGCCTTGGAGAGGTCGAGGGCCGCTTTCCGGTACTCCGCCAGAGCGGCGGCGACCTTGGCGGCCAGCTCGTCGCGGCTTTCGTCGTCCCCTTCGAGCTCGGCCAGCTCGGCTTCGATCTCGGCCCGCCGGGCGAGGACGGCGGCGGTGTCTCCGCCGTGCTTTCGCATCAGGCGTTCCAGCACGGCGAGCCGCTCTTCCACGGCGTCCAGGCGGGCGGGATCCGCCTCGAGACCGTCGAGCCGGCGCTGAACGGCGCGGGCCATCTCCTCCAGGCGGATACGCACCTCCTCCAACTCGGCTCCCCACGCCGTGGCCTGGGTCTCCCAGACCTCCACCTCGGCGAGCAGCGTCTGGGCGCGGGCGATCCGCTCGACGGCCGCGCCTTCCTCGTCGAAGAGCAGGGTGGCGGCGGTGCCCAGCGAACGGGCGATCGCCTCGGCGTTGCGCAGCACGTCGCGCTCGGCCCGCAGCTCCACCTCCTCGCCCGCCCGAATCTTGGCGGCGTCGATCTCCGCGGCGTGGAAGCGCAGGAGCTCCAGCCTCTCGCGGCGCATCCGGTCGTCGCCGGACAGGTGTTCCAGCCGCTCGGCCAGCCGGGAAAATTGATCGAAGGCCGTGGCCACGCGGGCGAGGAGCGGCACGGCCTCCGCGCCGCCGCTGCGGTCCAGCATCGCCCGCTGGAGATCGGGCTCGATCAGTCCCAACTCGTCGCGCTGGCCGTGGATGCGCAGCAGGAAGGGGGCGAGGTCCGCCAGCAGCCTCAAGGTAGTCGGCTGGTCGTTGACGAAGACGCGGTTGCGTCCGCTGCGGGCGATCTCGCGGCGGACGAGCACCTCCGTGCCCTCGGCGTCCAGCCCCGCTTCCTCCAGCACACCCCGCCACCCCTTCCCCTCGGGCTCGAAGACCCCGGAGACCGTGAGCGCCTCGGCGCCCGTGCGCACGAGATCGGCGCTCGCCCGGGCGCCCGCCAGGAGGGACAGGGAGTCGACGACGATGGACTTGCCGGCCCCGGTTTCGCCGGACAGCACGTTGAAGCCGCCGCCGAATTCGACGGAAGCTTCGGCCAGGACGGCCAGATTGCGGACGTGGAGCTCGCGGAGCACGTCGAAAGTATCGTCAGCGGCGTCAGATGCGTCGGGGGTCAGTCACGGGAAGACGATACCTCGGAAACGGAGGGAAGTGTATCACCCCGCCGAGGTATGGACCATCCGCACCGGGACAAGGCTACGGGCTCAGCGTTCGGCGATGAAGATGATGACCCCGACGACCCAAACGCCGACCAGGACCAGAGCCGCGATCTTGTTGGCCCGGCTCCAGACTCGATAGCCACCCTGGCCGTCCGGAGTGTCGTAGTAGATCTCGCCGGTGAGCAGGTTGAGGCAGCACCAGAGGGAGAGCAGAGGGCAGAGAAACCAGCCGATGACGAGGAAGGCGGTGTTGGTGCTCGAGCGCCGCGACCAGGGGACGGCCGTCTTGTAGTCAGGGAGCCCCCCGGTGGGGGTCACGAAGCTCGGGTTCGCGGGATCGAGGACAGTTCTGTCACTCGCCGCCGCGCTCAACGGGGAATGGCAGCGGCGGCACTCCGCGGCCGTGGTGAAGTTGACCAGACCACATTGCGGACAGCGGATGTTAGCGTTGCCCATCGCCCCTCCCAACCAGAAGGTGCAGCGTTACCGACTCCATGCCCGGATTTACCTCTGAATCAGACTGGAAACAGCCAGGCCGTGTCAAGCCGTGCGGAGCCGAAAGAACGCCCACGCCGTGATTCCCAGGATGACCCCGAGATAGGACGGGAAGTGGCTCGGCTGGGTCAAGGCGGAGGGCAGGAAACCAAAGTAATGCTGGAGGAAGGTCCCGCCGTAAGCGCTACCCGGGAGTGCCTGGTCGCGTAGCGTCCTCTCCCACTGCGTCAGGATGCATTCGCCCAGGAAGAGAGCGGAGAGCAGCGTCCCCCCCACCGAAATCAAATAGGCAACGCTCAGCCAGCGGGGAAACCGCGCCGCCACTCTCGGCGTCAGGGCCACCAGGGCACCGCCCACCACCAGCGCGATGAGCGTGGCGTGGATCAGAGCGATGGCGTTTGCCGCGATCTCGTACATCCAACCTACCGCCCCGGCGCATCGCGGATGAATCCGGTCACGCGAAATCCGAGCTAAAAAGCTAGCGTGAACAGTGGATTCGCGCCGCCGGTATAAACAAAGACGCAACGATCTAGGATGTCTCGTCCGATTAAAGCATGGAAGCCCTGCGCGGCGAATAATTCCGCAGCAACCACGGGGATAGTCTCCAGGACGAGCGGCGTTCCCCCATCAGGAATAATGAGGGCAACGTCGTATTGGTCAGCCAAATGAGGCGTCGTACCCGTGCTCGGGGTGTTAACGCTAACATTACCTGTAGGTGTTAACTTCAATTTTGCCAAAACGGACGGATCCACGCAAGTACAACTTGCGCCGGTATCCAATAACGCATCGATCTGCACCGGTGGAGGAATCGGTTCACCTGCCGCCTTGAGGACTTGAATGCGCGCCTTGCTAACTGAAATGTACGCCCGCAAGACCGGGCCATTCGGTCCTACCTGTAGGGAGAAGTGAGCCACAAGGCTAAGTTGTACGCGCGGCAACGCGAGGGTTCACGAAGCGTGAGATGAACTGAGTTTGCTCCACGACTTGTACCTGTTTCACCAGAAAAGGACTTAGACCAAACTGAGAGTATCCCGCATTGATGGCATCATCATAACTGCTGAACACATTCACGACATCGTCGCCGTGGATGAGCACAAACTTGCCGACGTGCTCGGCCTTCAGCTCCGGCAACCTACTCCTAAAGGTCTCTAGTTCTTTCTCTAGCGCCATGGGACACCTCCAGCCCTCTAATCATTATACTCCATGACTTGCGGAAAACGTCAATATCGGGCATCACGGTCGCGGAGGTGCCATGCGTTCGCCAGAAGCTCGCCCCATCGCCTCGCGGATGAACCCCGTCACGTCCTGCCGCAGGTTGCGGTGGTCCTGCGGGCGGACGTACACCATGTGGCCGGACTCGTAGTAGCCGAAGCGGACGCGCGGGCGTTCCTTCTCCGGCAGGGCCATGTGCGCCACCGCGTAGTCGCCGTCGAAGAACGGTGTCGCGAGATCGTAGTAGCCGCTGGCGATGAAGACCTTCAGGTCCGGATTCTTCATCATCGTCTGCCGCAGGGTCTCGGCCAGGTTGGCGTAGCGGTTCTCGTGATTGGGGAAATGCCAGGGAAAAACCTTGTCGGTCAGGCGCTCGTAGATCAGCTCGTCCTCCCGGTAGCCAAGGTCCCGGCGCAGGTAGTCGACGGTCGTCTCGGTGAACGGGGCGTCGAACCGCGTGAGACTGGGATCGAACTCGCCGATCTCCCCCACCGAGTCGAGATCCTTGGTGGTGAAGCGGGCGTCGATGCGGCCGATCGTCTCGCCCCGATCCCGCAGCAGCTCCTTGCAGAAGCGGGCGTGCTCGATGCGCAGGTTGGCGCGCTCGACGTAGTCGAGGGATAGACCCGTGTAGCGGGCGAGCTTCCCGGCGATCGCCCGCCGCCGTTCGGCCGGCAGCCAGTCGCCCTGAAGGAGGGCCGGGGCGTACTCGTCGAGGGCCCACTTCTTCACCTCCTCCAGCGTGCGGCGCAGGTCACCCGACAGCTCGGGGGGCAGCTTCTTGTGATACCAGGCCGCCGCCGTATAGGTCGGAAGAAAAGTGACGAACGGCATGTCGTTGCCGGAGTCGAAGGAGCGGGTGAGGCTGTTGAGCGCCGTGGAGATCAGGACGACACCGTTCAGGCGGAGGCCGTAGCGGTCGATCAAACGGGCCGCGAGGCCGGCAGCGCGGATCGTCGCGTAGCTCTCTCCCGCGATGAATTTCGGGCTCGCCATGCGGCCGTTGCGGGTCAGCCACAGACGGATGAATTCGGCCATCGACTCGATGTCGTTCTCCAGGCCGTGGAACTCCTTGGCCTCGACGCCCGGTGCCGGCCGGCTGTAGCCCGTGGAGATGGGATCGACGAAGACGAGATCCGTCACGTCGAGGATCGAGTTCTCGTTGTCCACCAGGCGACCGGGGGGCGGCAGCGGAAACCCCTGAGAATCGAGGTCCACACGCTTCGGGCCGAAGGCGCCGAAATGGACCCAGACGGAGGCGCCTCCAGGACCGCCGTTGAAGGCGAAGGTCACCGGCCGCTGCGCCGGGTCCTTCACGCCGTCCCGCGTATAGGCGACGTGGAACACCGGCGCCCGCGGCGTGCCTTCCTCCGTGCGCAGCACGAGGGTGCCGGCCGTAGCCGTGTAGGCGATGCGCTGGCCGTCGACGGTGATGGCGTGCTGGGTGCGGGAGCTCTTCTCTTCGAGCGGCTTCTTGGGCTCGGCCGGCTTGGCGGCTTCTTCCTTCGCCTGAACGAGAGGTGAAACCAAGGACAGCGCGGCAAGGAAGAAGAGGAAAGCGCTGGAATTCACGCGCATTTCAGTGCGCTCCCAACCGACCGTCGATCAGCGAGGCCAGCCGGTAACCGGCGATCGCCGCGCGATGCCGGGCGATCTGGTTGGCCAGCGTGCGGTAGGCGTCCGGCACCTTGAGGAAAGGCGGCTGGGGCGTCTCCTCCCCCACCGTGTACACCACGTACCGCGCGAGATCGCCGCTCTCGTTCAGCCAGGCGAGGACCCTGCCTTGAACGTCCGTCCCGGAGCCGGGCTCGCGATCGTCGAGGGTGTAGTCTCCCGCGACTCTCCTCGCCAGCACGATCGCCCGCTGCGGATCGGGATCGGCGGCCAGGGAGGTGTCCCAGAACCAGTGAAGGCTGAGCTTCGGGTCGTTCGGGTCGTCGAGCTTGAAGTCGTTCCCGCCGTGATCGCCGCCCGGATGCAGGGCCGAAAAACGGGAAACCGCATGGAGGGGTTGGTGGATGTCCCCCACCAGGTGCTCCAGCCAGGAGAGGGCGTAGGCCTGGAAGCTCGCCTGAACCCACGGATCGCCCAGAGCGTTGCGCGTCGCCACGATCTGGGTCAGGGCATTGACGGCGTCCGGCACCTTGGTGGGCGTGCCGTCGTAGGAGATCCCCTCGTCGCGGTAGTGCCAGTTCTTGTGGACCATCATGTCGGGGAAGCCCGGCAGCAGGGGCGTGGGGGTCACCCCGGTCTTGAGGTCGTCGAAGAAGCGGACGTCACCTCGGATGATATCGGGCCAGGTCGCCGCCTTCATGAAGACCTTGATCCCGAAGTCCGGATCGTCCGCGCCCAGGCCTTCGGAGAGCTTGGCGAAATCCGGATGCTGCCGCAGCAGGGCGTCCACGCGAGCCCGCACCTCCGGTGTCAGATGCTGATATGCCACGGCGGCGATGGTCATGTGACCCGCGTCGTTCCAGGCTGCGGCGGGCCGGGGGATGAGAGCGGCGACCAGGAGGAGAACGAGCGTCAGCTTGCGCATGGCGGCGATTTTCTTGATCTCGATTCAGGATCGGGGTTGGCCCGTAAACACCGTCCGCTCGTCGACGAAGCAGAGGCCGTTGCCGAACGGATCGTAGGCATAGAAGGAGCGCTCGCCCCAGGGGCGGGTCACGATGTCGCCCGCGCTCTTGCCGTGCACCTCGCCCTGGGAGAGGCAACCGAGCTCGCCCGCCCGCGCGTGCACCGCTTCGAGATCCCGCACCGAGAAATAGACGTAGTCGGGATTGGTCTTCGGCGCCTCTCCACCCCCGGCCGGATCGACCAAGGCGAGGATGACGGAGCCGCAGTCGAAGTAATAGCGGGTCGGAGCGACTCTCCTCCCCTCCGTACCCAGAAGCGTCGTGTAGAAGGCGGCCGCCCGGTCCGTGTCGGACACGTGCAGGATCATCCGAAACAAGGCGGGGGCGTCACTCATCGCCGGTCTCCTTTCCCAGGTTTCAACGAGGGCGCATGGTAGCACCGGTGCCGCTTTCGCCGGAACGGCTCGACGTGCCAGAATTAGTGGCATGGCCAAAGACCCACTGGAAGCGCTGCGGCGGCTTTGCCTGGCTCTGCCGGAGACCACCGAACGGCTCAGTCACGGCGAGCCGACCTGGTTCGTGCGCGGCAAAAAGACGTTCGTCATGTACGCCAATCATCATCACGACGACCGGCTTGCCTTTTGGTGCGCCGCGCCCGACGGCGCGCAGGAGATGAGAGTGGAAACCGATCCCGAGCGCTTCTTCGTTCCACCCTACGTGGGGCATCGCGGCTGGTTGGGAGTGTTCCTCGACGTGCCGGCCGACTGGAACGAGATCGCCGATATCGTCATCGACGCCTATCGCGCGGTCGCGCCTAAAAAATTGGTCGCCGAGCTCGACGCGACCTAAACCCGCGCGCACCGCAGGATGTAGTGCGCGTTGCCGTCGTCGTCCTCGAAGGCGTTCGTGCGGCCGACGGCGGTGAAGGTCTGCGGCACTTCGTCGCGCCGCCGGATCTTGCGGCCCTGGTCGTCCAGCGACTCGATCCAGGGGGTCGTCTCGAGGAGGACCTCTTCGATGAGCCAGTCGTAGAAGAGGTTCGGCGCTCCCCAACGCTTGGAGTGGGTCTCGGACCAGAAGAAGGGATCGACGCCGAGGTACAGCTCACCGGCCGCGTACTCCCCCACCGGCGGCAGGCCCTCCACGCCCCCATCGCGATAGATCAGGATGCCCGCGTCCAGCACCACGACCTCCGGCCAGATGAGGACGACCTGGCCGCAGAAGGCGTAGTCGCAGCCTTCGCGCGGCTCCAGGTAGCGTGTGCGATTTCGCGAGGCGCCCATCGCGATGGGGAACATCTCCAGCGCGAAGCGGTACTCTTTCCCGGCTTCGAAATCCGGATAGTTGCCGTCCTGAATGATCCAGGAGGCGATACCGACGTTGAGCGTCTTCACGGCGAATCCGGGGGTGCTATTCCTGGCAGACGTAGCGGTAGGTACGCCCGCCTTCACCCTCGGTCACGCCGTCCGGATAGAAGCCTTTGGCGAGCAGAGCGTCGAGAAGGATGGCCATGGCGATGTCGTCGCCGACGCGCACGCCGCGCAGACGCAGGAGCTCGGGAACCCAGAGCTCCCAGCGCTGTCCGACGTCGTGGGCCGGCACCTTGCCGATTTCTCTCAGCAACTCTTCGACGGTTCCGGAGGATTGCATCGGGTCACCTCCCGAGCCTTGAGCGCACGCGTGAGCTACTTCCCCGGCTGGTTGAACGTGCTGGGAATGAACTCCGGGTCTTCCTGGACCCGGCGCTCGAAGCTGAGAAAATCATAGTAACCGCAGCGGCACGTGCCGGGATACTCGCGGCAGATTCCGGGGCGCGCTTCGTAGACCGTGCAGCCGCGGGTCTCAAGATCGAGGAACTTGCAGATGCTGCCGTAGGTCTCGTCCGGCTGGTGGCGTAGGATGACCTCGCCAGGCTCGTCGCCTTTCTTGGTAAACTTCCGCGCGACCGTTTCGGGAGACAGTCCCAGGTGCTTGGCCAGGCGGCGGACGTCTTCGTCCTGCACCGGGATCCGCGGGTAGGAGCAGCAGTAGGCAGGGCACCGGTTGCAGTTGTAGAAGTTGGCCATGATTGGGATTCTCTCGCGCAGTGTAGCCGTTTCGATGGAAATGTCCACCTTGGAGGTGCCATGAAGGGAAAGTCAGCCCTCGTCCTCGCCGCGCTGCTGGCCGCATCGTCTCTAAGGGCAGCCGAGCCGGCCCCCCACGTCCTGCCCGTGCCGGAGACCATCGCCGCGCAGGGCGTGCCGCCCATCCCCCTCGAGCACCTCGAGGGCCTGCTCCCTTATGAGAACATCCGCGGCGCTCTCGTCATGGACTGGCACCCCAAGGAGCGCCGGCTGCTGATCCGTACCCGTTTCGCGGAAAGCCCGCAGCTTCACGAGGTGTCGACGCCGCTCGGGGCCCGCACTCAGATCACCTTCTTCCGCGAGCCGGTGAACAACGGCGCCTATCGCCCGGGACGCCCGGATGAGCTCCTCTACTCCATCGACGAGGGCGGAGCCGAGAACTTCCAGCTTTTCCTTCTGGACCGCAAGACCGGCCGGGCGAAGAGGCTTTCCGATGGCACGCACCGCTACGTTTCTCCCCTCTGGTCGGCGGACGGCACGCGGCTGGCCTATGCCAGCAACGCCCGCAACGGCCGCGACATGGACGTCTATGTATCCGATCCCTCCACGCCGGGGAGCGACCGCCGGCTGACCGAGGCCCAAGGCTCGTGGGAGCCCCTCGACTGGAGCCCGGACGGCCACCGTCTCCTGGTCACGGAGAACGTATCGGCCAACGAGACCTACCTCTACTGGCTGGACGTGGCGAGCGGCGAGAAGCACACCCTCACCGCGCGCAATGCTCGAAAGGAAGACCCGACCGTCTCCTATCAGGACGGCAAGTGGTCGGCGGACGGCAAAGGGGTCTATGTGGCGAGCGACAAGGACTCCGAGTTTCTCCGGCTGGTGCGGCTCGATGCCACGACGGGTGCCGCCACGGTAATCTCGGGCGACGTTCCCTGGGACGTGGAAGACTTCGACCGCTCGGAGGATGGCAAGCTGCTGGCGTACCTGGTGAACGAGGACGGCTTCAGCCGCCTCCACCTGATCGAGACCGCCACGGGCAAACCATTGGCGCTGCCGGACCTGCCGGCCGGCAGCGCCAACGGGCTGAAGTTTCGCCCCGGCGCGCACGAAGTGGCCTTCGCCGTGAGCTGGGCCCGGTCCTCGTCGGACGTTTACAGCTACGATCCCGATCGGCGCCGGCTCGACCGCTGGACGGCCAGCGAGGTGGGCGGGCTCGATCCTGAAACGTTCGCGCTGCCGAAGCTCGTCCGCTACCCCACGTTCGATAACGACTCGAAGGGCGCCCGCCGGACCATTCCGGCCTTCGTCTATCAGCCGTCCCGGGATCGCTTTCCGGGCAAGCGGCCGGTGTACATCAACATCCATGGCGGACCGGAAGGCCAGTCCCGCCCAGGCTTCCTGGGCAGCAACAACTACATCCTCAACGAGCTCGGCGTGGCGGTGATCGTGCCCAACGTGCGCGGCTCCACGGGCTACGGCAAGAGCTGGCTGAAGCTCGACAATGGAAGGCTGCGCGAGGACTCGGTGAAGGACATCGGCGCCCTGCTGGACTGGATCGCCACCCAGCCGGACCTCGACGCCTCGCACGTGATGGTGACGGGCGGCTCCTACGGTGGCTACATGGTGCTCGCCGCGTTGACGCACTACAGCGACCGTCTGAGCTGCGCCTGGGAATCGGTGGGCATCAGCAACTTCGTGACCTTCCTGGAAAACACGCAGGAGTACCGCCGCGATCTGCGCCGGGTGGAGTATGGCGACGAGCGCGATGCGGACATGCGCACCTTCCTCGAAGGCATCGCGCCGGTGAACCACGCCGACCGCATCACCAAGCCGCTGATGATCAGCCAGGGCGCGAACGATCCGCGGGTGCCCCTCCACGAATCGGACCAGATCGCCGCCGCCGTCCGCGCCAAGGGCGTGCCGGTCTGGTATCTCGTAGCGAAGGACGAAGGGCACGGCTTCCAGAAGAAGAGCAACTCGGACTATCAGCGGGCGGTGTTGCTGGAGATGATTCGGACGTTCCTACTGAAGTAGACAGGCCATGGCGGCCTGCCCGAGGCTCAAGCCGCCATCGTTGGCCGGCACCTCGCGGTTGCACCAGACCGCGAGGGACGCCGTTCGCAGCAGATCCACGAGCCGTTCGAGGAGCAGCCGGTTCTGGAAGACGCCGCCGGAGAGGACGACGGTGTCGAGCCTCTCTTGCGCAGTGAGATCGAGCACAGCCCGAGCAACTCCCGCAGCCAGACCGTGATGAAAGGCGCGGGCGATCTCGGGTACCGGGCGTCCGTTTTTCCGATCCTCGATCAATGCCGCCAGCAGCGGATGAAAATCCAGAAACGGCAACGGATAATCCTCCACGTCCGGTCGGGCGCCACGAGCCTGATGCTCCAGCCAGATCGCCGCCTGCCCTTCGAAGCTGATCTCCCGGGTGAAGCCGAGCAGGGAGGCGGCGGTATCGAAGAGGCGCCCCGCTGAGGTCGTGGGAAAGACGCGTACATCCTTCTCGATCAATTCCCGCGCCTGGATGTAGCGGCGGGGAAAGTTGAATGGCTCGGCGGTCAGGTCGGGCAGATCATCGAGCCCGGCCAGGAACCCCGCCGCCGCCTGCACGGGGTGTCGCGCCGCCGCGTCTCCCCCGGGCAGGACCGCAGGCCGCAGATGGGCCACGCGCTCGAAACCTTTCTCGACGCTGCCGATGAAGAATTCACTTCCCCAGATGGCGCCATCGTCACCGTAACCGGTGCCGTCGAAGGCCACCCCCAGAACGCGACGATCCAGGGCGCCATGCTCGGCGAGGACACTCGCGACGTGGGCGCGGTGGTGCTGCACGGCCACGATCTCAGCAGCACTCAGGGATTGGGCGAAGAGCGAGGAGACGTACTCAGGATGAAGATCGTGGACTACCCGCAGCGTTTCCCAATCCACCTCGTACATGGCGGTGAGGTCGCTAACAGTCTCCTGGAACGCTCGGAAGGCATCGTAGTTGCCAAGGTCTCCAAGATGCTGACTGACGAAGGCCTCGCCGCCGACCACCAAAGTGATCGTGTTCTTGAGATCGCCACCCAAAGCCAGGATGGGCCGATCCGAAGGCAGCTTCGCCACGGCTCCCGGAGCGTAGCCCCGGGCCCGCCGCAGCACGGCAGGGCCCAGTGTGGTCACCGTGCAGACGGAGTCGTCCACCCGGCGGGCGATGGGGCGCTCCCCGATCAGGAAGGCATCGGCGATGCCTTCGAGGCGCGTGAGCGCCTCGTCGTCCTCATAGGCGATGGGCTCGCTCGAACGGTTCGCGCTGGTCATCACCAACACGTCCGGCGCTCCATAGGCAAAGAGAAGATGATGCAGGGGCGCGTAAGGGAGCATCACGCCGAGATCGTCATTCTCCGGCGCCACTCCTTCCAGGGGTTCTTTCGCAGGTGCCAGCACCACGGGCCGCTCCAGCGCGGTGAGGAGCGTCTCGGCCTCGGGGGCCAGCTCGACCAGGCTGTGGGTCACGTCGAGATCGCGGGCCATCAACGCGAACGGCTTTTCCTTTCGGAACTTGCGCTCACGCAGAGCCGCGACCACGGCCGGGTTCCGAGCGTCGCAGACCAGGTGGTAACCGCCGAGCCCCTTAACGGCGAGGACCTCCCCGGCACCGAGCCGACGCGCGGCCTCGCGGATCGCCGCCTCCCCCGTCTCCTTCCCCAGGTGGAAACTCGGCCCACAATCCGGACAGGCCACAGGCTGAGCGTGGAAGCGGCGATCCAGCGGGTCGGAATACTCCGCGGCGCAACGCGGGCACATCGGCCAGTCGCGCATCGTCGTGCGCGGCCGGTCGTAGGGAAGACCCAGGATGATCGAATAGCGCGGTCCGCAATCCGTGCAATTGATATAGGGATACCCGCGGCGGCGATCTTCGCCCGAGAAAAGCTCTTCGAGACAGCTCGCGCACACCGGCAGATCCGGGGAGATGCGAACCGTGGGAGCGTTGCCCCCGGCTTCGCTGTCGCGGATCTCGAACTCGGCGAAGCCTTGAATCTCCGCGTCGGCGAGATTGATCTCCGCGATGCGCGAGGCGGGCGGCGGTTGAGTCTGGAGATCCTGGATGAATCGATCGACGGCCGGCGCGGCTCCCTCGACGTGGATCTGCACCCCCTCGCCGGCGTTGAGCACCCAGCCACAGAGGCCGTAGGAGTGAGCGAGACGGTATACGAAGGGCCGGAACCCCACGCCCTGAACCACGCCGTGAATACGGATCGATTGCGCTTTCTTCAAGGCGCCGCCACGATGCAGCCTCGGCCCTGCCATCCGATCTGGACGACGCGGCCGTCCTCGACGAGCACCGGCACGGTGCGCTGGCCCGTCAGGGCGACCATGCGCGCCAGGGCTTCGCCGTCCTCCTCGACGTCATGCTCGTCGAAATCCTTGCCGTCCCACTCCAGTTGCTCGCGCAGCTCCGTGGTGTACGGGCAGCTCTTCGTGCCGTAAAGCTCCAATCGCTGACTCAAGCGGCAATCCCCTCCGCCAACAGCTCGAGCATCACGTGATACATCGAGGCCTGGATCTCCTGGATGCGGGGAACATAGTCGCAGGGCACGACGAGAGGCATTTCGGCGAGCCCCCGCCGCACCGTCTCGCCGCCATCGTAGCCAAGCAGCGCCACGGTGAGAAGGCCCCGCTTCTTCGCTTCCTCCAGCGCCAGCAGGATGTTGGACGAGCCCCCGCTGGTGGAGATGGCGATGGCCACGTCGTGTGGACGGGCCTGGGCGATGAGCTGGCGCAGGAAAACCGGCTCCGAGCCGAGGTCGTTGGCGAGCGCGCTCACGATGGCCGGCTCCATGGCCAGCGAAATCGCCGGAATCGGCCGGAACGCTTTCAGCGGCGCCACGCAGTCGAGAGCCCAGTCGTTGGCATCGGTGGCCGAGCCACCATTGCCGAAGAGGATGAGCTTGCCGCCCAGGGCGATGCGTTGACGGATCGCCGCCACGGCGCTCGCGATTCTCTCCGACTGATCGCGGGCGACCTCTTCGCGCAGCCGCTCGTCGTCCCGAGCCTTCATCTGAATGGAGGCGGCGACCTCGGCGATCAGGCTGTCCGTATCCTGCTTCTGCTTGCCGAGATAGGGGTAGAGGAAGCTCGACTTCCCCACCTCATGCCCCAGCGCGCCGTGCTCGAAGAAGACATGCACCGTCTCCCACAGCGTATGGTAGACGACCTCGATCAGCTCCTGATGGATATACGGATCGGGAGACGGCGAGGTGAACGCAAAAGTCTGGGCTCCGTGAGCCCGCACGAAGCCCAATGCCTCCGAAATCTCCGGATCTCCGTCCGGAGGCCCGAATCCCATCACCATGTCGTCCGGCAGCACGAGGGCCGCGAGCCATTCGCGGAAGAACAGGGACAGATCGAGAGCCGGCAGCGCCCGCTTGCCGACGATCACCGGATGAACGAACTCCACCGAGACGTGCTGGGCGTCGGTCGCATAATGGCCGCGCCCGAACGCCAGCAGACGCCCACCACGCAGGAAGCGCCCGGCCATGTCCTGGCACGCCCGCGCCAAGCGGTCGCTCTCGGCGGGGAAAAAGGTTGAGGAGATTCGATTGCGTTCGAGGAGGCGCTGGGCGACGAAGGCGGCCTGGGCGGTGGGGGTAATCGTGGACATCGGGACTAAGGTAACAGATTGCGCATCCAGCAGGATGATCCTTCAGAAGGAGAACAGCTTGCGGTTGGAGGGAGGGTCTTGATCCAGAGATTCCTTGAGAAAAGCGAATGTCTCCTGCTGTTCCGCCTCGTCGCCCTCCAGGAGAGCGTCCAACGCACGGAGGGTTCGTTCCCGTTCATAGGCGTCCAGGAAGGTCTCCGCTATGTCTTCGGGTCTTTGGACCGGAGTTGGCGCTCTCATGCGGTCACCTCTGAAGGAAAGAATACCATGCGCCATAGGGAGGACCTCGCCCCCCGCCGCACCGCCGGATCCGCATAAACGTCCCCAACGTAGAGACGCCCGCAGGGTAGCGCGAGCTACCCCGTGGGGCGTCTCAGCTGCGGCGATGACGGTCCCACTCCACACGCCCTGCCCGCGTGACGATATAGACTTGACTTAGAGGGCGTCTCAAAAGGAGCGACAGCCACGCCTACGTCGCCAGGGATTGAAATCGCCTGGCTACCGACGCTTGTCCCCTCCGGGACTGCAACTCGTTCTTCCCATGTCCCGTAGGGACTACAGAAGGTAGCCAGGTGATTTCAATCCCTGGCGCCATAGGCGTCGTCGTCAACCACTTTGAGACACACTCTTAGAAATCCCCGAAATCAAACCATGCCCACCCACCCCAAGCCCCCCGTCACCGGCGGCTCGCACACGCTGCCCTTCGACAAGCTCGCGCCCGGCGAGTTCGAGCGCCTCTGCCTGTGGCTTGTTCAGCGCGAGGGCTACTCCCGGATCGAACACCTCGGCGAAGCGGGAAGCGACGGCGGGCGCGATGTGGTGGCCTGGAAGGATGGTCATCGCTTCGTCTTCCAGTGCAAGAGGGTGCAGGCGTTCACCGCGTCCCACGCCCGCAAGGAAATCAAGAAGCTCCGGCGCCTGCCAGTAGAGGATCAACCCCACGAGTTGGTGTTCGTGGTCTCTCGGGCGGTGAGTGTCGATACGCGCAGCGCCATCCGGAAGGATTGGGGCGACGAGGCGACCTGCCACTTCTGGAGCGGTAACGAGCTTGACGAGCGGGTCAAGCGCCATCGCGGTCTCTCCGAAGAGTTCTTTCAATTGCCGTCCGTGAATCCGCCGCGTCCGTCTCTCCGGCACAACCTCCCCTTTCCCTCCCTCAGGCCCCTTTTCCAGGGCCGCGAAGAAATAATCACGCTCCTGCGCGAGAAGCTCACCCAAACTCCGGCCGGGCGAGCGATGGCCATCGCGGGCAAGGCGGTCCATGGTATGGGCGGAGTAGGCAAGACGCGGCTGGCCGTGGAGTACGCATGGCAATACATGGCGGACTACACCGCGCTGCTGTTCGTGGGCGCGGGCTCGCCCGCCGATCTGCGGCGCAACCTCGCGACGCTCTGCGATCGGAGCGTGCTGGACCTGCCGGAGCAGGACGTGCCGGAAGAGGAGGTCCGCGAATTGGCCGTCCTTCGCTGGCTAGCAGAGCAATCGGGGTGGCTGTTGATCCTCGACAACGTCGACTCGGAAGATGCCGCCGCGGCGGTGGATGTCCTGATCAGCCGCCTCCACGGCGGCCACGTGCTCCTGACCGGCCGGCTCGCCCGCTGGAGCGCGGAGGTGGAGCCCTTGGAACTCGACGTCTTGGCCGAGGAGGCCGCCGTCGAATTCCTGCTCGCCCGCACAAAGACACGGAGGAGAACGACTCAGGACGACGCCGGCCACGCCGCCGTGCTCGCTCGCGAGCTTGGCTTTCTGCCCCTGGCCTTGGAACAGGCCGGCGCCTATGTCGCCGAGCGTCGCCTGACCCTCGCCGCCTATCTGGAAGAGTGGCATTCGCGACACGAGCAGGTCCTGACGTGGTTCGATCCGCGGGTGAGTCACTATCCGGCGAGCGTCGCCATAACCTGGCAGACCTCCGTCGAGCGCCTCTCCGCCCCAGCGAGGCGCCTGCTCGAGCGGCTGGCATGGCTGGGACCGGAGCCGATTCCAGAATTGCTTCTGGAGGTGCCCGTCCCCAAGGCTCCCGAGGAACCGAACCGTCGCAACGTTCTCGTGGAGTTGGCGACCTACTCCCTGGTGACCCGCGACGGCGAAACGCCAACTTTCACCGTTCACCGGCTGGTACAGGATGTCACCCGGCGCAGTCTGAGGAATAGCCCCGACAATGAACCATTGATGGAAACTCTAGGTGAGGCGCTCCGCTGGGTGAACGCCGCCTTCGTCGGCGATCCCCAGGATGTTCGTAGCTGGCCGAACCTTGATCCCCTCGTTCCCCATGCCCACGCCGTGGTCCAGTATTCCGACGCTGCTGGCATCGCCGTTCCCACCACCCTCCTAATGAACCAGTTGGCCCAACTGCTCCAAGCCAAGTCCTTGCTCGCTGAGGCCGAGCCGCTGATGCGACGAGCCCTCGATATCGACGAGAAAACTCTCGGGACGCAACACCCCAAACTCGCCATCCTCCTCAACAACTTGGCTATGTTGCTCAAGGCCACGAACCGGCTCGCTGAGGCCGAGCCACTGATGCGACGGACCCTTGACATCGACGAGAGGGCCTTCGGAGCGGAACACCCCAACGTCGCCATCAACCTCAACAACCTAGCGCAGTTGCTCAAGGCCACGAATCGGCTCAATGAGGCCGAACCGCTGATGCGACGGGCCCTCGGTATCGACGAGAAAGCCTTCGGAGCGGAACACCCCAACGTCGCCCGAGACCTCAACAATCTGGCGCAGTTGCTTAAGGTCACGAACCGACTCAACGAAGCTGAGCCGCTAATGCGACGAACCCTCGATATCGACGAGAAAACCTTCGGGACGCAGCACCCCAACGTCGCCCGAGACCTCAACAACCTGGCCTTGTTGTTCCGGGCTACGAACCGTCTCAACGAGGCCGAGCCGCTGATGCGCCGTGCGCTCGAAATCGACGAGAAGTCCTTCGGAGCAGAACACCCCAACGTCGCCATTCGCCTCAACAACCTAGCGGCACTGCTCCAGATTACGAACCGTCTCAACGAGGCCGAGCCGTTGATGCGCCGTGCGCTCACGATCGACGAGAAGTGCTTCGGGACGGAACACCCCGACATCGCCATTGACCTCAACAACCTGGCGAAACTGCTCCAGGCCACGAACCGGGTCAGCGAGGCCGAGCCGCTGATGCGCCGCCACTTGGCCATCTTCCTAGAGTTTACGCGCCGCACAGGACACGAGCATCCGCATCTACAGGCAGCTTTCGGCAACTACCGACGCTTGCTCCACCAAATGGGTAAATCCGATGCCGAGATCGAGGCGGCGATCGCAGCGTTAACCCGGTCCCAAGAATTAGACCTATGACGGCTAATTGAAGCCCGATCCACCTAAACATCCCCAAGGTAGAGACGCCCGAAACCTAGATCTGCCCGGGGTTGGCCACCGGTATCTGGGAGGATCTCCCCGCCTCGGAGACGCCCCACGGGGTTCCCCGGGGGGCGTCTCTACAGAGGGGGCACTCCTTCGACACGTGCGCCGGCCTGAAGGGCCGTGATCCCTCAGCGAATGGCAACGGCCTGGGTTCCGGCGATGACGAACCGAATCTCGGGACTCATTATCGCGCCCCGTTGGGGCGCACGAAGGGTAGGTCGACGGTACCCAGCCCGCTGGGGCTGGGCTGAGGAATCCCGGACCTTCGGCCCGGACCAGCTCAGCAGATCCGCGGCAACGGATCCCCCACCAGCATGTCCACCACCCGTGTTCCCCCATACGAGGCCGCGGCGAGGACCGTTCGCGCCGGCTGCTCGCGCACTTCGCCGATGATCACGGCTTCCCTGCCGCCGGGAACCGCGCGCACGGCGGCCAGAGCCTCCTCCGCCTGCTCGGGGGCCACGATTGCCAGGAACTGCCCCTCGTTGGCAATGTGCAGCGGGTCGAGGCCCAGCAACTCGCAGGCGCCTCGCACGGCCTCGCGCACGGGGATTTCTTCTTCGCGCAGGACGATGCCGAGTCCGCTGTCCCTTGCCAGCTCGTTGAGGGCGGTCGCGACTCCGCCCCTTGTGGGATCGCGCATCCAGCGCAGCCCCGGTGCGGCTACATCGAGGATCGCTTCCACGAAGTGGTAGACGGAACGCGTGTCCGACCGCAGGTCGGCTTCGAGGTCGATCTCGCCGCGGGCTAAGAGGATGGTGATGCCGTGATCACCGATGGGGCCGGAGAGGATTACCTGATCGCCGGGCCGCACGGACTGCGCGGACAGCCGGGCCCTCGGGTCCGCCCGGCCGACGCCGGCGGTGGTGATATAGACGGCGTCCGCCTTGCCGTGCTCGACGACCTTGGTGTCGCCGCCGACGACCTGGACTCCGGCCCGTTGCGCGGCGTCCGCGATCGCCCTCAGCTCGGCTTCCAGGGTCTCGGTTGCGATCCCCTCTTCGATCACGAAGGTGAGGAGCAGGGCCAGCGGTTTGGCCGCCGAGACGGCGAGGTCGTTCACGGTGCCGTTGACCGCCAGCTCGCCGATGGAGCCGCCTGGGAATCGGAGCGGACGCACCACGAAGCTGTCGGCGGTCATGGCGATGCGGGCGCCGTCCACATCCAGACAGGCGGCGTCAGCGAGGGGGGCCAGGAGAGGGCCTCCGAGGAGCGGCACGATCAGGCCTTCGATCAATCGCCGGCTCGCCTTGCCGCCGGCGCCGTGGGCCATTTCGATGCGGGCGTCCTTGAAGCGCACCCGAGGGAGCGCAACGCTTACCTCTTCCTCGAGGGTCTTCATAGGCTCTCGGCCGCGCCGGCCATCGCCATCCGGTGTACGTAGTTGTAATAGGCGGCGCACGCTCCCTCGGAGGAGACCATGAGCGCGCCCACCGGCCGCTCGGGCGTGCACTCAGTGCCGAAGAGCTTGCACTGCGGGGGCTTGAGCACTCCCTTGAGCACCTCGCCGCACTGCGCCGCCTTGGGATCGGTCACCCGGATGCCGGGCACGTCGAATCGCCGCTCGGAGTCCCATTTCGCGAACTCGTCGCGCAGCTTGAGCGCCGACTGCGAGATGAAGCCGAGCCCTCGCCACTCGAAGTACGGCCGCAGCTCGAACACCTCTTCCAGCACCCGCAGCGCCGGCAGGTTCCCCTCCCACGGCACCACCCGCGCGTACTGGTTCTCGACCTCGGAACGGCCCTCCGCGAGCTGGCGCAGGATCATCACGATCGATTGCAGGATGTCCAGCGGCTCGAACCCTGAGACGACAATGGGTTTTCCATAATCCTGGGCGATGAACTCATAGGGTCGGCAGCCGATCACGGTCGAGACGTGGCCCGGCCCCACGAAGGCGTCCAGACGCATGTCCGGCGATTCCAGGATGGCCCGGATGGCGGGGATGATTGTGACGTGATTGCAGAAAACCGAGAAGTTGTCGAGGCCGAGCTGTCGGGCCTTGAGGATCGTCAGCGCCGTCGAGGGAGCCGTGGTCTCGAAGCCGATGGCGAAGAAGACGACGTGCTTGCCGGGGCTCGCCTGCGCCAGCTTGATCGCATCGAGCGGCGAGTAGACCATGCGGATCTCCGCCCCCCCCGCCTTGTGCTCCAGCGGGCTCCCCTTGGTGCCCGGCACCCGCATGACGTCGCCGAAGGCGGTGAAGACGACGCCCGGCAGCTCGGCGAGGGTCAGGCCGTCGTCGGTGCGGCCCATGGGCAGCACGCACACCGGGCAGCCCGGACCGTGGATGAGCTCGACGTTCTCCGGCAACAGCCCCTCCAGGCCGAAGCGGTAGATGGCGTGGGTGTGACCGCCGCACACTTCCATGATCCGGTAATGGCGTTCGGGCCGCGCCAAGCGGCGGATCTCGTCGGCCGCCTGACGGATGAGCTTCGGATCGCGGAACTCGTCGACGTACTTCATGGCGCGGCGCCTCCTTCAGGACGGATCCATGCCAAACTGATAGCCCTCGATTTCCAGCATGGCCTCGTGGTCCTCCCCCATCATCGAGAGCATACGCATCTGCTCCTCGGCGGCGACGGCGCTGATCTTGCTCATCGCGAAGCCGACGTGGATCAACACCCAGTCCCCGAGGCCGAGACCCTCGTCGGTCAGCAGGTCGACGTTGACCTGGCGCTTGACGCCCGACACCTCGACCAGCGCCAGATGCGGCGTCTCCGTTACGAGCTCCACAATCTTCCCTGGGATCGCCAGGCACATGGCAAACCTCCTCGCTCGACTCCCGGGCCTGAGGTCCGGGGTCCGCTACATCCGCTTGATCCGCACGTAGCGGGCGATCTCCGGCGCCTGAATGGCGAACAATCCGACCACCAGGACACCTATGACGATCAAAACCCAGTACCAGGCATTCATTCTCATAAACCTCCCTCTTGCAAAGTTCCGGCCGGATCGCCGGCAAGGTTCTCTCGTGCAAGCACCTCGAGGATCAGCCCGACGGCTTCGTCGACCGCTCCTTCGACGGGTGGGCTCAACCCCATCTCCTCCTCCGTCGCCAGCGGCTCGCAGCCGACGATGAGGACTCGCCCCGGCGTACCGCCCAGCGATCTCAGGAGGCCGAAGACCGCGGCCGGCGTCATGTCGTGAGCGTCCGCCGGGCCGCCCGCCGGACCGGCCAGCGTTTCCAGGTCCGGCTCGATCAGGTAGACCGTGCCGGGCTCGCCCCCTCGCGGCGTGACGTCGACCAGGACCGTCGTGTCGTCCGGATGCTCCAGCAGCTCGAAGGCGAGATGGAGGCCGCGGATTCCGAAGTCGGCGACGCGCACGCCCGGCGGCAGCGGCTTCCCGGCCAGCCGGCGCACGACCTCGACGCCGAAGCCGTCGTCGCCCAGGAAAATGTTTCCAATCCCAGCCACCAGGACGCCCGGGCTCATGGCCTTTCCTCAGCAGGGAGCGGCTCGATCTCGTCGGGATAGAAATAGAAGAACCGCCCGGTCGCCTCATGGAGATCGCCCGTCGGATCGTCTTCCTCCAGCGACACCGCGACGTAGCACGCGTCCTCCACGTCGCGGTAGATCCCCGTCACCCGGGCATCGCGGCCGGCGAGGAAGAAGTCCATGGAGTCGGCACGACGCGACGGCCGCAGCCGCACCCGCGAGCCCTTGCCCACGAGCACGTCCGCGATGGTCATCGTGGCCTCTTCCGGCGGCGTCTCGCCCGGGGGATTGAGGAACTCTTCCCAGCCCGGGATTTCTGGCGTGACCGCCCGCGGCTCCGGTTCGGCGGGACGCAGCGAGCGCACCGCGCCGTGCAATCTTTCCAGGATCTCATCTGGAATGGCGCCGGCACCGTCGACGATGCGGCGTGCCCGCGGGTCGGTGCCCCGCGCCTCGCGCTTCTCCTCGTCCGTCAGGGTCATGATGCGCAGGGTGAGGATCTCGTCGATCTCGGTCGCGTCGCAGAGATCATTGGGGCTTTCCGGGGCGATCGCCGGATGATCGTAGAGGATGATCGGCGACGACAGCACGACGTCGCCGCTCCCCTCCGGGCCGGCGAGCACGGGCCAGGTGTGCAGATTGACGCAACCGGCCACGGCCTGTGCCGCCTCGGGCGGTGGATCGAGCAGCGAGACGAACCGGCCGTCGCGCACCGCCAGCATCGTGTGGGCGGAGACCAGAGAACGGCGCAGCGCCTCTTCCCGCTCCAGGCCTTCCGGCACGGAGGTAAGGTTCTCGATGCGCACGCGCAGACGGATATAGTCGTCGACCTTTTCAGCCGACAGCCGGACGACGGCCGAGATCGCCCAGCGCCGGCGCACCAGCCGGCCGCAAAACTCGGAAGAGCCCTGCGACCGCAGCTCCTCGACGTCGCTGCCGCCGGGAAGATCGAAGGCGATCCGGCGCTCGCCGTCGGCATCGACAGCCAGGTCGCGGAGGTTGATGCCGCCGATCTCCAGCTCCTGCTCGATCCCCTCGTCCCAGGCGACCAGCAGCTCGTCCCCGACGTGGAGGAACTCGACGGGTCGGAAGGTCTCGGGTCCGGCCGCCTCCTCCACCAGACGCTCCTGAAGCTGGAGGCAACGGACCTTGAAATCGATGCGGGGAGGCCGGTCCGGATGGCCGGGCTCGACGAGACACTCGGTCTGCATCTCCCAGGCCTCGGAGCCGCCGGCTTGAGAGTAGTCACGCGGGGCGATGACACCCCACTGGAAGCGCACCTTGTTCTTCGACGAAGAGGCGCGGTAGGGATAGAGCACATAGCCCTCGTAGAGGATCGCGTCCGCCACCTTCTGCGCCAGCTCGAAGCTCAAGACGGCACCTCGCTGGCGGGGACGTAGGCGAGCAGCACCGCCACCGTATCGTCCCACGTCGGCAGCGCGCGCTCGGCCTTGAAACGCTGCAGGGCTTCGAGGCTCTCCCGCTGCACCCGGATCCAGGCACCATTGGGAAAGTAGTGATCCATGACCTCCCGCCACACCCGCACCGGCAGCCGGAACGCCGCCTCCTTCTCCCACGGCACCCGCTCGACCATGAAGCCGGAGACGCCCGGAGTGAACACGGTGCCGCTGAACAGGAACAGGAGGGGTATCTCGCCGTCGTCGAGCCCCTCGAAGTACTTGGCGGCGGTAACCTCGAAGTCGTAGGTGCAGGTCATGTGCAGATCCACCGTGACGGCACCCTGAAAGCTCGGGACCATGACGGTGAGGATCGTCCAGTGCAGGGGTTTCAAGGTCTCGCCCCAGCGCGCGGGCTCGCCGAACATCTCGAGCAGCTTCCTCTGCTCGGCCGAAGAGTGCGAACGCCGGTTCGGCTGGATCTGCACCTGGCAGCGCAACGCGACGGCGTGGATGCGCTGGCCGCTCGCCTCCTCGATGCGCATCTGAAAGACGATCGTCGGCACCGCCGCGTAGGGCTCGGCTCGCGCTCCGGTAACCTGAAAGGTTAGGTCGGCCATCGCTGCCCCTCGGAAGGCTCTCTGCTCTTCCCTCGCAGCCCGGCGAAGAAGGCGTCGATCTCGCCCCACGCCTCCTCGCCGCCCTGGAAACCTTTCCAACGCAGGCGGATGCGGCCCACCAGCTCGTAACAGGCGTCGATCGGCACGACGTAGCACTCGAACCCGTCGGAACGTTTATAGACGAGCAACGCCTCGACGTCCGGTTCGAGGCTGACGAGGAGCGGGTTCGTCGCGGTCAGCTCCTCCCAGGTACCGAGCGGCAGGAGCGATTCGGTGGCCCCCGCCGGGCTGGGATAGAAAGCCGCGCTATGACCCAGGGAGCTGTTGTGGAAGAAGAACGCGATGTTGACCGGAATCTGGAGGCTCTCCCACTGCGCCTCGGTGAGCACGAGGTCGCGAGCGAAGAGGTAGCGTTCGGGAACGGTGCGGTACTTGCCGCCCGCCGCTCCGCGTTGCGTGAACAGCAGGCCGCACGGCCGGCAGGCGCAGACCAGGCTGCGGGTCTCCAGGTTGACCAGGTGGCGATGCTCGGGTGGAATGGGCACGCCGCAGAGCTCGCATCGCTCTTCGACGGCCGCGCGGGGACGGGGCTTCAGAAGCTCTCGGAGCCGGCCGATCGCCTCCGACGCACCGGAGGAATCGGTCAAGCGGTGCCTCCCCTTTCGGCCGAGGACTTGGCCGAGGACCTGAGGCTGCCTCTGCCTCCGATTTGCACCAGCGCTCCCTCCACCTCGATGCGCGCGATGTCCGGAGCGGCCTCCTGGATCGCCTTTTCGATCGCCCGCTTCAGGGCGGCGGTCGAGGCCTTCCCTTCCAGGCGCAGCCGTACCACGCCGTCCTCCACTCCCAAGAGCTCGACGTCGTTGCCGCCCTGTAAGCCGAGATGGGGGCGCACGTGGTCCAGCGCCCGCGCGATCCGGGTCTCCAGGTCGAGCGGGTGCAGGTCGTGAAGCACCAGGAGGCTGGCGACCAGGTCGTCCGCCGCCAGACGGGCGAAGATCGGCCCGGCCGCCGCCTGACCGGCGTCGTCGACGGCGGTCAGGATGCGGTCGAGCCCGGCACCGTAGAGCCGCATCAGCAGACGGACCAGCTCTTCGGCCTTGCCCCGCACGGCAGGGCTGGCGGCGGCGAGCTCGCCCATGAGGATCTCGATGCGGTCGCCGGCCGCACGCAGCTCGTGGTCCTGCGACGTTTCCGGCATAACGTCCCCCTACCTACGTCCCCGGGGCCAGCATGTTCAGCGTCGCCGGCGAATGCCGCTGCTCGACGACCCGGCCGTTGGGCAGAGTCATGTGCACGCCGCAGGGCAGGCACGGATCGAAGCTGCGCACCGTGCGCATGATGTCGATGCCCTTGAACTTGTCGCCGCGGTTCTCTTCGAAGATCGGGCAGCCGGTGACCGCGTCCTCGTAGGGTCCCGGCGTGCCGTAGACGTCGCGCGGGTTGGCGTTCCAGGGAGTCGGGGGATAGGGGTGATAGTTGGCGATCTTGCCGTCGCGGATCACCACGTGGTGCGACAGCACGCCGCGCACCGCTTCGGTGAAGCCGCAGCCGATGGCATCCTCGGGCACGGTGAACGGCTCCCAGGTCTTGGTGTGGCCGGCCCGCACCTCTTTCAGCGCCTGCTCCATGAAGTGCAGGGCACAGCAGGCGGCGTAGGCCTGGAAGTAGGTGCGCGCGCGGTTGCGCTCGATGGTGTTGCTCCACTTCGGAACCTTCCACTCGAAGGTGACCGCCGGCTTCAGCACGGTTTTTGGCAAGTTGAACACGACGCTGTTGCCGGTCGCCTTGACGTAGCCGATGTCCACGAGGCCGGCGAGCGCGGTGGCCCACAGTCGCGCCAGCGGACCGCCGCCGGTGTCGAGCGCCAAGTGGTCCTTGCCGTCGTACCAGCGGGGCGACATCACCCAACTGTAGTTGCCGTCGAAGTCCCGCTTTTGGGGCTTGGGAATGGTGTGCTGGTTCCAGGGATGATGCTCGTCCACCGGATTGCCCAGCGGATCGTTCTTGACGAAGATTTCCTTCCCCTTCCAATCTTCGTAGAACGAGTGGCCCAGCAGGATGCGAATGCCGAGGTTGATCTTCACCAGGTCGTGGGTGACCAGCTTGCCGTCGACCACGACGCCGGGGGTGACGAACATCCGGTCGCCCCACTTCGTCATGTCCTTGTAGTTGAAGTTGCAGACCTCGGGGTCCTGGAAGCTGCCCCAGCAGCCGAGGAGGATGCGGCGGTTCCCCACCTGCTCGTAGCCGGGCATCGCCTCGTAGAAGAAGTCGAAGAGGTCGTCGTGCATGGGGACGACCCGCTTCATGAACTCGACGTAGCGCATCAGGCGGGTGAGATAGTCGGTGAAGAGCTGGATGGTCGCGACCGCGCCCACGCCGCCCGGGTAGAGGGTCGACGGATGGACGTGGCGCCCTTCCATCAGGCAGAACATCTCCCGCGTCATGCGGCTCATCTGCAGCGCTTCGCGGTAGAACTCGCCCTCGAACGGGTTGAGCGACTTCATGATGTCGCCGATGGTGCGGTAGCCGTGGGCGGCGGCGTTCGGCGCCTCGGTGGCCGCGGCCTTGTCCCACACGCCGGGGTTGGTCTCGCGCACCATCTTCTCGCAGAAATCCACGCCCACCAGGTTTTCCTGGAAGATGTTGTGGTCGAACATGTACTCGGCGGCTTCGCCGAGATTGACCATCCACTCACCGAGATGCGGCGGCTGGACGCCGTAGGCCATCTGCTGCGCGTAGCAGGAGCAGGTGCAGTGGTTGTCGCCGCAGATGCCGCAGATGCGGCTGGTGATGAAGTGGGCGTCGCGGGGATCTTTGCCCTTCATGAAGATGCTGTAGCCGCGGAAGATCGAGGAGGTGCTGTGGCACTCCGCGACTTTCTTCTGGCCGAAGTCGATCTTGGTGTAGATCCCCAGGCTACCGACGATTCTCGTGATCGGATCCCAATGCATCTCGACAAGGTTCGGGTTGCCCCCCTGGGTTGCGGTCGACATCTTCGGCTCCCCTTTCCTGAATATGGTTTTGAAGCTCTCAGCGCTAGAGTCCTTGGCTCGGCCTACCAGGTCTTTTGATAACCCGTCGTCAGCTCCTTGCCGCGGTGACGCCACTTGGGTTCCTTGTCGACGGTCTTCGCCGTGATGCCGCGAAGGCCCCGGATGATGCTGCCGTAGAGGCCGCTCGCCATGGTGGAAACCGTGGCGCCGGGCGGCTCGTCCATGAAGGGCATGAACTTGTCCGGGAAGCCGGGCATGGTGCAGCCGATGCAGATGCCGCCGACGTTGGGGCAACCGCCGATGCCGTTGATCCAGCCGCGCTTGGGCACGTTGCACTTCACCACCGGGCCCCAGCAGCCGAGCTTCACGATGCACTTGGGCGAGCCGTACTCGCTGGCGAAGTCGCCCTGCTCGTAATAGCCGGCGCGGTCGCAACCCTCGTGCACCGTGTGGCCGAAGAGCCAAGTGGGACGAAGCTCCTCGTCGAGGGGGATCATCGGCGCCTGGCCGGTCGCCTGATAGAGAAGGTAGAGGATGGTCTCGGAAAGATTGTCCGGATGGATCGGGCACCCCGGGACACAGACGATGGGAAGGCCGGCCTTCGACTTCCAGTTCCAGCCCAGGTAATCGGGCACTCCCATGGCGCCGGTCGGATTGCCGGCCATGGCGTGGATACCGCCATAGGTGGCGCAGGTGCCCACCGCCAGCACCGCCAGCGCCTTCGGCGCCAGGCGGTCGATCCACTCGCTGGTGGTCATCGGCTGGCCCGTCGCCGGATTGTTGCCGAAGCCGCACCAGTACCCTTCCTTCTTGATCGCCTCGTTGGGAATCGAGCCTTCGATCACCAGCACGAAGGGATCGATCTCTCCCCGCTCGCCCTTGAAGAACCATTCGATGAAGTCGTCCGCCCCGCCCACCGGGCCGCACTCGAAGTCGATGAGCGGCCAGTGCACCGCGATCTTGGGCAGCCCCGGCAGGGCGCCCATGGCGATCTCCTCAATGCTCGGCTGCGTCGCCGCGGTGAGGGCCACCGAGTCGCCGTCGCAGCTCAGGCCCGCGTTGATCCAAAGGATGTGCACGACCGGTTCTTCGGCCGGCTTGGTAGCACTTGCCGTCGACGCCATTCGCTACCCCCTTTCAGGAGAGAAGGAGAAGGATCAAGTGGAGGGGGTAAGACTTGGAGGGAGACAAACCTGGGGAGGGGGCCTTGGGCTCCTTGGACTTCCGTGAACCGGCCTAGCAAATTCGTCACCTCATCCCCCCGACAACCGGAAAAATTTCTAGCAAACAGAATGCCAACCGATGCTGTGGTTCGGGTGTATCCTGACCCTCATGCACGAGCTGTCGATCGCGATGAGCCTCATCGAGGCGGCGTGCGAAGAGGCAGAGGCCCAAGGCGACGTGCGGGTCGAGGCGCTCCACCTGCGGCTCGGGGCGCTCTCGGGCGTCGTTCGCGAAGCGCTGGAGTTCTCCTTCGATCTCGCCGCGGCCGGCACGGCCATCGAGGGCGCCCGGCTCCAGATCGAAGAGATCCCCGTCACCGTGTATTGCCCGCGTTGCTGTGAGGAGCGGCAACTGCCGAGCCTGCAACACTTTCGTTGCCCGGTGTGCGACACTCCAACGCCCGAGGTGCTGCGCGGTCGCGAGCTCGAGCTGAGAGCCCTGGAGATTTCGGAGATTCCAGAAAATGCAGTCCAGGATCGTTGAAGTCCGGCAGGGAATCCTCAAGAAGAACGACCTGCTCGCCCACGGTCTGCGGCAACGGTTCGAGGCCGCGAACCTGTTCGCCGTCAACCTGGTATCCAGCCCGGGAGCGGGAAAGACGACTTTTTTACAAGCGACCCTCACCGCGTTACACGCCCACTGCCGCGTCGCCGCGCTGGTGGGCGATCTTGCGACCGAGCGGGACGCGGAGCGCCTGGCGCGCAGCGGAGCCCCCGTGCGGCAGATCGTCACCGGCACCGTCTGCCACCTCGAAGCCGAGATGGTGGGCTCGGCGCTGGCGGACTGGGACCTCGCGGCGCTCGACTTCCTCTTCATCGAGAACGTCGGCAACCTCGTCTGTCCGGCGAGCTACGACCTGGGGGAGAACCTGCGCGTCGTCCTCCTCTCGGTGACCGAGGGCGAGGACAAGCCGCTCAAGTACCCGACGATCTTCAGCGGCGCGGACCTCGCGATCCTCACCAAGATGGACATCGCGGAGGCGGTGGGGTTCGACCGGGAGGAGGCGCTACGCAACATCCAGGAGGTGCGCCCCGGCCTGGAAGTCCTGGAGACCTCGGCCCGCAGTGGATTGGGGATGGGGGCGTGGCTGGCGAAGCTCAAGGACCTCAAGGACACCAGGGACCTCAAGGACTGACAAGGACGCTCTCTTGTCCTTGGGGAGGTCCCCGGGTCCCCCTACACCGTCTGAACCGCCACCCGGTTGCGCCCGCTACGCTTGGAGAGCAGCAGGGCGTCGTCGGCGGCCTGGTAGAGCTCGTGGGCGGCGGTCATCTCCTTGCGCAGCTCGGCGACTCCGAACGAGCAGCTCACGGCGATCTTGATGTCGCCGTAGCGATGGTCGAAGTTGGCGACCTTGTCGCGCAGCTTGCTGGCCATGACCTCGGCGCCTTCGGCGGTGGTCTCGGGGGCGAGGATGACGAACTCGTCGCCGCCGACCCGGGCGAGCATCTGCTCGGGACGCACCAGCTCCCGGGCGATCGAGGCCACCTGCTTGAGAATGAAGTCGCCGCAGAGATGGCCGTAGGTGTCGTTGATCGTCTTGAACTCGTCGAGGTCGAAGATGATGAGCGACAGGGGCCGCTGGTGGCGCTGGGCGCGGGGAAGCTCGCGCTGCAGCTCCTCGTCGAACTTTCGCTTGTTGAAGATCTCGGTGAGGCCGTCCTTGGCCACCAGCTCGTAAATGGCGAGGTGATAGGCGCTCTCGACGTCGGCCTCGTGCAGGAACTTGAAGTGGACGGCGGCGGTCTGGAAGCGGTCGCCGCTCCGCAGCACCGTGCGGCCGTGGATGGGCTGGCCGTTGACGTAGGTGCCATTGGTGCTGCCGAGATCCTCGACGGTGACCACCGGCCCCATGTAGCGCAGGCGGGCGTGCTTGCGCGAGATCGACATCACCTCCGGCAGGCTGATGCCCACCGCGGCCGAGCGGCCGATCTCCAGGGTGGTGCCCGGAGAGAGGCGGAAGCGGGAGCCCAGACGCTGGCTCTCGGGATGCGCGATCAGTATGACGTCGGCCTCCGACTCGACGTGCATCGGGCCGCTGCCTCCGCTGCCGCGGCTGCTGCCCTCGAAGGTCTGGGTCGCGCCGCTCTCGTGAAGCGGCGAAAGGTCGATGTCGTCGGTGTCGGAGTCCCCTCGCGAGAGGATGTTGCGGGAGTCCGAGCGGTGGCGTTCGTCCATGGTCGAAAAAGGTCCGCGGCTGCCGGGAGGACAGGCCAAAGCCTAACACCCCCGCCCTGGGGCGTCAAACTGCGGCAAATGAAAGCAAAAAGAGGGATGGGGGCGACGCGGACGGCGTTGGAGCCAAGCCTGAGCCGGGCCGCTAAGCCAGTACCGACGCGACCGAATGGCCGCGGAGCCGTCGGCGAAAGATGAGAGGACACCTCTGCGGATTGGATGGGAGCTGCGAATACCCGAAAAACTGCCGCAAATATCGAACGAGCCAAGGTTCCCGACGAAAGAGCAGCCGCAAATACCTCACCGAAAGTCCCAAATACTCGTTTCCCGGCGGCCATACCCGCTAAATATGCCACAAATGGTGGCCAAGCTGTGGCCTCCACAAGAATAGCCCCAGCCGCTACCGGATGATTTGCGACTTCTCGTAGTCCGTTTGCGGCTGCTTAGCTCTAATTTGCGGCTGCTGACCTATCATTTGCGGCTATCCTCCAACTATTCGCGACTATTAGGCAGTCAGCGATGGTTACTTACCTTGTAGTTGCGGCTGCTCCCGAGATAGCTGCGGCTGCTATCGCTAGAGAAGTCATTACTCTCGGGGCTTTTGCGGCTGCTAGAAGAGTATTTGCGGCTGCCGGTGGAATATTTGCGGCTGTTAGAGGAGCATTTGCGGCTCCCGGCAGGGGGGTCGCGGCTTTCGTCTGGAGAGTTATGCGTCCGTCAAGGTGTTGGGCGACACCTCGAGACCGCGAATGGCCAGCGTTTTCCTCGGCGAGGCCGCTACTTCCCCGCCAGGAACGCCTTCAGCACGTGCCGGGCGACCTCGGGGTTTTCGCGCAGCCGCCTCATGGAGTACGGATACCAGTCGCGCCCGTAGGGGACGTAGACGCGCAGGCGGTGGCCGGCGGCGAGGAGGATGCGGCGCAGCTCGTCGTCTACTCCGAGGAGCATCTGGAACTCGTAGCGGTCGCGGGGGACGCCGTGCTTGTCGAGGAGGGCCGAGGCCTCGCAGGCCAGATACTCGTCGTGGGTCGCGATGCCCACGTAGACGCCGCGCAGAATGAGCTTCTCCAGGGCGCTGACGTAGTTGGCTCGCACGGTGTCGTACCCCTTCCAGGCCACTTTGCGCGACTCGATGTAGATGCCCTTGCAGAGGCGCACGGAGGCGCCTTGCTCCGGCAGCTCATCGATGTCTTTCAGGGTGCGGCGCATGTAGGCCTGGAGGACGCAGCCGACGTTGCCGTAGCGGGCCTGGAGGTCGCGGTAGATGCGCAGGGTGGCATCCGTCGTCGACTGGTCCTCCATGTCGATGCGCACGAAGTTGCCCTGGGCCTTCGCCGCCTCCGCGATGCGGCCGATGTTGTCGCGGCAGAAGCCCTCGTCGATCTTCAATCCGAGGAGGGTGGGCTTGATGGAGACGTTGGCGTCCAGCTTCTCCCGCGCGATCGCCTCGAAGGTGCGGAGGTTCTCCTCGGTGGCGGCGATGGCCTTCTCGCGCTCGCTGACCTCCTCGCCGAGGACGTCGACGGTGGCCATGGCGCCTTCCTGATTGAGGGTGCGGATGATGCGGACGGCGTCGTCGAGGGTCTCGCCCGCGACGTAGCGGGAAGCGACCCGGCCGACGATAGGCTTCGGCACCAGGGGCAGGGTGGTGACCAGCATGCGGTTGAACACACTCATCTCGCCCCTCTCCTCGGGTGACTCAAGCAGATATCAAGATTTTCGAGCTCAGGCGACGGGCTGGCCGACCGGAGGCTGGGGCGCGGCGACCGCAGCCACCGCAGGCTCCGAGCCGATCACGGCCGGTTCGTCGACCATCCAGCGCACCGACTTCGAGCACGGGCAGGCTCCGGCGACGCGGCGCAGGGCGGGCATCTTTCCAGCCGCCTGCTCGGGCGTCATCCGCCCTTCCTGGACCTCGATCAACGACTCCACCGTCTCCTTGTAGTCGCGGCTGGCGAGGTAGGACTCGGGCAGGGTACGGACCAGATGCTGAAGGTACGCCGGGACGCTGGTGAAGGTCTCGCCCTGGGAGCCCACCATACGGAAGGCGGGAACACCCCGGCGGCGGAAGAAGTCCATGTGCGGGATGTAGAGAAGATCCTCGCGGCGCACGCCCTCGACCGTCTCGCCCGCCAGGACGCGGTCGAGCGTCTCCTCGGAGCTGATGTGGGTGAGGTTCTCGATGCGGGCGCGCAGGTAGCGCAGGTTGAGGTCGCGCACCAGCTTCTCCACTTCCTGGTAGTACTGCGCCTGCGCCTCGGAGTTCTTCATCGGCTTGAGGCCGAGGCGGACGTTGGTGCCGCCGCCGCGCTCGTCGCCGAACATCTCGAGGCCGCGAGGCAGCCACTTGTTGATCGCCTTCTGCAGCACGTCCACGGTGACGAAGGTCTCGCCGCGGGCGGCGGAGGTGATCCAGCGGCGCATGGGCACGACACCCGCGGCCAGGTGGAACGCCTCCTCGCGCAGCATCTGGGGCATGCTCTCGGCCATCGGCTGGTAGGCCGAGATCTTCTGCATGGCGAGCTGGTACTTGCCGACGCGGTCGATCAGGGCGCAGAAGACGACGTTGTCGACGAAGGAATCGAAGTCGATGTTGAAGGCGCCCAGCAGGTGGGAGCCGGTGGTCATCGACAGCACATCCTCGATCAGGTCGGAGGCGGATTCCTTGGAGACGGAGCTCCAGTCGTCCTCGACCAGCAGGTGGAGCATCTGGTAGCCGTGGCGCAGCTCCTCGGCCATCATGCGCAGGATCCAGAACTGCTCCTCTTCCTCCTGGGCGCGAGCGAGGGTCAGGCGGTGCTGCTGGATGGAGCCGAACTCGGTGGAGGCCTGGGCGCGGATGGCGCCGAAGAGGTGATGCGCCTGCTCCGGGATCATCTCGCCGGCCTTCTGGAACTTCGGCTTGCCCTTCATGTCGCCGCACTCGATCTCGGTGCACATGCCCATCTCGCGGAAGGCGCAGAGCTGGAACTCGGGATCGTTGGGGAAGTGCTTGTCCCAGTTCTCCATCAAGAAGCCGTAGTCGGGAAGGAAGACTTCCTGCCACTTCAGGACCGCTTCGTGAAATTGCTTCGGCAGGGTTGTGCTCTTCACGCTCATCCGGATCTCCCGCTCTCTCGCAAGTCGAAATCGTTCTACAGGTTCTTGACGAACGGTCGAAGGCCCGCGGACTCGAAGCCCAGGGAGGAGAAGAAGCTGAGGATGTCCTCCCGCTCCTCGTCCACCAGGGTGCGCACCTTGTGGGCGCCCTGGCCGCGGAAGTGCTCCAGCATGCCTTCCGCCATCCGCCGGCCCAGCGCCTTGCCGCGCTGCCCGGGATCGACTCCCAGCACCTCGATCCAGCCCGTGGGCTCCTCCAGGCCGAACTCCCCGGAGCGAACCTCGCCGAGCATGAAACCCACGACCTTGCCGTCCACCTCGGCCACCAGGGAAGCCTCGGGAGCCCGCCGTAGGTAGTAACTGATTCGGCGCTCCCAAACTTCCGGGCGGTAGCGGCCGCTGATGGCCTCGTCGATGGCGACGATGGCCGTGATGTCCAGCTCGTCGAGCGGACGGATGCGGATGCCGGCGGCGGTCTCGGTCATGGTTGTCATTCAATCGTCCTGGAGTGGGAAGGTTCCCGCACCTTGTGCGGTCCGTCACAAGCGGGGATTGTACCCGCTCCCCGGGTGGAAGGCAAAGCGGGGGGAGGGGGCGCGAGGGGCGCCAAGACCCTCTGGCTCCCCAAGGCGTATCTCGGAGGTCCCCCGCCGAAGACCCCTCACTCCCCCGACCCCTCTCTCCCATCGCCCTCCCCCCGACCGGGAGAAGAGGGAGAACGCCGTCAACCTCACGGCGCCTTCCGCTCCTCGGCGACGAAAGACTTGAGCGCCGGCTCCCCCTCGACGATGCGGTACAGGCGGTCCGCGGGGATCTTTTCGAATGTCTGGCGCGCTCCCGAGGGCCAGCGCACCTCCAGGCGGTCGATCACGGTGGCGCCGGCGAGGCCGAAGTGAACGCGCTGGCTGCTCTGCGCGGCGAAGCCGTTGCCGCCGTCGACGAAGCGGAGCTGGGCCATTCCCCCCGCCGTGGCGCGAAGCTGCGCCCCCACGGCTTGGCGGTTGGATTTTCGTCCCTCGAGGAGGAAGCCGGCCCAGTGCCCACCACCGGGGGCGGCGGGCATCACGTTGCGGTAGAGGAACGGCTCGGCGTTGGCGTTGGCCACGAAGAGGTCAAGCCGGCCGTCGTTGTCGAAGTCCGCCACGGCGACGCCGCGGCCGTCGCGCGTCGAGTCCACGCCGTGGCGGGCCGCCTCGTCGCGGAAGCTGCCGGCCTGGTTGTGAAAGAGTTTTTTCTTTTGATATCCGGAGAGGCTCTTCTTGCCCATCGGCGGCCAGTTGCGGGCGTCGATGAGATCGACGTCGGGCCGGGTGACCATGGCGAAGATGTCCGGCACGTAGCTCTCGGGGCCGGCGGAGACCCAGCCGTTGACGACATAAAGGTCCAGCCAGCCATCGTTGTCGTAGTCGAAGAACTTGCCACCCCAGCCCCATCCCGAGTCATAGACGCCGGTCTCCCGCGCCACGTCGGAGAAGGTCCAGTCGCCCGCTTCATTGGGTCCATTGTTACGCCAGAGAAAATTCCCCTCGCGCATGTAGTCGTCCGTGATGTTGGTGACGAAGATGTCGAGCAGGCCGTCGTTGTCGTAATCGCCCCACTCGGCGTTCATCCCCTTTTTGGTATCGATGCCAACCGCCTGCCGGGTGCGGTCGGTGAACGTGCCGTCGCCGTTGTTGACGAAAAAACGGTCGGTGCCGAAGTCGCAGGCGACATAAAGATCGTCGTCGCCGTCGTTGTCGAAATCGCCGTGGCCCACGTCGAGGGTCCAGCCGGACTGGGTGAGGCCGGCTTTCCGCGTGACATCGGTGAAGGTCACCTTCCCTGCCTTGTCCGGCCCGTCGTTGTGCCACAGGGTGACGCCGCCGCCGTTGTTGGCGGTTTCGAAGCTCTCGGGAAAGAAGCGCGGCGAATCGGGATGGAACAGGTTCACCGGCTGGAAGTAATTGCCCACCAGCAGGTCGAGCCGGCCATCGCGGTCGTAGTCGAAGGCGATGGCGGTGATCGAGTTGGCGTAGCGGTCCAGCCCGGCCGCTTTCGTGACGTCCTCGAAACGGTCGCCGCCCAGGTTGTGAAAGAGCTGACTGTGGCCGAAGCGCACCACGAAGAGATCGGGCTTGCCGTCGTTGTCGTAGTCGAACCAGAGGGCGTCGGCGGTGGCGTTGGTGGCGTCGTTGCCGTCCGCCACGCCGGCCTTCGCCGCCACGTCCGTGAAGGTAAAATTACCGTTGTTGTGGTAGAGGTGATTCTTGCCGCCGGCGGCGGAGTCGGTGACGAACACGTCCTCCCAGCCATCGCCGTCGTAGTCTGCCACGGCCGCGGCGGCCCCCAGCGCCGTGTAGCCGGCCATGATCTCGGCGTAGGGATTCTCAAACTGCCGGTTGTGATGGGGCACGGCGACGCCGGCCCGCGCCGTAACGTCCTCGAAGCCACGCTGAGGAGCTTCCGTGGCCGCCATGAGGCCCAGAGCGGCAAGGAGCACGGAGGGAAAAGCGCTGTCTATAATCGTCCACATGAAAGACGCCCTCATGAATGAGAGCCTACGCTACGCCGCGGCGGCCTGCCAGGTGGATTTCCCCAACCCGGCCGACCGCTCGGGGATCAAGGCCCACACCGACCGGATGCTCGGCATGATCGCCAGCGCGGTGGAGGGTTACGCGCCTTTCCTGCCCGTGAAGCTGGTGGTCTTCCCCGAGTTCGCCCATGCGGCACCGGTGTATCACACCGCGGGCGAGCTGCTGGAGAGGCTCGCGGTGCCCATTCCCAACGAGCACACGGAGCGCTACGCCGAGAAGGCGCGGGAGTACGGCATCTGGATTCAGACCGGGAGCTTTCTGGAGCGCGACGACAAGTACCCCGGCGCGGTCTTCAATGCCACCTGCCTCATCGGCCCCGAGGGCATCCTCAGCAAGTACCGGAAGGTGAACCCCTGGATTCCCTGGGAGGTGCACGCCAGCCCGCACGACATCCCTGGCTACGAAGAGGAGCTGTTCCCCGTGGCGAGGACGCCCATCGGCAACGTCGGGGCCGCCATCTGCTACGACTGGCTTCATCCCGAAGCCATCCGGCAGCTCACGGCGAACGGCGCCGAGGTGTTGATCCGCGTCTCGGCCTACATGGACCCCTGGGGCGCCACGGCGCCCATGGACTGGTGGACGGTCGTCAACCGCTGCCGGGCGCTGGAGAACGTCGCCTACGTGGTGGCCTCCAATCAGGCGGCGAGCCTCTCGCACTACCCGCCCTTCTCCTGGCCGGGCGGCAGCATGATCGTGGATTTCGACGGCCGCATCCTCGCCCAGGCCGACCCCGGGCCGGGAGAGAAGATCGTCGTCGCACCCGTCGACGTCGGAGCCCTGCGGCACGAAAGAGCCGTCCGCCGCGGCCACCAGAACCTCGCCCACCTGCGCACCGAGGCCTACCCTCTCTATCAACAGAGTCTCTACCCGTCCGGACGCGGCGCCGAGCGGGAGAAGCTGAGCATCGAAGGGAACGACGAGGCGATCGCGATGGCGAAGGGGAAGCTTGGGTATTAGGGGGGAGGCTGGGAGAAGAGGGCCGGGGTGATGAGGGGGACTTGGGATCGACGCCTACTCCAGCTCCTTCACCTTCCGGTAATACGTGGTCCGCGACACCCCCAGCAGCTCCATCGCCTTCACCGCGTCCCCGCCCGCGGCGGCCAGGGCCACGGCGAAGGCCTGGCGCTCGGCGCGACGGACGGTCTCGTCAAGAGATAGGGGCTTGGCGGGGGATTCCAGGGGCCGGCGCACCCTCTCCGAAAGGTGCTGGAGATCGAGCGCCTCGCCTCGCTCCAGGAGGAGGGCGGCCTTGGCGATCTCGTTTTGCAGCTCGCGGACGTTGCCCGGCCAGTCATATTGCACCAGGGCGCCGAGAGCCGCGCGGGTGATGCCGGGACTCGCGAGGCCGTTCTTCTCCAACTCGCGGTGAAAAAAGCGGGCGGCGAGGGCCGGAATCTCCTCCCGCCTCTCGCGCAACGGCGGCAGCTTCACCTCGAAGGCCGCCAGCCGGTGATAGAGATCGCGCCGGAAGCCCCCCTCCTCCACCAGGGCCGCGAGGTCGCGGTTGGTGGCCGCCAGGAAACGGACGTCCACCTGCACGGACGCCCGCCCGCCGACCCGGAAGAGCGTCGTGTTCTCCAGCACGCGCAGCACCTTGGCCTGCGTCTCGGCGGCCATGTCCCCCACCTCGTCGAGGAACACCGTGCCGCCGCTCCCCCGCTCCAGCAGGCCGGGCCGGGCCTCGACGCCCGTGGCCACGCCCTTTTCGATGCCGAACAGCTCGGATTCCAGCAGCTCCCGGGGAAGAGCCGCGCAGTTGACGGCGAGAAACGGCCCCGCGGCCCGGCGCGAGCCGGCATGGACCCAGCGCGCCAGCACCTCCTTGCCCGAGCCGGACTCGCCGAGGATCAGCACCGGCACGTCGCCGCGCGCCACCTTGCCGGCCCGCCGGTAGAGCTTGGACATTTCAAGCCCCAGACCCGGGGGTGGCGTGACCTCCTCCGGCTCCAATCTGACAGGGCGCGCTCCGTCCGCCCGGCGGCGCAACACCGAGCGCGCCGCCAGGGACGCCAGGACCAGGCGAAGCAACGGGCGTAGCGGTGCCAGCTTCGCGGTGTCGGAAGCCCGCAGGCGGAGCTTCCAGCCGTCGGGTCCTTCGACGTCCAACCGGGTCACGCCTCGCGGCAGCCGATCCTGGGTCGAAGCCGCGGCGACCACGGTCTCCCCCGCCGGTCCGATCCGCAGGATCTCGGCCCGTCCCAAGGGGAGGACGGCGATCCAGCGATGCACCAGCTCGTCGGCCGCCTCGTGCGGTGTCGTGAGCCCCTCGGCCAGTGACGGCAGCACCTCCTCCAGCGTTTCGGCTAGTCGCTCCAGCGGATGGATACCATCCGTCGTGAGCCCATTTTCGGGCTCGTTCTCCGCCGCGACCGAGGGGATCTCTCCCGTTCCCAGCAGCACCTGCGTGCGCGCCGGGTCCGCCGGCTGGAGGACGGCCTGCGCCGATCCGAAGGCGACCATGGCGAAGCCGGAGATGGCGGCCTCACGGACCCGCCGGCCGGCCACGAACGTGCCGTTCTTCGAATCGAGGTCGCGTACCACGGCGCCGCCGTCGGCGAGCACCTGAATGCTCGCATGCCGCCGCGAGACCCCGGGCTCGTCGAGCTGAACCTCCAGCCCCGTGAGCGTACCCACCACGTGCTCGCCCGGTGCGAGGTGGAAGCGCCGCACGGCGGTGCCGTCCGGCGAGAGGACCTTGAGGAGGAATCCGGGAGAACGCTCCTCCGTGCCGCTCACCCGCTCAGGCCCCGCTGTCGTAGCCAGTCGTCGATCTCTTTCAGAGAGTCAGTCTCCTGGACCGCTGCCAGACCCTCCCGTGCCTGCCGCGCCAGCCGTGAGGCCCGGCCGCGGTCGCCGCCGCCGTTCCACAGCGCCTGGGCAAGAAAGAACCGAGCCTGGTTGAGAAACAACGGGTTACCGGCCTGGCTCTCGAACAGAGTCAAGGCGCGTTCGCCTGGCGCGATGCCGTCCCGGGCGCGGCCGAGCCGGGTCAGAGCCCGAGAGATACCGGAGAGGCCGTGAGCCATCGCGGGGTTTTTGGCGCCGAGAGTCTTCTCCTGGATCGCCACGGCACGCTGGAAGGAAGCCAAGGCCTCCGCCGGCCGGTTCTCGAGCAACTGGATCTCGCCGATGTTGCCAAGGGCCATAGCATCGTACGGATGCTCGGGACCGAAGTCCTCCTCGAAGATCGCGAGAGCCTCGCGGTCCAGACGCAGGGCCACGTCGAGATGCCCCAGGAATTGGTGAGCATTCGCCAGGCCGATGAGGCCGCCCCCGACCAACCAATATTTCGGACCGTACTGTTTGCGGTCGATCTCGACGGCCTTCTCGAACTCGGCGATCGCCTCCTGGTTCCGGTGCAGTCCGTTATAAATATTTCCAAGGGTATTGAACAAGGGGCCGAAATCGGGATGGCCTGGGGACAAGGTCTTCTCGCGAATCTTCAAGCTGCGGAGGGCATAGCCGAGAGCCTCGTCATAGCGCCCCAACTGATCGAGAGCCTCGGCGATATTGTTGAGAATGGACGCGGCCCGAGGACTGCCGGGATCCGCCTTCTCGGCCAGGGCAAGAGCCTCCAGAGAAAGATCGAGCCCCTCCTTGAACCGGTGCGCGTTCATCCGAATCGCGCCGAGCTGCTCCAGAAGCTCCGCGCGCAGGACCGGGCCGCCGCGCGCGCCCTCGGCGATACTCTGCGCCAGGCGTGCCCACTTTTCGCCATCGGCCGCACGGCTCTGCTCATAGCCCGTCAGCCAGGAGAGCTGGGCGGCCGACCGCGCCGCCACCTCCTGATCGCCCGCCGCCTGCGCGGTCGTCAGAGCTTCGAACAGGGTGTCCTCGGCACCGTGGTGATCGCCCGTCAAGTCCTGGACGAACCCTTTCAGGTACAGCGCCTCGGCCTCCAGCGGCTTGTATCCCAGGGGCCGAGCCATCTCCTCGGCGGAGGTCGCCTTCGCCAGGGCCTGTGGCCGCTTGCCGGCCTTTTGCAAAGCCTTGGCCTCCGCCACCACCGCGCGAGCTGACGCCACGCGCTGCCGGAGCTTCGGGTCGCGCGGCGGCGGCACTTTCGCGGTGAGAACCTCCACGTTGGCGCAGTCGGCGACCGGCGCCAGGCCGTTCAAGGATTTGACGGCTTTGTCGACGATCTGAAAATCAGCTTGTGTGAAAAGCTGAGTCGTAGCGGCCACATCCTGAAGATGCTGATCCAGACAGAGCATGCGCCGGTCGAGAAGATCCTCCGACTGCTCACCACGCACCCGGGTGGCTTCGCACGCTTGCCGTCTCATCCCGGTCCAATCCGCCGCATAACGATCGAGCGCTTTCTCGACCGTTTTCCAGACGTCCGCCGCGAACGGCGCCTTCGTGGCCAGGAAGGCTTTGTGGGCCGCCTCTTTGCGAGGCGCGTCCCAGACCCCCACAAGCTTTTCCTCCGCGCCCGCACAGAGTTGAGCCCTCCGAGCCTGGAAGTAGCCGAGGCTGGAGAAGAGGGCCGCCGTCGTCAGGATCAAGACGGCCGCGATGAGCCAACGCCTGCGGGATACCGCGGGATCATGCTGCAGGTCGTGAAGGAGCTCCGGCATCCCCGGGTAGCGCGCCTCGGGCGAAGCGGAGAGCCCCCGGCGCAACACCGGCTGGAGGCGACCCGGCACCCCCGAGCCCTCGGGAGGCTCGCGCACCTCGCCCCGGCGCTCCGCGTCCAACATTTCGCGCAGCCCCGCACCGGCGAAGGGTTTCTGTCTGTAGAGCGCCTCCCAAAGGGCGACGCAAAAGCTGAACTGATCGCTACGGGCGTCCGCCGTACCGCCCCGGAGCTGCTCCGGCGCCATGTAGGCCGGAGTCCCCATCACCTGCCCCCACTCCGTCAGCGGGCTCGCCAGCAGACCGCCGGAGCCGCTCCCGGGGGGTGGCGGTGACGCGGAGCCCGCATTCACCTCTCCCGCCGGGCGTGCCAACCCGAAGTCTGCCACCTTGACCCGGCCGTCCGTGCCCAGCAGTACATTGTCCGGCTTGAAGTCCCGATGCACCAAGCCAGCCGCATGAGCCGCGGCAAGCCCCCGGCCGGCCGAGGCAAAAACCTCCAGGATCTCCCACAAGGAGCGCTTCGTCTCCGCGAGCCACTGCCGGAGGGTCTTCCCCTCCACGAACTCCATCGCCACGAAAACCTGATCGCCGAACGTCCCCGCGTCATACACCGCAACTACATGGGGATCGGAAAGCCGTGCGATCGCCTGAGCCTCCCGTTGAAGCCGCAAAGCCGCCTCCCCCGCCGCACCCGCCCGGTCCGGACGCAACAGCTTGAGCGCCACCTTGCGGTCCAGCTCCGGATCATAGGCCGCATACACCACCCCCATGCCCCCGGAGCCGATGCGCTCCAGCACGACATAGCGCCCCACGGCGGAGCCGCGGGGGAGGGGCTCGTCGGGTTGTTTCGGCGGTTGCGGGCCGAGGAGGAGGGTTTCTGTGGGTTCCACTGGGAGCGTTCTTAGTTGACTTTCAGTTTGTCCAGATCGGGAAGCTTCGGCGGGCTGTCGAGATCGAGGCCCTGCTTCTTGGCCCAGGGGACGAACTTCCTCCAGATGTCGGCGTGGTACTTGCCATCGGGGCCCTTGGATCCGAAGGAAGTGTCTCCTACCAAGTCGTCCAACCTCGCGATCAAGAAATCGCGGCTCTCGCTTGTACACGTAGGCCATTTCAACAAATCGATAACTCGGGGATCTCTGGGATTTCGAACTAACGGCACAACTTGGCTGCAGATTGGGTTTCCAGACAATCGGTTATAGTCAATCCAACGTTGTAGTTCCAGTTCTGTGAGTTCTACAGGAGAAAGCCGTCCAAAGGAAGCAAAAACCGCAGTCGCTCTATTGATCTCACGGGGGTCCTTCTCTGCCCTAGAAAGCTCAGCCTCAAGAATTTTTCTAATCTCTTCGAGCGTTAGCCTGGACTTGAGTTGATCTAGAAGCGTAGAACCAACGTCGAAATATCCCAAGTCCTTAGCATTCAATATGCGGGCAGCGACCAATCTTGCCGCCTCATGGACATAGCGGTCCGACATCTTAGGAGCCAATTTCGAGAGACTGGTAGCCAAGATATCAAAACTGCCCCTATTCGTTCTCATTTCCATGAGGATGTGTAGAGAGAACTCGTCGACTACCGAAGCTGAAAGCGACTGTTCTAAGTCGCCCAAGTTCGCCATTAAAGCCAGCTTCTCCGATTTCGCACCATCATCCAGCCGCGCCAGGATTAGAGTCGACGCCTCCCGTGCTTCCTTCGTAGATATTTTTTCCTTGAGTTTTCCCAGGACACCGGTTAGCCTTGAAAAGTCGGCACTACCTGCATTACGCATCGCCATAAGAGCTTCTTGAGACGCAATCCTGGCATCTGAGGAAGACAGCCGAGCCGGCAACCCATCAAAAACTAGATCTAGATCAAGGAGCGCACGGGCCGACAATGGTGCGTCGTGCTTCTTCAAGCCTATCTGCCAGAGCGCGAGAGCATCCGCTGACTCCAGTTTCTCTATTAACCGAGAAACATCATCGCCTGGACCAAACGCCTCCTCATTCTGGACTGTATCAGCAATATAGTCTTCCAAGATCTTCCGCGCGTCCATCGACTTCATGACCATTAGCAGGCTCTTCGAGCCTGCAAGGACTGACACCAAAGCTCTTACGGAAAGCGTCCTCATAGCCGTGTCCAGGACTCTACGAACATCCTGTGCCGGAATCTCCGACTCAACCACTCCGTAGCACACGAACGTATAAATTACCCATTTATCGCGTAGCGTTTCGAGCCAAAGCACCACTCTCTTCACGACTTCCTTTCGCTCCTCTATGGTCATTACATCTCCCAATTCACCGTAATACAGCATCCCTTGAGGATTGTTTTCATTTGCCCTCAATCCTCGAAGAAACAGCTCGACTACTCGTCGCTTGTCTCTTGGCAAAAGAAGATCTACAAGTCTTGAAGTAGCAGTTTTCATATTCTGCAAGGACTCAAAAGTCTTTAGGGAGATGGCTTGCGCGAGCTCGGGATCAGGCTTGTTCAACTTGATTAACTCTCCGAAGGCCACAAGGGACTCGACATCTCCGGGCTTTGATACCCACGACCGGAGGAGCTTTTTCACATCCTCTGGCGACGCAGAGCCCTCGTGAATTGCGAGAGCGCAGGCTTTAATCGTTGAAGGCTCCATTGCTGATTGCTCGGCATTCTGAGGGATGCACCTGTAGCCCACAATTCTTTCAAGTAAATATTCTCGATTCTCTCCTTGAAAACCAACGCCAGCGTGAATCGCTAATTCGCCACGCTCATTAAAGCGACGCGCGTTTGCGTCATTTGCAAAGGCCGTGTCGAGGAATGCGTGGCGTACTTCTTGGCTTTCCGATGTCAACGTCCATAGAGCTTTCAATTCGCCGTTAGTTATAACACTTTGCCCAAATTCAGCAAAAATGCGGTCTGCTTCTTGCCGAGAGCTCAGAGCGCGCCAGCCAAAGAAGGCCGCCAGCGGAAGCGAGAGCCAGATAAGCCATATCGAGAACCTCACCGTGCTCAGCCTTGCAAAGTGCGCTGAGTTCCCATAAGAAAGCCGCCCCCGGAGACGCTCGTAGATTAAGCGGACTTGAATAGATGGAGACAAGAGCTTTTTCCACCTATCTATAAGACCCCGGGCTCTTTGATAGGAGCAGGATGCTTCGGTGAGGAACAAATCCCAACGCCGTGCCCGCCGGTCCAACTCAAGAAGTCCCCGACTCAGATAGTCGTGATCCAACTGCCAGACACTTCCATCACTTCCAGGATTGATCGGCTGCCTTATGACTTCGTCGATCTCCAATTTTGCAAGGAGTTCCGGCAGTTTGGAGGAGTTCCCGCCTGGGAAGATCTGAAGGAGTCTCTCGGTTGGCAGAGGAACGGTCTTGCGAGCAGCTTGGTCGACCATGGCGAGAAGGACAGCGCGGACCTCAGCAACAGCTACGCCGATGGCGCGGGCTGCAGCCGAGATGCGCGTCTCCAGGTGGAGAGCCTCCAGACCAGGCAGGCCCCCCTGCTTCTCGTACTCGCCCACGGATAGGAAACGTAGATCTGCCAATCCACTAAAGGCTCCCTGCATCTGGACCGGTAGGACCCAGCCGTCGGCGGCGAGGTCACCCAAGAGCCGCTCCGTCAGCCGCTCGAAGCCTCTCTCAGGCTGATCGACGGCCTCCTTTGCGATCTCGGTTAAGAGGTCGGCCGCGGCACTCCTCTCCAGAGGATCAAGAAGGTAGACCTTGGGCTCCTGGAAGCGGACACTCTCCAAACCGATCTTCGCATCGCTCCGGGTCGTGAAGAGACAGCGAATCCCTCCAGCTTTTAGAAGATCGGCCACCTCGCGCCAGTAGGGATTCTCGGCGGCGAGGCTCTCCGCGCTGAGGAGGGTACGCTCAGGCCCGCTGAGGAACTTCTCCCGGTGCCGAGTTTGATAGTCGTCGAGCTGATCGAAGAGAAGGATGGGACTACGGTGGGCTTCGGCTCGAAGGCGACCGACGATCTTGAGGGCGTCGCCCGGAGCGACCGGACCCTCAAGGCCCAGGAGCTTTCGGAGGGACTCGTCAAGGAGTGGTTCGAGCGCTTGAGCGAGGGCTTCGCGGGGTCCCTCGATCCAATCCGGCCCCCAAGAGCTCACTAGCAGCGGGATTTGCCCTGGGATCTCCCGTAGCCTGGGCAGGACTCCCCGCTCCAGAAGCGAAGACTTGCCCGAACCCGACTCGCCCACTAGGAAGACCAAGGGCCACTCGGCTAGGACTCGGAGCAAGCGCTCGACATCCTCCTCACGACCTAGGAGGTATTTTCGACCAATCTGAAAAGCGGCGCGGTTCGTCACCGTCGATCGCGGCGCCAGCCAGCGGATAAGCCGATCCCGGCGCCACAACGCGATCACCAGCAAGATCAGCGTAGCCGCCAAGTACCAGGGCCAGTGCTCCCAGATCTGCTTGCCGGGGACCTTGAGGGTCTCCCACAGCTTCTCGGCGGCGACCACCAAGGCCGCGACGGCGCCCAGAAGCGCGGCGGCATTCGTGGCCTTCTCTTGCAGATCCTTCGTCATCGCCTCCTCGAACTGGTGGGAATCCAGCAGCCAGCCGCTCCGATTCAAGCAATGGATCGTTCCAGATGATACCGGACTACCGGCCTCCCGGGGCAGAAAGACCGGATGTCCTCGGGAGAGGACGAGTCCTCTCCGACGTAGAAAGTCGCCCAATTCCGCTACCAATGCATCGGCCGGCGCTTGGCGGAGCGTCTATCGGGAATGGCAAGCCTCCCGCCGGTAGCTGCGAGCAAAGACTGCTTGAGCTGGAGCACTGGATGCTTGAGCTGAGCACCGGTTGCTTGGAGCACTGACTGCTGGAGTTGGAGCAGCGGCTGCTTGAGCCATCGCCGTCGCCTAGTCTCGCCACCGTCGTCACGGAGGTTGGTGCCCCTGTTGGTGCCACGCCGGCCCAAGAGGCCGTGACCGACCTCGTGTCGGTCCATCGGTGTCGATGCGGGGGCCGGAAGGGGCACCAGCCTGAGTTGCTTGGGCTCGGGTGCACTCTCAAGCAAGCCGGGTTTGAGCCGGCGTCGTGTGTTCGTCGTTCGTCCCCGCGATCACGAACACAGGACGTTACCTGAGAGCCAAAAGAGCCTTGGCTCCTTTGTTCTCCTTGCGCCCGCGCGCCACAAAAGGCCAAAGCGAACGCTAAATCGGACACAACATGAGACACGACTGCTTTGGTGACACACAAAGCCCTCGTTCGTGCGTCACAATGAAGCTCATGAACCACAGCCATCCCGGTAGGAGCCTCGCCGGAACCGGATTGCGTCGCTCCTCCCGGCTCAGCAGTGATGTGTGAAGGTCGAGTAGCGATGCCTGAAGCTTCAGCAGTGATGCGTGAAGGTCGAGTAGCGATGCCTGAAGCTTCAGCAGTGATGCGTGAAGGTCGAGTAGTGATGCGTGAAGCTTCAGCGGTGATGTGTGAAGGTTGAGTAGCGATTCCTGAAGCTTCAGCAGTGATGCGTGAAGGTCGAGTAGTAATGCGTGAAGCCTCAGCAATGATGCGTGAGGGCTCAGCAGTGATGTCGGCCAGGATGGCGGCGATTCACGAAAGAGCTGCAGTACCGCAGATAGCGGCCTCAGAGATTCCGCCCTGGCCCGCAGCGAAGCACGGCAAGGGCGCAACGACACCGGTCGGGGCGGCAGTGATTCCAGCGGAGACGGCAGCGGCGCGGAGCTTACCGGCGGCGATGCCAGCCGAAGCGGAAGGGCCGCGGATCAGCACGGCTGCGGCGCTTACCCGCCGTCTTGGCAAGCCAGAGGGGATTGAGGAGGCGGTTCAGTTGGGCGGCGTGGTGTGAATCGGGCCTCAGACTCCGATGGCGGCAAACCTCGGAGAACCCGGTGAAACCAGGCTATGTCCTGCCATTTGCCGAATTTACGGCCCATTTCGAACGACGCCGCCGAGTCCTCAACGAAGGGGCTTGGCCTCGTCGCCGGCCATGAACTCGGGCACCATGAGATAACAGGCACTCCCATGATAAAGCAGCGAGAACGCTTCTCCGCGCACCTCGATATCGGTGATGGGCACCGGGAGCTGGTGATGGGTGAGCTGCCATTTGGTGAGGCTCACCATCGTCTTCTTGCTCACCGCCTCGACCTCGTCTCCAGTCTTGAGAACCTTCTCCTTCCGGTCGAAGAGGTACTTGTCGGGCTCGGCAAACCGAATCAAGGAAAGAGGGTACATCGGCCAAGCCGGGATCAGCGATCCCACGTACTCAGGTTCGACCACGCGGGAAGTCGCCCTGGACAGGAAAACAATGACCTTTTCGCCGGCACGAAGGGTCCACGTGTCGTCCGTCTTGAACAACCGGATGACGAACTCCACGCTTGGGGTTCTCGGGCCTTTGATCACCGTATCCGGTACGAATTGATAATTTTCATAAACCAGTGGGTAGGGCTCCTTCGCCCTCCAACTCGAGGCGATCCTGCCCACGGCGACGTACTCGGCGAGGCACGTCAGCGCCTCGACGCTGGGAGCGCCCCAGACCTCGGCGCGGCTCGGAACCGAGCCGAGGCCGACGAGTATCAAGAGCATCAACCCGCGACGCAACGCCATGGCCCTAGATCAGACGCAAGGTAATTTCAAACAGAAGAAAGCGGTACAGCCACACAATTTGAAAGAACAACAAGGAGATCGCCAGGGCCACAGTTGCGCTGTACCAGTAGCTGGCCTTGTAGACACGGCGGAGCATGAGCGCCAAGTAGACCCCGATACAGACCTGGAGAAAGATCGTGATCGGATTGTCATTCGCGGCGATCAGCGCGGAGAGGCTCGGCGCCTTGTACCACCACATCAAAAGAGCCGCGACGGCCGGAACCCCAAGGGTCAGCAGGAGGAGAATGAAAGACCAAAGATGCGTCGCGATGACGGCGTGGTCGACAAAGTAGCGTCGATGAGTGAAGAACAGGCCATAGAATATGACCGCGTAGATCGGGATAAACAGGAAGATCAGGGTCTTTGAAAGAGAGCTGGCTTTCGCGTCGTACTTCGTCTCGAGCGTGGCCATGCTGATCTTGTCCGCTCGGAGCCGGCTCTCGACAGCCCGGCTGGCGAAGCCCGGGTAGTAGTCGTTGCCATGGAGCTGAACCGAAAGCGGGGTCGAGAACGTGTGAACACCGAAGAGAGCGATGAAAAAGTAATAGACCACGTTGAGGGACACGAAAAGTGAAATCGGTTTCGCATACCGCACCCGCCTGCCGCGGAACTGCTCTAGGCTCAGGAACCCCGGCTTGGCGACGAGGTACCACAACGAGCGGTAACCCTTCGAGTCGAAATGGGTCAGGAGATTGGCGACGACGTCGAAGTAATGCCGAAGCGACCGGTCCACCGGCCCGAGCTTCTCTTCCCCGCAGTTGCTGCAGAATTGGTCGAAGGATTCCGTGCCGCAAGAGGGGCAGATGAACGTCGAGCGAGCAGGAGGTTTATCGCTGCTCATCGGGCCTCAGGCTCCGATGGCGGCGAATCTCGGAGAACCCGGTGAAACCAGGCGACGTCCTGCCACTTGCCGAACTTGCGGCCCACGGCCTTGAAGATCCCGATGGGCTCGAAGCCGACGCCGCGGTGCAGCGCGACGCTCGCCTCGTTGGGCAGGGTGATGCCCGCGTAGGCGTTGCAAAAACCCTTGTCCGTCAAGATCTCGAATAGCCTCAGGTACAGCGCGCGACCGACGCCCTGGCGGTGATGGCTCGGATCCACGTAGGCAGAGACCTCGACGGACCAACGGTAGCCTGGGCGGCCCCGATGCGAGGAGCCGTAGGCGTACCCGATGCATCGGTCCTCTCGCTCCGCCACGAGCCACTCCCAATTGGTCTGGGCCTTTCGGACGCGCGCGGCAAACTCCTCGACCGTGGGCGCGACCATTTCGAACGACACCGCGGAGTCCTCGACGAAGGGACGGTAGATCTCCAGCAGAGCGGGAGGGTCGGCCTCCGTGGCGGGACGGATACGAAAGGGCTCCGACATGGGGCCGGCTCACGCTGGAATTCTTGCGCGCCGGGCGGCCAGGGCGATGGGCACGCCGATGAGGAACATGTGGACGAGCAGGCCCGTGGTCAGCACGATCAGGGGAGGAAAGGGCTTCGGGCCGATCTGCGAGAGCGGGATGACGACCCAGTTCATGAAGACGTAGATCCCGAAGCCGTACACCGCGCCCCAGAGAACGGGCTTGGCGACCAGGGCCGGCAGATACCGGCTGGCCAGGAAGTAGACCGCCGCGGCCACCAGGGCGATGAAAAAATGCAGGCCGAGCCCCAGCGCCGCGGTGGGAGTGCCGCCATCGTAAGCCGCAGGCCCCAGAAGGCCGCTGGCCACGGATTGCAGGACGCGGCTGGGAGACACCCCGCGCCGGAGGTAGGAGAAGACGATGGCGTAGGTGATGTCGAAGGCACCGGCAACCAGGCCTCCGAGAAGAACGGACGGCACCGCGCGTCTGGGCATAGTCGTAACCTCCGCCGACATACTACCGTAACCCGGAGGTCAGAGTGTCATGGCGCGGGTTGCCCGAAGGTCATCCAGAACCGGTTGAGGTCGCGGATGATCAGCTCTCGCATACCGTAGAAGGTGTCGTGCGGGCTCTCCACGACGTCCACGCGGTCCTTGAGGCGCTCGTACAGACCGTCGACGTCGTCCACATGGACGTAGAGATCGACCTCCCGGCGAAAGCTGGTGCTGGGCTGGCCGCCCGCGCTGAACATGAGCTCGCTCTCGCCAAACGAGAGCAGCGCCCAATTGAGATCGCCGTCCTCGTCGTTCGTCCGGTGCAGTGCAAAGCCGATCGATTGGTACCAGTCGACGGTCGCTCTCACATCGGGCACATGGATCATGGGCACGACTTTCTCTGCCATGGGTTTCCTCCAGTGCGCTAGGAGCGCGGATGGAACTTGTCGTACAGCGACTTCAGCCGGGCCTGATGGATGTGAGTATAAATCTGAGTGGTCGAGATGTCGGTGTGGCCGAGCATGGTCTGCACGGCGCGCAGGTCGGCGCCGTGCTCCAGGAGATGGGTGGCGAAGCTGTGGCGCAGGACGTGCGGGGAGAGCGGCGAGCGGATGCCGGCTTTGAGGCCGTGCGCCTTGATGATGCGCCAGAAGCCGCTGCGGGACATCGGCTCGCCGAAGCGGTTCAGGAAGACCATGGGATGGCGCCCGGTCCCGAGCGTCGGGCGGACCTCGGTCATGTAGCGGCGGGTCCAGTGCTCGGCCTGCTCCCCCACCGGCACCACGCGCTCCTTGTTCCCCTTGCCGAAGGCGACGAGGAAGCCCACGTCGAGGCGGAGCTGCGAGAGCTTGAGCCCCACGAGCTCGCTCACCCGCAGACCGGCGGCGTAGAGCATTTCGAACATCGCCCGGTCGCGCACGCCGATGGGCGTCGAAACGTCCGGTGTCGCGAGCAGCGCTTCCACCTCGTCCTCGGAGAGCACCTTGGGCAGCGGCTTGTTGAGTTTGGGAGGGAGGAGGTTGACCGCCGGGTTGTCCGCCCGCTCCTTGAGCGTCACCTGGTTCTCGTAGAAGCCGCGGATGGCGGAGAGGGCGCGCGCGCTGGAGCGCGGGGAGAGGCCCTGCTGCTGGAGGGCGCGCATATGAGCCGAAAGGTCGGCGGCGACCGCCGTCAGCATGTCGCGGCCCCCGCGCATCGCCAGCCACTCGCCGAGGCGCGCGAGGTCGTTGCGGTAGCTGGCGACGGTGTTCTGGGAAAGGCCGCGCTCGACCGCGAGGCTCTCCAGATAGCGGTCGAGAGCGCGGCGCCAGGGGGCGGGTGCGCTCACCGCGCCACGGGCGTCCGCGGTCCTACGCCGTGCTCGGCGCAGATGTCCAGGATCTCCGCCTCTTCGAGGGTGGAGCTTGAGGACTTGGCTTTCTGGAAGATCGCCTTCACCAGGGCCTCCGCCGGCTCGATTCCCCGCTCCTTGAGCCAGTAGACGACGTTCGATTCGCCGCTCATGGGACCCACTTCGATCAACTGGCGGCTGCCGATGAGGGAGGCGGGAATCGAGGAGTAGACGCGGTCGGCCAGCCAGTCCTCGCCACGGGCGCGGGCCTTGATGATGGCCGAGGCGTGGACGCCGGTGCCGGTGCGGAAAGCGTCCTTCCCCACCACCGGATAGTTGTCCGGCAGGGGCACGCCGGTCGTGTCCGCCACCAGACGGCAGTACTCCTGGAGACGGCTCAGGTCGCGGTCGATCCAGCCCAGGAGCTGCATGTTCACGAGCAGGATGTCGATGGGGCAGTTGCCCACCCTCTCGCCGATTCCCACCGCGGTGCCGTGCAGACGGTCCGCGCCGGCCTCGGCGGCGGCGAGGGCGTTGATCACCGAAAGGCCCCGGTCCTTGTGGCCGTGCCAATCCACCTTCACGTCCTCGCCCGTGGCGTCCACCACCTCGCGGATGAACTTGATGACGTGCCGCGCGCCGTTGGGGGTCGCGTGCCCTACGGTGTCGGCCACGCAGACGCGGCGGGCGCCGGCTTCGATGGCCGTCGTGTAGAGCTGTCGCAGGTCCTCGGGCGCCGCGCGGGTCGTGTCCTCGGTGACGAACATCACCGGCAGACCCTCTTTGACGGCGAACTCCACGGCCTCGCGGCTGAGGCGCAGCATGCGGTCGAGCGTCCAGCCCTCGGCGTATTGGCGGATGGGCGAGGAGCCGATGAAGCAGGCCGCCTCGATGGCGAGGCCGGTGCGCTGGGAGATCTCGGCGATGGGCTGCACGTCGGCGATCATCGTGCGCGCGGCGCAGTTGGGAGCGATCTTCAGCCGCTGCTCGACGATCTCCCGCGCCAGCCGCTCCACGTCGCGCACCACATGCGGCCCCGCGCCGGGCAGGCCGATGTTGGCCGACTCGATCCCCAGAGCCGCGATCAGATGCAGGATCTGGAGCTTGTCCTCGATCGGCGGATTGCGCACGGAGGGCGACTGCAAACCGTCGCGCAGCGTCTCGTCGTCCAGCTCGACTCTCCCCCGGGCGGGACGGATGTCCCCCTCGCCGACGCGGTTCCAGTCGTAGATCAGCTCGGATTCCGTGGGTTGCATTGAGAGTCTCCTGGACTTTGATTATAGGCGCCGGCAGAGAAGACGAACACGGACGATCAAGGACCTGCCAGGACCCAAACCGTGCCTTCGGTCCCTGCGCGTCCGTGTTGGTCCGTGCTCGTCCGTGCTCCTACCCCGCCGCCACCGCCCGCCCTGTCGCACGGGCCAGCAGATCCCCCACCTGCGAGGTGGTCAGGGTGCCGCCGAGGTCGGGGGTGGACTGGCCCTCGCGCATGGAGCGCGCGACGGCGTCCTCGATCGTCGACGCGGCTTCGGCGTGGCCGAGGTAGTCGAGCATCAGCGAGGCCGAGAGGATGGCGCCGACCGGGTTGGCCTTGCCGGTGCCCGCGTACTTGGGGGCCGAGCCGTGAACGGGCTCGAACATGGAGGTCTGGCCGGGGTGGAGATTGGCCGAGCCGGCGACGCCGAGGCCGCCTTGGAGGGCCGCGCCGAGGTCGGTGATGATGTCGCCGAACATGTTGTTGGTGACGATCACGTCCAGGCTCTCGGGGTGCTTGACCATCTGCATCGTCAGGGCGTCGACGAACATGTGGCGTGACTGGATTTGGGGGAACTCGGCCGCGATCTCGGCGAAGGCCCGCTGCCAGAGGTCGTGGCCATAGCGCATGACGTTGGACTTATCGGCCATCAGCACCTCGCGGCGCTTGTGGTCCACGGCGTACTCGAAGGCGGCGCGGATGATCCGCTCGACGCCCTTGCGGGTGTGGATCTCGTCCTGAATGGCGATCTCGTCCGGCGTGCCCTTCTTGAAGTTGCCGCCGACGTTGACGTAGGCGCCTTCCGTGTTCTCGCGGAAGATCACCATGTCCACGTCCTTCTCCGTCCGGTCTTTCAAGGGGCAGAGGCGGGCGTCGTAGAGCTTCACGGGGCGGAGGTTGATATAGAGGTCGAGGCCGAAGCGGATGCCCAGCAGGATGTCGGCGGCGTGCTTCATGTCCGGCACCCGGGGATCGCCGTAGGCGCCGATGAAGACGGCCGAGTAGTTCTCCCGGAAGTCGTCGAGCGCTCCCTTGGGGAGGGTCTCGCCGGTGGCGAGGTAGCGGTCGGCGTCCCAGTCGAAATGGACCAGCTCCAGGGGGAGATCCCAGGATTCGGCGGCGGCTTCGAGCACCTTGACGGCCTCGGCGGTGACGTCCTTGCCCGTGCCGTCGCCGGGCAGTATCGCGATGCGTTGGGGGCGGCGTTGAGAGGGGGGGATCGAGCTCATGCCGGGGATGCTAGCACGACGAACGGCGCCGCCTCGAAGAGGCGCTGCGGCCTCCCGGCGCGTCCCCCGACGGCCAGCGGAAGCTCACCACCCGTCCGGCGGCCGGCTGCGCCAGGGCGGGCGCCGGCGCCACCGGCACCCGCAGCACGATCCCGAGCTCGAAGACGAAGGGGATCTCGGGGCAGAGCCACGCGGAATGCAGGGCGGGGAGAGGAGCTCCCGGAGGCAGGTCGAGCCAGCGCAACAGCAGGTCGGCGCCTTCCACCTCGGCCTTGAGCGGCCAGACGGCCACCGGCGGATGCTCGGTGGCGATCTTCTGCAGCTCTCCGGACATCAGGGCGTAGCCGCGAGGACGGTCCTGGAAGTAGCGCACCGCCTGGTCCCATGAGCCCAGCCGCGGCCCCTCGCCGAGCATGGGCGCGGCCTCGGAGGCGCGAACCTGGAGAACGCCCTTGCGTTCCACCCGCCAGATCCACGGGCCGCCGCCGTCGAGGTCCTTGGAGGGCCGGGGGAAGCTCAGCCGGGCCCACGAGGCCGGCTGATGGGTGACCAGCCGCGTCCCGGGGACCACCCAGGCCGGCATGAGCATCCGCCGGAACAGCACGGAGGGGATACCCTCGTCGTCCAGCACGAAGAGGCGGAGATTGAGCTGCGGATAGCCGAGCCGCAGGCGCGGCAGGGCCGTGAAGTGGAGCGAGTCCTGATGGAAGAGGAGCGCCGAAGCGAAGACCCAGTCCCGGCCCTGCCAGGAGTGGATCTGGTACCGCAACGGCTTCGGCGGCGCCGGCAGCGCCTCCGCCGGCAGCGCCCAGTTGAGAAACAGGCAGTCGCGCACCGTGGTCCGCAGCATTGAGCTCACCCCCAGGGGGGACGATAGCGCGGGCGGGGGCGGGGGGCAAGGGCGGGAGGCCTGTGGACCACGGCTCAAGCCGGGCCCCCCTGGGAGCGCCGGCGTCCGGCCGGCCAGCTAACTCCGCTTTTAAGTCTCAAAAAACTAAGTAAGCAGGCCGGCGGGACGCCGGCGCTCCCAGGGGTGTGGCTCCAAAAGGGACGGAGGATCGGCTGGACCGCGAATCCCCTGGCTCTTCTGCGCGGATGAGCCTAGTCCTGGGACATGGGCGTTGATCTTGGAGCCGGTGGACGCCGGCACCACGCCGCTGGCCGTGCGGTCCCCAGAAGCCGCGGCTCGGCGAGAAGATCTTCCGCACTCTCCTCTTCGATCCCGCCCACTTCATCATGGAGCGCAAGATGATTGAGCGGCGCTCCGATGCACCTTCTCGAGGTCACTCGCCCGTGAGCTCAAGACCAAGACTCTCTACAAAAACTCGCTCCAGGGCGACGATCGCTTCTCGCCTGAGGCGGAGAAATTCCGTCAGCTCGCCTGACCTGAGGGCTCGGGCGGAACGCTCATCAATGGCATGACTTTCGAGCGGCCGAGGATCGTCAAAGAGTCCAGGTGACTCCCGCAATGAACGCCGGAGCGCGCTTGATTCTCTAGGATGCACGAGCACTCGATTCTCAGGCCCTTCAGCTTGTCGGCCTTTTAAGTCTCGGCTGGGAATGATCATCGGCATGGCATCCCGGCCGAAATCGGCAAGAAGCTGGAAAGGATCATGAATCTCGTAGCCGCTCTGGGGGTTGAGTTGAGCGAGCCGGAGGGCGATCGCTCTGGAACGAGCCGCACGGAAGTCGAAACGCCGAGGAGGCGGGTTGACCTCGCGGAACATCCCAGGCGGATTGGGGTCTTCGGCATCCGCGGCGACTCTCCTGAGATGCTTCAACGTTCGATCAAGTCGAACCGCGCTGATCCCCGCAAAGTGTCCGGTGTATGTAGTGAGCCAGAACCACTTCTCAACCGCTGCGGCGGCTTCCAGACTCAATGCTTGTTCCGAGCTTCCACCGGCACGCTGAATTGCGTCTGCCAAGAGAACGATCTGGAAGCTGTAAGGGAGAACAGCTGGTCCGTAGATCTTGCACTTTTCTCTCAGAAAACGGGCCGCAGATTTGAGGGATTGCGTGGCCTCTTCGAGTACCTGCGGGCGCTCCTTGATCGCCTTCCGAATCTCGTCGGTATCAGCGTAGTATATATCAAGATCCAAGGCAGCCTTGCAAACATTGAGAATCATCTGCTCCTCGAGATCTTGCCAGCCGACTTCGCCAAGCTCGACCAAAATCTCCGTTACCCTCTCATTCAGATCGAAGTCAGGAGACCATGTCAAGGCGCTGATCATGTGTACCTGGTTCATCTTGGTGCCACCGCTGTTGACCCGTTGAAAACTCTGGGTGGCGAGCTCGAGATCTTCGGTAACGATGGGCACAACTGGTATGTTGTAGTCCTTGAACGTGCTGGCAAGGGACTCAGCCCGATTGACAAGCGTCCGGTCAGCTCCTCCTTCTAAAAGCCTCTTTTGGAAATCATAGAGCTTGGACGGGTCGAGCAGGATCGACAGCGGGAGCCATGTACCTGGTGGCGAGCCATGCCGAGGGTGAGGCTCAAAGGTTTTCTCGTCCAGGTTGAAAAAGATAGGCCAATCGCCTTCGATCTGCGCCTCACCATCCCGGTCCTGGACCAGATCTTCACGAATCGGGCCGCCGCCTATCAAACCCTCTCCGAGGGCGACATAAAGGGTCGTCAATCTTTGATGTCCATCTAGGAGGTATTGTCGGACGGATCCTAAATCTTCATCAACGCGGCGCGGCCAAGAAATCTGGACTGAGCCTAAATGATCGTAGCACTGCAGATCATGGTCACGGGTCCGCCAGATCAGGAAGCTGCCAACGGGTATCCCTTCATATATACTCTTGAAGAGATCGAGACGTTGGTCAGTTTTCCAGACGAAAGGCCTCTGGAAACGAGGGACACGGATTTCTCCAGCCTGGACTTCCCTGAGCAAGTTTGGGAGCCGCTGAATTTGTGGTTGAGAAAGATAGGACTGACGCTGCGCCATATTTCAAGCTCTCCTCAAAGCCGCCGAAAGATTGACTGGAGTATCTCCGCTGTCTCTTCCCGCTGCCCATCACGGACCAGCCACCCCTCTTGGAGCCGGAAGTCCTTTTCATGAAAAAGAGCTCCAATGGTCTCTCCGAAGCCAGCTTGAAGACGTGGATTGTCGGCAAAATCGCCATAGAAGGACGGGATTCCGCTTTCACGGTCCTTGGTGAAGCCGCCCTTCAAATTGTAGTGGTGCCGCTGGAGAGGCCGCATCGCGGCGAAGGCTTCAGCCGTTTCTCGACGTCCCGTGCGTACTGCTTTCGGGCTTTTGTGCGCCCAAGCCAAGAGCGCTTTGGCCGGGAGATAACTCTCGATGAACCGGCGTCGAAGCTGATGGTGCGCGATTCTCGCTTTCAAACAAGTCGCCCGCAGAGATTCAGACCGATGCGACGGCTTTTCCGGCTCACGGGCGTCGCTGTCAAAAAATGCCCAGAGTCGCATGGCGTCCTGATGCAGAACCGTCTTGGCGCGGGCCTGCATGTCGCCCAAGCCGCCTCCGTGCTCGAGCTCGATCCACCCAACTTCCAGGAGTCTTAAGTACTCCTTACGCCAGGGAGGAGGAGCCACCGCACTCAGAAAAGCACCATCATTGCGACGATTCTCGAGAAGAATTCGGAGAGGCCTCCGGAGAAACGGGAGAGCTACCGGCAGGGGGAGTCGCGGGGGAACCGACTCCCAATTCGCCGGCTGGTCGACCCCCGTAACCCGGATCGTCAAATCCGATGGAATATCCGAGGCGTCGCTTTCGAGACCGGATTCGAGAGCCAGGACGACGGCCTCTCGGGTCGTGGGATCCTGCTTCGCCAGCCAGCGGTTCAAGGCCTGATCGGCCTCAGAGCGATACAGAGGCTCTGTTTGAATGCGATGCTGCCCCTCATATCCAAGCTGAAAAAGGCTCGGCAGTGCGAGAGGGTCGGTGCGAGGCGAAGAGAAAACCTCGTCCTCAATGATCACGATCAAGACGCGGCTCGCTCCCGGCGTGCCTGGATGATCTCTCGCGCCACATCCGTGTCGTCCGCGAAGACGCCGGGGGGCCAGGCGCCCTGCGGCCGGGCGTCGCGGTCGAAGGTCACCGGCTCGGCAACGCTCTCTCCATTCTCGAGTTGGCGCACCCAATAGACGAGAACGTCTTCCGGAGAGAGCCGACCGCGCACGATCTGGAGTTGAACGCCCAGGAGGAGTTGCTCCGAGTGGGTCTCCAAGATGATCCGAGGCGGAGACTCCATGGCCGCCAGATCGCAGAGCGATTCTGCCAGCGCCCGCTGAAGGCTGGCATGGAGGTTTGATTCCGGTTCCTCAATGGCGAGAATTCCGGGTCCTCCCTGGGATTGGCGCCGCGCCAAGGCCAAGGCTGTCAGAACTGGGAGAACCTGGATCATTCCCTCGCCCGTGTCCATGAGATCGACATCGAAGGTCGCGCGCTCCAGGTTTCTGAGGATCAGGCGAATTCCGCCAGCAGGGACCTCGACTACGTCGAGCCGCCGCTGAAGCTGCTCCTCATACCACTTGGACACCTCGGAAAGCAGCTCCGGGCTGGCGGCAAGGACTGTCGCCGCATTGCTCCCATCGAACTTCACGCGCCACGTCGGGCCGGTAGGGAAGGGGCTGAGGCGCTCCGGCGCCCGCCGAGTGAGCCACTGCACCTCGTTGTGCAAGTCCTTCAACAAGCCGGCGACCGGAGCGAGATGAGTGTCGAGCGACTTCGGCCATGAGAAGGGGACTAGCCCCTTGAAGCCGATGAGCACGAGTGTCTTGGGCCCTTCAAGAGCCGTCTGGATCTCGTAGGTCAACTCTTGTGCCGTGCGCTCCTCTGACTTGGGCCGCCACTCGGCTCCCAGAAGCAGGGTCTCTCCCTTCCAAACGGTGAATCTGCGGATGATCAGGCGCCGCAGGTCGCCAAAGGAGGTGACGGAGAACTCGATCCGATCCCCACTATCCCAGGAGATGCTCAGACCAAGGTCCGGATCATCGTCCTCTCCGAGCCCCTTCCAACGCAGATCCTGGAAGCTGCTGCCGCGCGCGGCAGGGCTTTCCAGATCGAGGGGACCCGTAGCGGTCGGTGCCAGGGAGTCGCTGAGAATGGGCAGCGCGCGCAGGAGGGCGCTCTTACCGGCGTTGTTGATTCCGAACAGCAGGGTGATCGGGCGCAACTCCAGGCGGACAGGCCCGGCAAAGGACCGGTAATTCCGTAAAGTAATGGCTGTTGGAAGCATGGATAGGCTCTATGTACTGACGGCTGAAGGATATCAGAGGATAGGAAGAAGAGGCTGTCCGCCGCCGCCGCTCGGCGGCAGGGCGTGTCCCAGCCGTTCGCAGGGAGCCAGCGCTGCAAAAAGACCCTGGCTCCTCGTCACACATCTTCTTGCACCTCTTCTTGGGATAACGTACGCTCCTGATGCCATTGGGGGGCCGGCCCTTTACGGATTCGCTTCGCGGCTCGGAGAGTGTGTAGGCTTACGCGAAGCTGGGGACGGCGAGCTCACAAGCAGACCCGCCTCAACGGCCCAATGGACGCACCCAACGGCTCCTTGAGAGGTCGCAACGGCTCAATGTGAGCACTCAATGGCTCCTTGCGGGGTCGCAACGGCTTATTGAGAGGTCGCAATCCCACGTTGTGAGCTCGCAACCCCAGATTGTGAGGTCGCAACGGCTCGTTGAGAGGTCGCAACGGCTCATTGCGTGCTCGCAATGCCACATTGTGAGGACGCAATCCCGAATTGCGAGGTCACAATGCCGGATTGTGAGCTCACAACGTCAGATTGTGAGGACGCAATCCCGAATTGCGAGGTCACAAAGCCAGATTGTGAGGTCACAATGCCGGATTGCGAGCTCACAAAGTCAGATTGCGAGGACGCAATGCCGCAAAGAGAGCACCCAATGCCGCAAAGAGTGCTCTCAATCCCGCAAAGAGTGGCCGCAATACCGCAAGGAGTCGCCTCAATCCCACAAAGAGTGGCTACAATGCGGCAAAGTGAGGGCCCTGCGTCACGATGCGAGGACCCAACGTGCCAGTGCGAGGTCGCAAGGGTCCGATGTGAGGTCGCAACCGCACGATTCTAGTCCTCGATCCCAAGGTAAGACCCGCTGCAAAAAGACCCTGGCTCCTCCTCGGTTGGCTTACGAGGTCTCATCGACGCGTCGGGAGCTCTCCTTGCGGGAATTTGACCGCTCGACGAGCCATCGGGACCCTCCCGTCGAGCCGTCGCGCCCTCTTTTTGCGGCATTGCGACCTCCCCTTGCGCCGTGAATCGAGCCTCCCAACTCTCGGTGAAGGGAGAGTCTGCGGTTTCAGGTAGGATTTGCCCCAGGTCGAACCTGCATGCGCCTCCCTTTCCGCACACATCTCCCGGGTCTTCTCGCCTGGGTCCTCCTGCTCGCCCTTGCGGCCGGCGGGACGGCCCTCTTCGCTTCCGGCGAGGAGCGCGGGTTTCCCCTGATCCAGGCTTACGACTCCGGGCTTCCGGACGCCGACACCCAGAACTTCGCCATCGACCGCGATCCCCGCGGCTTCGTCTACGTGGGCAATGGCGGCGGCGTCCTCATCTATGACGGCGCCTGGTGGCGGCTGATCCCGATCGGCAAGGCGAAGTCGGTCTTCTCGCTCGCCAGCGACGCGCGGGGGCGGATCGGCGTCGGCGGCGTCGACGAGCTCGGCTATCTGGCTCCCGACGGGGGCGGCACGCTGCGCTACGTCTCGCTCGTGGGACAGCTCCCTGCCGGCCAGCGGTCCTTCGGGCAGGTCATTCGCACGGCGGCCACGGACAAGGGGTTCGCCTTCCTCACCGAGCAGTGGCTCCTGCTCTGGGACGGCGCCCGGATGACCACCGTGGCCACGTTCCCCGGCGACCGCCCCTATGCGATGGCCTTCCCCGTCGACGGCACCCTCTTCATCTGGACCCGCGCGGGCATCCTGCGCCTCTCGGGCACGCGGCTCGTTCCGGTGCCGGGAGGCGAGGTGTTTCGCAACCGCCGGATCGATCTGATCCTCTCAGCTCCCGGCGGACTGCTCGTCTCCGTCCGCGGCGAGGGGCTTTTCCTCCTTCAGGACGGACAGGCCCGGCCCTTCGCACCCCTGGCGTCGCGGTGGACGGCCGAGAAGCGGCTCTACGACGGCGTCCGGCTGGCCGACGGCCGATGGGCTCTGGGATCGATTCTCGGCGGCGTCCTGCTGCTGCGGTCGGACGGCACCGTGGACCAGGTGATCGACACCTCGGTCGGTCTGGCCGACAACTTCGTGAACGGCACGATGGTCGATCGCGAAGGCTCGCTGTGGCTGGCCTTGAACAGCGGCCTCGCACGGATCGAGGTCGCCTCTCCCCTCTCCGTGATCGACCGCCGGGCCGGGCTGGAGGGGAGCATCTATACGGTCGCCCGCCACCTCGGCAAGCTCTGGGTGGGCACCGCCGCCGGGCTCTTCACCACCGAGGGTGCCGAGCGCGCCGCGGGCGATCCCACGGTACCGGAATGGGGCTTGCCGGTCCGCGTGCGGGCCGTGCCGGGGCCTCCGCCCTCGGTGTGGAGCCTCTTGTCCGTCGATCGGGATCTACTGGTGGGAACGGCCGACGGCCCCTACCTGGTCCGTGACGGCAAGGCCCAGCCGCTGGCCGGCGCCGGCCAGCGCACCGTCTACGTTCTGGCCCGTTCGCGGCGGGACCCGGACCGCGTCTGGCTGGGGACCGCGGACGGACTCGGCGCCATCCGGCATGAACCGTCAGGGTGGCGATTCGAAGGTCTGGTCCAGGGAATGCCCCAGAGTATTCGCTCGATCGAGGAAAGCGAGGATGGAGTCGTCTGGTGCGCGACGGACGCCGCCGGCCTGTGGAGAGTCGAGCTCGACGCCGGGGGTCTTGCAAAACCGGCTCGCCTGCGCCGGATTCCCGGCGAGGACGACGCCCGCCTGAACCGGATCGGCGGCCACATCGTGGCGGCGACCGGCGAGAAGGTGATGCGCCTCGACGAGGCGAAAGGACAGCTCGTGGAGGATCCCGCCCTCGCCGGGATGCGCGGCAATGCCAGCTTCGTCGCCGAGGATGCCGCGGGCAACCTCTGGATGAATTCCTTCCCGCCGGCTGTCGCTCTGCGCCAGAAAGGGGGCTGGGCCACCGAGGCTCGCTCGCTCATCGAGGTGCCGGGACATGGGGTCATCACGATCGTCACCGAGGCGGACGGAGTCGTCTGGCTGGGCGGCGACAACGGGTTGTACCGCTACGCCGGCACGGCCCACAGTCAAACGCCCGCCCTGCCGGCGCCGCCCCTCGCGCAAGTGACGTCCAGCGGCGACAAGCTGCTCTTCGGGGGAGCCCCCGGCGTCTCCCCGAAAGCCATCGATCTGCCTCCCTACCTGCGGCGCCTGCGGATCGAGTTCGCGCCTCTCTCCTTCCGCGCCGGCCTGCGCTTTCAGACCCGGCTGGAGCCGATCGACGCCGGCTGGAGCGGTCCCACGACGGAGCCCTTCGCCGAGCTGACGCGGCTCCCCCCGGGCCACTACACCTTCCACGTGCGCACCTCCGGGCCGAACGGCGAAGTCGGACCGGCGACGGCATGGTCGTTCCACGTCCTCTCCCCCTGGTATCAGACACGTTGGGCGATCGCCGGCTGGATCGTCCTCGCCATCGCGGCCCTCACCGGCTACGCCCGCCTGCGCAGCCACGCCCTGCGGCAACGGGCGGCGCGGCTGGAGGCGCGGGTCTCCGAGCAGACGGTGGAGCTGCGGAACACGGTCGAGGAGCTCCAGCACGCTCACGCCGGCCTCGCGGCGGCGAACGCCCGGCTGGAGGAGCTCTCATTGCGCGACGAGCTCACCGGCCTCGCCAACCGCCGGCACCTCAAGCAGTTGCTGGAGGCGGAGTGGGACCGCGCCCAGCGGCTGGGAGCGCCGCTCGGCTTCATTCTTCTGGATCTCGATTTCTTCAAGCGGCTGAACGACACCCGCGGCCACCGCGAGGGAGACCGTTGCCTCCAGGCCGTGGCGGCGCACCTCACCGAGTCGCTGAAGCGGCCGGGCGATCTCGCGGCCCGCTACGGCGGCGAGGAGCTGGCCGTGCTATTGCCCTACACCGATCTGACGGGCGCCCTGGAGGTGGCCGAGCAACTGCGCGATGGTATCGAGCGGCTGGCGATCCCTCACGAGGCCGCGCCGCTGGGCCACGTCACCGCCAGCTTCGGCGTCGCCACCGTGATCCCGGCTCCCGGCCAGGAGCCGGGAGTCCTCGTCGAGGCCGCGGACCTCGCCCTCTACCGGGCCAAGACGGCGGGAAGGAACCGGGTCCGGGCCGCGGGTGTGGAAGAGACCGGCGAGCACGCCATCGGCTGGGCGGCGGCGACTCGCTGAAGGCCGCCTACCCCTCGGGTGTCACATAGGCGGCCGTGATGCCGCCGTCCACCAGGAAGGTGGCGCCGGTGGTGAAAGAGGATTCGTCCGAGGCGAGAAAGAGGGCGGCCTTGGCGATCTCGTGGGCCTCGCCGAAACGGCCCATGGGGATGTGGACGAGCCGGCGCCGGCGCTTCTCTTCCGTGTCTAGATACTTCATCAGCAGCTCGGTGCGCAGCGGCCCCGGGCAGAGGGCGTTGACGCGGATGTTCTCGCGGGCGTGGATCGTGGCCAGCTCCCGAGTCATCGCCAGGACTCCCCCCTTGCTGGCCGTGTAGGCGAGCTGCGGGGTGGCCGCTCCCAGCACCGCCACGAAGGAGGCGGTGTTGATGATCGACCCCCCTCCCGCCCGTCGCAGGGCCGGAATGCCGTACTTGCAGCCCAGGAACACCCCCTTGAGGTTGATGTTCATGGTGAGGTCCCAGACCTCTTCCTCGGTCGCCACGGCGTCGTCATCGTTGGGATGGGAGATGCCGGCGTTGTTGAACAGCACGTCCAGCTTGCCGAAGCTCTCCTCGGCGGCGCGGATCATCGCCTCGGCGTCGGCCGCCTTCGAAACGTCGGCGTGGACGTAGAGGGCCTCGCCGCCGGCAGCTTTCAGCTCGGCCGCCACGGCCTCGCCGGCCGCATCGTTGACGTCCACGACGACGACCCGTGCGCCTTCCCTGGCGAAGAGGAGAGCCGTTTCGCGGCCGATCCCCGAGCCGGCGCCGGTGATGAGGGCGACTTTGTTTTCGAGACGCATGGTTATTCTCCGGTTGATCCTACTTCGCGGCCTCAGAGCTCCCCCACCCAAAACCCTCACCCCCTAACCCCCTCTCCCGCCCCGGGAGAGGGGGAAGGCATGCGAGGTCCTTTCGCGTTGCCCTCCCTCTTCTCCCGGTGAGGGGGGTTGGGAGGGGGCGGGAGAAGAGGGCCGGGGTGATGAGGGTCTTCGGCTCGATCATCGATCTGGCAACGCAGAATCACGCCCGTTCAAAATACCGCGCCCGTTCCCAGCAGGTCACCACCTCGTCGAACTTCCGCTGCTCGGTCTTCAAAAAGTGGAGGTAGTGCTCGACGACGTCCGCGCCGAAGGCCTCGGGGGCCACGTCGCTCGCCTCCAACTCGGCGATCGCTTCGCGCAGCGTCACCGGCACGCGGGGCAGCTCGCGGGCCGCGTAGATGTCGCCCTGGAAGACGTCCGGCGGCTCGACCTGATTTTTGATGCCGTCGAGGCCGGCGGCGATGGCGGCGGCATAGGCGATGTAGGGGTTGGCATCGGCGCCGGGGATGCGGCACTCGATGCGCAGCGAGGGGCCGTGGCCCACCACCCGGAATCCCGCGGTGCGGTTGTCGTAGCTCCAGGCGATGGCCGTCGGCGCCCAGGAGCGCGACTGGTACCGCTTGTAGGAGGAGACGTAGGGCGCGTAGAAGGCGGCGAAGGCGCGGGCGTGCCGGATCCAGCCCCCCAGGAACCAGCGAAAGGTGTCGCTCGCCTCCACCGGGCCGGTCGGCCGGTCACCCGGAAAGGCGTTCTTCCCATCCTCGCCCCAAAGGCTGATGTGGAGGTGGGCGCTGGAGCCGGTGTGCTTTTCGTCCCACTTCGCCATGAAGGTCACCGACTTGCCCTGCGCCCAGGCGATCTCCTTGGCCGCGTGCTTATAAAGGACGTTGCGGTCGGCCTGCGTCAGCGCCTCGCTGAAGCGGAGGTTGATCTCCTGCTGGCCGAGCCCGGCCTCGCCCTTGCTGACCTCGACGGGAACGCCGCTCTGGTCGAGGTGCCGGCGGATGGCGCCGATCAGCTCCTCCTCCTTGGTGCCTTGGAAGATGTGGTAGTCCTCGTTGTAGGAGCCCATGGGCCGCAGGCCGTGATAGCTCTTGCCCCGCGCCTCGGCGAAGCTGTCGTCGAAGGCGTAGAGCTCGATCTCCGTGCCGCCCATCACCCGGAAGCCCGCGTCCCGAGCCCGCGCGAGCTGGCGCTGCAACATGCGGCGCGGCGAGACCTCGACCGGCTGCTCGTGGCCATCCAGAAGGTCGCAGAGCACCAGGGCGGTTGCCGGCAGCCAGGTGGCCCGGCGCAGGGTGGCGAAATCGGGCACGCAGTGGAAGTCGCCGTACCCCGTCTCCCAACTCGTGTACTTGTAGCCGGGGATGACGTCCATCTCCATGTCGCAGGCGAGCAGGTAGTCGCAGGCGTGCATGCCGTGGCCGGCCACCGAGTCGACGAAGAAGGAGCCGGTGACCCGCTTGCCCATCAGGCGGCCGTACATGTCGGGGAAGACCACCAGGACGGTCTCGATCTCGCCACGCTCTACGAGATCGCTCAGCTCGCCCGGAGTCAAGAGGCCGCGCACCGATTTGTCGCTCATCTCGTTCAATCCTCTGCGATGAACACGCTCTTCCACTCGCTGTAGTGATCGAGCGCCGAGGGGCCGAGCTCGCGGCCGACGCCGCTGCGCTTGACGCCGCCGAAGGGCATCTCCAGATGGACGCTCCAGCTCGTGTTGACGGCGATCACGCCGGTCTCGACGGCCCTCACCACCCGCATCGCACGGCCGACGTCGCGCGTCCAGAGCGAGCCGGAAAGGCCGTAGATCGTGCCGTTGGCGAGCTCGATCGCCTCCTCCTCGGTGTCGAAGGGCAGGATGGAGACCACGGGGCCGAAGATCTCTTCCTGGGCGATGGCCATTCCGGGATCGACGTCGCGGAAGACGGCGGGCTCGTAGAAGCTGCCGCGGTCGTAGAGGTTCCCCACGAGCGGCCGGCCGCCGGTGCACAGCGTCGCCCCCTCCTCGACGCCCCGCCGCACCCAGCCGTCGACCTTCTCGCGGTGCGCGGGGGAGATGAGCGAGCCGATCTCGGTCGCCGGGTCTTGGGGGTCGCCCACCCGCAGGGCGCGGACGCGCGCCACGAAGCGCTCGACGACCTCCTCGTAGACCGGGCGCTCGACGAGCACGCGACTACGGGCGCAGCAGTCCTGCCCGGCGTTGCCGAAGGAGCCGGAGACCGAGGCGCCGGCCTTCTCCAGGTCGGCGTCGGCGAAGATCAGGCTGGCCGATTTGCCGCCCAGCTCCAAGGCGACGCGCTTGACGTCGGCCGCCGCCGTGCGCATCACCTCGCTCCCCACCTCGGTCGAGCCGGTGAAGGAGATCTTGCGTACGTCCGGATGCCGGGCGAGGACCGAGCCGGCCGCGCCGCCCGGTCCCGGCACGACGTTGAGGACTCCGGGCGGCAGGCCGGCCTCGGCGGCCAGCTCGGCGAGGAGCAGGGCGGAGAGCGGCGTGGCCGAAGCCGGCTTGATCACCAGCGAGTTGCCGAGCGCCAGCGCCGGGGCGACTTTCCAGGTGGTGATGGCGAAGGGGAAGTTCCACGGCACGATGAGGCCGCAGACGCCCACCGGCTCGCGGAACGTGAGGCCGGTGCCGGGGGCGGAAACCGGGACGGTGTGGCCCCCGAAGGCCGGAATCAGACCCGCGTAATACTGGAAACAGGCGGCGCCCATCTCGATCTCGCCGCTCGCCTCCGAGATAGGTTTGCCGGTGTTGCGCGATTCGAGCGCCGCGAGATCCCCCGACCGTTCCCGAATCCGCCCGGCCAGCCGGAGCAGCACCCGCGCCCGCTCGGCCACGGTCGCCCGGCGCCAATCCCCCTGCCGCCAGGAACGCCGGGCCGCGGCGACCGCGGCGTCGACGTCCTCGGGCCCTCCCTGAGCGACCCGCGCGAGGACCTCGCCGGTTGCCGGGTTGAGAACGGGGGCAGACTGACCGGAGCGGGCGGATACCCGCTTGCCGTCGATCCACAGTCCCTCTTCGATGACCTCATGACCCGCCATGCAGGCGGATCATATCCCCTGGACCGCCAGGTTTCAGTGCCCCTCGTGAGAGGGCGCCCAGCGGTGGAAGAACGAGACCATCTCGGCGACGGAGAGCAGACAACTGGCGTTGCGGAACTCGCCGTCGAGCTGAGCGGCGACGAGGGAGCCGTCCGGCTCCACGATGGCCACGGCGGGAATGCCGCTCTCGATGCTCATGCCGTACTGCTCCATGAGGTCGATGTTGCGGTCGCGGTTCCCCACCGAGACCTTGACGACGACGAAACTGGGATCGACGATGGGCGAGACGAGGCGGTGGCTGAGGGCTTTCTTGAAGGCTTCGCAGTCCGGGCACCAGTCGGACCCGAAGACCACGGCGACTCGTTTTCCCTCTCCCGCCGCCTGCACTCGGGCGGCATCGATCGCGACACGGGCGTTCTCTTGATAAGTTGCAGTCTCCATGGCTGTAGAGTGCCGTCAAGCGCTGATTTCGGGACGACGGGACGGCTGGTATGGCGCGACGGGCTAGAATGAGCGCCGCCATGCTGAAGCTCCACATCGTCCCTCCCGAGGGGTTGCCCTTCGATCATCCCTTCCAGGGGGACTCGCTGGTGGTCGGCCGGGCCGCCGATGCCGATCTGACGCTCGCCGACCCGTTCCTCTCGCGCCGGCACTCTCGCCTCTACCGGGCCGGCTCCGCGGTCTACGTGGAGGATCTCGGCTCGCGCAACGGCACGCTGCTCAACGGTCAGAAGGTGCTGGAGCCGTCGCCCCTCGCCGTGGGGGACACCATCAAGATCAGCGGCAGCCTGCTGACCCTCCAGGAGGAGGCGCCCCCGGCGCACCGCGTCACCCAGGTCGACGACGTCCTGGAGGACGGCACCATTTTCCGGAACGCCGCCGAGGTGCTCGACCGCCAGGGCTCGGCGGACGCCGCCCAGGCTCAGGGCGAAGCCGGCCTGCGGCGCTACGCGGACCGGCTGAAGCTGCTCAACGAGATCCACCAGGCGCTCGGCCAGTCGCTCTCGCTGGACGGCCTGCTCGGGCTGATCCTCGAGCGCGCCCTCGATCACCTGCGGCCGGACCGCGGCGCCATCCTGCTCAAGGAGGCCGACGGCGAGCTGCGGCCCGCGGCCATTCGCTCCATCACCGGCGACCTCGCCGAGATGCGCTTCTCGCGCAGCCTGGTGCGCGAGGTGACCGAGAAGAACATGGCCGCCCTGGTGCTCGATACCCTGACGGACGTGCGCTTCGCCGAGGCGCCCAGCATCCTCTTCTCCGGCGTGCGCAGCCTGGTGGCGGCGCCGCTCCTGGGTCCGGAGGGAGCGCTGGGGATGATCGTCCTCGAATCCCGCTTGCAGGTGCGCCAGTTCGGGGAGGAGGATCTGGAGCTGCTGGTTTCGCTGGCGGCGGTCGCGGCGCTCCATCTGCGCAACCTCCGGCTGGTGCTGGAGGCCGAGGAGCGGCGGCGCCTGGAGGAGGAGCTGGCGCTCGCCCGCCGCATCCAGGTGGCCCTGCTGCCCAGCCAGTTGCCGGAAGTCGCGGGCTGGGAGCTTTACGGCGCCAACTTTCCTTCCCGCGTGGTGTCGGGCGACTACTACGAGGTGGTGCCGCGGGCGGAGGACCGGGAGCTGGTGCTGATGATCGCCGACGTCTCCGGCAAGGGGATGGCGGCCTCGCTGCTCACCGCCTCGCTGCAGGCCTTCTCCGCCGGTCCCATCGAGGACGGCCTGCCGCCGGACGAGATCTGCGTGCGCCTGTCGCGCCTGCTCTTCCGGCGCACGCCGCCGGAGAAGTTCGCCACCGCCTTCCTCGCCGTGCTTGAGACGGCCACCGGCCTCCTGCGCTACACCAACGCCGGGCACAACCCCAGCGTCATCGTGCGCGCCGGCGGCGAGGTCGAGGCGCTCGGCCCCACCGGCGTTCCCCTGGGCCTTCTGCCCGGCGCGCGCTACCGGGCCGCCGAGACGACGCTGGCGCCCGGCGACCTCCTCGTCCTCTACACGGACGGCATCGCTGAGGCCGCGGACCCGGACGACGAGGAGTATGGCCTGGAGCGGATCCAGAGAGTCTGCGCCCTCCACCGAAAGTACGCCTGTCCGGCGCTGGCGGCGGCCCTGGAGGAAGACCTGGAAACCTTCGCCCGCGGCGTGCCGTTCGCGGACGACCGGACCCTCGTGCTGGCCCGGCGCCTCTGACTCATGGCTTTCTCCGCCATCGCCGTCCTGCCCGCGGCGGGAGCCTCCCGCCGCATGGGCCGGCCCAAGCTCCTCCTCCCCTTCCGCGGCGAACCGCTCGTGGCGGCGGTGGTGAATGCCCTCAGGGCGGGCGGCGTGGAGGGAATCGTCCTCGTCACCGCGGCGGGCGACAAGGAGCTACGGGAGTGGGCGCGGCAGGCTGGTGTGGCCACGGCGGTCAACCCGGCGCCGGAGCGCGGCATGCTCTCCAGCATCCAGGAGGGGATCGCCGTCCTGGGCGGCGCGGACGCCCTCGCCCGGCGCGGCGACGTCCTCCTCGTCTCCCCCGCCGATCTTCCCCGGCTCAATCCGCAATCCGTCGCCGAGCTCCTGCGGCGGATGGCCGAAGAGGATGCCCCGATCGCCGTGCCCGTCTACCAGGGCAAGCGCGGGCATCCCCTGGCCCTCGCGCCGGCGCTGATCCCGGAGATCCTCCATCTCGATCCCGGGATCGGCCTGAAGCAGCTTCGCGACCGCCATGAGGCCGAGCTGCTGGAGGTGCCGGTGGACGATCCCGGCGTGGTGGCGGACGTAGACACTCCGGCGGACTATGAGAGGCTTGAAGGTCTGGGCTGACGCTTTCATTGCTCATACCCGTCAGGACTTGCTAGGATCTGCCCATGAACAAAGGGATCACGATTCGCCACTTGGACGACGACGCCTTCGAATGGATTGGCGAGCAGGCGGCCCATCGTGGTTTGGACGAAGAGACGCTCGTGATTCAACTCATCCAGCGCGGCATTGACCTGGAGCAGAAGAAAAACAAGCTCACACCTCATCATGACCTCGACGCTTTGGCCGGCACCTGGACCGAAGAAGAGGCCGCCGAGTTCGAAGAGGCGACCGAAGGTTTCCGCCGGGTGGACCCCGACCCTTGGCAGTGACAGGCGTCATTCTCGACACCAACGCCTACAGCGCGTTCAAAAGGGCACGACCCGAGGCGCTCGAAATCGTCCAGTACGCGCCCGTTCTTTTCTTGAGCAGTGTCGTCATCGGTGAGCTTCTGGGTGGCTTCGCCGGCGGATCAAGAGAAGCAAGAAATCGAAAAGAGCTGGAAGTGTTCTGCACGTCGCCGAGAGTGAGGCGCGTACTGGTTGACGACCATACCGCCGAGCACTACGGCAGGGTCTACCAGCAGCTCAGGCGCCGGGGTACCTTGATTCCCACCAACGATATCTGGATCGCTGCCTCCGCGATTCAGCATAATCTGGGGGTGTTCACCTACGATGGCCATTTCGCATCCATTGAGGGGCTTTCTGTGGGTATGGGGCTGGAGGATTTTCTGTTCTGAGCGAAGAGCCACGACGAAAGCCCCTCGTCATTGCGCACCGGGGAGCCAGCGGGTACCGGCCCGAGCACACCCTGGAGGCCTACGAGCTCGCCATCGCCATGGGGGCGGATTTCATCGAGCCGGACCTGGTGATCACCAAGGACGGCGTGCTCCTGGCGCGCCACGAGAGCGAGCTCTCGAAGACCACCGACGTGGCCGATCATCCCGAGCTCGCCGGCTACCGGACCACCAAGCGGATCGACGGCCAGGAGGTCACCGGCTGGTTCACGGAGGATCTCACCTTCGCCGAGGTCACCATCCTGCGCGCCCGCGAGCGCCACCCGTTCCGCGGCCATGAATACGACGGCCTCTTCAAGATTCCGACCTTCGACGAGGTGCTGGACCTCGCCATGAACCAGACCCGGGAGACCGGCCGGCCGATCGGTGTCTATCCAGAAACCAAGCATCCCAGCTACTTCCAGTCCCTCGGCCTCCCCCTGGAGGAGCCTCTCCTCGCGGCGCTGGAGGACAAGGAAAGGCTCGCGCCGCTCGTCCCGGTCTTCATTCAGTCCTTCGAGACCGGCAACCTCCAGGCGATGCGCTCGCGGACGGACCTGCCGCTCATCCAGCTCCTGGACTCTGGGGGCCAGCCGTGGAACCTCGCCGCGGCCGGCGATCCGCGCACGTACGACGACCTCGCCACACCTCGGGGTCTGGCCGCCATCGCCGGGTACGCCGCCGGCATCGGCCCCCACAAGCGGTTGATCGTTCCCGCCGGAGCGGACGGCGAGCTGCTGCCCCCGACCTCCCTGGTGGCGGACGCCCACCGCGCGGGCCTCGCCGTCCATGCCTGGACCTTCCGCAGCGAGGAGCCCTTCCTCGCCGCCGGCTACGCCGGCCAGCCGGAGAGCGAGTACGAGCAGTTCTTCGACTTGGGGCTGGACGGCGTGTTCAGCGACTTCGCGAGCGTCGCCGTGCACGTGCGCGATGCCTGGCTGAGGAGGCGTTCGTGAGCCCGCTGACCCTGGAGGAGCTGCGCCCCGATACGGACCACGAGCGGGTCGTCTTCTGCCGCGACCCGGAGGCGGGGTACCGGGCCGTCATCGCCCTTCACAGCACCCTGGCCGGCCCCGCCGTAGGTGGCACGCGGCTGTGGTCCTATCCGAGCGAGGCGGACGCGGTGACCGACGCGCTACGCCTCTCGCAGGGGATGACCTACAAGAACGCCCTGGCCGGCCTCCCGCTGGGAGGCGGGAAAGCCGTGATCCTGGCCGGCGGTACGGATCGCGAGGCGATGCTGCGCGCTCACGGCCGCGCCATCGAGCGGCTGGGCGGCAGTTTCATGACCGCCGAGGACGTGGGCACGAGCCCGGAGGACATGGCGATCGTGCGCCGCGAGACCCGGTACGTCGCGGGACTTCCGGACGGCTCGGGCGGCTCGGGCGATCCCTCGCCACGCACGGCGCACGGCGTGGTGCGGGCGATGCGGGCCGCGGCTCTCCACCGCTGGGGATCGGACGATCTGGCCGGGCGGACCGTGACGATTCAGGGCTGCGGCCACGTCGGCTATCACCTCGCCGTGGAGCTGAGCGCGATGGGCGTCTGGCTGCGGGTGACTGACGTGGATCACGAGCGGATCTACCGGGTGACCACGACCACCGGTGCCGAGGGCATTCCGCCGGAGAAGATCTTCAGCGCCAAGGCGGATCTCTTCGCTCCCTGCGCCCTGGGAGGCGTCCTCAACGCCGAAACGATTCCGCGGCTCAAGGTAAAGATCGTCGCCGGCGCCGCCAACAACCAGCTCCGGGAGCCCGCCGACGGCGAACGGCTCCACGCGCGAAAGATCCTCTACGCGCCCGACTACGTGGCCAACGCCGGCGGCGTGATCGGCGGCACTCCCGAGCTGCTGGGCTGGAGCGACGAGGAGGTCCCGCCCCGGATCGAGGGGATCTACGATACCTTGCTCGCGGTGCTCCGGCTGGCCAAAGCCGAGGGCGTGTCGCCCCACGCCGCCGCCGACCGCCTCGCCGAGGAACGCCTCGCCAAACTGAGCCACGATCGATCGCCAAAGGAGTTCAGCGAATGAGCCTGCAGGTCCAAAACGATGAAGCGCGGCACAAGTTCTACGCGGTCGTGGACGGGCACGAAGCTCACATCCAGTACGACCACTCGGGCGACGTCTACAACCTGAAGCACACCTTCGTGCCCGAGGAGCTGCGCGGCCACGGCGTCGCCGAGGAGCTGGTGCGGACCAGCCTCGACCAGATCAAGGCGCAAGGGGCGAAGTTCCTCCCCACTTGCCCCTTCGTCCAGGCCTTCCTCAAGCGCCACCCGGAGTACCGGGAAGGCATGGCCCACCACCACGTCTAGGTGGGCACGACGCAGGTCGAGAAGCTGAAGGCGTAGGCCCTCACTCCCGCCCGCGGGAACCGCAGCACCAGATGCCGCTGGCGGAAGACGGGCGAGTCCACGAGCCGTACCATGCGCGCGCGCTCCCAGACCGCGAAGGTGCGGCCGTCCCGCTCCACGACGTCGGCGCCGCGCTCCCCCGCCGGCACCGGCCCGCCGTCCAGCTCGACCTCCATTTCGCCGATGGATCCCAGCGCGGGCTCCAGCACCAGGTTCACCCCGGAGGCCTCGCAGAGCAGATCCAGCTCCGCTCCCGGCTCGCGGGTCTCCAGGTACTCGGCCTCGTGAAGCCAGAGACCGCGGGCGGCGAACATCCCCGCCGGCGCCGGTCCCTCCGGGCGGGCGCGGTGCCGCACCTCCTCCCCGGGCCGGTAGCCCTCGGGGGCCAGGAGCTTGCCGCGATGGAAGCCGAGGTGGGTTTCCCGGGTCGCCGGGTAGCAGACGGCGCCCGGCCGGTCCTCGTCGCGCACCGGCTCCAGGAGCTCGGGCATCGGCCCGTCGTCTCCAGCCTCGCGCAGCAGGCGCTGGATCCACTCCTCCGTCTCGCCGTAGGCGCCCTCGCCGAAGTGCTCGTAGCGCAGGTAGCCCCGGCCGTCGATCAGGTAGTGGGCCGGCCAGTAGTGATTGGCGAAGCGCAGCCAGGTGCCCCGGCCCTGGTCGAGGATCACCGGATAGGGGATTCCCTCGGCCCGCACGGCCGCGGCCACCACCTCCGGGTCGGCGGTGAGCTCCCACTCCGGGGTGTGGACGCCGACGATGATGAGGCCGCGCCCCGCGTAGCGCTCATGCCAAGCCCTTAGGTAGGGCAGTGTCCGCAGGCAGTTGACGCAGGTCGACTCCCAGAAGTCCACCAGCACCACCGCGCCGCGCGCGAAAGCGATGGAGACTTCGGGACCCTGGACCCAGAGGCCTGGCGCCAGCTCGGGAGCGTGAAGGGGAACGGTGATCGGCGGCAAGGATCGGCGGCGATGATCGGCGATAAAACGTTGGCCGGGCCTCGAGTTGAGGCCCGGCGATTTCAACGGCTCGATTTTATTGGATCGAGACCGTCATGTCGTAGGTGTTGCGCGTGTCGGAGGCGAGGTAGACCTGCCAGATGGCGAGGGCCGCCTTGCTGCCGGTGTTGGTCAGCCGGAGAGTCTCGCCGTCGTCCTCCGAGCGCGAGGTGAACAGGGGGTCCCCGCCGCAGGTCGAGCCGAAGAAGTCGAGGTCGATGTCGCCGTTGGAGTTCAGGAACGAGAGGTGGATCGTCACCGTCTTATGGGCCGGCACGCTGATCTTGTACCAGTCGGTATCGAGAACCTTGACGATTCGGCTGCGTAGCGTCCCCTTGGGAACGCCCTTGGCCTTGGTGCAGGAGTCGTTCTGCTCCGAGCTGTCGTCCGACCCCGCATTCAGCAGGGTCTTGACCTTCGGATAGGTCGCGGCGAACGCTCCATAGCAGTCGAACGTCTCGCTGCCGCAGGCCGACGGCCCGCCCAGGAGCTGGCCGAAGAGCTGCTGCGTGTCTTCCCGGAAGACGCCCGAGCCGGAGGAGCCCGGTTCCGTCGGGCCGTCCGTCCAACTGATGCGGACGAAGTTGGTGGTGTCCGGGCAGGCCGAGCTCTCGTCCTTGAAGCCGAAGCTGATGCGCTTGAAGTCCGCCGACGGATGATGGATGCAGGCGGCGTCGGTGCCGTCGGCGATCCTCGCCGAGGTCCAGCCCGACCAGAACAGATCGTCCGGCAGGGCCCCGTCCACCGTCAGCAGCGTGTAGTCGGAGTTGGCGCCGGTGGAATTCAGCGTCGCGCCCTCGGAGCGCGGCACGCTCTGGAGCGAAGGCGGGTTGCCGTTGCAGTTATGGGTCTGGTAGAGCCAGAAGAACTCGGTGTTGGCCGCGTCCTGCGCCGAGCTGAGGCAGTGATGCGCCGTCAGGTAATAGGGCGTGAAGTCGCCTGCCTGGGTGTTGAGGAGCTGGCCGGTGCAGAAGCCCGTGCCGCCGCCTTCGATGATGGCGATCACCGAGACCGATGCGGCCACGTCCGCCCACTCCGGGAAGCAGCTCACGTCGTTGTGGCAGTTGCCGGCGGCCTTGTTGCGCACCAGACTGCGCGCCACCTTGTCCACCGGGTCGACGTAGAGATGCTGGAGATTGTCCACGGCGAACGGCAGCTCGGCGCTCGCTCCGGCCGGCGCGAGGTACTCGATGCGCACCCGCTCGCCGAACAGGGTGCCGGTCCAGAAATCGGGCCGCAGGGCTTGCGCCTCCGAGCCCTGGAAGCGCTCGGAATAGCGCTCCGGATCGAAGGCCGGAAAACCGTTCTTGAGCGTGCCGCCGGCGCCGGTCTTGTCGGCGGGGCTGTAGACCGCCAGCTCGGAGCCGGCCGGCAGACGCACGTCCTTGAAGTGCAGACGGATGCCGATCGCCTCGGTCGAAACGACGTCGGCCACCCACAGCTTCCCGGCGGCGGCGCCGCCGCCGCCAACGTCGTACCAGTCGCCGTCGCCCACCGCCACTGTGACGCCGCGGGCGACGCCGAAACGCGTGATCTTGGTGGTGTGCATCCGCTCGTTCAGCGCGTCCTCCTTGAGCAGGGCGTCGCGGTCGACGGCCTGGAGCCGAACCTCCGGCACCGCGACAAGGGGGATTCCCGCCCGTTCCGAGGGCAGGAGCCGAACCGCCTTCTCGCTCTTCTGGGTACGGCTGGGCATCCTGACGCCGAAAGTCTGGGGAACCGCCAACTCGTTCCCGGCCGGCGTCGCCGCCCAACCGGCGCTCGCGCAGACGGCGGTGCAGAGCCCAATCGCGAGCGACAGCCGGCCCACCCGACGCGGCCTATGGCCCATGAGAATGTCCATCCTTTTCTCCTTCGGTAGCTTGAGAGCAGAAAGCTACTCACGAAAATTTCGAGGATTTTACCACGGGCTGGCTTTAGGCCGGGCCGGGAGATGATTCCCGGGACCCGGCCGAGGAGCTTTCAGCGGATGGAGACCGTCAGGTTGTAGGTGTTGCGGGTGTCGGAGGCGAGGTACACCTTCCAGGTGAAGAACGCCGGCTGGCCGGAGTGGTTGGTCCACTCGACGATCTCCTGGTTGTTCGCCGTCCGCGAGGTGGCCAGGGGCTCCGCGCCGCAGTCCGCGCCGAAGAGGTCGAGGTCGACGTCGCCGTTGGCGTCGACGAAATTCACCCGCACGGTGACGGTCTTGCCAGGCCGCACCTTGATCTTGTACCAGTCGGGATCGTTGATCTTGACGACCCGGTTCTTGAGCGTGCCGGTGTTGACCACCCGCGCCTGGGCGCAGGTGTTGTTGGGCTCCGAGGCGTCGTCCCAACCCCTTCTCAGGGGGTTCTTGACCTGCTTGTAGGTGGCCGCGAAGGCGCCGTAGCAGTCGAACAGGTTGGCGGTGTCGGCGCCGCAGAACGACGGGCCGCCCAGGAGCTGGCCGAAGAGCTGGTGGGTATCCGCCCGGAAGATGCCGGAGCCGGAAGAGCCCGGCTCGGTGACGCCGCTCGTCCAACTGACGCGGACGAAATTCGCGCTCGGGCAGGCCGAGCTCTCGTCCTTGAAGCCGAAGCTGATGCGCTTGAAGTCCGCCTCCGGGTGATGGATCCCCGCGGCGTCGGTGCCGTTGGCCACCGCGGCCGCCGTCCAGCCGGACCAGAACAGACCGTCCGGCAGGGCGCCCTCCACCATCATCAGGGTGAAGTCGGAGTTGGCGCTCGTGTTGACCAGCGTCGCCCCGGTCGAGCGCGGCACGCTGTCGATCGACGGTGGCGTGCCGTTGCAGGTGTCGGTCTGGTAGAGCCAGAAGAACTCGCTGTTGCCGGCGTCCTTCTGCGTGCTGAGGCAGTGGTGCGCGGTCAGGAAGTAGGGCGTGAAGTCGCCCGACAGGTCGTTGAGGAGCTGGCCGGTGCAGAAGGCGCTGCCGCCGGAAACGATGATGCCGAGGCCAGCCACCGCCTTGGCCTGATCGGCCCACTCGGGAAAGCAGGTGACGTCATTGTGGCAGGGGCCGGCGTCTTTTTGGATCAGACTCTTCGCAAGCTTTGCCACCGGGTCGAGGTAGACGTGCTGCAAGCTGTCCACGGCGAACGGCAGCTCCGCGGCGGCGCCGGCCGGAGCACGGTACTCGATGCGCGCGCGCTCGCCCGACAGGGTGCCGGTCCAGAAGTCGGTACGGACGGCTTCCGCCTCGGAGCCCTGATGAAGCTCGAGATTGCGCTCCGGGTCGAAGGCGGGAAAGCCATTTTTGAGGGTGCCGCCGGCACCGGACGGATCGGCGACCGCGTACACGGCCAGCTCGGCGCCCTCCGGCAGATGGACGTTCTTGAAGTGGAGGCGCAGGCCGAGGGCCTCGGCCGAAACCACGTCGCCCACCCACAGCCGCGCGCCGCCTCCCGCCTCATACCAGGAGCCGTTGCCGGCGGCGAGCGCGGTGCTCGGGAGATCGCGAGCGATGGCGAAACGCAGGAGCTTCGTGAGCCCCGACCGCTCGTTGCTCGCGTCCTCCCGAAGGACCTTGTCGCGGTCGATGGCCGGAAGCCGGACCTCGGGCACCGCCCCGAGGACGATCCCCGCCTGCTCGGACGGCGTGAGCCGCACGGGCTTCAGCGACTTCGCGAGGCGTTGAGACGGCAAGGAGACGCCGAAGGTTTCGGGCGCCTGCGAGCCGTCCCCGGCATTCGCGGCGTTCGCGGGCGGCGTCGCCCCCCAGCCGGCTCCCGCGCCCATCGCGGCCATCCCACCCAGAACGGCGGCGAACCGGATCGCCACCGCGAGACCTCCAATCGAACACAGCCTGGAACCCGAGAGTCTGTCCATCCCAATCTCCTCTTCAGTAGTAGGCACTTGTCAAGGACGGAGCTACGACATGCTCTCATAGCATCTTACCGATATTAGCACGGCTCCTCGCCGGCTCTCCTCGCCGAGCCCGGAGGGTCGCTCCGAGCTATACTGCGGTCATCTTCATGGCCACCGACATCCGCGGCGCGACAGCGCTGCTCGCGGTCCTGCTTCTCTTCCCCGCCGCCGGGGCCACGCAGTCCGGCCAGGAGACGGCTCGGTCCCCGCTTTGGATGTCGCGGCCGGGCGATGACCCGCGCTGGGCGAGCCCCGGCCTCGACGACTCGGCCTGGAAGGCGGTGCCCCTCACCGCCACCTGGCGGGAGCAGGGCTACACCGGCGCCGGCGAGGTCTGGTTCCGGCGGGCGGAGCCCCTGGACGCGGCGGAGCTGCTCGCCGCCCGCCGCGGCCGGCTCGGCATCCTGCTCGGCGGCTCCACCCCCTACGGCGCCTACCAGGTCTACGCCGCCGGCCGCCTCGCCGGCAGCTCCGGAGGGTGGCGATTGAAGCTCCCCTTCAGCCGCGCCGAGGTGTTCCCCATTCCGCGCCAGGCGGTGGGCGCGGACGGCGGGCTGCCCCTGGCGTTGCGGGTGCGGCGGGTGGCCTGGGCGGCGGACAAGGACCTCCAAGCCTCTCCGGTGGGCGGCACCCTCGTCCTCGGCGACTACCAGGCGCTGAAGGACAAGGCCGAGCTCTCGTGGCACCGCAATCTGCTGGCGGACCTTCCCCTGCTCCTCTTCGCGGTTCTCTTCCTGGCCGTCGCTCCCTACCACATGGCGCTCTACCGCCGCCGCCGAAGCCAGACCGGGCATCTCTGGTTCGGCCTTCTGGCTCTCTGTTTCGCCGCCAACGCCTTCGCCAGCTCCTATTGGATCTACCAGCTCACCAGTCGGTACGACCTCGCGGTGCGGGCCAGCGCTCTCACCGGACACGCCGCCGCGCTGCTGGCGATCCAATTCCTGTGGACCTTCTTTTCGCGGCCCATCCCGCGCTGGCTGCGCGCCTATCAGCTCTCCCACGGCGTGCTGGCCCTGTTCGTCGGCCTGTGGCCCGACCCCCGGCCGGTGGTCGCCAGCGAATTCATCCGCGGGCTGTGGCTCCTGCCGCTGCTGGGGGCGGCGGTGGTCCTCATCGCCCGCGAGATGCGGCGGGGAGACGTCGAAGCCCGCATCCTCGCCCTGAGCGGCCTGGTGCTGGTCGTCGCGGAAGCCGCCGAGCTGGCGGGCCCGGCCCTCGCCCTGCCTTGGCAGAGCCCGGTCTCGCTGCCTCCGTTCGGCTTCGCGGCGGTGCTGGCGGGGATGAGCTACTCCCTCTCCATCCGCTTCCGGCGGGTTCACGACGAGCTCGACGGGCTGCGCTCCAACCTCGAGCAGCAGGTGCGCGAGCGCACCGCCGCCCTGCAGAAAGCTCAGGAGGGCGCCCTGGCCGCGAGCCGGGCCAAGAGCGAGTTCCTGGCCAACATGAGCCACGAGATCCGCACGCCGATGAGCGGCGTCATCGGCATGACCTCCCTGCTGCTGGGCACCCCCCTCACGGCGACGCAGAGGGACTACGTCGAGGCCCTGCGCACGAGCGGCGAGGCCCTGCTGGTGCTGATCAACGACATCCTCGACCTGTCCAAGATGGAGTCGGGCAAGGTGACGGTCGCGCGCGCCCCCTTCCATCTCGCGGCGGTGATCGCGGAGAGCCTGGAAATCGTCGCCCCGCTGGCCGCCAAGCAAGGGCTCGCGCTGCACTGGACACTCGCGCCCGGAACCCCGGAGGCCCTCGTCGGCGACCTCGCCCGCACCCGGCAGATCCTGGTCAACCTGCTGGGGAACGCCGTCAAGTTCACGCCTCGGGGCGAAGTGCGGGTGTCGCTCTCGGCGAGCCCCTTGCCCGACGGCCGCTGCAAGGTGCTCTTCGCCGTCGCCGACACGGGCATCGGCATCCCCAACGAGGAGCTCGACCGGCTGTTCGTCGACTTCCACCAGCTCGACGGCTCACTGACCCGCAAGCACGGCGGCACGGGCCTCGGGCTCGCTATCAGCCGGCGCCTGACGGAATTGATGGGAGGAGAGATCTGGGCCGAGAGCACTCTCGGCCAGGGGTCGACCTTCTACTTCACCCTCGTCGGCGAGGCCGCCCCCTGCGACCCGCCCCCGCCGGCCCCTCCCCTCCCGACCGGACGCGATGCCGCGCTTCCTACCCTGGACGGTCCTCCGGACCCTGGGCCGCGCATCCTGGTGGCCGAGGACCACCCCGTGAACCGGCAGGTGGTGCTGGGCCTGCTCCAGCACCTCGGCTATCGCGCCGACCTCGCCGCCAACGGGCTGGAGGTCCTGGAAGCGCTGAAGCGCCAGCCCTACGACCTGATCCTGATGGACGTCCAGATGCCCGAGATGGACGGCCTGGAGGCGACCCGCCGAATTCGCCAGCTTCCCGGCGGCCGGCAGCCCCGGATCGTCGCCATGACCGCCCACGCCATGGCCGGGGACCGGGAACGCTGCCTGGAGGGGGGCATGGACGGCTACCTCAGCAAACCGGTGCAGATCTCCGAGCTCGCGGCGGCCCTGGCGGATGTTGCGAAGATCGCGAATGTCGAGAAGAGCGCGGACATCGAGTCCGGTTCCTCCGGCCCTGATCGTCCGGATTCCGGGCCTCCCGGCCCTCTCGACCTCCAGGCGCTGGACACCCTGCGCGAGCTGTCGGCGGGCGGCGAGGACTTCCTCGGCGAGCTGGTCCGGACCTTCGCGGCCAGCTCGGCCGACGACCTCGCGGCCCTGCGCCGCCTCACGGCGGAAGGGCATTGGCACGACGTGGAGACCACGGCGCACCGGCTCAAGGGCGGCAGCGGATGCATCGGCGCCGTGCGGGTGGCTGCGGTATGCGCCGCCGTCGAGGAGCGGGTGCGCGCGGCCCGGACGGACGAGGTCGGCCCTCTGCTCACGCGCCTGGAGCACGAGCTCGATGACGCGGGGAAGGCGCTCGACCGGTTGGTCCGGGGCAACGCGCCACCGCCGGCTTGACCGGCCACTCCTGCTAGAATCCCCCTCCTCCGTATGATCGCTCCTCCCTACGAGCCGCCGCACTTCGGGCGTAACCGGCTCCTGCTCCTCGCGGCCCTGCTGCTGCTCGGGACTTGGCTCGCCTGGGAGGCGGTCACCTGGCCGAACGTCGCCTCGCTCGACCGCCACCACCCGGCGACCACGGCCTTCATCAAGCACTATCAGGGCTGGGGGCTGTTCGGTCCCAAGCCGAAAGTGGAGTGGACGTGGGTGCCCTACTCCCGCATCTCGCCCCACTTCAAGCGCGCGGTGCTCGCCGGCGAGGATCTGCGCTTCTTCGGTCACCACGGCTTCGACGACGAGGAGATCAAGGCGGCCCTTCAGGACGCCTGGGACGAGAAGGAACTTCCCCGGGGAGCCTCGACGCTCACCCAGCAGCTCGCCAAGAACCTCTGGCTCTCTCCTTCCTACAACCCGCTACGCAAGGTGAAGGAGGCGATCCTCACCTTCCAGCTCGAGCACACCTTGAGCAAGCGGCGCATCCTGGAGATGTACCTGAACGTCGTGGAGCTCGGCCCCGGCATCTACGGCGCCGAGGCCGCCGCCCGTCACTACTACGGCAAATCCGCCGCCAACCTGACGGAGCGCCAGGCCGCCGAGCTGGCCGCCAGCCTGCCCGCGCCAAGAGTGTGGCACCCCGGCAGCGCCAGCCGCGGCTACCGCGCCCACACCCGCACCGTCGTGCGGCGCATGGCCCGGGCCGGCTGGCTGTGGAACGAGATCTAAGCCACGCCGAAGCCCCGGTCGGGCAGCTCCGCATCGAGAATGGTACCTTGGGCGAAGCCTCCAGCGTGGCCGAGGCCTTTGTTCAAGAAGTGGACAGCGCTGTCGCGCTGATCGCGAGACTCACCTATAATCTGGCCCTACTTTGAAGCAGGCACTCGGCGATATATTCTCCGCCGAAACTTTCCCTACGCCTTTGTCTATCGAGAGATCTCGGCCGGTATCGAGGTGATCGCCGTAGCCCACTATAAGCGGCGACCCCGATATTGGCTCCGGCTGCTGTGGCGCGACCTCAGAATGTGAGCAGAGTGGGTACTTCTCGGTCGCTTTCTACTTGCTTGGCCGCCAACGTCTCTGAAACTCACCACGCGGCAAGCGCGCAAAGCGCGGTTGCCGTCCGGTGGAATGCTGAGGTTGGCCGCCCTTCTCCGCTCCCGATCTCATTGCGAGGCTTCAGTAGTAGAGGGATGTTCGGTTTCTGCCTCTACCTCGAGGTTCATTCCGCAGAATGGACAGAACCTCAGGTACTTGGAAAGCTTGGAGTAACCACCATTGGGAAGATAGACGAGATAACCAATCGCTTTTGCACACCGAGGACAACGCACACCGAAGCGCACAAAAAGATGGCATACTATGAGTCCTAAGAGGGAAATCAGGGCCACACCCCCCCACATCGGTACAAATTTCATAGCCGTTACGCTCCAGCCGAACGCAAACGCGAAAGCCAGCGCAATCATGGACACTGGGTAAATTCGGCGGTTCAGGCGGTCACGAATAGTCATGGCGACGCGCAGGCGCTTCGCGCGATACCCTGGCGGCCTGCACATCCACCCGGCAGCCGTCGTGTGGCTTTCAGGGGACCGCTCAGCGAAGGGTTCTGCCGCATGCCCAGGCTCCTCAACGGTGATTTCGTGTCGGTGAGTATACCGCAGCAGCCTCTCAGGCGAGGAAGCTGGCCCCGGGTTAGAATGCCCGCGCCCGGTCCGGGCTGGACTACCAGGGAGAAAGAGCATGCGCCTGTACGCCTTCGAAGGACTTCACTACACCCCCCAAGCCGAGGACCCGGACACCGCCGGACACCTGGCCGCGCCGCCCTACGACCAGATCAACGACTCGCTGCGCAACCGCTATCACGCCCAGTCGCCCCATCAGTTCGTCCACCTCAGCAAGCCGGTGGCCCCCGAGGGCGGCGACCCTTACTCCTTCGCCGCCGCCCTGCACCACAAATGGCTGCGCGAGGGGGTCATCACCCGCGATCCGCGCCCCGCGATCTATCCCTACATCATCGAGCTCGCGGGCGGCGACGAGCTCGGCGGCGAGCGCCTCGGCGTGCTCGGCCTCGTGCGCTACGAGGACCCGTCCGTGATCCGCCCCCACGAGCAGACGCTGGACAAGCCGCTGGCCGACCGCACGGCACTGCTGGAGGCCATGCGGGTGGACCTCGAACCGGTATTGCTGCTCTCGGAGGACCATGGCCAGCTCGACTCCCTGCTGCGCGAGGATCTCCAGGGCCAGCAGCCCCTGGTGCGCCACCGCGACTCCGACGGCCACCTCCACGTCCTCTACCGGATCGACGACCCCGGAAGGATCGAACGCTACCGCGACGTGCTGGACGTGCCGTCGGCGATCGCCGACGGCCACCACCGCTACAAGGTGGGCCAGCGCTTCGCGGCCCAGCACCATGCGGCCGACGGCACTGCGGCGGCGGCCAAGCTCGCCGTGGTCACCAGCCTCGACTCCCCGGCGCTCACCATCGATCCTATTCACCGGGCGTTCAAGGAGCCCATCGACGTGTCGCGGCTGGCGGACCTGCCGGTTGCCGTGGAGCCCTTCGAAGGCAAGAGCGGCCACGACTTCGCCGCCGCCGTGGCCGCCGCGGACACCGCCGGGCATCCGGCCCTGGGCGTCTGGGTGCTCGGCCGGGCGCCGGAGGTCTGGCGCTTCGATTCGCACCGTCTCGCCGTGGAGATCTTCCAGGACGAGATCCTCTCCGCTCTCGGCCTGCCGCCGGAGGCTTCCACCGACGGCACGGTGGTCTACCGCTCGGATCCGAAGGAGCTCTGGAGCCAGGTGGCGGCCGGGGACCTCGGCACCGGCGTCTGGCTGCCGCCGATGCAGCCCGCGGCCTTCGCCGCCGCCATCGCGGACGGCCAGATGCTGCCCGCCAAGTCGACGCGGTTCCTGCCCAAGGTGATGTCCGGCTTGGTATGGGCGGACCACGATTCGAAGCTGCTGTAAATTAAAAAACCGCCGGGGTTGCCGGCGGGTTCAGGGGGTAAGACCCGTCCGGCGGACCGCGAAGGGTCCGCCGGATGGTGAGCAAGAGCTCCTAGAAGGTCAGCCGGCGCGCCGAAATGCCGGGATGCGTGTTGCTGTCGGTGAAGCCTTCCCAGGGAACCAGGACGGTCGAGCCGAAAGCCGCGAGCGCGGTGCGCACCTGCGAGCCGATCGGCCGGCTGTTGATCTCCACCTCGTCGCCGACGGCATTGCCGAGCTTGTCGATCTGGACGCCGAAGACGCCGATCGGGAAGGGATCTTTCCAGTCGGTCCAGGCGACCACGAAGTTGCCGCTGGCGAGTTGCGCCACGGCGGGCGAGATCTGGGTCGCGCCGAAGCCCTGGCTGACGCGGAACTCAGGCCCGACGAAGGAGCCGCCGCCGCCCAGGAACTGGCCATAGATGTGGGCGTCCTTGGCCGTCGCGCCCTGGCCCTGCCAGACCACCAGCCAGCCGCCGCTCTTGACCGAGGAAACCGCCGGGCGCCGCTGCAGACCGGTCGTCGTGGAGTTGACGAGGAACTCGCCGCCCCGGGGCGAAGCATTTTTGTCGAACAGCCGGGCGTAGACGCCCTGCGAGTCGCGGTCGGCGGCTTCCCAGGAGACCAGGAAGTTGCCCGACGCGTCGCCGGTGATCGCGGGATTGCCGCTCAGGCCCGAGCTGATCCTGATCTCGGCGCCGACGGCCTTGCTCTTCTCAGGCCGGAAGGCGCGACCGAAGATGCCGGAACCCGTCTGCCAGACCACGATCGGATCCAGGCCGCCGCCGCGCACCAGGATCTTGGGCTGGCTCTGGTAGCCGTTGGCGACGGCGTTGAGGCGGATCGGCGAGCCCTGCGGCGCGCCCGAGGCGGAGAACATCTGCGCGAAAACGTCGCGGTCGATGATCTGCCGGCTCTCGAAGAGGAAGTCGGTGCTGACGTTGTCCCTCTCCTGGGTCCAGGCGGCGACGAAACCGCCACCGGCCAGGAAGGCCACGGCCGCGTCCTTACGGATCGTCTCGATGCCGTGGGCCGGAACGCCCTGGAGCTTGACGTTGGCCACCAGAGGGAGCTCAGCCGAAAGAGCGTTGCCGTTATGGTCATAGAGCCGGCCGCGCAGACCGCCCTGCTCGTTCTCCCAGGCCACCACGGCGGTGCCGTTGTTGCTGAACGCGATCGCCGGGTTGCGCAGAATTGCGTTGGTATCGCCGTTGACCCGGAACTCGGCCCCCGCGAGCTGAGGCTGGCCCAGCATCGGGGCGGCCGTCGCGGTCAGCAGGACGAGAACCATCAGCCACCAGATGGGCTTCAATCTCATATCCTTCTCCTCCATTGAGAACGTTGAGCGCTGCAAAAGACGGGACGATTCTATGCCGAAGCAACATAGATTGCAAGAGCCCAGCCCCGTTTTGGGGCACGCTCGTCGCGATGGGCTGCTTTTCGTCCTGGCGCTAGCGGGCCTCCTGCGCCTGGCCGCGCTGGCTCCGGAGCTGGTGCCGGCGGACCTGAACCTCACCTATCCCTTCACCGGCGGCGACTCCCACGACTGGATCGCCAACGGCCTGCGCCTGGCCGGAGAGGACGTGCGCTACTCGGGCCGGCCGCCGCTGCTGCCCGGGGTCATCGCCCTTCTCCACCGGCTGTCGGCGCTGTCGTGGCTGCCGCTTCTGCTCCAGGGCCTCTTCCTGGCGACGGTCCTCGTCCTCTACCGGCTCGCGGCGATGCTCTTTCCGCGCCCCGCGGCCTTCGTGGCGGCCCTGGCGCTGCTCGCCAACTACTCCCTCGGCGACTTTTCGCTGCAGGTGATGGCGGACCTGCCCGCCGCGAGCCTGCTGTTCCTCGCCGCCGCCTGCTTCCTCCGCGCCGGCGAGGAAGAGCGCAGGCTCTCGTGGCGCTGGGATCTCGCGAGCGGCCTGCTGGCGGGGCTCGCCGCGCTCACCCAGTCGGCGGGCGTGCTTTGGGCTCCCGTGGCGGTGGCGACGGCGCTCGTCCACCGGCGGCGCGATCTCCGCTCGCCCTGGCTGTGGGCCGGGGCGATGGCGCCCGTCGCCTTTCCGGCGCTCTGGGCCGCCTTGCAGCCAGCGGCCCTCGCCGGCCCGGCCGGCCACGCCGGCGATCAGTGGCATTTCGTGGCTCTCCACGCGAGCTCGGTACCGTTCTACCTCTCGGCCCTGGCGTCGTTGCTCGGCCTGCCCGGCGCCGTCCTGCTGGCGGCCGGCGCCGGGCTGGCCGCGCGCCGGGCGCTGCGTGAGCCGGCGCTCTTCCTCAGCCTCGCCCTGGTCGGGGTCATGACGTCCTTCTTCGTCTTCCTCTATGGCTTCGACGCCAAGAGGTTCCTGGTCTATGGCGTCTGGCCCGTGGGCCTCCTCCTGGCCTGCGCCCTGGCCTCCTTGAGGGGACGGCTGGCCTTCGTCGCCGCCGCGGCCTTGCTGCTCGGCGCCTCCGCGCTGCCCCTTCCCAGCGCCGCCGACGACGCCGGCGCCGCCGGGCTATGGCCCACGCCGCCCATGGTCCTCAACGTACCGAGTCACCCGGGGACGGCGGCGGGCCGCGTCGGGCTCGATTGGCGGGCGGCGCGGCCCGTCCGCCAACCCTGGGCGAGTTGGCGCCGCCTCAGCGCCCCTTTCCGCGCCTGGGAGGCCCACGCCCGGGAGAAGGCCTTCGTCCGCCGCGACCCGGCCGAATTCGCGGCGGACCGCTCGGCGCTCTTCCTCTACACGGACGCCGAGGAGGGAGGCGGGCGCTTCCGTACCATCACCCGCCTCGGCAACGCGCTGGCCAAACGGGTGAAGTTCGTCTCGGCCGCCACCTTCACCCCTTATTGGCGGTGGATCGGCGTCTCCCCCCTCGGTACCCTGGCCGACTACGCGCTCTACCGCGTCCACCTCCCGATGAGCTCCGAGACCTGGCTCTTCGCCGTCGATGTCGAGAGCCCCCTGCGGGGCCGGTTGGACGCGCTCCCCGCCCAGCCGGTCTGGGCTCCCGAGGAAGCTCCCCGCCTGGCCCAGGGGCTGGAGACGGCGCGGGAGATCCAGCGCTTCGTGACGGGCGGCGACGGCTACGTGGCGCTGGTGACCGTTCCCCGCCCCCTGCCGGCCCAGCTCTATCTGCCCTTCGTGTTGGAGACGACGGAGCTCTACGTTTCCGAGCCGGGCTGGGAAGCCGCGACGCTACGCGTGCTGGCGGGCGCCCCCGTCTTCGCCGAGCGGCGGATCGGGCCGGCGCTGGTGAGGAGTACGGAGTACCTGGGACGGAAGACAGCCCTGATTTCTTTCCGCTGAATTGGCTTCGGCTGACTCAGAGGGTGTCTCGAAAGTGGTCGGCGACGACGCCTATGCTGCCAGGGATTGAAATCACCTGGCTACCGACTGTAGTCCCTATGGGACACGGGAACAACGGATTTGCAGTCCCGGAGGGGACAAGGGTCGGTAGCCAGGTGATTTCAATCCCTGGCGACGCAGGCGTGGCTGCCGCGCCTTTCGAGACACCCTCTCAGAGGAAGAGCACGGCGACACCGGCCACCGCCACCGCCGCGCCGGCCACGCCGCCGAGGCCGACGCGTTCCCGGCGCAGCAGGACGACCAGCGGGATCAGCAGGACGGGGGTGAGCGCCATGAGGCTCGCGGCCACACCCGACACCGTGCGGTGGACGGCGTAGAGCGACAGGGAGACGCCGACGCAGGGACCGAAAAAGGAGCCGACCGCGGCGAAGGAGAGGGCCCGCCCGTCGCGCAACGCCGGCCGCATCCGCCGCCACCAGTGAAAGAGGAGGAAGAGCACGGCGTAGCCGGCGATGGCCGCCAGCACCCGCACCTGGGTGGCGGCCACGGCGTCGTAGTCGCCCATGCCGAGCTTGCTCAGCACCAGGCCGCCGGCCTGGCCGAGGGCGCCGCAGAAGCCGAAGAAGACCCCGAGGACCGAGGCGTGGCGCACCGGCGTGCCGTTTTCCCCCTGGGCGGGCTTCTTGTCCAGCACGGCCCACGCAATGCCGCCGACGGTGAGCGCCATGCCCACCAGGTCGCGGCGGGTGAGGACCTCGCCCAGCAGCAGCCAGCCGATGATCGCGGTCAGCGGCGGCGCGAGCGCCATCATCAGCATCGAGAGGCGGGGACCGATCATCAGGAAGGCCCGGAACAGGCAGAAGTCGCCGAAGACGAAGCCGACGAGGCCGGAGACGGCGAGCCAGGCCCAGGCGCGGGGCGGCGCGTCCACGGGCAGCGGCAGGCCCCGCAGCCCCCAGGCGAGGAGCGAGAGGAAGCCGAAGGCGAGGACCAGCCGGATCGGGTTGAGGACCAGGGCGCCCAGCCGGCGGGCGGCGACGTCAAACGACAGGGCGGAAAAAGCCCAGCACGTCGCGGCGCCGAGAGCCGCCCACTGCCCGGCCGCGCCCGGGCTCACAGCGTCTCAACGAAGCGCAGCACCTCCGCCACCGCGGCGGTGAGGTTCTGGGTCTCCGTCCGCCCCGAGGAGGCGCGCGGCTTGAACGAGTGGTCGCCGTCCTCCACCCAGAAGAGGCGGACGGCCGGCGAGAGCCCATAGGCCGCGACCTCGTCCCGCGAGCCGAGGGCGTCGCGGGTGCCCTGCACGATCAGCGTCGGGGTGCGCAGGCTCTTCAGGTGAGCCGTGCGCAGGCTCTCCGGCTTGGCCGGCGGATGGAACGGATAGCCGAGGCAGACCAGGCCGCGGGCGCCCGATTCGTCCGCCACCAGGCTCGCCATGCGGCCGCCCAGCGACTTGCCGCCGATCACCAGTTGCTCACCGCCTCCGAGGGCGGCGATGGCCTCGAGCCACGCCTCGCGCAGCACCGGCTCGCGGTCCGGCGGCCGCTTCTCGCCGTTCTCCCGCCGGCGGCGCATATAGGGCAGCTCGAAGCGCACCACCCGCAGTCCGCCCTCGGCGAGACCCGCGGCGACGGCGTCCATGAACGGCGAATCCATCGGCGCTCCGGCGCCATGGGTGAGCACGATCGTAGGACCTTTCGGTCCCTCGAGCAGAAAGTGAGGTTTTGCCATCGGCGGATTCTACGCGAGCGCGGGCCTTTGGCAACACGAAACGTTGACAGGCCGCAAAGCGGCGGTTTAGCCTCTAACCCCTTGATTCCGACCTCGCGGCAATTGCAGGAGATCGCGCAGCTTCGCGAAGGCAGTCTCGTCGACGTGCCCTTCGCACCGCTGTTGCTAGCCCACGCCCAGCAGCGCAACACGCTGGTTCTGGAGGTGCGCCGCCGGCAGGTGTGGAAACGCATCCTGCTGGAGGACGGTGTGCCGGTCGACTGCCGGTCCAACCTGTCGCACGAGACTCTCGGCCGCTACATGGTGCTGGAAGGCAAGCTCAGCGAGGAGGAGTTTACCGCCTCGCTCTCGAAGTCGGCGGCCCGCGGCATACCAATGGGCGAGGTGCTGCTGGAGAACGGGCTGATCTCGGCCGTGGACCTGTTCCGCGTGCTGCAGCAGAACCTGGCCAAGAAGCTCCTCGACCTCTTCACCTGGAACGAGGGCGAGTTGCGCCGGCTGGAGGAGACGCCGCAGTCCGCGTCGTCGCTCAAGGTCAAGGTTCCGCAGCTCATCCTGACCGGGCTCACCCGCTTCGCTCCCCAGGAGCAGGTGGACATGGCGGTCGGCCCCCTGGTGGGCACGCGGCTGGTGCTCAATCCACGCCCTCCCTTCCCGCTGGAAGAGATCCGGCTCAGTCCCCGGCAGGCGCAGCTCGCCGAGGCCCTGCGGCCCGGGCGCCGGATGGGCGAGCTCGCCGAGACGACCGGCCTGCCGGTGGACGAGATCACGCGCCTTCTCTACGCCCTCTGCACCCTCGGCGTCGCGGTCGCCGCGGACTCGGTGCCGAAGGATCTGATCGGCGCCGCGCCGCCGCTACGCCCCGCGCTCGCCGGCACGGGGACGTTTCCGCTCCCCTCCCTCGCCGCGCCGGCGCCGGCTCCCGCCCCTCCCGAGCCCGAGAAACCCTCGCCACCCCCGGCGGCGGCCGCCGCGAAGACCGCGCCCGCCACCCCGGCGGCTCCGGCTGTCAATCTCCAGGAGCTGGAGCGGCGCCGCAACGAGATCATGCAGACCTACCTCTCCTACCGCCGGCAGGACGCCTTCGACCTGCTGAACGTGCCGGAAGAGGCCACGGCCCAGGAGGTCGACGAGAAGTTCCTCGCCTTCTCCCGCCGGTTCGCGCCCTGGTCCCTCGACCATCCGGACCTGGCGGCGATGACGGAGCGGGCGCGGGATCTGTTCCTGGCCGGCGCCCGCGCCTACGGCGAGCTCTGCGACCGCGAGCAGCGCGGCACTCTCCTCTTCCGCCGTAAGACCCTGCGCGACGAGCGGGCGAAGAAGCCGGCGGCGAGCTTCGCCATCAAGACGGACCTCCTGGACGCGGAAGCCCAGTACCGAAAGGGCAAGTCGCTGCTCGATGCCGGCAAGCCCCGCGACGCCCTGGTGCTTCTCGAGTTCGCCGCCGACTGCGACCCGCAGAACGGCGTCTACGCCGCGGAGACCGCTTGGTGCCGTTTCGTGGTCTCGGCAACCTACGCCGACCGCTCGCTGCGCGAGCTGACCGAGGCGCTGCGGATCGATCCCCACTGCGGTCTCGCCGAGTTCTACGCCGGCGAGATTCACCGCCGGCTCGGCCACGCCGCCCAAGCCGAGGCCCATCTGCGGCGGGCCCTCAAGCTGATGAGCCCCGACCGCCGCCCCATCGACGCTCTCAAGGCGCTGACCGGCGACAAACATTGAGGCGTCCCGCCGCCGTCTGTCCCGCCTTGTCCCGTCTGGACACCGGCGACGCACCAGATGAGCAGAGAGGGTCGCTCGGATGGCTCCTGTGCTAGCATCTGGGACCCGAAGAGAAGAACGTCGGCTCGGCCGGATCTCGGCGCACATTCGAGCCACCATCCCGAGACAGCGAGGAGGGGACGTGAAACAAGGTGAAGTTCTGATGAAAGAAAGGGAGCGCAAGAAGCTCTCCGCCGACGAGATGGCCGAGAAGCTGGGAGTCTCCCCCGAAAAATATCGTGACGTCGAGGCCGGCAACTCGCCGGCCGAGCGCTGGGGACCGGCCATCCGCGACTTGGCCGTGGCCCTCAACGTGCCCACCAGCCGGATGTTCGCACCCTCCGGCAAGTCGGCGGACACCCGCGCCGGCCAGGCCGGAGAGCTGATCCGCAAACACCGGGAAGCCCGCCAGCTCACCCCCGAGCAGGTGGCCGAGAAAACCAGCCTCACGCCTGAGGAGTACTCGGCCATCGAGTCCGGCAGTTCGGAGATCGAGGAGCTCGGGCCCTTCTTCCTGCGCTTCGCCGAGGTGATCGAGCAGCCGGTGTTCAACCTGTTCCACCCGTTCGGCCTGCCGTTCGAGAAGCTGACCCTCGACGACTACAAGTAGAAGCGTCCCTGGGCCGGAGGCAGGAGGATCTGCCCCGGCGCCTTCTCGCCCCGCTCCAGATCGGGGTTCGTGGGTTCGCGTAGAGACGCCCCAGACCGTTTGCGTCACCCTGTTGAAGGCCAACGACGTCGGGGCGTCTCCGGATCGGCAACGACGGTCCGGCCGACGAATCCGGCCAGCGGCGGTGGGGTCGGGCCCCTACCATCCACGCCTTCCATGCCAGGGATTGAAATCCCTGGCTACCGACGGTGTCCCCTGCGGGGCCCAGGAAACCGGGAACCCTGTTGGCGGTCCCGCAGGGACTACCGAGGGTAGCCGGGGATTTCAATTCCCGGCAGTGCAGGCGACACAAGGTTTGATCCCTCGAGATCAAAGGTCCTGCCATTTCCGATTCCAACCTCGACAGACCTCAGGCGGTGACCGTGCCGCCGAAAGACCCTCATCACCCCTGCCCTCTTCTCCCAGCCTCCCCCGGCCGCCGGGAGAAGAGGGAGGGTGCCCGGCCGAACGTCAATGCGGTATCGCCAACGTCGCCGCCCTCGGAGACGCCCCACGGGGTTCTTCGCCTTGGCACTTATTCGGGCACCTATCGTCCGGTTCTGTCTACTGCATTGTCACTCATTGTGTCAGTCTCATCTCCAAGCTCCCGTTGGCGCTTCAAGCCCTGAGCACGAGCCACTTCCAAGGAAGCGTCGGTCTCTTTGAAATCGTCGTCGTGTACCGGATTCTTTCCTCCAACCTCCTGAGCGAAAATTTCCGGCCGAGTTCTCTCCTGGACGGCTGTGCTGTCGTGCTGGAGAGCCACCCAATCCGGAATCCGGATAGGGCGCTCGACCAGAGCGGGGTCAAAGACCATGTCGACCACGGTCTGGTTCGGGAGACGCACCTTTACCAGCACAGCGACATGGAAACACCAAGCGACTCGACCATCAGGATGATTTAGTGTGTAAACGAGAATCCGGCTGTTGAGCTGTTCGCCCTCGCTACCGAAATTCCAGATCTTTTCGCACGTAATCTGCCGGTCTCGCAACAGGCGGAACATTTGATGAGCTCGAGCGTTGCAGAACTCGTCCGGGAAGTTGAAGGGGATCTCGGGCGCATCGGCGAGGAGCCCGAACTCCTCCTCCGCCTTTTTCAAGCTTAGAGGTTCGGCATCCGCCCGAGGTGGCTCGAGCGGGGCTCCGCCCTTGGGGACATCAAAAGGGTCGCTGACATCCAGGACGATATGCGTATCGGGGTCGTGCGTGATCAAGAGTTCTTGAGCGCTGTCCTTTAAACGGTCCTCGTGCTCATTGAAGAGCTTGTGCGACATGATGAGCTTCAGCGGAGAACCCTGCGCTCGCACTTCCACATGGAAAGGTCCGACCCGGGTTTCCACGACTCTTCTCAACTGAGGAATCAGGATGCGTGACACCACCTGCTCGGCGTCATCCTCCGTCTCGACGTAGATGGGCTTATCCTTCCGCAGGTTGACGATCTTGGTGTAGAGATCGGAGTATCGGTCAGGGGGAATCTCGAAGCTCTTCTCCTTTCCTCGGAGCGTAAACGTCGTACTGGCCGCGGTGCTTTCCGCCCCCGTGAAGTCCTCTACGTGTGCTCCGACGGTTGGTGTCGCGACGCTTTCGACCGTACCCACAATCCCAGGTTTTCTGCTCATGCAAATCTCCTTCTGTCATGGCTGGAGGCTGACGTTCCTTTTTTCAGAGGGTCCAGAGAGACCAGCCGATCAATGGACTGACCTGCTCCGAGCCAAGGCCGGCCTCCTCCAGCACGCGCCGTAAATTTTTCAGGCAGCGGTCACGCAACGAGTATAGCTCTCGCTGCGAGCGCCCCAAAAGAGGAGAGATGGCAGCCATGCTGAGTCCCTCCTGATAATAGAGCTTGAGAAGAAGGCGCTCCTCGGCAGGGAGAGCGCGGAGGAGAGGGGACAGCACCTTTCGGAGTCGAAGGGCGTTCCCCCTGCGTTCGCGGTCCTCGAGCCGGCTCTCGACCTGGCCATCGATCGCGGTCCGCAGTAGCTCGTCCTCTCCGACCTTCCGTCGCTCAGTCCTCCGCGGGAGCGTGCCGGCGATCCGCTCGAGCTCGTCAGGGGACAGGGTGACTCCATGCTCGGCGCGCAGGCGGTGGATGGCCTCCGCGAGAGAGAGGCCGTCCCGGATCCAGAGCCGCTCCAGGAGCAGGGCTTCATCGCCCTGACGGCGCGCCTCCGAAGAGGATCGCCATTTGCCCCAGACGTGGACCCGATAATCTCGCATCATATTCATCAGGACGACGGTCAGAAAGGTGGAGAAGGAGCTCCGGCCTTCCCAACTGCCGAGGATCCGGTAGTCGTTCTCGACGAGCCGGAAGAGAGCCCAGGAGCGGAGCTCCTCTGCTTCATGCTCGGGCAAGCCGCTGCGCTGGCCCAGGCGGCGCAGCTTCTGTTGAATGAGCTCGAAGTGCTCCTCAAGGAGAGCCTTCCCCCGGATCGCCGGAGCTGGTTCCGCTGCCGGGACAGGCGCCGTCCGAGGTTGGGAGCGGTCGAGGGGAGGGGAGAAGCTCTGCTGCGCGGGGAACTCGACCATGGCTCTTGCGATCATCGGAGACCTCTCGGAAAGGCGCCGCGGGATGGAAACGCGGCGAGTTCGAGGGCCAATCTTGCTCTTGGGGAGCCGCTCCGTCCTTTGGAAAAGCTTCAGAAACCCTCAAGAAGAGCTCAAGGGAGTCATACAATGGTGGCGACCCTATGAACCAAGCACGAGAGTCAGGCCCGCGCGTCCCGGATCTCGGTGAGCTCCGCCTGGGGGACTGGACGGTCCACCAGTCCGAGGGGACCCTCTCCTCTGGAGACCGCTCTCTCCGGCTGGAGCCTCGGGTCATGGACGTGCTCGTCTGCCTGGCGGCGGAGCCCGGGAGGGTGGTCGGCAAGGAGGCTCTGCTGGAAGCGGTCTGGGGCGGAGCCTTCGTCGAGGAAGGTGCCCTCTCCCAGGCCGTGCACAGCCTTCGCAAGGCGCTGGATGACGATGCCCGACAGCCCCGGTACATCCAGACGGTTCCCAAGCGGGGGTATCGTCTTATTGCTGCCGTCGTCTTGGAGGTAGCGTCAGGGGTCGTTTTACCAGTCACTTCCGAAGCATCTCCCGGTCTGGGCGATTCCCCTCCGGCACAGGCTCCCGTTCCTCCGGTTCGGCGGAGGACCTGGCGCTGGTTTCCGCTGGTCGCGGTCGGCCTTACGGTCGTCATGGCCGGCTGGCTCGGCCGGGACAAGCTCGCCATCGTCTTAGGCCGGCAACCGGTAGAGGCGCCGGATCATCGTTCGCTCCGCATTGTCGTCCTTCCCTTCGAGAACCTGGGCAAGCCCGAGGACACCTACTTCGCGGACGGACTGACCGAGGAGATCACCAAGGACCTCGCCTCCCTGGCTTCGATCCAGGTCATCTCGCGGACAAGCGCGGTGGCATTCAAAGGGAAGGGCGAACCTCTGCGCGACATCGGCCGGGAGCTCAACGTCGACTATGTGTTGGAAGGGACCGTCCGATGGGCGAGTGGCCCTGGAGGGCCACGCGTGCGCATCACGCCCCAGCTCATCCGGGTGAAGGACGACATCCATGTCTGGGCCGAATCCTACGACCAGGGAGTGGAGAACATCTTCGAAGTGCAGGCCGAGATCTCCCGCCGTGTAATCAGCCAGCTCGACCTCTCTCTAATGCCGGGGGAAAGGTGGCGCCCACGTCAGCCTCCGACCCAAAATCTGGAGGCCTACCACGCCTACCTGCGCGGCTTGGAGCTTAGAAACCAGCCCTTTTACTCGGAACCCCATATCCGGTCCTCAGTTCCCATGTTCGAGCGCGCCGTGGCCCTGGACCCCGGTTTTGCCGCCGCGTGGGCCGAACTGTCCCAAACCCAGTCCTATCTTGCGTTCAACTCCGATCAATCGCCTGCCCAGGTGGAGAGGGCGCGGCGGCCTCTGGAGAGGGCACGCGCCCTCAATTCCGACCTGCCGGAAGTCCTCCTGGCTCAGGCGTATTTCACCTATCGGTGCCTGGGGAATTACGAGGCGGCTGAGAAACAGCTCACCGACGCAGCCCGAAAGATCCCGAACAACGCGAACCTTCTTCAGACGCTGGGATTCGTGCTGCGCCGGAGAGGCCGGCTCGGAGAGGCAATCGAGCGGCTCGAGCAGGCCACCTCGCTCGATCCAAAGACGGTTCGGCTGACCTGGGCCATCGCCGAGACCCATCGAGCCTTGCGTAACTATAAGCAGGCGGACATCTACTATGCCCAAGCCATTTCTGCATCACCAGACCAGGTCACCTTCTGGGAGGAGCGGGCTCTCAACAAGCTCGACTGGACGGGCGATCTCCAGGCAGCGTTGAATATCCTCGCGGACTCACCCGTCCGGGATGATCCCAGGCTCACTTCAGCCTTCTTCCTCCTCGACTTCTACGGCCGCGACTACCAGCAGGCCTTGGCTCGGCTCACTCCCCAGAACCTGAAGCAACTCGCGCCCCAACTGGAGAGCCAGATCCTCACTCTCGGCGTAATAGCCCGCGAGCGGCTCGGAGATCGCCGAGGTGCATTGGCTGCTGCCGAGGAGAACCAAGCAATTCTGGCGGCTCGGGTCGAGCGCTATCCTCTGGATCCGGCCTATCGAGGCTATCTCGCGGTCACACTCGCCCAACTCGGCAGGAAGGAAGAGGCCCAGGCGCAGGCACAGATAGCTCTCCAATTGGTTCGAGACGATGCCTTCGCCGGCCCCCGCTATGTTGAGGTCCAAGCGCTGGTGGAAATCATCCTGGGACAGCCCACGGAAGCGATCGGCCGGCTGTACCGGCTCGTGAACACCTCCTATCAGGGAGCCATCTCCGCGACCGACCTGCGGCTCAATCCTACTTGGGACTCCCTGCGCAAAGAGCCGGCTTTCGAGGAGCTCCTGTCGCGGGAGCCCTAAGGGAAATCGCAGTTTTGTTCCGTCTAGCCGACGGAGAAGAAAGGAGACCCTATGGCAGCTTTTGAAACGAGGGAACTCATGTTCAGCCTTGACCTTGAGGAGAACGACCCTGAGCAGCGTGTCGTCCTCAGGCTCCAGGGCTGCCAGCCCTCGAAAGCGTTCGTGTCGTGTGGAAGGACTCAAAACATTCTTGCAACAAACATGAAATGCGTGCCGTGCGCCTTAGGAGCCGACGGCCTCAAGGTGAGCGGCGCCGAAGGCCTCAGAAATCTCAAGAAGGCGATGCAGGACATGCTCAAACAATTGGGACCGGTCGAGAAGGAGCTCCGAACTCACGAGGCAGCCCAAACGTCCGGCAAAGAGGCCGCGAAGAAGACTCCGGCGAAGAGCCCTGGCAAGAAGGCGAAGAAGCCTTCCGCCAAGAAGCACTGACCCTTTGCACCGGAACCGGAGGCAGGGCCCGCGGCAGGCGATCCTATGCACACGGTCGACCCTTCTCTCCCAAACGCCCCAGGGGTACGGGGCCGAAATCGCCGCCCTCGGAGACGCCCCCATCGGGGGTTTCCCCCCGAAACGGGGCGTCTCTACCTTGGGGAACGCCTTACGAGGAACGCAGGCTGTTCTCCCTCTTCTCCCCCGGTCGGGGGGAGGGCGATGGGAGAAGAGGGCCGGGGTGATGAGGGGTCCTGTGCGAGGGCGCTCCGACAAGGGCACGGGATGAGGAGGCTCCCCTGTGGTAGAAAGCGGAAATCCAGAGGGGAGATCACCGCCAATGAATTTTTCGCTCCGCCGTTCCCTGTCTCTACTCCTTTTCGCGATCACGACCTCCGGCACCGCGGCGTACGCCACCAAGCCCCCCGCCGCCCCCGCAACCACGAAGCCGGCCACACCCGCCGTCAATCCCGCCCTCTTCAAGTCCCTGAAATGGCGTGAGGTCGGCCCCTACCGTGGCGGCCGCTCCGCGGCTGTCACCGGCGTGCCCGGCGACCGCGACACCTACTACTTCGGAGCCACCGGCGGCGGCGTGTGGAAGACGACCGACGGCGGACGCACCTGGAAGAGCGTCTCCGACGGCACCTTCGGCGGCTCGATCGGCGCCGTGGCCGTCTCCGAGTGGGACCCCAACGTCGTCTACGTGGGCGGCGGCGAGGTCACCGTGCGCGGCAACGTCTCCCACGGCGACGGCGTGTGGAAGTCCACCGACGCCGGCAAGACCTGGAAGCACTCCGGGCTCGCCGACTCGCGGCACATCCCCCGCATCCGCATCCACCCCAAGAATCCGGACCTCGTCTACGCCGCCGTCCTCGGCCATCTCTTCGGACCCAACGAGATGCGCGGCGTCTACCGCTCGAAGGACGGCGGCGCCCATTGGGACCGCGTCCTCTACGTCAACGACAAGGTGGGCGCCGTCGACCTCGCCATGGACCCCACCAATCCGCGAGTGCTCTACGCCTCGATGTGGAACGTGCGGCGCACGCCCTACAGCCTGGAGAGCGGCGGCCCCGGCAGCGGCCTGTGGAAGTCCACCGACGGCGGCGACACCTGGAGCGAGCTGAGCTTCAACAGCGGCTTTCCCAAGGGAACGCTGGGGATCATCGGCGTCACCGTCTCGCCCTCCAACCCGGAGAACGTCTACGCCCTGGTCGAGGCCAAGGAGGGTGGCGTCTATCGCTCGCGCGACGGCGGCAAGACCTGGGCGAAGACCAGCGGCCACAGCGACCTGCGCCAGCGCGCCTGGTACTACTCCCGCATCTTCGCCGACCCCAAGGACCAGGAGGTGGTCTACGTCCCCAACGTCCAGTTCCACCGCTCCAAGGACGGCGGCAAGACCTTCACCAACATCCGCACGCCTCACGGCGACAATCACGACCTGTGGATCGCTCCCGAGGACCCGCAACGGATGATCGAGTCCAACGACGGCGGCGTCAACGTCTCCACCGACGGCGGCGTCACCTGGACGCCGCAGAACAACCAGCCCACGGCCCAGTTCTACCGCGTCTCGACGGACACCCACTTCCCCTATCGCATCCTGGGCGCGCAGCAGGACAACTCGGCGGTGCGCATCCTCTCCCGCGGCAGCGGCGCGGGCATCGGCCCCGGCGATTGGAGTCCCACGGCCGGCGGCGAGAGCGGCTACATCGTTCCGGATCCAAAGAACTCCGACGTCGTCTTCGGCGGCTCCTACGGCGGTCTGCTGACCCGCATCAACCACGCCACGGGCGAGATGCGCGACGTCAATCCCTGGCCGGACAATCCCATGGGCGCCGCGGCCGGCGACATCCAGTACCGCTTCCAGTGGAACTTCCCCATCGTCTTCTCGCCCAACGACCCGGCCGTCCTCTACGCCGCGGCCCAGGTGCTGTTCAAGAGCACTGACTCGGGGCAGAGCTGGACCGCCATCTCCGGCGACCTGACGCGCAACGACAAGACCCGCCTTGGCTCCTCTGGCGGCCCGATCACCAAGGACAACACCAGCGTCGAGTATTACGGCACGATCTTCGCCGTCGCCGAGTCCCCCCTGGAGCCGGGCACGATCTGGGCCGGCTCGGACGACGGCCTCATCCACGTCACCCGCGACGGCGGCAAGACCTGGAAGAACGTCACTCCCAAGGGAATTCCGGAGTGGATCCAGATCAACGCCATCGACGCCAGCCCGCACGACAAGGGCGGCGCCTACGTGGCGGCGACGATGTACAAGTCCGACGACTTCCGCCCCTACCTCTACAGGACCGCCGACTATGGCGCCACCTGGAGCCGCATCGACTCTGGCATCGACCCCGCCCACTTCACCCGCGTGGTGCGCGCGGACCCCACCCGGCGCGGCCTGCTCTACGCCGGCACCGAGCACGGTGCCTACGTCTCCTCCGACGACGGCGCGCGCTGGCAGCCTTTGCAGCTCAACCTGCCGGTGGTGCCCGTCGCCGACCTGACCGTGAAGGACGACGACCTCGTCGCCGCCACCCAGGGGCGTGGCTTCTGGGTGCTGGACGACCTCCAGCCGCTACGCGAGGCGGCGAGCCCCAAGGCAGGCTCCGACCTGGCCGCCGCCAAGGCCTGGCTATATCCCGTGACTCCCGCCTTCCGGCTGGTGTCCGGCTTCAACTTCGGCAGGCCCCAGGGCGCGGGCACCAATCCACCCAACGGCGCCATCATCGACTACTACCTGAAGGAAGCGCCGCCTGCCGCCCAGGCCGGCAAGGTGAAGCTGGAGATCCTCGGCGCCGACGGCAAGGTGATCCAGACCTTCGTGGGCAAGCCCGCCGAGGAGGCCAAGGACAAGAAGGAGCCATCGGCGAAGGCTCCCGCCGCCGCCAAGGCCGAGGAGGCGAATCAGGACAAGGGCAAGGAAGCCGAGAAGGAGGAAAAAGACGAAAAAGAGGAGGCAGACGAGGAAGAGCAGCCGAAGATCCCCACCGAAGCCGGGCACAACCGCTTCGTCTGGGATCTGCGCTGGCCCGCTGCGGCCAAGTTCCCCGGCATGATCCTGTGGAGCGGCGCCCCGGTGCAACCCCTGGCCGTGCCGGGTCGCTACCAAGCCCGTCTCACCGCCGGCGGCGAGACCTTCACTCAGGGCTTCGAGATCCGCAAGGACCCCCGCTCCAGCGCCACCCAGGCGGACCTCGACGCCCAGTTCCAGTTCCTCCAGGAGGTCCACGCCAAGCTCACCGAGACCCACGACGCCATCCGCCGCATCCGCGACGTACGGGCGCAGCTCCTGGAGTATGAGAAGCGGCTGGCCAAGGACGACGCCCAGAAGCCCGTGGTGGCCGCGGCCAAGGAGATCGACAAGAAGATGACCGAGGTCGAGGAGGCGCTCTACCAGACCAAGAACCGCAGCGAGGAAGACCCGCTCAACTTCCCCATCCGGCTCGACGACAAGCTCAACTCCGTGGCCGACTCGGCCTCGCTGGGCGACAACCGCCCCACCGCCCAGGCCGTGGCGGTGAAGAACAAGGTCACGGCCGCCATCGACGCCCAACTCGCCAAGCTGCGCGCGATCTGGGACGACGATCTGGTCCGCCTCAATGGTCTGGCGAAGGAAAAAAGCGTTCCGGCGGTGATCCTTCCCCCACCTCGGCTAAAATGAGTCGCCAGGGCGGACCGGCACCGTGCCGGTCCGCCGCACTGCTGGAACATCCGGCTCACGTCTAACCCCGGGCAACTTTCCGACACGAAAAAAGAAATGACTGTCATCACTCGCACCACCCCGACCTATTCCTTGAGCGGCTGGGATCTTTCCGAGCTGCTGCCGGAGCCCAGCGAATCCGTCTTCACCGCCTGGCTGACCGAAATCGACAACGCCGCCACCGCCTTCGAAGGCCGGCGCGCGAGCCTCGATCCGAGGATGGACCCCACCGAGCTCCTCGCCATCCTGCGCCAGTACGAGGCTCTGCTGAACCGCATCCAGGTGATCAACGGCTATGCCTCGCTCTGGTTCTACTCCGACACCGGCAGCCAGGAGGCGCTGACCTTCCGCAACCGCGTGCGGCAGGCGAGCACGGCAGCGGGCAACCGCATCCTCTTCTTCACCCTCTGGTGGCGCGGCCTGCCGGACGACGAGGCCTGGCGCCTGCTGCCGAACGAGTCCGAGCACGGCGGCGACTACCGGCACTACCTGCAGGACCTGCGGCGCTTCAAGCCGTTCACCCTCGACGAAAAGTCCGAGCAGATCATCAACACCAAGGACGAGAACGGCATCGGCGCCGTCATGACCCTCTACTCCATGCTCACCAACCGGCTGGAGTTCACGCTGGAGGTGGACGGCGAAACCCGGCGCCTCACCCGCGACGAGCTGATGAGCCACGCCTTCTCTCCCAACCCGGAGCTGCGCGCCGCGGCCTATCAGGAGCTCTACCGGGTCTACGCGCACGAGGCCAACATCCTGGGGCAGGTCTACGTCAACCGGGTGCGCGACTGGCACGACGAGCAGGTGGGCGTGCGGGGCTATCCCTCCCCCATCTCCGTGCGCAACCTCGACAACGACATCCCCGACCGCGCCGTCGAGGTGCTGCTGGACGTCGCCCGCCAGAACGCTCCCGTCTTCCAGCGCTACTTCCGCATGAAGGCGGGCTGGCTGGGGCTCGAACGGCTCCGCCGCTACGACGTCTACGCGCCGCTCGCGACCTCGGACCGCAAGATCGACTACTCGAACGCTGTGCGCTCGGTGCTGGAGACCTTCGAGGACTTCCATCCCGACTTTGCCACCCATGCCAACAAGGTGTTCGCCGAGAACCACCTCGACAGCGAGATCCGGCGCGGCAAGCGGGGAGGCGCCTTCTGCTTCACCGTGCTGCCCAAGTACACGCCCTGGGTGCTGGTCAACTTCGCCGGCCGGGTGCGCGACGTCGCCACCCTCGCCCACGAGCTCGGCCATGCCATCCACAGCATGCTGGCCGGCGGCCATTCGAGCCTCACCCAGCACGCTTCGCTGCCGCTCGCCGAGACGGCCTCGGTGTTTGGCGAGATGCTGATGACCGACCGCCTGCTACGCGAGGAGAGCGACCCGCTGGCTCGCCGCGAGCTGCTGGCGGCGGCCGTCGACGACGTCTACGCCACGGTGCTGCGCCAGGCCTACTTCGTGCTCTTCGAGATCGAGGCCCACGCCGCCATCCGCGACGGACGCTCCACCGAGGAGCTGTCGGACCTCTACATGGAGAAGCTGCGCGAGCAGTTCGGCGACAGCGTCGAGGTGGCCCCGGAGTTCCGCTACGAGTGGCTCTCCATACCCCACATCTATCAGACGCCCTTCTATTGCTACGCCTACAGCTTCGGCCAGCTCCTGGTGCTCGCCCTCTACCACCGGTTCCAGGAACAGGGCGAGGCCTTCAAGCCCGGCTACCTGCGCCTGCTCTCCTATGGCGGCTCGGCCCGGCCGGAGCACATCCTGGCCGAAGTCGGCATCGACATGACCGACCGCTCCTTCTGGCAGGGTGGCTTCGACCTCGTCCGCGAGCGTATCGACGAGCTCGAAGGCATCAAGTTGTAAGAGTCGTGAAACGTTCCGCCTCCCCCTTTCGTCTGGCTTTCTGAAACCGGATGAAGCCGGTTCGAATCAAGGGAGAACGACAATGAACGGCAAGAAATTTTTCGGGATGGCGCTGCTGGCGGCGGGCTTGGTGGCAACGGCGCACCGGGCCGCCGCGGCCGATCTCTGGCTGCACATCGACGTCAACGGCAAGGGCGACAAGGTAGAGCAGGCCAACATCAACCTCCCCCTCTCGATGGTGCGCAACATGGCACCCATGCTGGAGGAGAAAGGCCACGGCTCGAAGCGGCTCCACGTCCGGAACAAGGATCTCTCCGTCGACGAGTTGCGGCGTGCCTGGCGTGAGATCGCGGACGGCCCGGACGCGAACTACATCACCGTCAAGGACAAGGACTCCGACGTGCACATCGGCAAGCAGGGCAACTACCTGCGCCTGAAGGCCAGGGATCGCGGCGAGAACGGCCAGGACGTCGACATCAAGGTCCCGCTCGAGGTGGTGGCCGCCCTCTTCTCCGGCGACGGCGACGAGCTCAACTTCAACGCCGCACTCGAAGCTCTCTCCCGCCGTGGCGAGGGCGAGCTGCTGACCGTCAACGGCAACGACGAGACCGTGCGCATCTGGGTCGACTCCCGCTCCGACGGCAAGTAGACTCCGCTGCAATTCCCTTCCCCAAAGTAGAGACGCCCCGCGGGGAACCCCGCCGGGCGTCTCCGATTGCGGCGAGGTCGCCGAGCGGTCAAGTTTTCGCAACACGAACCGGCCTACCACTCGGAAGCGCGCATGAAGCTCGCGGACGGACGGCCCAGCCACCGAAAGATGCGCATGACCGATGGGAAGCCAACTCGCCCCCCTTTTTCCAACCGCTTCAGGCTCGCCGCGCTAAAGCTAAGACCCCCAATTTCGCTTGCGACCTGTGGCCACGTCAGCCTTCGCTCCATTCGCTGAGCATTGATAGCGGAGTACACCGCGTGGGCGTCGAAGCGGAGTATCCGGTCCGGGCCAACGCTCGGCAGGCTGCTGTCTGCCGTTGCCGATGACAAGGGTTCCGGCATGAAGCTCTCTGGGGTTCTGCCAAGCCAGCGAAGCATCTGCAACACACTGTCGCCCTCGACGACGCCGCCCTCACGCGTTCTAACGATCGTCGAGCGACTGATCGGCCTCGCGGGCACCTTCTCGAAAAGGCTGTTGATCTCGTCTGCCACCTGCTGCCAACTGAGCCCTCGCAAGCCTCGCCGCGCGTCGAGTGCGGCATACAGCCCTACCACGTCGAAATCAATGGAGTCCTGATGGGTCATGTGGGACCGCAGAGTCTAGTCGTCCCCACCATGGCGGCCCAAGGCTCCCGAGAACCACGCAGGCGCTGCGGATGGATCTCCAAACCAGCCCCAGTCATTGAGCGTTTCGGAGAAAATGCGACGATCGTAGGTCTCGTAATAGTATGGATTCAGTCCGGAGGCATAGTAGCCAAGTGCTTCGCTAGCATCGAAGATATCGTCATGAGCGTGTCTGCAAGCGATGATCACGCCCTTTGAGCCCCCGAAGTCAGGTAACCATCCGGCACACCAATACGTCGTTCCGCCATGATGCATTGCGAAGGGAGACTCGAGCCGGACTCCAAGATCGGAGGCGGCCTCGCGCCACGCTCGCGCTGCAGCGCCTGCGGCGATCACGTCCCGGTTACCCAACTCCGCTGCAAGGGCAGCACGCTGTTCGACAACCCACTCACTCGGATAGGGCTCGAGGTCCTCGGCCTGAGGAGTGTTGTACGGAGCCCACTCCATGCGATCGTGATACAGCGTCATCGCCTCGAAGTGGCTGTCCGCCTCAAAAACCCACCTCAGGCGGGCTCCAGGCTCCAGCGAAGCTCTTGCGGTATCTCCCGCGGGCCCGGCAAAGCAAACCATCGTGCGCCCGTCCTGCTCCTCCCACAGCTCATGAACAAGCTTCGAGCCCTCCCGCCTCAAGCCGCCCTCTCCTGTATTAGGCAAGTCGATGCCTCCTCTTGGGGAAAGATATCTATCCATCGACCAACAAGCAGCCGGACATTGTCGCCAAAAGTCATGGCGTGCGCTCTCCTACCGCCTTTCCAGCGGCCACCTCTTCCTGTTTCACCACAATGCCTGCCTTCATCACGAAAAAGACTCGTTCGAGGGCCTTGACGTCGGCGAGAGGATCTTCGGAAACTGCGATCATGTCGGCGTACTTCCCTGGCTCCAGCGAGCCGATCTTGTCCTGAAGTTTCACGACATCTGCCGCGGTCAGCGTGGCGGCACGTATCGCTTCGAGATTGGAGAGGCCTGCCTCGTGTAATTCCACGATCTCCCGGGCGTTCCTGCCGTGGAGAGCCCCTTCCGCCGCGTCGTATCCACAGGCGATCTTCACCCCGACTTCCTTGGCCGTTCGAACCGTCTTTTGCACGGTACGAAAGCGTTCCTGCAGCCCCTGCCGAACCGCTTCGTCCGTTGCCGTTTCAGCGCCATGCGCCCAGGCAGCCAGCGTTGGAACCAGCCATACCCCTTTTTCCTTCATCAGCTCGAGGGTTGCCCGATCAGCCTCGGAGCCGTGTTCGATGGAATCCACGCCTGCACTGAGTGCGTTCCGAATCGCTGACACCAATTCAGCGTGGGCAGCCACACGACGTCCCATCTTGTGTGCCTCCTCCACGATGACACGAAGCTCATCGAGCGTCAGCGTCGGGTACTGTATCCAGTCCGCATAGACCTTGATCAGGTTCGCACCGTTTCCGATTTGTTCGCGCACGGCCCGGCGGCATTCCTCGACGCCGCTCACCATTTGGGCGCCATGAGGAAAGTCCGGCAAATCGGGTGAGATACCAAACGGTGGGTACTGGCCGACGGCAGCGATACCTCGTGTTGCCACGCGCATACGCGGTCCCTCGACAAGACCGCGCTCGATGGCGTCCCTCAAAGCCACGTCCGCGTACATCGAACCTTCGCTTTCGACGTCGCGCACGGTGGTGAACCCGGCCAGCAGCGTCCGGCGGGCGTTCGCCGCTCCTTCGAGCGCCCTGTAAGCCTGCGACTTGGTCAACAGCATGGTTCCATATTTGTCCGCGCTGCTCGCCATCAGATGACTATGGACGTCGATCAGGCCCGGAAGCAGAGTCGCCGGACCCAGATCGATGACCTTGGAACCCGGCGCAATGGCCAATCCCTTGCCGACGGCCTTGATGAGGTTCCCCTCGATCAGGACGACAGCATCGAGAAGGACCGTGCCGTCCCGCACGTCGAGAAGGCGGTGCGCCTTCACCGCGATCTTCTGTGGAGCCGGTGCCTTCTCCTGCGCTCGAGTTTCCGAGCCTTCGAGCAGGTGACAGCAGAGGAGGACGATTGAAGCGACCGTGACGAGACGTCTAGTCATAGTGTCCCTCGTTTCTGCAACTGCGATTTCGCGTCGCCGATTCTATAGCAGTCACGCCATCCTCTCAGCGAAGGACGTAGAGACGCTCCCAGCCCGTCCGCGCGATCGTCCGCAGGCGTGGGACGGCGGGACGTCTCCGCCGCGGCGAGAAGCTCGCGAACGGCGTCGATCGATGGCGGGGCGATGCCGACTCCCGTCGTTCCCCGTTGCCCCCGGCGCACGGTACCAAGGTACCGGAATCTCCACGCCGCGGGCTGGGGATGATCGCGCCGGGCTGCCGCCCCGGCGGAGACGTCCCGCCTGCCATGACCTTCGGCCGGTGTCGAGACCGGACAGGGAAATGGACTGCAGACCGCGTCGTGCACGGGTTGGGATCGTCTCTACGTCCTCCGGCGAGGACGCCTTGCGTGAGCCGCTCACCGACGCACTGATTGGCCCCAACAATGTTGGGAAGATAAAAACAATGTTGGGAGCGTCCCAACATTGTTGGGAAGCTCCACACATTGTTGGAAGCGCCAAATACATTGTTGTGAGCGCTGCAACATTGTTGGAAAGCTCCCAACAATGTGTTTTGGCCCAGAAACAATGTTGGAACGCTCCCAACATTGTTTCTGGAGCTAACACAATGTGTCTGGATTTCCGACGCTACGGCAGCGGTTCCTGCTGTGAGGCGGGAAGTTTTCCAATGTGGCGAGGCGTCCTTCAATGGGAAAACGCTCCGCACAAAGGATACGGAAGTTTTCCTATTGAAGATCTAGTCCCGCCCGAGGGCCTCCACCGCCATCGCCGCGATCTCCTCTCCGATGCGGATCGAGGCGGTAGCGGCCGGGGACGGCGCGTTGAGGACGTGGATGGCCCTCTCGCCGGGGACGATGTGGAAATCGTCCACCAATCTTCCTTTGGAATCCACGGCTTGCGCCCTTACGCCGCTCCCCGCCCGGTGGAGATCTTCCGGGCGAAGCTCCGGCACCAAGCGTTGGAGATCGCGGACAAAGACGCTTTTCAGCAGCGACCTGCGGACCTCGTAGGCCCCCGTGCGCCAGAAGCGGGCAGCGAGACGCCAGAAGCCCGGCCAGGCGGCGATGCCCGCCGCGTCGCGCAACGAGACGTCGCGCCAGCGGTAGCCCTCGCGCTTCATGGCCAGCACGGCATTCGGACCGGCTTCGACGCCACCGTTCACCATCAGGGTCAGATGCACTCCCAGGAAGGGAAACCGGGGATCGGGCACGGGGTAGATGAGGCCACGGACGAGGCTTCGCCGCTCGGGCGTCAACTGGTAGTACTCGCCGCGAAAAGGCAGGATGCTCATTCCCGGATCGGCGCCGCAGAGCCGGGCCACCCTATCCGCCTGGAGACCGGCGCAGTTGATCAGGAGCGACGCCGCGAAGACGCCACGGGCGGTCTCCACCACCAGGACGGCGCCATCGCGCCGCACGGCCTGGACGCGGGCGCCCGTCGCCACCCGGCCGCCCCGGGCCTCGATGCGCCTGGCCATGGCACGCGCCACCGCCGGATAGTCGGCGATGCCGGTCTCCGGCACGTGGAGGGCCGCGATGCCCGCGGCATGGGGCTCGATCTCTTGGATCTCCTCCGGCCCCACGCGGCACACGCCGACGAGGCCGTTGGCCGTCCCCCGCCGCTCGAGCTCGTCGAGCCTCGACAGCTCGTCCGGGTGCGTGGCGACGACCAGTTTGCCGCAACGCTGGTGGGCGATCCCCTCTTCGTCGCAGAAGCTGTAGAGCGCTCGCGCCCCCTCTACGCAGAGCCGCGCCTTGAGGGAGCCCGCCTTGTAATAGAGGCCGGAGTGGATGACGCCGCTGTTGTGGCCGCTCTGGTGGGCGGCTACGCGGTCTTCCGCCTCCAGCACTGCCACCTTCAGGCCCCGGCCGGAGAGAGCCATGGCCGTGCCCAGGCCTACCAGGCCACCGCCTACGATGGCCACGTCATAAGAGCCGTCGCTCACGGGGCCAGCCGCTCGACCTTCCAGCCGCCCGCCGGCAGACGCTCATAGCGCAGGCGGTCGTGCAGCCGGCTCGGCCGCCCCTGCCAGAACTCGAGGCTCTCGGGGCGGACGAGGAAGCCGCCCCAGTCGTCAGGCAGGGGGACGTCGCCGTCCGCGAAGCGCTCTGCCGCCGCCGACACCATCTCCTCCAACTCCTCGCGGCTGGCGAGGGGGCGGCTCTGGGGCGAGGCCCATGCCCCCAGGCGCGAGCCACGGGGACGGGTGACGAAGTAGGACTCCGACTCTTCCCGCGAGACCTTCTCCACCGAGCCCTCGATCCGCACCTGCCGTTCCAGGGCGGACCAGTAGAAGACCAGAGCGGCTTTGGGGTTCTCCAGCAGCTCCTGCCCTTTGCGGCTTTCGTAGTGGGTATAGAAGACAAGACCCCGTTCGTCGAGACCTTTGAGCAGCACCACACGCGCCGCCGGACGGCCGTCGCGGTCCGCCGTCGCCAGCACCATGGCGGTGAAATCGTCGGGCTGGGCCTCGCGGGCCTGGTCGAGCCAGAGGCGGAGCTGATCGATGGGGTCGGCGGCGAGGTTCTCTTCGGAGAGGCCTGCCAGCGCGTACTCACGGCGGATGTCGGCGACTTTCATGGGCGCGCCGATTCTATCCGCGATTTCCCCGAAGAGAAAAGTTAAACCTTCACGCCACCAAATGTCGTTGGCGCGGAACGCATGATTGGGAGGCAGCTTGATAATCGATCACATGGAGCGCAGAGCCGCTATTTTACTGAGTCCGTCGCGGATATTAAACACCGCGATCGATTTGACTTACGCTGTTGTTACGCTTTATATTACGTCTCGGGAGAGACGAAAGAAATGGCCCAGCCCCTTGCCAGCAAGACGCTTCTGGAGATGCCGGAAATGCCGGAGATGCCGCCCGGTATGGCGGCCGGGAACGTCGCGCAGACGCTCCGGCTGCTGCGGTCGTCGATGCCCGAGGCCTTCCGGTCGCGGTTGCGCAGCGCCCGGGAGCTCGACCGCGACAACCGCGAGGCCGCGGGCGAAGGCGCTTTTCGCACCGCCGTGCCGGCTCTCGACCGGCTGCTCGACGGCGGGCTCCCCCGCGGCCAGCTCGTGGAGCTGGTGGGCGGGCGCAGCAGCGGCCGCTTCTCCACTCTGCTCGCGGTGCTGGCGGCGGCCACCAGCGTCGGCGAGGCCGCGGCCCTGGTGGACCTGGGCGACGGCCTCGATCCTACCGCCGTCCTGACGCTGGGAGCGGATCTCGAGCGCCTGCTGTGGCTGCGCCCCACCCGGCTCAAGGACGCCCTGGCCGCCGCCGAGATGCTCCTCGCGAGCGGCTTCCCCCTCGTCGTCCTCGACCTCGGGCAGCCGCCGGTGCGGGGCGGACGCGGCGTCGAGGCGGCCTGGCTGCGGCTGGCGCGGGCCGCCCGCGCCCACGACGCGGCGTTGCTGGTCGGCGCCCCCTACCGGGTGAGCGGCACGGCGGCCGGCGTGGTGCTGAAGGCCGAGCGGGCGCGGGCCACCTGGATGGGGCAGGGCGCCTCTCCCCGGCTGCTCGCCGAGTGCTCTTCGCAACTGGTCCTGGAAAAACGGCGGGGTCAGCTCCCCGGCCGCACCGAGGGGTTCACCCTGGCGGCTCCGGGCGCGCCCCGGCCGGCGGTGGCGGCCCCGGTCCTCCCCGAGGCTCGTCCCCGGGTGCGGGAGGAAAGGCCGGCTCTCACCGCGGCTCCCTTCCTGCGCCGGGCGGCCGCAGGCTGATTCATGGGCTCACCCCGCACGGCCTGTCTCCTGCTTCCCCTCTTTCCCCTGGCCGCGCGGCTGCGCAGCGAGCCGGAGCTGACGCGCGAGGCGCTGGTGGTGGTGGAAGGCAACGGCAACGCGGCGCGGGTGGTGGCCGCCACCCGCGCCGCCCGCGCCGCCGGAGTGCGCCCCGGGCTCTCTCTCCCCCAGGCCCGGGCGCTCTGCCCCAAGCTGGTGGCCCGCCCCCGGGACGAGGAGTGCGAGCGGGCCGCCCAGGAGGCCCTCCTGGAAGTGGCCGAGGCCTTCTCGCCGCGCGTCGAGGACGCCGGCGAGGGGACCGCCTACCTGGATCTCGAAGGGTTGGAACGCCACTACCCGGGTCCCACGCCGGAGCTCGACCTGGGCCGCTCGCTGATGGCCGCAGCCGACGCGGCGGGCCTGCCGGCGCGGGTGGGCATCGCCACGAGCAAGCTCGCGGCCCGCATCGCCGCCGGCCTTCCCGATCCGCCGGTGCTGGTGCCCACGGGCGAGGAGGCGGCCTTCCTGGCGCCGCTCCCCCTCCAGCGTCTCGCTCCCGAGGTCAACGTCGCGGGCACGCTGGAGCGCTGGGGCGTGCGCTCGGTGGGCGACTTCGCGAAGCTCCCGGCCTCGCGGGTGGCGAGCCGCCTGGGCCGCACCGGCCGCGAGCTCCACGCCACCGCCCGCGGCATCGATCCCCGCCCGTTGATCCCCCGCGAGCCGCCGCCGGCCTTCCATGAGGGAATGAGCCTGGAGTGGCCGCTCGTCGCCCTGGAGCCGTTCCTGTTCGTGGGGCGGGCGGCCCTCGACCGCCTCTGCCAGCGCCTGGAGTCCAGCGGCTACGCCGCCATCCGCCTGGAGCTCTCGCTGCGCCTGGAGCCGGACGGCCACCAGGAGCGGGCCATCGCCCTGCCGGCGCCCACCCGCGACGTCAAGACACTGCTCACCCTCGTCCGTCTGGAGCTGGAGGCGCGGCCCCCGGGGGCGCCGGTGGCCGGCTTCAGCTTCGCCGCCCATCCCGACCGGCCGCGCGAGGCGCAGCTCTCCATGTATGGCCCGGCCGCCCTCTCGCCGGACAAGCTCGCCACCACGCTCGCCCGGCTCTTCGCCCTGCTCGGTCCCGAGCGCGTGGGCTCGCCGCGGCCGATGGATGGTCACAGCCCGGAGCGTTTCAATCTCGTGGAGTTTACCCCCCCACCGCCGCCGGAGGTGCGCCGCGAGCCGCGGGCCGGCCGTGGCCTGCTCGCCGTGCGGGTCTTGCGGCCGCCGCTGGAGATCGAGGTGATCACCCACGGCGCCGGCCCGGAGGGCTCCGCCTACCAAGCGCCGCTGGAGGTGCGCACGCCCGCGAGCGAGGAAGCGGTCAAGCGCCCCCGCGTCGAGGGCGAGGTGAAAGTGGCCTCCGGCCCCTGGGGGCTCGAAGAGGACTGGTGGGCCGACGACCCCGTCGGCCGCGACTACTGGGACGTGGAGCTCGCCGGCCGCGGGCTCTACCGCATCTATCGCGAGCGCGCGACCGGCGTCTGGTATGCGGACGGTATTTACGACTGACGAAAAGGCTCTTACGGCACGGTGTGGTTCGGCGCGCAGGCGCTGTCGAGCTGGATGGCGCTGAAACCGACGCTGAAGCGGCCGTCGGCGTCCATCACCACCGTCACCCAGGATTGAGCCGCTGCAGGATCGAACGGCGGGTTCGGATTGCCGGAGACCGTCGTGTTCAGGTCGAGATAGACCCAACCGAAGGACACCGGGACCGGGAAAAAATCGGAACCCACCTTGACGCGCTGCGCCTCCGCCTGGAAGGGCACGATGGAGGCCAAGGGCGGCTGCGGCGAAAACGGGAAGGAGGACTCCACCCCCGGGTTCTCCTGCTCGTCGAAGACCAGAATCGTCTCCTGCCCCAGCGGGTACCAGGAGGGCCGGCCCGTCGTGGCCGGACAGGTGAAGGCGTGCTGGTTGGTCTTCGCGTCGCGCCAGACCACGAAGCTTGAGCCGCCGGTAAAGTCGCCCCCGGTGACGAAGCGGGCGGCGAAGGTCGTGGCGAGCGGCTCACGATGGTCGGTCGCGTTCCAATTCGCGTACCGGCCATAGAAGGTGTACCGGCCGGGGGTCGTGGTGGCCGGGTCGGTGAGGGAAGCCTCGATGTGCACCAGCGTGTCGCCGTCGGCGAAGTTCTGAGCGGAGTTGACGTAGAAGTAATCTCCCCAGAGCACGTTGTCGAAGGCGAGGTCGTCCGTCAGGTAGCCGGGATCTCCCGGCAGGCGCAGGGTGAAATCGTTGACGACGTCCGCCGTGATGTAGCCGCGCGCCACGTTGTCTCCGAGGTTGCGGCCGGCGCACAGGCCGCTCAGAAGGTCCGAAGGATGGCCGGTGAGGGACTTCTGCAGATGATCGATGTAGAACGGGGGCAGTTGCGCCTGAGTGGGCGGCCGTCCAGGCACGAGGCTGGGAACCACACTGGGCAGCAGGCCGTCGATCAGGATGTCCCGCAGATTGATGGTCTGCACCGCGTAGCCAGTGAGGTCGACGTCGAAGTCGAGCACCGGGACCGAGAGGTCGGACCAGACGACGACGTGGGCGATCTCCTCGGTGCTGGAGGCGTTGTTGATCGAAAACAGGGTCGTCAAGCCGTTGGGATCGTCGAGGTCGACCTCGAAGTACGGCAGCAGCAACGTGGCGGCCGGCACGGCGTCGACGGTGCAGACAACCGCCTCCCCGCTCCTCGGCGTCGTCATCGTCAGACCGGCCACAGCGAAGGCCAGCGCGAGCCTCTTCATCTCCAAATCTCCATTCCTGGACGTCAGGGCGCGAGGATTGTACACAAAAGGCAGAGGGCCGGGTGCAATCCCGGCCCTCGGTCCGCCGCGAGAGATACTCTCCGCTTATGGCACGGTATGGTTCGGCGCGCAGGCGCTGTCGAGCCGGAGGCCCTCGAAGCCGACGCTGAAGTGGCCGTTGGAGTCCATGTCGTAGATCACCCACGCCTGAGCCGCGCCAGGATCGAACGACGGGTTCGGGTTGCCGGCTACCGTGGTGTTGAGATCGAGGAAGATCCAGCCGAAATTGAACGGCACCGGGAAGTCGGGGCCGTTGATCTTCGTACGCTGGGCCTCAGCCGGAAAGGGAATCAACGCCACCTGCGGCGGCTGCGCGGAGAAGGGGAAGGGACCGGGCACTTCCACATGCTCCTCCTCGTCGAAGATTTCCAAGGCCTCCTGACCGAGCGGGAACCAGGCGGGACGGCCTATCGCCGCCGGGCAGGCGAAGGGGTGTTGATTGGTCTTCGAGTCCCGCCACACCACGAAGCTCGTGCCGCCATTGAATGTGCCATTGAGGGCGTAGCGGGCGCCGAAGTTTGTGGCGAGAGGCTCGCGATGGTCGCTGGCATTCCAGCCGACGTACCGGCCATAGAAAGTGTACCGGCCCGGGGTCGTGGTCGCGGGGTCGGTGGTGGAAGCCTCGATGTGGACCAGGGCGCCGCCGTTGGCGAAGTTCAGAGTGGTGTTGACGTAGACGTAGTCGCCCCAGAGGACGTTCTGAAAGGAGATGTCGCTACTGAAATAGATGGGATCGCTGGCATCGCGCAGAGTGCAGTTGTTCACCATGTCGAACGTGATGTAGCCGCGGGCGACATTGTCACCCAGGTTCCGGCCGGCGCAGAGGTTGTTGAGGATGGGGGACGCCTTGCCGGTCAGCGCCAGTTGGAGATGCTGAATGAAAGAGCCCGGCAGCGGCGGCGTCGGCAACTGGCCCGTGCATGTGGCGAAGTTGACGTCCTGCGACTTGGGGCCTTTGGGGCTGATCGTATCGGCGGGGTCCTGCCCGACGGAGGCCGTCTGCGGCAGGTTGCCGCTGACCACGATGTCGCGCAGGTTGATCGTCTGCACGTCGTAACCTGTCAGGTAGATGTTGAAGGCCAGCACGGGGACCGACAGGTCGCTCCAGATCGTGACGTGGGCCAGCACCGCCTGGGCCGACGAGTTGTTCACCGAGACCAGCGTGCTGAGCCCGTTCGGATTGTTGAGGTCCACCTCGAAGTACGGCAGCAGCAGCGTGGCCGCCGGCGCGACGTCGAGGTTGCAGATGGCGGCCGATGCCGGAACTGAGGAGGTCAGGAGCATTGAGAGCGCTCCAACGAGCACCAGGCACTTCATCTCGCACCTCTTTCTTCTCGATTCGTCTCCACCCCGAAACGGCCAGAGACGTGGAACTTGACCCCAGACAGGCCGTTGGCGTCCCTATCTCCTTCCCGCCGACAAGTCGCCCATGGACCGTGTGCTGCCCCGGAGTCGAGGTCTCGGGGCTCGAAGCGCTCGCCTGAATGCGAACCAGGGCGTCAACCACCGGCGTCTTCCGCGACGGATCGGCATGGGACGACGGACCCTCTCCAGAAACCGCCCGCCGTGATCGGCAGGCAGCGAACGTAGTATGCCTATGTCATAACAGCAACAGGGAGCGTACGTCCAGAGTTTTGAAGATTCTTGCTGTCTTGGGATCGGAAAAGGGCCGGGGCACAACCCGGCCCTGGGGACTCAGTCTGGCGAGAAGCCCGCGCCTTACGGCACGGTGTGGTTCGGCGCGCAGGCGCTGTCGAGACGGAGGCCTTCATAGCCGACGGTGAAGCGGCCGTCGGAATCCGTGTCGTAGATCAGCCAGCCTTGAGCCGCAGCCGGATCGAAGGGAGGGTTCGGGTTGCCAGCGATTGTGGTGTTGAGGTCGAGGAAGATCCAGCCGGAGTTGAACGGAACCGGGAGGCTGGGACTGTTGATGCCGACGCGCTGCGCCGCTGCCGGGAAGGGATCGATGCCGGAACCCGGCGGCTGCGGCGAGATCGGGAACGTCGGCGGCACGCTCACCTGCTCCTGCTCATCGAAGATGTCGAGTCCCTCGGTGCCCAGCGGGTACCAGGTTGGACGGCCGGCGATCGCCGGGCAGGTGAAGGCGTTCTGGTTCGTCTTCGTATCGCGCCAGACGACGAAGCTCGTGTGGGCGACGGAGGGGCCGCCGATGTTGTACCGGCCGCCGAATGTCGTGGCGAGCGGCTCGCGATGGTCGCTCGCGTTCCAATTGACGTACCGGCCGTAGAAGGTATACGCGCCCGGGGTCGTGGTCGCCGGGTCGGTGGTGGAGGCCTCGATGTGGACCAGAGGTCCGCCGGTGGCGGCTTTGGCGGCGGAGGGATTGACGAACGAGTAGTCACCCCAGAGGACGTTCTGGGCGGTCGCGTCTTCGGTGAAATAGCCGGTGTCTCCCGCGAAACGCAGGGTGCACTTGTTCACCGTGTCCACCGTGACGTAGCCGCGCGCGATGTTGTCGCCCAGATCGCGGCCGGCGCAGAGGTTGCCGAGCACGGGAGACGCCTTGCCGGTGAGCGACAGCTTGAGGTGCTGGATGAAGATCGCCGGCAGCTTCGGAGGCGGCAACTGACCGCTGCAACTGGCGAAGTTGACGTCTTGCGACTTGGGGCCCTTGGGGCTGATCGTGTCGCTGGGGTCCTGCCCGGCGGAGGCCGTCTGCGGAAGGTTGCCGTTGACCAGGATGTCGCGCAGATCGAACGTCTGCATGTCATAGCCCGTCAGATAGATGTTGAAGTCGAGGACCGGGGACGAGAGGTCGCTCCAGAGGATCACGTGGGCCAGGACCGCTACGGCTGCTGAGTTGTTCACGGAGAACAGGGTGTTGGGCCCTTTGGCGTGGTCGAAATCCACCTCGAAGTACGGCAGCAGCAGGGTGGCCGCCGGCGTCACGTCGACGTTGCACATGGTGGCCCGCGCCGGAACGACGGCTACGATCAGGCATGCGAGTGCAAGGACTACCAGATGTTTCATCTCGCTCCTCCTTCCGGTGTTGCCTCCAGCCGAAGTGACTCGAGGCATAGTGGATCGATAGGTCTCCCTATGTCATAACAGCAACATTGTGGAGCCGTCCACAGTTTGGAAAATCCTTGCGCTTTGAAAATCCGGGCGGGCGTTACCTGGCCAGATACGATCGGCGGGGGCAAAGAAAAAGGGCCGGGTATCCCCGGCCCTCTCGGTGCTTCTTGAAGAAGATTCGAGCCTTACGGCACGAAGTGGTTCGGCGCGCAGGCGCTGTCGAGCTGAATGGCGCTGAAGCCGACGCTGAAGCGTCCGCTGGCGTCCATCACGATCGTCACCCAGGCCTGTGCCGCGGCCGGGTCGAACGGCGGGTTCGGGTTGCCCGAGATCGTGGTGTTCAGGTCGAGGTAGAGCCAGCCGAACGAGAACGGCACCGGGAAGTTCGCACCGTTGATCAGCGTCCGCTGAGCCTCAGCCGGGAACGGAATGATGCCCTGCTGCGGCGGCTGCGGCGAGAAGGGGAACGTCTGCGGCGTGTTCACCTGCTCCATCTCGTCGAAGATGTCGATACCTTCCTGG
>Ga0134125_10000054_pt1 | contig 169217 bp, 125 predicted proteins | sample KB31751_FD_96464 | JGI IMG/M metagenome (GOLD analysis project Ga0134125, IMG submission 96464) | Terrestrial soil microbial communities with excess Nitrogen fertilizer from Kellogg Biological Station, Michigan, USA - KB3-175-1 | ecosystem: Environmental > Terrestrial > Soil > Unclassified ...
CGCGACTGATAACTGTTCGGCTCAAGGATCGAACCCGAACGGCACAGATTGATAGCACTCGTGCGGAGCTACTGATCGCAGAGGGACAATTCCAAGCCGCCGAAGCTGCGGCCCGCAGAGCGGTAACAGCATTAGAAAAGGTCGGGCACGGATGTTGGCTTGCAGATGTGCTTATCCTAAAAGCTATTGCTCAGGCCCGCTTAGGAAAACCGGCGCGGGCGCAAATCACCCTACAGCGAGCGATCGAAGTAGCTCACGAAGCAGATGCGCTAAACAAAGCTGGACTCGCGGCTCTTACGATGATCGAGGAAGTAGATCCCCTTTCACCGGATACCTTACAGGCGGCATATCAGCAAGCACGTGAGTGGCTGGCAGATTCGCAGAGTCGGGAAGTTCTATCACGATTAAGTGCGGCGGGCGGAAAACTTGCAGACAGTCTGTGTCGAGAAATGTCCAGAGACGAAGCGGTCGATGTGCTCTTACCGAAGCCGCTTGATTTAGACCAAAGACTATTGGAATGTGAACACGAAACCATCAAGCAGGCTTTAGCACAAACGGACGGCTCAGTAGTTCACGCGGCCCCTCTGATAGGCAGAACTTATCAGGGTTTGTCCCACATGATCGAAACTAAACATCCTGATCTGCTCACGAAGCGGACGCCAATTCGACGCAGACGGCGACGGAAGAAAGCGAGTCGGTAAAAATGAGCACTACGGTGCTATTCATTAGGTAGGTAGGATCAATCAGTTCAGCGCCACGGATCTTCGGCGCTCAATGTCACTCCAATCACAGTGCCGCAATCTACACGCTCGCCGCCTTGAGGGGTCTGAGCGATGATAATCCCCGGCTCAAACTGCGGATCATGCCGCTTGGCAAGAACACGGATCTTGAGATTCGCGTCGCGCAATTTGATCTGCGCTGTTTCGTAGTTCACGCCTACGACCACGGGAACCGATGTTTGTGGAGGTCGTGAAGCTCGTTCGCGCATCACAGAAAGCCCAAGGATGGAAAGAGCGATTGCAGGAAGAACCACAGAGCACACGATGATAAGGCTGATATACACCGTAAGCGTAATTATCAGCAAGCGCTTTTTGCCTCGCATGTAATAACCCAACAGAACGCCAAGAATAAATCTCATTGTGAGTCTCCTCTTTGCACACGAATAGAACCAAGAACACTTTCCGCTCTCATTTCAGAAAACTAGCGGTTCAGGCGGATTGACTGTTAAGGTGAGTGGGGGAAAATGGAAAGCGGCGGGGCCGCGATACGCGGTAGAGTTAGTAAGTGGCTAGCAAAACTGGAACGACAAATTACATGGCACTTCCTGGAAATTACTGTTGACAAATTCCAGAGAAGCAAGTTTGTTTAAGTTTTCAGAGACGCGGGAGAATGCAAGCAGTCTGTTAGGATTGTTTAATTCCAGATATGATCTCTAAAACTGTTCGTTCCGGAAGACAGCGTACCAAGAAATCAGTCCATTCGGGATGGGCCAACACTCGGATCTTTCCAACCTCTCTATCAAAATTAGTTTGCTCAATATCTATAAGTGATGGCGTAAACTGTGGAAATGCACCTGGTAGTCGTGAGTGTATTCCTGAGTAATCCTCTGGAAGATACAACAAAAACTCACTTCCTAGCGCAGCCGATGTTGACTTCAAGGGAATATCGACAAGAATGAGTGGGGTTACATTATCAAGCTGACTTAAAATGGCGTCGCGACTTTTCCCTTGTGGAATTAGACGTGGATTCTCCGTTAGGAGCGTGTCGATCCGATCAATAAGCTCGTTCTCCCATTTTTTTCTATCTGACTCGATGCGACCGATGTCTCCATCAAGTCGATAGGTGCGGAAGCGACCGTAAATATTGGTGTACATCGTTTTTTCATATCCTTCCTCTTGGTCCCTCCTCGCTCCAGAGAGCACGGCCCAGCGGCGATAAACCTTTCGACTTCGAATTGCCTGAATCATGGTTCGCCCGTCAGCCGAGGAGTAATTCCATAAGAACAGAAGGAGAGCATCGTCAGTCGGGTCCAAGTGAGAATATGGAAGGTATTGCTGAGACTCGTCCAGAGCATCACTGCGGAGCTCTTCGGGATATTCGATTTCTGTAGAGGTGGTTGCAGGCGAGGATTCTGCCGTGTTCGGGTGGACAAATGTAAATGCGAATGGAGCAAACAAAAAATGCTCAAAATGCGCCCAGAACTGGTCTTTCTTTGCGTCGGTATCGAGCCTTAGCAAAACATCCCGGACGACATAACCAAGCATCGCCTTAAGTGCACGAGTGGTATGTTGCCAATAGATTTGGCTAAACATGTCCTTTCTTACTTTCCACAGCGATTGAGCCACGACTAAAGCCTTTTCAGTGATCCCGATCTCGGCGGTTTCAAGTTCTCGCACACGGATCTCACGGCCTTCTTGCGTAACATTAAACTCTCTTGACTGGTAAGCTATTGTGAGGTTTCGCAGAAGCCTTTCATGATCGATCGAAAGGCCAAACATAACACCAAGATGTGTCGAGTCTCGTTTCAAGTAATCCAATTTATCGCAATCCAATGGTCCACTTATGATCGATCCGAGAATCCGATGCCGAAAGTCTGATGCCTTCTTGGCCGACATAACCTTCAGTAGATCCTCTATTCCAACATCCCACTCCGACGAGATAACTTTTCCGAGACTTTCACCAGTCGCCGGATCTTCTCGTATTAAGGCTTGTACCGTGAATCGCTCATGGGCGAAGTCGCTTACTACCTCGGTAAGATCATGGGCCATCGGGTATTGCCCGATATCATGTAATAGAGCCGCAAGCAATCCGAGTTCGATGTCCTTCTTGGACATAATGTTTTGGAACAAGCCATTGGATTGGTCATACCATAAGGCCCGTACATATTCGCAACAGTGCGCAAAGGTCCCTAGCACGTGTTCGAATCGTGTATGTGTGGCACTGGGATATACTAGAGAGACGAAGCCCAGTTGAGTAACTTGAGCCAGCCGCATAAAAGTCGGATGATTTATTACTTCTTGTACCCGCCTTGTAAGTGGCACTCTGCAATGTGGTATCTGTATGTACGAGGACAGATTGGGATTAAGCTCGGGAATCTCTCCTTCCAAATCATATAGATGTAAAAGCTTTTCGAAGTCCTCCAGGGCTTCATCCGCTGAAGCATAGCGAAGTTCTTTCATTACTTTATCAGGGAGGCCCGCAATAGCATCTGCTTCCAGATCATCTTCTGCTCGGTCTAGAACCAAGCCATCCAATAGTCGCTTAGAGATATAACCTAAACAGCTCCACTGATACGGAGTAAAGATGGAACGGTCTCCGTAGTCGGTGATTGGATCATTCCTTTCCGCATCGCGTAACTTGGTCAGGATCTTTCGCATCGAACGACCAAACGCGAAAAGATCAAAAGCCGGGCGAAGTCGTTCGTGCGGAACGAGAGCAATATTCGCATTTGAATCGGACGTTTCGCTTAATTCGGTCTTAAGTTCTGGGTGCGCGTACTCAGGTGTGTGAATCACCTGTGTTAACCGATCCTCCCCGTTTCGAGGTTGCTTATCGAAGTGCTTCGCATAACCCAAATCCGCTACCAAAGCGGGACTCTTAGGCGCTTTGAGCAGGTTTCCTGGCTTTATGTCGCAATGAACAATTCCTTGATCGTGAAGAAATGCGAGGCCCGAAAGTAAATCTCTGAAGTACCCGATGATCTTTTCGCCAGTCAGTGATTGGCGATTCTTTATGACATAGTCATCGATGTCTCGAATGTCTTCCAAGTACTCCATAATGAAGTACGGAAATGAGTAGCTCTCGCTCTGGATCTCGAGATCCACCTCTCCAGAGTGATAGATCTTTATGATATTTTGATGATTCAAGGCTGCAAGTCGCTCTCGCTCCGCCCGAACTACTCGTACTATATTCTTGAGTTTTCCTAATTGGGGCCGAGGTAGCTTTAAGGCCCGTTTCTGCATGAGTTCTTTGTGTTCAACGATCCAAACGGAAGCGGTACTACCTATGGCCAATGGTACTCCAAGATCGTACCCGGACTTCGCGAGTTGTTCCCGAAGCTTCGGCAAGAGGTTCCTATATTCTTCAGCTTCCGCGTCGAAACTTGCGCCTTTATCCTGACGTTCATAGATCTCTCGAAGCTTACTCAAGAGCGGATCTAGTGCTGGTGGCGCTTTAGCCTGCTCGTCCTCACTCACGTTTGGTTCGATATCAGTTGACATAAATGCTCGATTTTCGGTGGGCCAGATGATAACATTCCAGTCGGCCTATGCTAAACATCAAGTCGGATCGTCAGCATTTCAGGAAAAACGCGCGTGAGAGAGCGAAGGAAGTTCTGCGCGAACTCTATGACTACCTTGGGCGTCCAGACACTGAGACCTTCTATCCAGTACGATTAGATGAATATGTGAGGAACGTGTTGGGTTGGGAACTCAACGAAACGCCTTTCATAGTTCAAGCAAAGTATGGCGATCTTTATACTGGTGAACCGGTCCTAGGCGAGGTAGATATGGAAAAGAAGCTCATAAGTATCAAGATGGAGGATACGTTTAAGGGCGATAGAAACTATACTCTTGCGCACGAGATAGGTCATATCATTCTTCATCACTCGACGCTTTCATGTGGTGGGGGCGCGGCTTTTAGAAAGCAGTCCATCAGAAAGCTGAAATTCGGAAACTCGGACCCTTCGGTGCGTATAGTCGAACGCGAGGCGGACGTATTTGCGGCGGAACTTTTAATGCCAGAACGAGCGGTAAGAAAGCAATTCCAATCAATTTTTGACCAAGATAGAATCAGATCTCAATCCCCTCTGGTTAATAGACTGTGCGACAACGAAGAGATTGGTCAAACGCGCCGACGGTTCAGAGTTGATCAATCTAATCCTCTGAACGTTGCACGATATTTAGTAACCTACAGGGCATCGGGGGAAAAACGCACGCTGATAGAGTTTTTTGGCGCATCGGTGGCTGCGATGAGTTACCGATTAACTGAGCTCGATCTTGTGTTCTAGCTGAATCGAGGCTCCGCTTCTTCACTATTCCTGCGTCCTCAGCGCCGCGAGACACAAGGTCGAATCCCCTTGCGAAGATTAGAGGCTTCGTCCCTTGGGTCTGTAGGCATGAAGTGGCCCTTTCGGGCTGACTGCGTTGACGCAAGCATTCGAACAATGCCATCTGCTCTCGTTTTGCGCCTGCGCATGTGGAGCTTCCCCTGCCCACATTACGCTTACAAGCCTCGTCAAAATTGGTTGGAATCCAGGCAGTAGTCATCAGCCTTTTACGGCGTTCCGGGACTAGTGTTAGCAGTGCCTTTCTAGTCTAGAAACCTTAGCAAACCCTACCTGAAGTTTTGAAATGTTCAAAATTATGCTAGGCTTCGCCACCCTAGTTTTGCCTACCCTAAACTTGTGAGGAGACATTGACATGCCTGCAAAGAGATCATCCCAGCCACTAAAAACGAAGAAATCGAAAAAATCAGGTTCCTTTACAACTAATGACTTGGTGACACAGATTCTAAACGTTGCTGAAGGAAACTTATCTATTGAGTTACCCGAAGGAGCAGCCATTTTGGATATTCCGGTAAAGGGCGCCGTTCCGTGCTTTATTAGCTATGACGCCAGAACCGATGTAAAAGGAACTCCGATCTCAGTTCGACTCAATGGTAATGAAGTGGCTAATCTTGTTTATAATGACGAGAGTGGAAGCAAGTCCACCGTAGTAAATTTGAGCGCATTTCTTCGGCCAGGCCCCAACGATCTTCAATGCCTTGCGGTTGTGTTCGACGCAATCTTTGATGCCTCTAAAGCAACCATTATCGTTCTAAGTGAGGGCAGCACGATTATCAATAAGGAATATAGGACCAATCAGATCGCAGAGGGATTCGACCAGCATTGGCAACTAGATTATCGCCCATAGGATCGGCATCGTTCAGCTAAACCGCCGATCCAATTCTTATTTGCCGACCGAGGATGCGGAGTGGTTCCCGGTCGGCTTATTAGAACGTTCAGAGGGCAACGAACCGTAGTCAATCAAATTAGGTCTGCATTAGGCTTACTTAGTCGAAATTTTAATCAACCTTTAGCTGAATTCAGAAATGGTGTTCGAGAAATGTGCAAACGTTTCTCAGTGCTCACGCGCGTGCGTTTTTTGGTGTCACCCCAAAACGTTGTGTCCAATTTGTGTCCAGAATAGACAGCACAGCACGGAGGCGCGACTGTGAGGAACCGTAAAGAATGCAAAATGGGCCGAAATTCTTGGTGGCTGCAACTTGTGAAAAGGCAAATAATTAGGTTTTTGCCGGGATGGTGATTCATAACCCCAAGGTCGGCGGTTCGATCCCGCCCCCCGCTACCAATTACCTTTTAATCTTCAATAATTTACAAGGATTCATCTTTTAAGGTCGAAAACCGTCGTGGCCAATTTGTGTTCAGAACAGACAGCACGGAACGCACAACAAACTGCAGCGTATGGTAAGAAAAGGGAATGTGGGTAGTGCTCTATTAGCCGTTCCTAATAGAGCACTACCAGAATGTGAAATGCTCAATGTCTTAGCGCTCTGCCAACTACTCAAAATCAAAGACTTAAGTGCGTGACCGACCATGGGGCCGAAACCCCACTGTCCTCTTTTCGAAGGGCTTTCGGCGCGCGATATCGTTCGCCATCGTTGTGTGATAGTTCTGAATTCCGAGTACGAGTCCGTACTGGCTAAATCCCGACCGCAGTCGAGTCACCAGGCAGCGCGGGCCCTGGGAACATGTGACGCATAATACGTCGCCGTCGCTTGGCTTTGAGAGGAGGGGAGCCGTAATCGGATTATTCTGCTCTGTCCGGTTCTTCCTTTATGTCTTTGCTCTGCCTTCTAGCGATGCAGGACACAACTGGGAAGGTGGTGTTTGTTCGTTCAGGCTTGACCATTGCTCAACAGGCAACAGTATTTCATGCGCCATTGGGTTGAGCGGGTTGAGCGTTACCCCACGAGCCATTCATTCGAATAGTTATTGACTTTTTGTCGGAATGCGCATATCAATGCGTTGCTTTTTCCGCGGCCGAATTCTCACGAGCCTGCTTGTCCTTGCGCACTTGACACCTAAGCCCGGTGCACGAGTAAGGAGTAAAACATCATGGCTACCGATCAGGTTGCTTCCACCAATCAATACCTATCAAGCACTAAGTCAGTTCTCCAGGCCGGCCGGGACTTGCAGAGAGCGTTGACTGCAAAAAAGGGCCTACAAGAAAAGAATTATGCTCTCACAAGACTAGCCGAAGCGGGCGCGGGGCATGACGTCGGAACCAAAGGTTATCGAGCCTTCATGTTCAGCGAAGCAGCAAGTGAAGGGGCCACAGAGCCAATCCCTCGCATACAAGCGGCGGAGAATCTTTTTGCCAGCACACTCAGCGACCTCGAGGTTGCGAACGTATACCTCGCGGCCGGTCAGAACATAGGTGAAACAGGCGAGGCCCCCAAACCATATCTGTTGGACGACGCGCTTAACAGACTGGAATACACCACGGACAAGCTGGAGGGTTTTTTGGCTGGCTCCGAAACGCAGGGCACTGGTATTGCCCGTTATGGTTTCGCGGAGGCTCGCGCTGAAGCGGACTCTTCGTCCGAAAAAACATCTGCGATTGATGCGTTCAGCGCTCGCGCTGATGTTACCTTGAAGGTACTAGTGGACCAGGCTGGCGAAGTGGTCACTACAGTGATCGACGACATAAAGCGGCTTCTGGATAAAATTAGTCCTGCCAAGCTGCTTGAGGCACTGGAGGGATTGGGCGCGCCAGTTGAACTCCCCAAGCTGATCGGCAAATTCATTCAGCAAGGGATAGAGAAAATAGGGTCGGCAATTAATGCGTTGGTGGAATTCCTGGGCTCTGACGCAGTGACTAAGATCAAGGGTGAGGTTGTCAGACTCTGGAACGATGTGACTGGAGGAGGTCTTGTAGCCAGTCTACTGAATAGCATTTTGGGGACCCAGAAAACGAAGGACAATATTGCGGAAGTCTTGAAACTGGAAGGCCTCGACAACGATAAAGTGAATCGAGCGACCGATGACCTGTCTAAGTTGGCTTTGCCGTACGCGAACGACATGGCCATGGCCAAGAAGGCGGTTAAAGCCATCAGCTTAGCTGCCACCATATTGTTAGTGATTCCGATAGCCGGTCCGAAGGTCGCAGTATTTGCCGCCAGCTCCTATGGTTTGGTGTTGTCCCTGGTGGTTTTGGTGGGCAAGGACTACACAGACACCGGACGCATTCTTAAACGTGTTCGTGGAGTCGGAGAAATTACTGATAGCCTACGTCCCACCCCGTAGGTCGCCGCACCTGCCATGAATGTACGCGCTATTCTCCTGGCTCAGATTCAGACTCTGCTTCGACAATTGGAATCCGCGCAAGAGAGTTTGAAGGACGAGCAGATCGGCGAAGGCCTGCGTAAAGCGGCAGAATATCGATTTACCAATTTGATTAATGAAGCGCGGACCCGTCTCGAGTCCGATAAACGGTACGTCAATGATGTTCCCGATGATTACGACCTTAGTGAATACTGGCGACGACTGACCAATGAGAAGGAGAAGTGCGCCGATCTCTTTAAGGAGTGTCTGAACTTTCTCGGTGGCGCGCTGCTGCGCAATATCGACAGGATTGATCAGTTATGTCAGATAGCTGATCGGCTATTGTTAGAGCTGAGTAAGCGGGCCGGCATTGAGTGGAATCGTTTTACGATTCTGGCCGAGGGAAATTTCTTCACGAGCGCAACCGGCATCATACGCCTCCCGTTTCCTGATTACAGTATCTGGAACCTCCCGGTTGCGGTGCATGAGCTCGGTCATTATGTAGGTCCACGAATCGATAAGCCCGATGGCAGTTTCCCTTTCGAGGATAAGCTTCAGGAGATTAAGGTCGCTTACACGAATCGAGCTGAAGCGGAAAGGGAGAAGTCTTTTTGGCAAGAGGAATTCTCCGATGTGTTTGCCACTTACGCGTTGGGACCCGCCTACATTTGCTCGTGTCTGGCGGCGGCATTCAGCCCGGCAGATATCTCCGCCTGCGAAGATGGCGATTCGCATCCATCTTATGCCAAGCGCGCTTACTTGATGCTGGAAATGCTAAAAGGAATGAGCGATGCTAATCAGAACCAGTACGATAATATCGTTGTGTATCTAACTGATCTTTGGGAGCGTACACTCATCGCAGGCGGAAAGGCCCGCTGTCTGGATACCGCCACCCTCTCCCAACTGGACAGTCGGCTTTTGGAATTGTATTCCATCGTGGTGCTCGCTTCTTCGGTGGAATATAAAGCCTGGACTCGAGCTTCGGAATTAGCAGCTGGGTTGAGAGCCAAGATAAGCGTCGCACAATTGGTGAGGCCCACGGACAGGATCGCAGATGTCCTTAATGCCGTCTGGTTGTGGCGTATTAGCGAGCCTAAGGTTACTCTGAGTCAGCTTGAAAGCGTCGACGCCAAAGCAATCACGATGTGTAGAAATATTATTTTGGGTGATGCATTGAACAGTCCACGATAAGAATCGACCTCAGGGTCGATCGCGGAATCTGAGGTCCGCCGACCTATAAGATCTCGTCACCAGCGGCACGCTCAGGTATTTGTTATGAGCAATCTCGTTCTGAAAATCCGATTAGAGTCTCTGATTACCAACCTGGACCAGGTGCGACGGCTGGCGGATTCAGTGACAACTCGTGAGCAAGAGACCCAGGAACTTGGTTACGTGTTGGAACAAGCCGGCAAAATGATCGAAAACCTGGGCACGAACGTCTCAGTGGCGCAGGCCTTCGGGATAGGCTCAACCGAAGAGTCTCCTACCAAGTTTAAGGAATATTCGGAAAAGGTCTTCTCGATAATTGAGGAGCTCAAATCGCAAATGGATGACGCGAAGAAGCTGCTTGACAGTATCAAGGACCGACTAGTTCCCCTTGGAGAAACGCTCGGAACAACGTTGCAGAATGATCTAAAAGTGAAGACGGGTGATTGGTTGAGGGGACTGAACATTACGCGCGACAGGCTGAATGAAGCTCTGGAGGGCAATGGCCAACAGCTCCTGGAGAACGCTTGGAAAGAGGTCAGTGTTGAGAAAAACCAACTGATCTTTTCCGATTATGTAGATTTTCTAAGCGGACTGGCGCTGCGCGATAAGGGCTGGGACAACAGTATTTGCCAGATCGCGGACGAATTGATCAGTAGTTGTGGCAATCTCCTGCAATCAAGGATGTGGGAGGCCCTGACGATTCCATCCAGCCACGGAGCCGTTACTCTAGCCAGCATAATTAGGATGGGATTCCCGGAATGGAATCTCTGGGGCCTGCCTCTGGCGGCACATGAACTAGGGCTCGTAGCTGTAGAAGTTGACAATAAGCTGGGAGCTTACCTCGCCGACCAAGCCGGTGATGACATACAGTTGCGACGGCAGATCCAGGTCTGTCTCGCCGACGCTTTCGCGACCTGCACCATGGGCCCAGCGTACGCTTGTGCAGCGCTCCTCTTACGCTTTGATCCTCGATTGGCTTATGAAGGGCGATATGACTCTGTTGACGACGAATCCTTGACGCTGGCTTTCTCGACTGTCTTGAACAGTACCCTTCAGCAAAGCGGAGCCGAGACGAGTTTCGACGAAAAGATGATTGAAACTTTGAATGTAAAATGGAAGTCTGAGCTCAAAGCCACGCTGTCGGCCCGAAGAGCGAAGGCCCTTTCGGATGCGCAGCGAGCGTACGTTATCCTGAGGGTTTTGAACAAAATGCTGGATGCTTGCGGGCCAGGGGCAAGCTTTGATCCTAAAATAATTGGGCAACTGAAAGTCGAATGGAACTCAGCCCTCGAGCAAGCCAAGCCCACGGGCAAGCTTGACTCTCAATCCCAATTGGATACGTGGGTCGACTACCTTTTCAAGTATTTGAGCGGCAACCTGCTGGGAGCAATCTATTGCGGGATTCCCTGGACGTTAACTAAAGACATTGTTATGAGTTTTGTTGACAGTGACCCGGCCACGGAGGTGGTCTGGACTAAAGAGAAGTATGATGAGCTCAAAGGAGACAATCAGAACATTAAATATGTTGAGCTAAGCAACACAATTGAATTGCGTGACGTGATCAATGCCGCTTGGGCCTGTCGCATTGAAGGTTTGGCCAGAGCGGAATATACCGCAGAAGAGTCCGATAAAATCAACGCCGCGGCGCTCAAATTGTGGAAGTGCATCAAGGCCAAAAGAAATGCGGAACTCGAAAACCCGGCGGTTGGCAGGGCAGGCGTTAGGCCGGTTGCCAGATCCAGACAAAAGAAATGACGGACATTCCAGAAACGAGTGACGAACAATCCCCGGTCACGGGAGTCTCCAAAAGGCTGCCGCAAGTTACCTTGCCGCAGCCTCCTTCCCTGCCGGAAACGGATACGCTGTCGACTATAAGATCCGAACTCGAGCTCGCTCGCAGCGAGTATCGACTGGGTCACTTCAAAGAACTCCTGGCAAATCTTTCGAAGCTCATCACAAAGTTGGAACAGTCTCTGGTTGAAACTGATGCCCCGGACCTTCACCTGATTTATGCCTCAGCCCTTTCCATCCAGGGACAAACGCTAAAGCGAGTGCGGCAGGACTCGGAAACCGACACCAGTTTCCAAAACGCCATCTCTGAATTCAAGAAATGGACTCTTCAGGTTGACCCGTCGCCGGAGGTCTATTGCGATTATGGTGTCGCTCTTTATCATGTTGGACAGATAGCGGAAGCCATTGAAATCTTTGCGATTGGCGCAGAGAAAGGTTCACTTAACGCAGAAGCGTATCGTTTCTATGGGACCAGCCTCAGCCTGCTGGAGAAGAATCCCGCACTCGCTGAGAAACAATTCAGAGAGAGCCTAAAGATAAACCCGAATGACCCGCTGAGTTACCAGGCACTCGCCGAAAATCTCGAGAAGCAGGGCAAATTAGAGGAGGCCGTTGATAGTTACCGAAAAGCTGCGGCACAGATGTTTTCGAACGAGATGTTGGATCAGGCCCGGACCACTGTGGCGCATGCTCTCGAGATCAATCCCGATGATGCCGAGCTACTGGCCATGAAGGGATACACACTGGTAATTGAGGGCCGCTACGAAGCAGCGCTACAAGCCTTAGACGAATCTTTGAGACATGCTCCGGATGTTGCCTGGACACTGGGAACGAAAGGACAGGTATTGGCTCTTTTGTCGAGGGAAACCGAGGCCCTTGAGAGCTTATACCGCGCCATAAAACTGAATGCCTCGGAACCGTGGTTCTTCTTTGTGTTAGGAGCGGTGCTCAGTTCGTTGGGACGTTACGAAGAGGCTCTTCAGCCTTTAGATAAAGCTATCGAATTGGCTCCCGATGACGCTCAGGGTCTCCTACTTAAGGGTTCAGTCTTACATGACTTGAAACGTAATGAGAGCGCCAGGGAACTGTTGTATCGTGCCGTCGAATTGGATCCCATGGTTGGCCCGGCCTTCGAGACTTTGGGAAAGACCCTGTTCGAGCTGGGCCAATACGAAGAAGCTCTCAGAGCGTTCGACCAGGCACTCTCACTTTCACGGGACGATCGAGATCTTCTGATCGCCAAAGCCCAGACTCTGCGTGACTGGGGACGTCAGGCCGAAGCAACTCAGTTATTGCAGACGTTGGTGCAGTCGAAACCCGACGAGGTTGCCTGGGCCGCATTGGGAGATGCTCTTTTCGCCACCAGAAGTTATGAGGAGGCCCTAAAGGCTGTCGATACAGCTTTGCAGTTAATGCCGTCTTACGGTGGTGCGCTGGTTATCAGGGGACGAATACTTCGGGCTCTTGATCGTGACAATGATGCTGTTGAAGTTCTCCAAAAAGCCGTCGAACTAGAGCCCTCCTCTGTTGAGGCACTCGCTGAATTAGGAGCGGCTTTGAGGGAGATTGGCCAGTGGCAGGAATCGCTGAAAGCCCTGGACAAGGCTTTAGAATCTCAACCTGATTTGATTCTAGCCTTAAGATATAAGGGTGAGACTCTGCGAGAGATGGGCCACTATGAAGAGGCGCTCAAGGTTTTGGACCATGCCCTGACGCTCTCACCCGATCACCCCTGGCTGCTGATCAGCAAAGGGGCGGTGCTGCGAGTTTCGAACAGCGCCCCCGAAGCCATCGAGTTGCTTAGCCGCGCCGTTGAAAAGAATCCTGACCTTCCTCGGGGATGGGCTGAACTGGGAGCAGCGTTTTATACGGAAGACCGTAACGAGGATGCCCTGAAGGCTTTTGAGCGGGCCTTGGACCTCAAACCTAACTACGACCTGGCGCTGAAATACAAAGGTGAAACACTGCGGTATCTCGAAAAGTACGAGGAGGCATTAACCTGTTTAGACCGAGCACTGGCGATCTCGCCGACGGATGCGTGGACCCTCGGTGCCAAAGGACAGACTTTGCGATCCCTGGGCCGGGAACAAGAAGCGACTAAGATTTTGGAGCTTTCAGTAAAAGAGAATCCTGAACTGTCTTGGGCCTGGGCTGAGCTAGGGCTCTCGTACAACATGCAAGAGCTGCCCGATGAAGCACTACATGCATTCAAAAAGTCGCTCGAACTGACTTTCAATGTGGATTGGGCCTTGTTGGCTGCGATGATTCACTGTGATGTTGCAGAATATGATTCTGCGATTCCGATTTTGGAAAAGGCTCTCGAAGCCGATCCTGAAAATGCCGATCTTTTTGGATTGAAGGGATGGGTTTTGGAGAATAAAGGAATCGCCTATGCTCAAGATGCTTATCAAGCGTACAAAACTGCTCAAGTATTACAACCGGACGAATTGGCTTGGCAGACTGGGCTTGGCAATAGCCTGTACCTGCTGAAAGACTTGGATCGAGCTCGTGATGCTTATGAAAAGGTTCTATCACAGGCCGCTGAGCTTACAAATCCAACCACTAACACCATGTCATTGATTGGCTGGGCTCATTATCGCCTTGGGCATTTTGACGAAGCGAAAAAATCATTCATAGCGTTAGTCCGTGAGAATCCTGCCGACATCGCGGACCAGTTCAATCTGGCTTTGACCTTATTCGGCAGCGAGCAGCCCTCTCTGGCCCGGCGCGAATACGAAAGAGGGATTGAGATAGCCAATCGCAAACCAACTTCGCTGCAACGAGGATGGTTCTATGTGGCACTAGATGACATGAATGTCGCGCTTGAGGTTCAGCCGGAACTGTATAAGACAGATGAATTTGAGCAAGCGAGAGAGCTGCTGCAAAACACCTACGATGCATCAAAAAAGGATGTGCAAGGGGTTTCTAAAAACCGTAATGTGAGTAACTCTGATACTGCAGTCGTATGAGTACTTTTTTTACTCTTCGCTCAACCCTTCAAACGTCGATGTCTCAACGAAGGGGTTCACCCCAGTCAGTCCACAACCAATTGGAGATTGAGTCAAATGCAAGAAAGGCTAGCTGTGTTGGGCCTTAACATGCTGCTTGGTAAAGGGGACCAGGTGTGAACCTAATTAGACGCTCAAATATTTGCGAAATGTGCGGGCGAGCGCGAAATACGTCAGTGGGGTAATGGCTTTACCGCCAGGCACATCTTCAATCTGCCGCTTGCCGTTGAACTCTACGATGGCAGCAATAACCGACTATCCAGGACGGAGTACCAGTACGATGGCCAACCGTTAATCGACAGACCGGACGTGATCATGCACGACCATGCGTTCAATCCGTACTGTGAGCAAGATGGTATGTGCTGGGATGAACCGTACTGGAACGATTGCGATTGTACCTTTTGCCGAGAGTTGTGGGGAGAAGTAGGCGATGGTTACTGTAATCAAAAATCACGTGTGTCCTTACACCGGCTATACTGTCCGCGTCCGTCCAGGACCTTAACTCGTTGCTCCGCGATTCCGCCCTCGCCTGATGCAAGATACGCAGCGATGCTGACCGTCATCGCCGTATAGGTTCGAGTTTTCGGTCACAGCTTGACTCACCGAATTGTTGATGACGTTCGCATAGGTGATGACTTGCGTTATGTTGCCGCGCGGGTCGGTATAGCCGGTGTAAGGACGTGAAAAGTAGTAAATGAATGGGATCGAAAATGAATGACATGACGTTTGACCATTTTAAGTCAGTACTCAAGCAGTGGGACAAACACCTCGAGATTAGCTTTCACGCTAAGACATCGGGCACCTATTTCTACCGTCCGAGTGAATTTGTAGAGCTACTTTGGGATTCCCTAAGTTGTGAATCACCCAATATTGACGATCTGTTTGACGCATTTATTGCAGGTCTTCAGCTTGGAGACTTTTGCGACGCCTACTCATCGCCCGAAAAATTGCTCGAATTGAACAACTTCACGCATGGCTATGACTGCAATATGAATCCTCATAGAGCTATACAAATTGTCGGCGACCGAGCCAGGCGACAAATCATCAAGGATGGTTTGTTAGACTCGGCTACCATTGTGTATCAGCAGGCAATCACAATCGAGCAGCAACGGAAAACAGAACCTGTAACACGAAGACCAAAGCCAGGATTTGTGTATTTTGTTAAATCCGATAGCGGGAAGGTAAAAATAGGACGTACAGCTAATCTGCGAAACAGGATCAAATCATTAATCGTGAACTCTCCATCTTGTAGCCTTGTACACTTTTTTGAGAGTGATGACTCTGTGACTTTGGAAAGAAAATTCCACGAGCTGTTCGCGAAATGCCGATTGGGCGGGGAATGGTTTGAAATCGACGAGGACGTGCTGGTTTCCCTCAAGAACGGTAGTTACGATTATATGCTTCAAGAAAACGAAAGGTTGTGAGGGGCTTCATGAGCTGGCAACATCTTGACGGATCAGCTCCGCAGAATCGTTCGGGCTGCGCGCTTTTGAGCTTCCCCGCAAAACGAAGAGGATCAAAGCTAATCGCTTTCATCAATGCAAAAAGGTATCGTCAATCGCGATGCGCCATGTGAGCGTTCAAAGAGGCGGCAGCCGCTTTGCGGTCTCGATGCGAAATCAATTGTTTCCGTTTAAGTAGCGCGGTTGATTCATAACCCCAAGGTCAGCGGTTCGATCCCGCCCCCCGCTACCAATGTAGTCAGTAGTTTACAGCGGCCAGCAATGGCCGCTGTTCGCTTATCGACGTTCAATGCGACTGGGGCTCGACCGCACACACGAAGTGCCGTAACGAAGTGAAGGACTTAGAGCGCAGCGTAGAGTTGTGCGGTCGGGCTGTCGCGGATAATGAGAAAGAAGCGGGGAACAATCTGTTAGGCTTGCGCCCAATGGTTGGGGACTTGGCGCTTTGATCTTGCGATTGACCAAACCGTTCCGTAAGCTGTCGGCGAGCCGCGGGGCGGTGGCATATATTCGGCTTGGGATATGGCGGAACTAACCTTCACAGTTGATAGCGCTCTGCTGTCAGAGCTTGGTGAGAAGCTTGTCGAGACGGCTCATATCGCCCTCGTTGAGCTGGTCAAGAATGCTTATGACGCAGACGCTACGCAGACAACAGTCAAGATCATTCCCAACCCTGTTCTAGAGCCTCACGTTATCAAAAATGGGAGACGAGTGCCCAAAATGGTCGGTAAGCACGTCGGACCTGAGGTACACGTTATCGATAATGGTTCAGGGATGACGTTTCGCGATGTGGAAAACTACTGGATGCGCATTGCTACAACTAATAAGCAAGATCTGACCGTGTCTCCCCGTTATGGACGTCCGCGGACTGGTAAAAAAGGTATCGGGCGGTTTAGCTGCCGTCGTCTTGGAACTCAACTTCGGCTCATAACGACCGCAGCAATCGATGGACAGTTTGAACAGACTGAAGTCTTATTTGAATGGCTAAAGTTCAAGCCCGGTAAAGAAATAAGCGAGATCACGTGCAAAGGAGAACGCAAAAGATTGAAGAATGCGACTCCTGGCACGACGCTCATTATTAGCGGAGGCCCTTTCGATGAATGGAGGAAGCAGGGTTACGATTTCTTGAAACGTCAGCTTGCAGTGCTGACCGCGAATCGCGGAAAGAAACGGCTTCACTTCGAAGAGGACCCAGGTTTTAACGTCACTTTGGAAGCGCCCGGGTTTAATGAGGAGATTAAAGATTTGCGTCAGAGTTTGCTAACGGCTGGTTGGGGAGATCTAAACCTCCACGTTAAAGCCGGTGGCATCGTAGCATGCACTCTTAACGCAATGAAGATCGGCAAAAAGAGTGTTACTCACCCTCAGAAGTTTCCAGATCTTGCTAGCGTCTCGGCAAAGATAGGGATTATGCCAACCTACAGCAGAGAGGAAATGAGGAAGACCGACGTTATATCAAAGACTAGTCTACAGGAGATCGTCGACAACTGGGGTGGCGTTTATGTCCGTTACAAGGGCTTTAGGGTATATCCGTATGGCGAACCGGGAAATGATTGGTTGAACATTGACCGCGATCGAGGTTCACGAAAGACGGCACTGGCTCCGATTCTTCAGCCGTTCGCCGCACGGCTTAGGGGTGTAAATCCACAACGGGCACTTCTTTCGTTACTATCGAGCAAGAGCTACATCGGAGATGTGGAGATTGGCGAACGCGCGTCGTCGTCATTCGAGCCTAAGGCAAGCCGTGAGGGTTTTGTTGGGGAAGCTGGTATTGGGCAACTCCGAGAGATCGTCAGATTCGCAATTGATTGGTCAACAATCTACCGAGAGTACGCGCGCGGGCTTGCTGCAAAGCACGAGGCTGAAGAAGCTCGTAAAGAATTGGTAGTTCAACTTAGCGAAGATGTGGAACCAAAGGAAGTTGTGTCGACGGCGCTTCGCGTGGTTGAAAGCGAAGTTCGAAATCTCGCAACTCGTTTGCCTACATCCGAGCGGCAACAAGTTCTACGCTCGTTACGTACCGCGACGCAAGCGATCGCTAAACACGATGCAGCTAGTCGTGAAGAACTTAGGCACCTTCAACTCGTTGCGTCCACCTCGACAATGCTGCTGATTTTTTCTCATGAGGTTAAGTCACTACTGAGTTGGTTTGAACAAGTGAAGATTTCTCTCAATCGAGTGAAGAGAAGTGTAAATAAGCCTGAGGCCGAGAGACTGGCTGAGGTTGTCGGCGAATTCAGTGAAACGAAGGAAAGGCTGGTAGATCTCCTTTCGATGACATCTCTGATTTCAGTTAATCCTAAGAAGGCAGACGCAACTGAACTAACGCTTCTACCGAGGCTTGAGCGAGCGGTTCGTTCCTTCGACTTAATTAAGAAGAATTACGATATTGACATTGATATTGATGTGCCACGAACAATCCAGGTCGGACCGATGCTGGAGGCTGAATTGTTTTCTGTGCTCTTAAACTTGCTTTCAAATTCGATCAAGTCCGTTATCGCGGCGGGCGGTGCGAAGAGAATAATGGTGAGTGCTGCGCGTCGAAACTCCAATGTAGTAATCAATGTTCGCGATTCTGGAGTGGGTCTGAGAAAAGAACACTATGAAGAAGTATTTGTGCCATTCTCCGCTGATCCTGAAAATCGGCTGTATAGTGGGCTTGATGCGAGGCTCAACCCCGAGGATGAGTACATAGTTGGGACAGGAAGCGGACTGGGGCTGAGTATCGTTCGGGAGATTCTAGCCTATCGCGCTGGAACGATTGGCTTCATCAAACCTACAGGCGAATGGAAGGCTGATGTCGAGATTGTGATGCCATGAGTTCCACCAAGTCAGTTATTTGGATCGATGATGAACCCAGGCGTGAACGGACGGCCAAAGACCTCAGCGCGCAATTTATTAACGCTCGCGGTAAAAACCTCGCACTTATAGTTGAGAAGCTCCTTAAACGGACGCAACACCCTCGGCTAATCATCATCGATCATGTCCTGAATAATACAGAAAGCAAGAACCCGCTGTTTCAGAAAGGAAGCACCATTGCGGAAGCTATCAAGGAGCAATGGCCAGGTGTCCCGGTCGTCGGCGTCACAAATGCCGATAACGTAGAAAAGATCGATCTTCGGACGAAGCAAACCTACGACGAGCTCTTTCCGTTTCTCCAATTCGGAAATTATATCGATCAGATCGACGCCATTAAGAAAGGCTTCATTACAGTTGGCAAACTAAGAGCAAAAAGTGCGAGAGACGTCGTGGGATTGCTGAAGCCGCCGAAAGAAGATGTGGACCGGCTCGTCGACGCGCTGCCCGAGGATCTCAAGAAATTGTTTCGGGATAAGAGCGTACCGTCGCGTCTCTACGCATGGGTAAGACGCCTGTTGGAGCGTCCAGGATTTCTATACGATTCTTTATGGGCAGCTACGTTTATAGGTCTGAATGAAACAGGACTTCAAAAGGTAGCTAACTATTTTGAAAAAGCAAACTACGTAGGTGCCTTTTCTTCCACCGATGATCCGCGGTGGTGGTCAAGCCAGTTATCGAAGCTCTTATACAAACACTCTCAGCCGACATCTGGAGAAATGTCGTGGCACGTCGGAAGACGACTGCCGGGCGTAAAGAAAGAACACTACAGCCGTTGTTATTATTGCGAAAAGGACTTCCCTGACACAGTCGCCTACCTCGACGCGGCAAGCGAGCAACAACGCCCAATGCATTTGGAGTGTACTATGTTGCATCCGAGCTATAAGCGCGAGCTGTACTTTGAAGACATCAGGGTAATGAAAGGTGACTGATGGAGCTTGCTGACTTCTACCCTCTTCCTAAGCAACTGGTTGAAAATGAAGTCAAGGTATTGGGTCGTCTTATGGACGATCCATACATAAAACTCGAGCATCCCAAGTTTGCGGTTGATGCGCGTAGATATTATGAGCGTTACAAAAGCTTAAATGAAGGATTCCAGTTTTGGTCTTATCTTGAGGTTTATCATTCCCAAATGCCAAACAGAGGTAAAACGGTTCTAGGCAAGAACCAGCCCAATCTTCGACTGTTCATCGGTTCCCTCGTTGAGCGTGATGGCAACGCCTACGGCAATATCTCCTATTGCTTCATCGTGTGCCGCCTGAAGTCAAAGCAGCCGGCAATACTTCGCAAATTTCATTTTGACGTTACGTCCAATGCGGGTGGGAAAGTTCGTCGGCAACAACACCCAAGGTGCCATTTGCAATACTGTGGAGGCATGCCGCCGTTCGAGCTCGGCATCACTAAGGCGCAACTACAAAACATGCATATGAGCCTTGACGAACCAAGAATCTTTTTTTGGCCCATGTCGCTAGCCTTGCTTGTCGATATGGCTCTTCACGAGTTCCCTGATGACAAGTCGAGCAAATTCCGAAACCAGCCTGAATGGAAAGCAATAATTCGTACCAATGAGGACTTTCTGCTTGGACCTTTCTACGAGAAGTGCGTTGCAATCATCAGAAGCGCGAAAAAGCCGCGTAAAACGTTAGCTGATGAATTCTATGTATCATGAGCTGAGAACTTGGCGACGATGAGACTAGCTCTGCCACCGAATTCCTGTAAGGTGAACACGCCACCGGACCTCGCGAGGGCCATCGTGCAGGCTCTCGGTGATGGCGCGGCTCTGTCTTGGCTCGAACCGTCTCACGGATCAGGAGTATTCGTTGAAGCTATTTCCCGGCTTAGCGTTCCAAAGAGGCGCATCGTTGCGGTCGATCTTGATCCGGTAAGTTCGCCAGCGGACAATCTAGCAACAACAATTCGGCGCGTTGATTTCCTGAAATGGTCACACGAAACTCGCAGGCGTTTTGATAGGATTGTTGGGAATCCACCTTTCGTTTCAATTAAGGGGTTGAGAATGAGCCTCCAAGGAACCGCAGCGAGCGTACCCGATTTTGACGGAATACCAATTGGCCGCGGGTCAAATACCTGGTACGCGTTCGTTCTCGCATCTCTTCGCCTCCTCAAGAAAGGTGGATGCATCGCATTCGTTTTGCCGTCTGCTGCTGAGTTCACAAACTATTCAGCTGGCATACGCAGTGCTGTCCATGACACCTTTAGCAGCTTGGAGTTGTACCGATGCACACGGCCTCTGTTCGAAGGCGTTCAAGAGGGTACGATCGTTGCCATCGCGCGCGGTTACGGATCCGGACCCTGTAAGGTTCGGCGAAAGCGATACAGTTCGCGAGACGGTATGATTGAAGCATTAACGCAGAGTGGAAAATCCGCCGGACGAGAGTGTCGAGTTAGGCCCGCTAAGCGCTCGGCCGCTCTGGTGCCACTGAAATCCATTGCCACGTTGCGCTTGGGCGGTGTCACTGGTGACGCATCATTCTTTCTTATGGATGAGGAGAAGCGGCAAAGCTTGAACCTGCCCACGTCTGCGTTTACGCCCGTCGTGTCGAAGGCCCGGCACGTGAAGTCTGCTTACCTCCAGCGCGAAATGTGGAACGAGTTGAAGGAAGCAGATGAACGAGTGTGGCTATTCAATCCCACTCCAGTGATAATTCGTGAGAATTGGAGGGTAAGGAAATATCTTTATCCAGAAGCGGGCGGTTGCAATCGCAAAGCGTACAAAATAGTGGATCGAAGGCCGTGGTATCAGACGCCATTGTTAAGTCCCGCCGATGCCTTCATCAGCGGCATGAGTCAGCAAGGGCCGTGGCTCTGTATCAATGAGTTTCCGAAACTGAGAGCGACGAATACGCTCTACGTTCTACGGTTCGCTGAGCAGTATCGACAAGAACGATACATGTGGGCTCTCGCGTTGCTGACTTCTATAGCACAACGTCAAATTCGTGGCATCAGTCGTCACTATGCGGATGGCCTAGTAAAGTATGAACCCGGAGCACTTGGTGAAGTTGAATTGCCACGGCTCCAACCTAATGCCAACCACAGGTCATTATACGAACAGGCAGTGACTTCATTTCTCAATTCAGATCTACTGACAGCGAAGGACATCGCTGATTCACTTCGACTCTGAAACCATAAGCTTCCGAATCGAAGCGTATGAAACAAGTAGCGACAACACAGGACACCGCAGCGGCGTTGCTACGAGTGGCCGCATATCTCGGTCGTCCGCAGAGGTTCATGCCGGTGGGATGCGCGCGCGGAACTGCGTCGCACCCTAGAACTGGCTGCAAAGGGTAGCGTGGTTCTTACAAGTCACGGTGAGCCGGCGACGGCGGTCGTGCCCTTCAGTACCCTCGAAGACATGCGACGTGCTCTGCTGCATCTGCTCGTTGAGGAAATGGGATCAAGCTTTGCGCGATCTAAGGAACGCGCACGATCTCAGCGGGAAGACGTTCCTGCGTCCAGCGAAGAAGAATTGGAAGCGTTGGTTGGAGCGGCGGTAAAAAAAGCGCGACGGCGGAACGGTAAGTCTTCCCGCAAGGTGTCGCACGATTGAGCATACGCGCGTGTATATTGTTAGCGGGAACGAGTTCGAAAGTTGAATTACTGAAGTGAGGATTGATAGGTAATACGTGACCGTGGGTGATGAAGTCCCAAGGTCTCTGACTGTGGGGAAAATTGTGTCGTCTTGAACTGAAACAGGCTGATTTAGGCGCGCATAGGCGCAAACGAAAGTGGGCTGCGATCCGCGTAAATGTTGGTTGATGTGGTTACAACGTCATAGGCGCGCTATCACGTTGCAGGATTCATAACCCCAAGGTCGGCGGTTCGATCCCGCCCCCCGCTACCAATGCTTCTTGATTCTCAATAATTGAGAAAGGGTAGCCACTCCCGCTCAAATGGGCTGTCTCTAATTTGTGTCCAGAGTAAACAGAATACTAATCCTGCCTGCAATTAGTCTGCTAACTACTTCGACACGTCGTCGTTGTTTCTCGTTCAAGGTGATGTCCTCATGCTCACTGGCATGCGGACATTTTCACTGAGCGGTTAAGCGGACATTTTCCTGGAGCCGTAACAAGCCCAGAAATAATCGTTGACTTTGTCTTGGGCGTCACTATAATCATCCGCCTCTGCCAAAGTCTTCTCGCGCTGGGCTGCCCGCCCGTGGATCAGGCTTCTCGCCATGTTCGTTGACCAGTCGAACATGTAATGTGGCAGATCATAAGCACCGTACATAGAAATCTAGCGACCGGTATGCACTTGTGCGGAAGTGCACGCCTACTCGTCTCTGACCGTTTTCTCCGCGCCCCGCTTACATAGCGAATAAACTTCCAGCGACAGAAGCGGGGGCATTCTCACGATTGCGGTACGGGACGTCACGTTAGTAACTGATTTGCCCAGTGGTCACTAAGAGTTGGGTTGATACGGATGGGACTCGTTTTAACCACGCTCTTAGAAATGGGGGAATTGTCTATGAGGCGTCCAAAGGCTCTTTTGCTAGACCTAAACCCGACAGGCAGCCTAGGAGACGAACTACGAAATATTCTTAAAACGTCGTTCAATCTGGAGGAAGCTAAGTTCGAACAAGGTGAAAATGGCTCCGCTCTGATCGATACTCGCAAGGAACTCAACAGAGTCCTTTCTCGCATGAATTCGTCGGTGATCTTCGTCATCGAGGCCCAAGATCGGCTTCCACAAACCAGGCAATTGTTTCACTCGCTAAGAGCAGAGATCTCAACCGTTCCGCTCGTAGTCGTGGTGGACACCTGTACGCTCGATGAAATGTTTGCCTGGATCAGACAGTTGGCCGCGGATTTTCTCACTCGGCCTTTTAAGGAAATAGATGTTATTTCTCGTGTTTGGCGTTTGATAGATCAGTCTTACCATGCGGGGATGCCGGCGCCTGCCCAGGACGAGCAGCCTGGACTGAAACAGTTGATCGGCGAGAGCGAATCGTTTCTAAAGGAGATCGAAAAGATTCCGCGGGTTGCTAAATGCGATGCGAGCGTCCTCATTACAGGAGAAACCGGAACCGGCAAGGAATTATGCGCTCGAGCGATTCACTACCTTAGCCCCCGCGCCAGTCAGTCATTTGTTCCTGTCAATTGTGGAGCAATCCCCGGTGAGTTGGTGGAAAACGAGCTATTCGGCCACGCTTCAGGCGCGTATTCGGGTGCGAAGACGGCACACCGGGGCTTGATTCATGAGGCGAACGGCGGAACTCTATTCCTGGACGAAATAGATTGTTTGCCCCTCATGGCCCAGGTAAAGCTCCTTCGTTTCTTACAGGAGAAAGAATACCGTCCTCTGGGTACTACCAAGACTCATAAATCCGATTTGCGGATCGTTGCCGCAACCAACCTCAATTGTGAAGCGGCGGTTCGAGACGGAAGACTGCGCCAGGACCTATATTATCGTCTGAATGTCATTCCGTTAACCTTGCCGGCCTTGCGCCAGCGAGGAGAGGACATTCCACTCCTGGCCAATCATTTCCTTATCAAATACTCCCACGAATTCAAGAATCGAGTCACAGGCTTTTCGCCTGATGCAATTCGAAAATTGATTAACTACGAGTGGCCCGGGAATGTTCGAGAATTAGAGCACGTCATTATGCGCGCCGTCGTACTTTCAGCGCAGCCGACCATTTGCGCCGCGAATATCTCGATTTCCGGAATAGAAACTTCGCCAGTGCTGGAATCTTTTCAGGAGGCGAAGAATAGAATGGTCGAGCAGTTTGAGAGGACCTATATCAAAGGGCTCCTGCTTTCATCCCAGGGCAATATCAGCCGAGCTGCTCAGGCGGCCCAGAAAAATCGACGCGCCTTCTGGGAACTAATTCGCAAGCATCACATTTCGGTGCAGCGACTCAAGGCCAAAGCCTCCTAGCGCTCCGCTTCTCCGAAGCAAACCAGGACATCTTCATCCTAGTTCCGTCTCCGCGGGCCAGAAATCTTTCCGTTCCCAGCTCCGCCGTCACGCGAGTGTGAGCCAAGCTGTCACTCAATCCCAGAAAATTGGTTACTTAAACCGTTGGTGCGGTGCTTGCAGGCAGAGGTGCGAACGATTGCGCTTGATTGATTGGGGCAGAGTGAACGAAGAAGAATTACAAGTTGCTTATGAAATACTACAGTACCTGATTGACAACCCAAACGCGCAAGACACGATCGAGGGGATCGTCCAGTGGTGGCTGAAGGAAAGCACCCTGCAACGGCAGTCAGTAGCTGTTGGCGAAGCCCTGTCAAGCTTAGTGGTTGCAGATCTCGTGCTGGTGCGCGCGGGGAATGATAAGCGAACTCGCTATAAGCTCAATAGCCGGCAACGAGCGAGGATCATTTCGCTATTACGTTCCAGGGCCAAAACAGATCACACCGCAGAGTCGTAGCGTTTCAACTTCACCTACACGTACAAGCAACCTCCATGAATCGGATCGCCATACCTAAAGATACCGCAACGCGGGAAACGCTTGGAATCCAACCACTCGTTCCTGCGATAAGAAGTACTCCGAACCAAAACTTGATTTCTAATCTGGACGCATTTCTTGTTGCCCTTCTGCATCGTTGGAGTGTCCCGGCGCTTCGGGCAGCGCTTGGGCTTGTGTTTCTGTGGTTTGGCGCGCTCAAGGTTCTTGGAGTTAGTCCAGTAGAAAAGCTCATCCATCAGAGTTATCCGTTCCTGCCCTTACATCAATTCGTGCTGATTCTTGGCGTCTGGGAGATTCTGGTCGGCTTGGGCCTGTTATTGAAGAGGGGGCTTCGTTGCGCGTTGATCTTGATGTTGTTTCATCTCGTGGGCACGTTTATGGCTGTGTGCCTGGCGCCCAGTGAGTTCTTCTCACGGGGGATACCTTTCTTCCTCACAGTCGACGGCGAGTTTGTAATTAAGAACATGATCTTAATTGCCGCCGGCCTTGTTATCGCGGGTTATGAGTTAAGGCCGTTGAGATTGGAAGATGGTGGAAAAGTCCCCGAAGGATTGTTTAGTGAGGAGTAGTCTCGCAGAGATGCCGGGGCTACAAGCGGACAAAGTTGTCCTACCGTCAACTTGTTCATTTCAAGCTGGTTGTTGGCGTTTCTCGTTTGATGTTCGACAAGTGAAGGGACAAAACGAGCATAGTTGCAGCTCACTCCTGATCTCAATCCTGTGAAAGCTTAACAATTTCAAGTTGGCATGTAGGTTGCAAAAGTCAGCAGCGTTGCACGACAAGCTGAAAAGCTCAACCTGACCTTATCTCTGCTGCGCAAATGCAGGTTAGGACTTGAGAGTTAGCTCGAGTATCCATCTGAGTAAGATCGAAGCGGAACTCTGATTACTGCCGCGCGATCTGAAACCACAGGCGTAATGCTCGAAGGATAATCTCGAGCAATTCAGCGCTCGCCTCATTTCTTGCTCGAGTCCACGCAAACTCAAGCGCGAGCACCAATTAAGAAAACAGTCCGCCATTGGAGGAGAACATGGACCACCGACTAAGACGACTTAAAGTAAGACTTCTTTTGACGATCATTGCTTTTGCTCTGGCTGGACTACTTGTTGGGCAGGGAGGTTGGTTGACCAGGACTGGTTCGGCGCAGCAACCGCAGGGACAACCGCAACCGAGCAAAGGAAACACTGCGGCAAAGGAAATAAGCTGCGGCGGGGAAAGCACCTTAGGATCCGCAGAAAAGAAACCAAGAGCCCCGCTGCCCGAGGAAAATCAGCTCACCGCAAAAAGTCCGGCCGCCTATGATTCTGATTGGGAGCGAGACTACCCACAGGATCAGCGCCGCAAGCTGTTGCCTTTTCCCAGCCTCCGGCCCGGCGATATTACGCCGGTCAAGTTGTATCTCTACGGCGGACCTGGCGCCTCTTCCTTTGCCTCAGTCGATGACGTAGCAGACTTCAAACAATTCTATGAGCGCTTGAGCGAGCAAAAGCCTGCAGTGATGGCCCGGTGGAAGTCATATCTTGACACGCGCTACTTGTTCTCAGGCAAGACTGATCCGGATGTCACCATGACCAGGGGCAAGCACATTCCGATAGGACCCGTCGTTAAGCTATCGGACGGAGTGCAAAGCTGGGAAGAGTTGGCGAGCTTGACACCAGAGGAGCTACTTAAACGCGACCTCTTCCCCGAAGGGTTTCGTCCGCTGGCCCACCCGCTTCAGTCAACCGGACACATGCTGTTTCCGGAACGATGGTTGAAGGCCCATCCTGAAGACACTCGCTTCGATGTAGATTTTGATATTCCCGACGCCTATCTTCCGGAGTTTCCGGCTCCACTATTTCTAACAACGCGACCCGACCTTGGCGATGTTTCACGCGGAGAGGAGATTACGGAGGCCAACTACTACAGATTGTTCAATGGCATTCTCACGCCGGAACAGTTGAAAGGTCTTGAGAAGCTGGTAATCAAGTCAAACTCCAGTTGGTTCAATCAAACGAAACACCGTCTCACCAAATTCCCATCGCAGGGCATCGCTTGTTTCGATTGTCACGTCAATGGTCACACTAACGGCGCCATCGAAATGGATCCGGGCACCCGGCCAACACTCGCTCGTGTTCGACTTGATACGCCCACGCTGCGGGGAAACAACACGTCGCTTATGTACAGCCTCCGTCGCTCAATCCGCTCGGTGGACCACTTCGCCGAAGTGGAAGAGTATTTCGATGGTGACATTGGTTTGGCCCAACAGATTGGCGGTCGCGAATTCAATAAAGGCACCACTAATGTGATGGGAGATTTTAATTCGATTATCGGTTTCCCGCCGGCGCCAAAGCTGGACCGGTTCGGCCGTTTGATCCCAGCCAAGGCAACCGAAGCAGAGTTGAGAGGGGAACAGCTATTCTTTGGAAAAGCCAAGTGCGGCGCCTGTCATGCCGCGCCCTACTACACCGATAACCAAATGCACGATCTTCGTGTCGAGGACTTTTATACGGGACGAGCTGAAGGTTGGGTCAAGACCTTTTCCCTGCGCGGTATTAAGGATTCACCACCTTACTTTCATGACGGGCGACTGCCTACGCTCGACGATTCAGTCGAGTTTTTCAATCTGATCCTGCAGCTTCGACTGGCGCCTGCCGAGAAAAAAGATCTGGTGGCTTTCATGCGCGCCTTGTGATGCGAGCCTCCGCCGATAAAGAACCATCTTGCGGGACGCTCACGCAGCCCGCTTCGTTCGCACCGGTTTAGATTTTACGGAGAACCTTTATGAAATGCCAGAACGTTAACCACGCGGTTTGCATCGTTATTGCGCTTCTTTTTGTTCCAGTGGTCTGCATGGGCCAGAGCAATTACGCGAGTCTGAGCGGAACGATTTACGACCCTCAGCACCAGGTAATGCCAGGCGCGTCCGTGAAACTTACGTCAGTCAGCACGCGGGCAACTCGCCAGGTCGCCAGCAACGAACAAGGTATCTATCAGATCATCGGGTTGCTCCCGGAGGATTACCAACTAGATGTGCAAGTCGCGGGCTTCGCGTCGTTCGTCCAACCCTTAAGACTCGAGGTTGGCCAACAGATGACCTGCGATGTAAATCTCAAGCTCTCTACGCTCAGCAGCACGGTGCAAGTCGAGACCGCGGCAATGAATGTGCTGCGCACCACCGACGCGAGCCTGGGTGAAGTTGTCGAGCCGACCTCAGTCCGCAATCTGCCTCTCAACGGTCGTATGTTGATCGATCTGGTGCTCACCGTACCCGGCGCCCACCTGAGCCATGGAGCACAGGCGGGCGATATGAGCCCCCTGTACTGGCGGCCGGGCCAGCGCTCAGCCGTCAGCATAGGTGGCAACCGTCCTAACGCAAATTACTTTTTGCTGGACGGCGCCACCAATACCGATCCCACCTTTAATACTTTGAACCTTAGCCCATCTCCCGACAGTGTCCAGGAATTCAAAGTGCAGACGGGAAGCTACACTGCCGAAATGGGTGGCGCCGGCGGTGGACAGGTCAACATTGTGACGCGGATCGGCACCAACGAATTTCACGGAACTGCCTATGAATTTCTCCGCAACAACAAGCTCGATGCCCGCTCGTTCAACCAAATGATGGAAGGCTCGGATCATCTGGTGCGCAACAATTTTGGCGGCTCGCTGGGTGGACCGATTGTCCGCAACAAGACTTTTTTCTTTTTCAACTATGAAGGGCTGCGGCTAACACAGTCGGACACGATGATCGATACGGTGCCTACGGCGGATGAGATTAATGGCGACTTCAGCATGAGCGGCGCGACGATTTACAACCCGTTCAGCGCGCACCCAAATCCGAACTTCGATCCCACCAAGCCAATCAGTCCGACTAATCCGCAAATACTTCGCGATCCATTTCCTGACAACATGATTCCAGCGAACCTGATTGATCCGAAGGCGGCGCAATTTATGCGCGTGTATCTTCCCCGACCGAACATGGAAATGGGAATGAACGGCTGCGGCATGACCATGATGGGAGCGCCCACGGTGTTTGGAGCCGGAGTTGACTGCAACAATTATCTCGACGTACGCAATCGACACCACGTTACCGACTACGGGACGATCCGCGTCGATCAGACATTCAACCGCGGAGACAGTTTGTTCGCGCGATATTCGTTCAGCAGCGAAAGTGGTTTCATGCCGCAGAACCTGCCAGGCTTCGGAGCCATTCACGACAACTTATCTCAGAACGGGACCATTGGCTGGAACCGCATCATCAATCCAAAAATTGTGAACATGGCCAGCATCACGGTCTCTCGTTTGTCGATGCATCGTACTTCGGAGAACAGCTTCACCAACGACATCGTCTCCAAGCTTGGGATTACGGGAGTTGGCTTCGGCGGCGAAGGCGCTTTTGGGGCGCCGTGGTTCAACGTGCAGGGTTATTCCGGCATGGGCGACAGCTTCGTTGCTACTCCTATGCACGCCTGGGATACCGTTTTGGAGGCGCGTGACTCACTGAACTGGCAGGTCGGACGACATAGTCTGAAGTTCGGTGGTAGTTATCGCTATTTCATTTGGCCGATGTGGGGCTTCTTCCAAAATCGAGGCTACTATCAATTCACCAATGGCTTCACCACGCGAACCGCAACGAACGACGGTACCGGCGCGGCCCTCGCCAGTTTCCTGCTCGGCTTGCCGGCAGTAAAGCAGCGCCAGGCGGGCATTCCTCAAATGCAATTGCGTCAGTGGTACGCGGACGCGTTTGTCCAGGACAGTTTTCAAATCACTCGCAACACGACGATTCAACTCGGCGTGCGTTACGAGTACATGAGTCCACTAAGAGATATTCGTTACGCGAACACTAATCTCGTGTTCAAGGACGGTGTCCCGTCTGTTTTCATCGGCGGTCAACAGGGATATCCCGAGGGTCTGAACTATGCCAGCAAGCTCAGGTTCGCTCCGCGCGCGGGATTCTCGCACAACATTCCCGGTCATGGGATCGTGCTGCATGCGGCTTTTGGAATCTTCTTCACGCCGGTTGATATGAACACGTGGTGTAATCAGCGCCACAATGTTCCGTATGTATTCCCGGAGACGCAACAGAGCGACAACTTCACTCCAGCGCCCGGCATCGTTGCCAGCCATTTCAATTTTGCGCCGGCGGTCCTGGGGGTAACCACGGTCAGCTTTGCCGCTTTCGAAGCCAATGCGCCGGCCCAATACATTGAGCAGTGGAGCGGTTCGATAGAAAAAAGTCTAGGTGGTGAAACCACGTTGGAACTCGGGTACCTGGGATCACATGGGGTACACCTGCAACGTTCGCACCTGATTAACAACGCTCCTCCAGGCCCCGGCGCCATCGGCCCGAGACGTCCCTTCAAGACGTTAAGCTTCTTACCGGGCATGGTTTTGCCTTCAAACATAGCGATTACGAGCACGACGTTTCCCGTGAGCGGCATTAACCTGCTGGAGAACTCGGCACAAAGCTGGTACGACGCGGGCTATGTGAACGTGCGACGTCGCTTTGCAAAAGGCTGGACGTTTCTGGCCAACTACACGTTTTCAAAGAATCTAAGCGACGCGCCTGATTTCCGATCGCCGATGTTTGAGTCAGCCGCCCCGCAAAACAACTCCAACCTTAATCTCGAGAAAGGACCGGCTTGCGACGTTCGTCATCGCTTTGCGTTGAGCGCAGTCTACGACCTTCCGGCTTTGCGCAAATCCGGTTTTCTCCACACCGCTACGAAAGGTTGGCGTCTCTCTACCGTCTATCAGGCACAAAGCGGCTTTCCGTTTACGATCTCTGTTTTCGGCGACACTGCAAACGCGGGCACGCTGCTGGGTGAAAACCCAATTCGCGCCAACTATACGGGCCAGCCGGTGTTTGGCCCCGGCACGCACACGGCTGAGCAGTGGTTCAATAAGGCAGCTTTTGCTACGCCTCCTGCGTTTACCTTCGGAGACGTTGGCCGAAACGCGCTGTATGGTCCTGGCTTGCAAACTCTCGACCTGGCCCTGCAGCGCGAGTTTAGCGTGACCGAGACGGTCAAACTACAACTTCGCGCGGAGGCCTTCAATGCCCTCAATCACACCAATCTGGGAACTCCGAATCGCTTCGTGAACACTCCCCAGTTTGGCACCATCACGGAAGCAGCGACGCCCGGCCGAGAGATTCAGCTTGGTGTGCGCTTGTCGTTCTAAGTTGAACTCATCACTCACGATCACTAGAACGTTTTGACCCCGGTCGGAGATCAACAGGAGTCGATATGAAGCTCGCTGTCTGGACAAGGATCAGCTCGTGGGCGCTGCTGGCACTGTTATCAGCTCCAATTACTGGCGCTCAAATCACCGAAGCCACGCTGCAAGGCAGAGTTACCGATTCGGCAGGCCAGGTCGTTGTCTCTGCCCCTGTAATAGTCTGTAACGACGCTACCGGACAAATACGTCAGGTGAATACCGATACCAGCGGCAGCTTTACCCTGGCGAGTTTGGCTCCGGGCAGCTACACAGTTGGCGTGCAGGTTACTGGCTTTAGAACCTACCAACAACACGCCATTACTCTGAACGTCGGGCGCACCACGGAAATCGGTATCAAGCTGGAAGTTGGGTTGGTGCAGGAAACGGTTAACGTACTCGCCGCAGCGGAATCCGAAAGCGTTTCCCGCGAGGGCAGAATCGCGGATACCATTACGCAGCAATCGATAGCCGAATTACCGCTGCCGCAGCGGGACATCTTTTTGTTGCCTAAGCTAAGTGCCGGAGCTACTGCCATCCCTGGCGCGGCCAACTCCACCAAGCTTTCAAACTCACCGGTGATCACCGTCAATGGCAATCGCTATCGAGGTAACAACTATGTCCTCGACGGCTCGATGAATACCAATCCCAACAATACCGGCGAGCCTGCGATAGTGCCGAACCCCGATTCACTTGAAGAAGCGCAGGTGCAGACCTCGAACTTTTCGGCCGAGTTTGGTCGCGGCAACGGTGCGGTAATTAATCTGAGGACCAAGTCCGGCACCAATCAATTGCACGGAAAAGCCTGGGAATATCACCGGGATGCGGCGCTCAATGCGCGCAACTTCTTTGCTGCACAGCGTTCCCCCCAGACATTCAATCAGTTTGGAGCTAATGTCGGCGGCCGCATCTTGAAGAATAAGACATTCTTTTTCGGCTCTTACGAGGGTACGCGCAACGCGCTCGCTCGAGCCTTTGGATTTCAGGTGGAGACGCCGGAGCTGCGACAGTATGTGTTACAGAACAAGCCGAACAGTGTCGCGGCCAGCTTGCTGCAGGAATTTCCGGCCGCCCAGCCGTTACCAGGCACTGGAGGGAGTCGTTACGCCAACCAAAGCAACTTGACCATCAACGGCGTCACGTTGCCTGCTACAGGCAGCACCACCGTCAACCTGCGCGACTACGTCCGCTTCGATCAATATCTGATCAGATTGGACCACTCCTTTAACAAGGGTCTCGACAAGCTGACCGGACGTTGGATTGGAGAATCGCAGCGCGATGAGGGAGGCACCAGTTCTTCCACCGCAACGCTTGGCCAAGCCATGCGAGGCATGCGCGGACCATTTCATGGAACGTTCGGCAATCTCAACTTAGGCCACATACATGTCTTCGGACGCCAGGTAAACGACCTGCGCCTGTCGTTTCAGGTAATCAACACTGTGCGTGGCTCCGACGACGCAGTGGTGCCGCAGATTACGATCACCGGGATCACTGCGCCGTTCGGCGACGTGTTTAGCTCCGGAACGCGCCTGCGCACTTACGAGCTGCGCGATACCATGTCGCTTGATAGGGGCAAGCACATGCTGCGATTTGGGGGCGAGCTGAGGCGAATCTTCAAGGGGCTTTCGATTGGTCCACCCAGTGCCGGAGCATTCTCTTTCAACAGCGTGGCCGACTTTGTCAATGACAAGCCTTTTCGCCAAACGCTGACGGTCGATCCGGCGACCGGGCAGCCCACCGGCTTCGCTCGCTTCTTCACGCTGTACGAGTCAGGTTTCTTTGTGCAGGACGATTGGAAGGTTAACAGCCGGCTCAACCTGAGCCTCGGTTTGCGCCACGATTACTTCGGCACCGTTACTGAACGCGAAGGACGGCTCTCTTCAGTCATTCTTGGTCCGGGGCAGAGTTTCAAAGAGCAAATAGCAAACGCGGCGATCGGACGCGTCGATCGACTCTATCAACCTGAGCGGCTGAATTTTTCGCCTCGCCTGGGTCTTGCTTATGATCCGTTTGGTGATGGCAAGACATCTCTTCGCGCGGGCTTTAGCCTCGCCTTTCAGCCACACCACGGCCAGTCCATATCCGGAGCGAGAGCGTTGCCGCCAGATGCAGTCCAGGTTGTCAGCCAGCCAAGCTTCTTCATTGGGACGCAGATTCTTTACAACATTCCCGTGCCCTTCAATCCCGAGTTTGCGCGAGGCCTAAATGAAAAGGGCGGGGTAAATCCCTTGCCTGGCGACAGAAATCCGATTCGGCCTACCGGCTTCGTTATCAATCCTACGATCAAGACACAGTACAGCGAGAGCTTCTTTCTTAACGGCCAGCGCCAGCTTGGACACGGTTGGATTGCCGAGGCCAGTTATACCGGAACACTTGGCATCAATCTCGAACGGATTGACGATGTAAATCGCTTTACCGGCGATCTTCTGGATGGGCGTGAAGATCGTCTTAATCCGAATTTCGGCACTCTGTTGTTCGTCACCAACGGCGTGAACTCGAGTTACCACGGCGTTACAGTTGAGGTGCGCCGCAGTTTCGCCAACAACTTCACGTTGCAGGCGAATTACCGCTTTTCAAAATGGTTGGATACCTCGAGCGATACTTCGACTGGTCAGTTTCAGGATAATTCTGAGCCCGGTAAGGGCGCTCAGAACATCGAATGCCTGCGTTGCGAGCGTGCCCGTTCATTGTTCGATATTCCGCATCGATTCTCAGCTTACTTTATCTCGACTCCCAGGTTTCTAAAACCCAATGCTAACCAATGGGCCAGACGGGCATTGAACGGCTGGGAGTTTTCCGCCATCGTGACGATCCAATCGGGCCGGCCTTTCTCAGTCTGGAACGGTGCTTCGGCTGCGGCTGGCGGCGATTTCAATCGCGACGCAGGCGGCGGAGCCGTGGGTGGTGGATTCTATGATCGGCCCAATGCGCCCGCGGCCGGGACCGTCAAGTCCACTTTTTCGCAGCAGGATTTCTTGCGCGGCCTGTTTCCAGCGAGCGCCTTTCCTAAGCCAACGCCTGGACAAAATGGAACACTCGGACGAAATACGTTTCGCGGACCTGATTACCGGACCCTGGATCTCGCCCTTGGTCGGAGCATCAGTTTTGGAGAGTCAAAAAAACTGCAACTGCGGCTTGAGGCCTTCAACGCGCTGAACCATGTCAATCTATTCTTGCCGAATGCCGATTTGTCGGTGAGCAACTTCGGTAAGTCTACTCAGGCGTTCGAGCCGCGTAACTTGCAAGTAAGTATTCGTTTCTCGTTTTGAGGAAACCTCAAACCAGTCGCTAGCCAGCAAGGGTTCTTCGGTTCACCGGAATATCACACTGACCATTGAACACTCGAGCGAGGATCACACCATGAAATTCAAAGCGCTCCAAATGATCGTGTTACTAGTCTTGACTTCAACAGCTCCGACACAGGTCATCACCGCTGCGAGCACCGACGGCTTGAGCAAAGCGACGCTAATCAGTCTCGACGAGCTTGATAAGATCGGGCGGAGCAAGGTGAATGCCTCAGCGCGCGTAGCTCTCGCTGACGCCGGCGGCGAACGACTAAAAGCGATCAAGTTTCCAGATCCGTTAGGGAGCGAACGAATACCAAACTATTTGCGGGCCCTCTCTCAGCAAACGCAGGCAGCCCAACGATTCGCCGACATGGTGAGGGTCTTCCTTTTCAGCGGCACGTTACAGCCGGAGCTAAAAATGGCGATGGCCGTTCGGATCGCCCAACAACTAAACAGCGCTTACGCGGCCGCGCATGCGATGCGTTGGTTGCGTTCAAGCGAACACGGCCGCGAACTGCTCACGCAGTTACGCAGCGGCAGGCTGGACTCGCTCACGCCAGCCGAACAACTTGGACTAGCCTATGCCGATTCGCTTACCCGAGGAGTGCATGACGTCAGCGACCAGGACTTTCAGAAAACTCGCGCTTTCTATAACGACTCACAGATTGTCGAACTGACGATGAGCGTTTGCTTCTTTAATTACTTTACGCGCCTCAATGAAGCACTAAATTTGCCGGTCGAGACCTGGGTGCTGGACCAAACAGCGCCGGCCACCACACCGGCTGTGAAGTATCAACCTCCAGTGGCGCGGGTAGCGCTCGTCTCGGACGAGCAGATTAGTGCGGCGACCACGATCGCCGCCGCCAACATTCAGCCGCAAAGACCCGCAGGCATGCTGGGCATCGGCATAGCCAACTCGCAACGAGCTTTCCTGCTGGCGCCGGCCTTAAGCCAGGCCTGGCGCGATTGGGGCGCGGCCGCCCGGGAAGCCTTCACCATCAATCGAGAGACTCAACTGCAGGTCAGTTTTGCCGTCTCCACGGCGAATGGTTGTCGCTACTGCACGCTGCATCAAGTTCTGGGACTTCGCCGCCTCGGTGTTGACGTGGCCAAGCTCGTTTCTATGAAAAAGGATGACAGCTCCCTGACGTCACGCGAATTGATCGCCGTGAGTTTTGCGCGCAAGGTCACACGCGAGCCGGCGGCAGTTACAGATGAAGATTTCAATAAGCTTAAGACCGAGTTTGGCGAGCAAGGCGCCTTTGAAGTGTTGTTGCAAACCTGCAATTTCAGTTTCATGAATCGCTTCACGGACGGACTACGACTGCCCTCTGAGGACGAGGCCATCCGGGTCTATAAGGAAACCTACGGTTCAAATTGGCAATAGGCTCCAAAGAGAGGTCTTTGGACTTCGGTCTTTGAGCTTGTTCTGGTTCCTGGTTCGTTCTCATTACTTATGTGGACGGAATAAGACAAGTCCATCAAGAATCAGCACAAAGAACTAATGCCAACAACCAAGAACAAAAACCCAGGACCCAAGTCCAAAGACCCAAGGCCTTTGCTGTGAAATCTGCGTTATTGCAGACCAAGCTCCAAATCAAAAAGCTCCAAAACAAATGGCCTTTTTCGATACTCATAAACTTAAGCTTCCGCTTGTTAGCACCCAACAAAAGGAAATAGATCCAGACATCACGCTCGTTGAGTTCTACCGTGTCCCAATCGTGGCAAGCGGCCTTGGCATGTTCGTTTCGTGCCTGGTTCTGGCGGGTTGGGCCTTTGATTTTCCCGGCCTCAGAAGTGTCATTCCCGGCCAGCCTCAAATGGTGCCCAATACCGCCATCACTTTTATTGTGGCGAGTATCACTTTATGGATGTTATGGAGCGCGAAGAGGTCGGGCCGTAACTGGATTGTTTTCTCGATCCTTGCTCCGGTCGTGATATTAATCGGTTTGCTCACGCTGGCTGAGTATCTGACTGGAACCAACCTGGGGTTTGATAACTGGTTCTTTAGAGACAGCTTGCAAGTTAGCCCAACATCTCTTCCCGGACGCCCTTCACCGCACACCGCCGTGGATTTTATTTTGGTAGGGTGCGCACTTCTGTTTATGAGCATCAAGACTGTTCGAGCGACTAACATCGCCCAGGTCTTTACGCTTTTAGCAATGCTCATCGCCTTGATGGCTCTGGTCGGTTACGTCTATCAGGTAGCTTTTCTCTACAGCATCACATCGTACACGGGGATGGCTTTACACACCGCCCTGACCTTTACAGCGCTTGGCGTCGGTATTCTCTTCGTGCATCCACAACGCGGACTTGTCTCGCTAATCATGAGCGGGAACGTGGGCGGGACGATGGCCCGTCGTCTACTGCCCGCTACCATCATTGTTCCGGTAGCCCTGGGTGGACTGATCATGGCAGGTCTGCGAAACGGTCTCTATGACGCAGCTTTCGGCATGTTGCTTTGTGTAGTGTCCAGCATTTTTATTCTCGCAATCTTGATCTGGCGCAATGCCAGAACGCTTTTCCGTACTGACAATGAGCGCAAACAGGCCGAAAGAGCATTACGGGAAGCGTTCGATGAGCTGGATGCCAGGGTGAAACAACGAACAGCAGAATTGTCAGCTATGAATGATGTCTTGCAGACTGAAGTCCAGGGCCACAAGGAAGCCGAAAGTGCTCGCGCTCAGTTGTTGCAACGACTCGTTACCACGCAGGAAGAGGAACGTCGTCGCATATCTCGCGAACTACACGACCAAATGGGCCAGCATCTGGCCGCGTTAATGTTGGGTCTGAAAACTCTAAAGACCTCGTCTGACGTTCTCGTGCCCGCTAACGAGCAGTTGCAACAACTGTACGAACTCACCCATCAACTGGCCGAAGAAGTTCATTGTCTAGCACGAGAGCTGCGACCCGCCGCCCTTGATGACCTCGGACTACATACCGCTTTATCCAACTATGTCGAGCAATGGTCCGAGCGCACTGGCACCACCATCGACTTTCATAGTCTTGGCCTGGAACGCCAACGCATATTGCCGGAGATCGAAACCGCCGTCTATCGAATCGTCCAGGAGGCGCTCACCAATGTGCTCAAGCATGCGGAAGCAAATCGCGTGAGCGTGATATTGGAATACCGTAACGATCAGATACGCGCCCTCGTGGAAGATGATGGCAAGGGCTTTGAGACGGATGGTCCCAAACCTCGAGCCTCGATTGGCGGCGGTCTCGGATTAATCGGTATGCAGGAGCGCGTCGCCCTGGTCGGGGGCACATTCGATGTAGAATCCCGCCCCGGCTCAGGTACCACGGTGGTCGTTCGCATTCCCACTACATCGGCGCCGGACAAGGAGGCATTTACACTTGAATACGCTACGAGTTTTCTTAGTAGACGATCACATCGTAATGCGTGAGGGGCTGAAGTCGTTAGTCAACGCTCAATCCGACATGAGTGTTATCGGCGAGGCGGATAACGGTAGAACGGCCCTGTTTAAGGCTAAGGAACTACGGCCAGATATCATTGTCATGGATGTTTCGATGCCGGAAATGAATGGTATTCAAGCGACCGAGCGAGTTAGATTCGCGTGCTCGAAAACGAAGGTCTTGATCCTGACGGCACACGATGACACCGGCTATTTGCGCCAGTTATTGGAAGCCGGCGCCTCCGGCTATCTGCTCAAACGAGTTGCCGCCGAAGAGCTTATCAATGCCATTCGCGTGGTCGCAGGCGGTGGTGTGTACATCGATCCTACTTTGGCCGGCAAAGTCGTTCGTGGTTACGTTGGTAAACAAAGATTGCGCGGTGCGCCGCAGTGCAACCAACTAAGCGAGCGCGAGACAGAGGTCTTGAAACTAGTCGCCTGGGGCTACACCAACAAAGAAATTGCTTCCTACCTCAATCTCAGCGTCAGGACCATAGAAACTCACAAGAGCAACATAATGGAAAAGCTCGATCTAAAAAGTCGTGTCGAGATGGTTCGTTACGCCTTGCGCCAGGGATGGCTCAGCGAGTCACAAGCTTGAGGCAGATCATGCTTCGCTGAACCTGAGATCAATCCCATCAAACCAGCCAGAATCGCTTGTTCCTCCGGGAATTCCCTTACGAATCCGTAGATCCCCCCAGACTCCTTTCCCGTTGCCCGGATGGACGCAGACCAATCAATAGTGCGAAACATGCATAGACCTCAATTGTGTCTATTCAGGAAAGTCGAGTTCCTCCGTCGCCCGCAAGGCAGCAAGGCATTTCCTGACAAGTTTGGTTTTGCCGCCCGCGTCCGGCGAAACAAACCTTTCAATCTGAGGAGCGCGAGCTTGAGCAATTAATTCAACCTCTGGCTATTGAGGAGATTCCGGAAATGAGTACTGACGAGATTAGAGCGAGGGTTAAGAAATCCATCGCCGCCATTACCAATATCAGCCCGGAAGAAATTGGCGACTGCTCGTCCTATAAAGATGACCTGCGATTGGACTCGCTCACAATCCTCGAAATAGCGGTCGATGCCGAGTACCAGTTTCACGTCAAACTCTCCGACGATGACTTGGGAGAGATTCGCTCCGTCGACGATACGGTCAAGATGGTTCAACAATACCTGGACCTCCAGGCGGCATGAGTATGGATCGACGAGTTGTCATAACCGGCATCGGCGTAATTACTCCCATCGGTGCGGGATGTAAGCCCTTCTGGAACAATTTACTCGAAGGACGTAGCGGTATCGGTCCAGTCAAGTCGTTCGATACGTCCAAGTACGACGTTCATTGCGGATCCGAAGTAAAAGATTTCAACGCTGCTGATTATCTTCAAAATCTCGATGCAGCTCACCTGGGGCGCGCCTCGCAGTTTGCGATCGCGGCCGCCCGGCTAGCTTTAACAGACGCTGGCGTGGATATGAGTTCCCTAGATCGAAAGCGGGCAGGCGTATCGATGGGGACTACCTCAGGTGAGCCGCTCGAGGTAGAGCGCTTTGATGACGCTTACGTGAATAAGAATCTGGATCGGATCGGTCCGGAATTCCTGGCGCTCTATCCCTGTCACGTCGTGGCCCAGCATGTCGGCAGTGAACTGGATTTTGCGGGCGTCAACATGATGTTTCCCACTGCTTGCGCTGCGGGCAACTACGCCATCGCGCACGCGTTTGACGTGTTGCGTTCCGGACGAGCCGACGTGATGCTGGCAGGCGGCTCGGATGCGTTTTCACGGATTACTTTTACCGGCTTTGCCCGGCTCGGCGCAGTAGCCCCGCACACTTGCCAACCTTTTGATCGTTTTCGGAAGGGCATGATTCCTGGCGAGGGCGCCGGCGTGCTAGTGCTTGAACGCTTTGAACGAGCCCGCAAGCGTAGCGCGCGCATTTACGCGGAGGTTGCGGGCTACGGACTTTCGTGTGATGCGCACCACATGACGGCCGCCCATCCGCGTGGCGATGGCGCGGCGCGCGCCATGCAACAAGCGCTCACCGGTTCCGGCACCAGGCCCGAGGAGGTTGGCTACATCAGCGCGCACGGCACCGGTACACCCACCAACGACCGTCTCGAAACCATCGCAGTCAAGCGCGTATTCAAAGATCTCGCTTATCGCATTCCCATCAGTTCGATTAAATCCATGCTCGGCCACACGATGGGAGCAGCATCGGCCATCGAAGCTGCGGTCTGCGCCCTTGCCGTCTTTGATGATCGAGTTCCGCCTACTATTAATCTCACTGAGCCCGATCCCGAATGCGATCTCGACTACGTCCCAAACTATGCGCGCGAACTGCCGATTAAGGTGGCGATGAACAACGCCTATGCGTTTGGCGGTAACAACGCGTCATTGCTCGTCCGAAAGTGGGCGGAATCAAATTAATGAGAAACACCGTCGTCATCACAGGCATTGGTGTCGTTTCATCGCTCGGCGATTCTCCTGCCAGCCTGCACCGCTCATTGTGTGAGAGCCGTAGCGCGCTCAAACCTGTGCAGCTCTTCGACACTGAGGGATTGGGCTGCCCGCTTGGCAACGAGATAACTGATTTCGACGCCACGAAATATCTGGGCTCCAGAAACCTGCGACCTTTGGACAGGACCTCACGATTGGTAGCCTCCGCAGCGCAACTCGCGCTCGAAGAAAGCGAATGGTCCGCGGAAATGAGGAACGGCGAGGAAGTGGGCCTGGTCCTGGGCACGATGTTCTGCAGCGTGCATACGATTTCTGAATTTGACCGCCGAGCCCTTGAAGCGGGTCCGTCATACGCGAGCCCTATGGACTTTTCCAATACCGTAATCAACGCTGCTGCCGGCCAAACCGCCATTGTGCACAACCTGCGAGGCGTGAACACGACCATTTCCACGGGCCTGACCTCCGGGCTCGAAGCCATCTCTTACGCGGCTGAACTGATTCGCAGCGGTCAAACGCGGGCTCTCCTCGCCGGAGGAGCCGATGAGATGTGCTTCGAGTCGTTCTATGGATTTGACCGGGCCGGCCTCTTATGTCGCTCGGATAGCAGCCAGGGTGACTTTCCGATCCCCTTTGATGCGCGACGCAATGGTATCGCACTGGGAGAAGGCGCCGCGCTATTGATGTTGGAAGATGCGTCACTAGCTCGTGAACGCGGCGCGCGCGTACTCGGGGAGATCAAAGGTCACGGCAGTAGTTATGACTGTTCGCAAGGACGTGAAGACAAGGAATCCATCGAGGCGGTTGCTATCACAATTCGGCATGCGCTACACGACGCCTTCTTGTTGCCCAGTGAGATCGACTGCCTAAGTGCTTCGGCCAACGGCAGCCGCCTCGGTGACAGGCACGAAGCGCGTGGAGTGTTTGCGGGTCTTAATGGACAGACCCACAAGCTTCCAGTGACCGCCATCAAGTCGATGCTCGGTGAGACCCTGGGTGCGTCAGGCGTGATGCAGGCCGTCTCTTTGCTGCAGACGATGCGCGATGGAGTGCTACCGGGAATCCGACAGTTGCAAGAATTCGAAGATGATTTTCCGTTCGATATGGCCCAAGCAGAAAGCCAGGAAGCCGATGTCGTTAATGGGCTAATAAACTCGATTGGTCCGGATGGGCATTGTTGCTCGCTGATTCTGGGCCGACGCGACTGACAGCTGAGCGCCTGGGAAGTACATCAGGCAAGGAGATTTGATCTGTGACCGGCCTAAGACCCGTTGAAGATTTTATGGGCGCACAGCCGCTCGAACTGGTTCCCCGCATGAAGGATCAGGGCTATGCGGCGCAGTATGTCGAGCGAAGACGCGTCTGGGCCGAAGAGAAAACCGGGTGTGAGTTGACCCACATCGGCTCACACTCGATACCCAGCGAGGCGATGCGCGGCAATATTGAAAACCCTATCGGCGCAGCTCAGATGCCGTTGGGCGTTGCCGGCCCGCTAAGGATAAACGGCATCCATGCCCGCGGCACCTTCTATGTTCCATTGGCCACCACCGAAGGCGCACTCGTTCGTTCTTACGAGCGGGGCATGGTTGCGTTGACTCGTGCAGGCGGCGCCGACACACGCGTCCATCTGGATGAGAACCTGGTAGCTCCGATCTTCTGTTTCGATAACGTAGTCGATGCGTACGACTTCGCGCAGGGCCTGCAGTCAGATTTCGAAGCAATTCGCACTGAGGCAGAGTCCACGACCTCTCACGGGAAATTGAAGCGGCTCGACTGCCAGGCAATCGGACGAGAAGTTATTGTCAGTTTCCATTACTTCACCGCCGATGCCCAGGGAATGAACATGATCGTGAAGGCAACCGAGCGGGCGTGCACGTGGATACTCAATCACAGTCGAGCCCGCCGTTTCTATGTCTTTAGCGGATTCAGTTCGGAGAAGCGAGCCAGCGGTGCTTTGCTCCCGGGCGGCAAAGGCAAGAAAGTTACCGCCGGCGCGTTGCTGTCTAAAGAGATAGTGAAGTCGTACTTGCACACGACTCCAGCCGGCTTGTTCGACATGTGGCATCACACCATGCTGGGCCACCTCCAGGCGAATTCCATTGGTTACAACGGTCACTACGCAAACGGCTTGGCGGCGATCTTCATCGCCTGTGGCCAGGACGTCGGCAACATCGCCAACTCGGCTGTTGGCATCACCAACTTCGAAGTTACGGAGACCGGCGATCTCTACGCCAGCGTCACCTTGCCTTCGCTGACAGTGGGGACGGTCGGCGGAGGAACCGGTTTGGGAACGGGCTCTGAATGTCTGGAGATGCTCGGTTGTTCGGGTAGCGGCGGCTCGATCAGGTTTGCAGAGATCGTCGGGGCCACACTTCTGGCCGGTGAGCTTTCCATGGGCAGCGCCATCGCCAGCGACGAGTTCGTTGACGCCCATGAAACTTATGGCCGCAACCGGCCGATCACAGGTCTTGCGTGATGAGTGCAAGTCGAAGTGGCACGGGCGTCTCGCCGGTGGGCGGCGCCATACCGGCAAAATGCCGATGCGGAACAACGACTAGCTTGCGGATTTTATGAAACGACTTTTCCGAGGTTTGAGGGGCAGCCCGCCAAACGATGCTTACGATGTCGTCGTTATCGGCGCGGGCATCGGCGGTCTCATCTGCGCCAATCTGTTGGCGCGCGAGGGGCTGAAAGTATTGCTCACTGAACAGCATTACATGGTCGGTGGCTATTGCAGTACGTTTCGTCGCAAAGGTTTTACTTTCGATGCTGCCACGCATTTCTACCCACTGCTGGGAAACCCTTCGACCATCACGGGGAAACTACTTTCGGAGCTCGGCCTTACCAACGGCTGGATCAGGATGGATCCGGTGGACCACTTCCACTTCCCTGATGGCTCGAGCTTCGACGTTCCAGCCGACTTCGACAGCTACCTCCGAAAACTGAAAGCTGAATTCCCGCAAGAAGCACAGGCCTTGGACAAGTTCTTCGCCCTCGTGCGTCGCGTTTACATGGTTGGACTGCTGTCCTACTTCCGTTGGCGCGAGACCGATCGGCTCGAGCGTTACCGGCGCCTGACGGTTCGCGAAGCGCTGGATCAGCACTTCCACAATCAAAAGCTCAAACTCCTGCTCGCCGCTGATTGCGGTCACTGGGGCTCGCCGCCTGGTCGTACTTCGTTCGTCTTCGACTCGATGCTGAGGCTCTCCTACTTTCTCGGCAATTATTACCCTCGCGGTGGGTCGCAAGCCTTTGCCGACGAATTGGCCCTGCGATTCGAAGAGCTGGGCGGTCACATCCTGATGGACGCAAGCGTCAAACGGATTCTAACGCGAGACAAAGTTGCGACCGGTGTCGAGGTTGAGCTGGGGCCAGCACACAACCGTTACCTGCGGCGGGTGAAATCTGACGTAGTCGTATCGAACGCCGACCTGCTGTCGACGCTGGAACGATTGCTTGATTCATCCCAGCTTGATCCCAACAAGCTCGCTGCGATTCGCAAACTGCGGCCCACGCACCCCTGTTTTCTCATGCACATAGGTCTGAAAGACATACCGACCGCATTGCTACGCGAGGCTGCCGGGTATCACTGGGATTCGTGGGACTCGGATCAGGTAGCGACGCGCGCCTTCAAGGTTTTCGTGCCCACGTTGTACGAGCCCGCGATGGCGCCGCCAGGTGGCCATATCGTGATCGTGCAAAAGCTAACCGACATCGACTACAGCGCGATTGTGGACTGGGCCGCTCACAAGGCTGCTGTGGAAGATTACATCATGAAGAATCTTGAACGAGTAATGCCGGGGTTTGGAAAAAAGGTTGTCGTCAAGCTCGGCGCCTCAGCGCTGACCTCGCACAAATTCACAGTCAATCATCAGGGGGCAATGCTCGGTTGGGAGATGTCTCCGGATCAGCTTGGCGAGCGACGCCCGGCCCTTAATGGCATGGTGAAAAATCTTTATTTCACAGGTCACTGGACTCAGCCCGGAGGCGGAATTACGCCCGTCATTGTTTCGGCGATGGAGGTGGCCCGGAGAATCACCCACTCCAGCCGGGCGTTCGTCCCCGATTTGGATCCGGCGTCAGATCCGATCGGCGCGGCTTACGACTTTGCGGGGGCGACCTGATCACAACGATTTCAAAAGCCGCTGGTTGAAGGCAAAAGACAAAGCATGAAGAAACGCAGAATCCTGAAGAACTTATTGCGAGTCATGATTGCCGGCACTGTGTTGGGGCTTGTCACGGTGGGGTTGAGTCTGCTGGTCATGGCGCGCAAGGACAAGGAGCATGAACGCTTTTTCAACACCGGCAAGTCAGTGAACCAGTTTCTAGCTAATTACAAGCATGCACTCGAAGAGGCTTTCAAGAAGCAAGACCCTTCGGAACTCAACCCATTCTATTCTGAGCATTATTCCTCACCGGGACGGGGCCGCTGGGTCTTGCGACACGATCAAACTGCCGGCGATGTCGATTGCCTGATTCTCACAGCCGATGGTCGGAAGGATTTCACTAAAAATGATTTGCAGAATGAGTTCCGCGATTATCTGAATGGTCTCACTTCAGTCGAGGACGTCAAGTTCAAGATCGACATGATCGAAAAGATCGAACTTGAAAAGAGTGTCCAGTTGACCACGAAATTCATTCTCGACGGCAAGGATCGAAAAGACTCCACATTCCAGGATCGCAATTTTTATCGCTGGCATCTCGTCAATGAAGGAGGCCCCGGCGCCTATGACTGGAAGATTATGAAAGACGAGCTGGTTGAAGGAGTCCGAGTTGGCGGCGATGGTCGCGATTTTCAAGGCTTTGAGACCAGGGACGAGCTGGCGAGCATCGGCATCGACTATAAGCACGAGCGTGACCCGAAGCTAAATATCAAAGAGCACGGCGCGCAACTGAAGTTCGGTGTTATCGAGCACGGGGGCGGTGGTGTCAGCGCAGTTGATTACAACAAAGATACGCAGATGGACATTTTCTTTGCGGACGGCAGGCGCTCGCGGCTCTTTCGCAACGATGGAGCCGACGAGTCCGGCCGCGCGCATTTTACGGATGTCACGAAGGAAGCAGGATTGGATGGGATTGATCAGGCAGCCGCAGGCATCTTTGCCGATGTCGATAACGACGGTTTCCAGGATCTTTTCGTCAGCCGTTACCTCGCGCCGGTCAAGTTTTATCACAACAACGGGCCCAACGTAGAAGGCAAGATTACTTTCTCAGACTGGTCGGGAAAGATGGGATTCGATGCCGGGGATCCGAAGAACACGATGCCCGCGGTTTCAGCATGCTTCCTCGACTACGACCGCGACGGCTATCTCGATCTTTACGTCGGCCTTTACGGCGATGCCTTTCGGGACGTGCCGCGCCTGCCGTTCTTCGCGCAAAACGGAGGCGCCAACCGGCTCTATCACAATGAGGGAGGCAAGCACTTCACAGACGTCACGACCAGGAGCGGAACGGGTGATACGGGCTGGACGCTGGCGGTAGCTGCGGCGGATTACGACAACGATGGTTACCCGGACCTGGCCGATGCCAACGATTTCGGGCGCAAGAATCTATATCACAACAACCACGACGGGACCTTTACCGAAGTAGCAAAGCAAGCTGAAGTGCTCGACTTCAGTGGTGGCATGGGTCTGACCTGGGGAGACTTCGATGACGACGGTTATCTCGATCTTTACACCTCGAACATAAACTCGAACCAGCGTTGGTTCGGAGAGGACATGACGGTCACCCAATACGCCCGCAATGTAATACGCACGAAGTACGCGATCACGGATCTGGGCGAATACTACAAGGTCTACAAACTCCTCGGACCGCGATGGACCGAGCTGGGCACCATGATCGGAGAGGGCAATCGTCTATTTCACAACAACGGCAACGGAACCTTTCGACAATTGAAGAACAGCCACACCAATCGCGCCGGCTGGAGCTGGAGCGTGGCGTTCTTCGATTACGACAACGATTCAAAGCTGGATCTCTATGCAGCGAATGGATGGATTAGCAATGCGCCCAACACGGACCTTTGACTACCGTTTACGAGCGGTGCGGTCGCACACGTGAAGCAGTACAAAAAGGGCCTCTTCTTCAGCTACGACTTTGTCGGCGAAAACTCGTGGAATGGCTATGAACGCAATTGTCTCTTTGCCAATGTTGGTTATGTGCCGCCGTCCGGACCGGCGCAGCCAGATGCTCGCGAGACCAGACAGTTTATGGATGTCGCGCGACCTACCGGATCGGATTGCCTCAAGGACAGTCGCGGTGTCGCCATGGCGGACTTCAATGGTGACGGACAACTTGATCTCGTAATCAACAACAACAATCAAACACCAACTCTTTATCTCAATAAGGTTAAAAGAAGTGGCAACAGCGTGGTGATCAAATTGGAAGGACTGGTGAATGGATCGGGAAGTCTGCACACCAGTCTGGATGCGGTTGGCGCCCAGGTGCGTTTATCAATTCCGGGGAAAACAATGATGAGACAAGTGGAAGCCGGTTCTGGTTTTGCCGCCGAAGGAATGCTGCCGGTCCACTTTGGAGTCGGTGACGCCACCCGGATCGATAGCGTCGAGATTACCTGGCCAAGCGGACTGGTGCAGAAGTTTGACAATACGCAGACGAAAGATTGGCTCAACAGTGACGTTGATATTAAGGAAGGCGTGCCAGCGGCAATTAAGCTCAGACCCTACTCGCGCTTGCCCACAGCTGGTCCCAGGAAGAATGCCTCTTCGGAGCAACGCCGAAGATGAGAACGCAATCGCTGAACGTTCGAATGAAAGGTGGATTAGCCAGACGGTAGTGTTTTCCGGTTGGTAAACAGGACGGTGGAGGCGATGTCAAAAAGAAAGCGACGCGTAATTTTCCTCTTATCACCTTTGATCCTAATTATCGGATTGGTGATTTGGGGAAAGATTGCGATCAATCGTCTCGAGGCCAACGCGAAACTCCTCGCGCAAACCGGACAAGCAGCCATCCTGTTGCTGAACGAATTCCGTTCTGGCGTCGATGATTTCGTGGCGACGAAAGACCCTGCCAAAATTTATGAATGCTATGCGGAGCATTACTTCAGTGACCATGAAGGTGAATGGAAGGAGATTCTCAAATCCAACCGCGACGGAGTCCAGGTTTACGAGTGGGAGGTCGAAAGTCAGGGTGTATTCGGGAAAGCGGATGTAGCCAGACAAGTCACCAGCTATCTCAAGTCAATCACTTCCATCGAGGAGAGCAAGTTCAAACTTGATTCAGTCGAGAAGACCGCAGGCTCCGCTCCCGCCGAAGTACGCGGCGTCCTGTGGCTTCGTGGAAAAAGAACAGGGTCGGCGAACGGCAAGGAAGAGATTTTTGAATCACACGCGCTGATGCGTTTATGGATTCAGGAATTCAATGGCCAATGGAAAGTCACTAGTCAGAAGTTGATTCACGGGGAAACGGTTACGGGAGACCGCTTGGGATTTACTGACATTACGAAGAGCGCCGGCGTGGACTTCGTATCCACTATGAACCCGCTCTTCTCCATACCGGCATGGCGGCCCAAGAAGTTTGGCATCATCAAGTATGGACCTGCGGGTGTCTCTGCCGCTGATTACGACAACGACGGCTGGTACGACGTGTTCTTCGGCGATGGCTTGCATCCGCGACTTTACCGAAATAAAGGCGGCGGAGCCTTCGAGGACGTCACCATTGCCGCAGGTCTCCCTGCAAGCGCTCCCGGCATCAACGTGGGCATTTTCTCGGACTTCGACAACGACGGCTTCAAAGACCTTTTCCTCGGATGCTACACGGGACACAGCCGCCTCTACCGCAACGTACCCGATCCGCAGGCGCCGAATCGACGCAAATTCCTCGAGGTGACTGATCACCTCGGGCTGCCGAATAAAGGCGATAGTGATTTCATCGTGGTTGCCGCTGCGGGTGATTACAACAATGACGGCAAAGTCGATCTTTATGTTGGGCGAGAACTCGACGCCCGCAAGAGCCTGCCTACAACACTCTTCTACACGCGCAACGCCGAGGGAAACACGCTGCTGCGCAATGATGGCGATTTTCACTTCACCGATGTCACCAGGGAGGCCGGGATCAATGAGACCGGCATAACGTTGGGCGTTGCCTGGGCCGATTACGACCATGACGGTTGGCAGGACATTTACATCGCCAACGACTTCGGGCGCGATGCGTTACTGCACAACAACGGTAACGGTACTTTCACTGACTTATCAAAAGAGAGCGGCGCTTTCGATCCCGGTTACGGCATGAGCGCGACGTGGGGCGACTTAAACAACGACGGCAATCTGGACATCTACGTTTCCGACGTGCACTCGGGCCAGCGCTGGTATGGTCAAGCCGCCACGCTCTACCAGTACCTGCTGACCAGCGTGCGACAGGGAACGATCTATGAAGACTTTCCGGTTTACAAGCAAATCTACGAGACCGTCGGCGGCACTGATTGGAGCACATACGGCGACAAGACGGTCAAAGGCAACGCGCTGTACCTGAATGATGGCCACGGAAAATTCAAGGACGTGAGCGAAAAGTCGCGCGCCAACCCCTTCGGCTGGTACTGGAGCTCGACTGTTTTCGATTACGACAACGACGGGCGTCAGGATGTCTACGCCGTCAACGGATGGATTAGTGGCAAGAAGAAAGACGATCTTTGACTGCCTTACATTTTGAGCGCGGTCGCGCACATAAAAGAGTACAAGACGGGCAAATTTTATCTTGACGAATTTCGCGGCGACATTTCCTGGAATGGCTACGAGCATAACGTATTGCTGCGCAACGAGGGACCGGATGCCGACGCAATTCCGCAATTCACCGATGTGGCGATGGCTACAGGCGCTGATGACGTCAAGGATGGCCGCGGTATGGCAATCGCCGACTTCGATAATGATGGCGGGCTCGACATCATCATCAACAACAATCCCGGCGATAACACTGATGCTTCGCGCGCGCTGCCAACCTTGCTTCACAACAACGTCGGTACGCGACGCAATTGGCTTGCGGTCGAGCTGGAAGGGACGCGCAGCAACCGCGATGGAGTGGGGGCCCAAGTGACGATTGAAACAGGTCGCGAGAAACAACTGCGTTTGGTCTCGGCAGGTTCAGGTTTTGCGTCTCAGAACAGCACGCGTCTCTACTTTGGTCTTAACGATAAGACTCGTGTCGATGTCTTGACCGTGCGGTGGCCCAGCGGCGTCGTCGAGAAATTTGAAGCTATCGGAGCCAAACCAATCGTGGCAGGACAAGTCGTTCGCATTAGAGAGGAAAAGGGTATTGAAGAGCTTTCGCTGGTTGCGAAAGCGCAGCCGTGAAAGTGACCGGAGACTGAACGCGAGGAATGTTCGAGATGTCCAGAGTCATCATCTTTGAGGACCGCGAAGTTATTGCCGAGCTGATTGGCAAGTTCCTCAACGAGAGCGCCACTGTTGAATGGTGTCAGCACGCGTCGCTGCGCGAGGATGGTTACGCCGGTCACCTGAGTGGCGACTATGCAAGTCTACTCAAGGAGCATGACGTAGATACCGTCGTTTATTCCCCTCCACAAGTCAGGCTCCATGGAATGGCGCCTGACCTTGAAGATGCAGAAGGAATATTTCAGCAGTGTGTGCGTGCCGGAATCAGGAAGTTCGTCCTGCTATCAAGCGCGATGATTTACGGAGCCAGCCCGCACAATCAGGGTTTGATTCCGGAAACTCGCCTGGTCGTGCGGACCGACCAACAGCCAATAGCAAGAGGTTGGATTGATCTCGAAACGCTCGCGACTGCTTACCTGGGAGAGCTTTCCGGCACAGGCATTGAGTTGATTGTCCTGCGGCCGGCTACCGTAGTTGTGCCACAGGGTGATGACTACTTCAGCCGGTTATTTCGCAGCCGCCTTGCGGTCACGCTACCCGGTCACGATCCAACTCTCCAATTACTCAGTCCGAATGATCTGGCGCGGGCCGTGCGCTGTGCAGTAGAGAACGGCCGAGCCGGAGTGTACAACCTGGCGCCGAGCGGAGTGATTACGTTGCGCGCTTGTTTACAACTCATCTCAGCAAAGCAACTGCCCATCTCTCGTCTGTTACAACGGCTGGGGCGCCGCGTTTTGGCTCCGCTGGGACTGGCCGCGCCGATAGACCAGCTCGAATACATTCGCTACTCGTGGACTATTTCCGGCAAAAAGAGCCGCTGCGATCTGAAGTGGACGCCTCATCAATCAAGTCTCGAGGCTCTGCGGGATTCTCGCCTCGCCGAAACCGGGTTTGTCCGATCGCATAAAGTGCCCTCGCTTGAATTCGACGACTTCGGAATGGACCGGCAGTACATTGCCGCGTGGGGCCGAACGGTCTTCAAGTTTCTACACGACCGTTACTGGAGGGTCGAGGTCAAGGGCCTGGACCATGTGCCGCGCTCAGGTCGCGCCGTGTTGGTTGGTGTGCACCGTGGCTTCATGCCATGGGACGCCGTGATGGCGCTGCATCTCATTGCCTGGAATCTCAGGCGCTATGTCCGATTCCTGATTCATCCCGGTTTGATCAGGTTCCCATTTCTTTTCAATTTTCACACCAAACTCGGCGGCATGATCGCGTGTCAGGAGAATGCGGCTTACGTGCTTGAGCGTGACGAGATGCTCGGAATGTTTCCGGAAGGTATTCGCGGCGCTTTTGCTCTTTATCGCGATGCTTACAAATTGGGAAAGTTTGGACGTGATGAGTACGTCAAGCTGGCGCTGCGTCATCGAGCGCCCATTGTTCCTTTCGTCACAGTCGGCAGCGCCGAAATTTTTCCGATATGGAAAAAGCTGGACTGGGGCTGGTGGAAGCGTCATACCGAGTGGCCCGGTTTTCCCATTACCCCGACGTTTCCGTTCCTGCCGCCGGTGCCACTTCCGTCCAAGTGGCATACGCAATTCCTCGAGCCGATTCACCTCGAAGAACGTTTTCCGCCTGAGGCGGCAGATGATCCGGCGACGGTGCGCGCCATCAGTTTGGAAGTCAGAAACAGTATGGAAAGAGCGATTGGCGAAATGTTGAGTAGTCGGAAGTCGATCTTCTACGGCTCGATTTTCAAAGAACCGACAAGTGAAAGCCTCAGTTATGAAGAGCCGGCCAGGTACAGGGAAAGGTTGAGCTGATGATCTTCTGGGCGAACCTACGCCGTCTGGTTCATATCGTGAACGTCGTGATCAGGCACGCGGTCGCGCATGCAGTTGGCGCGCTGCTGACTCGTTGGCCCGGACGAGTTCTGCGCCTGAAGCGCACCCGTCTGTCTGGTCCAGAGCGGCTGCGTGTGTTTTTCGAGGAGTTGGGCGGCACTTTCATTAAATTCGGACAGATGCTGGCGCTGCAGCCGGATATTTTGTCGTTTGAGTACTGCAATGAATTGTTTGATTTGCTCGATCGCTGTGCTCCTTTTGAGTACGAACAGGTGGAGCGAATCTTCGTTGAGGAAACGGGAAAGACACCCGCTGAAATCTTTGAGTCCTTCGAAACGCAGCCTCTCGCGACCGCTTCAATAGGCCAGGTGCATATAGGCTATCTCTCCAATCGCAAAGTAGCAATCAAAGTGCAAAGACCGAGTGTGGAGACTGACTTCGCGGGTGATATTCGACTGATGTTGATAACACTCCGTGCAATCCGGCTGCTGCGCTTGAAATTCGTTTACTGGTTGATTGAACCGATAAGCGAGTTCGTAAGCTGGACCAGAGAAGAGCTCGACTACCGGTGCGAGGCGCGCTACATGGAAAAGCTGGGACGTCACGCCCGCAACAACTTGCATGAGCGCGTGCCTGAAGTCATCTGGGAGTACACCACGCGTCGCATCCTGGTAGCCGAGTTTTTTGAAGGACCTACGGTGCTGAAGTACCTGCGGGCGCTGGAGAACAACGATGATCTAATGCTTCATCGCCTTAAAGCTTCCGGCTTCGACGCGCATAAAGTCGCCCGCCATATCATTGACAACTTTCTCGGCGATGCCTTCCAACACGGAATCTTTCATGCCGACTTACATCCGGCGAACCTGATGATCTTGCCGGGGAACTGCGTCGGATACGTTGACTTCGGAATCACGGGCGTAATCAGCCGTTACTCTCGTCAAAATCTTATCAGTTTGACGCTGGCCTACACTCGCGGCGACCTCGAGGGTATGTGCGAGGCCTTCTTCAAAGTCTCGGCGATTGACAATGATTCGGATCCGCAGAAATTTCGGAATGGGCTGAAACGATTGGCGGACGGATGGTACGAAGTCAGCGACAAACGCCGCCGGCTGCGCAAGAACTTCACGCTGGTAATGCTGGACATGCTCAGGCTATCGCGCGCGGCGAGCATTTGGCCTGAACGAGACGTCATCAAATACATCCGTTCCTCAATTGCCATCGATGGGTTAATCACTCGTTTTGCCCCCGGTTTCGACGTGGGTCAGCACCTTGAAGCAGTCTGCCACAGTTATCTCCGTTGGCAGGTGCGTAAATCACTGTTTGCCTACAACACGCTGGTCGGTTGGGCCAGCTCCAGCGAGCACTTAATGCGAGACGGCGCTTTCCGGTTTGTCGGACTCCTCCGCAGGCTAGCCAACAATGAGCTGCCGGTGAGCGGGGACATTAGCGGGGAAAGTTCGGCTGGTCACGATCTGCGACGCAAAACAATTGGAATGATAGTGCTCGTTGTTGCCGGTTCGTTAATCGTCAACGTCGCCAGAGAGCGCCCGCCGCTAGCTTTTGATCAAGTTACGACGGCAGTACTGATCGTTGTTGTCGCCACGATGATGTTCTGGCGGACCCGGCGCGGGTTGTCGGCGAGTCAGTGAGCAGTTGATACGAACGTTAGAAGTACTGTTGGTACTAAGTGTGGCGCGCGCTTCGTCGGAAGGATCTTTAGCATTCGGCAAGGAGATAAACATGCGAGAGCTTACCAAGTCGATTCTCAGTTATACGTGGTCGTCGACACTGTTTGGCCTGCAAGAGACGATCAGTCTATTCACCCCGCAGGGCTGGCGACAGACCGGTGGCGCGGTTGAGTCATTCGAAATGATTACCAGGGTGACCGCGGACCAGATGGGCGAGGCTGCCAGAAGAACATTCAAAGTGGGCGACGACATGCAGAGAAAAAGCATGGACATGGTGTTCGATGTCGTTACTCTTGGCGTTTTTGAAAATGGCCCGGACCAGTCCAATCCCTCCAGCAGCTCAGCAAGCCGATCATCGTTGAACATGGGCGAGCAAACGGTCGCGGCTTTCACTCAAGGCTTGCAGGCTGCGAGCCAGACCGTGGGCGTCATCGTCCAATCCCTGGTTGGAGTTGTTTCGGGTCCGAAATGCGGAGGCGCTCGCGCTGAACCCACAGGTTGGGGGCCCGTGCCACCGCCCCCAAGCAGCAAAACTTAGGATGAAAAACAGACCGTGACGCGGAAGCACCGCTAATCGTCAGGAGAATTGTGATGAGACCGCTTGCTCTCAAGTTGTTTGTTTGCGGAATGATGCTGGTGACCATGGGAGGCTGTGGTGCGAGCTCAAGTCCCGAGGACGTCGTCGTCGGTAACCGCGCGCCTGACTTCACGCTAACTTCGGTGGATGGAACTACAGTCAAGAGTAACTCTTTGAAAGGCAATGTCGTGGTGCTGAATTTCTGGGCCACATGGTGCCAGCCATGTATGGGTGAAATTCCTGAGCTCAAAGAGTTCGCCGCTAACTCGAAAGCAAGAGTCGTGAGTATTGCTTTGGATGAGGATGGTCTCAAGGCGGTGAAGCCGTTTGTCGAGAATCATCAAATTAATTACACCGTCCTGCTTGGCGACCAGCACACGTTTGAGCAGTTTAACGGTCTGGGCATCCCGTACACCCTGGTGCTCGATCGCTCGCAACGAATCGTCAAGATTTATCGTGGTCCCGCGTCCAGGGCATCACTGGAAGAGGACCTGAAAATGATCGATCTGGGGACATAGTTTCAACCTCAACACCAAGGCTAGAGAGAGAGAGAGAGAGAGAGAGAGAGAGGAAAGCAGCGTTGCTTAAGCCGGCCCACCAGAAAGTTGCAGGTATGACCTTGAAGCTACGGCGACAAGAGGTCGAACAACGCCTGGCGCGATTCGGATTTAGGAGTGGGCCACGCCTACTGTTACATAACGGAGTGACCGCAGAGACGGATCAGATTCACAGACTTCATGAACTTCTCGAAAGTCTGGGCCCGGTCTTCACCGCTTTTGGTCTGTATATGTCAACGCGGGTTGATTTGCTGAGCGCGCAAAACTGTTTGCTGCTCGCGTCTTTACCTGGCGGCGCCGAACCTTCATCGCCCACCGCAATTCGATATCTAATCAAACATGAGCTTGGCCACTCGCCGGAGAATCTCTTCCGTGTTTTCGAAGAGACGCCTTTTGCTTCCGGCTTGCTGGATCAGCAACACCGGGCCTGGCTTACTGATCAACAGGCAGTCACGGTCAGATTGGTTCATCCCGAACTTGAAGAGCATCTTCACTACGATGTTCAACTGCTCGAACTGGTGACGGGTGTATTTATAGGCAACGGCTGTAACCGTGCTCAGCTTGAAAGCGCAATAGCAGACTTTGCTGTCTCGTTAAAGCAGCGGACGGATTTCCTCTTGCAAGCCAGTGCAACCGCGATGCTCGCGAAAGATTCCGAATCCTTTGGAATCCTGAAGGTGCCCTTTGTCTATCCTGAATTGAGCACGTCCAAAATGCTCGTTGTTGAAGCTTTGGCGGGGAACAGCGTCGCGGAAATATTGAGCGGCCCTCAGGGACCGGAAGCAGGAAGTACTGTTGATGACGAGGAACGGTATGGAGTCGCCCACCGACTTTGTGTTGCCTGGCTTCGGCAGGCACTTCTCGGACGCCAATTTCCGGTGGAACCGTCTGCGGAAAACGTCAAAATTCTTCCCAGTAACCAAATTGCTTTTTGCGGGGGGCCTCTGGCCAGTCTCCCCACGGACGCAAAGACCAATCTTTGGGATTACCTGATCGCCGTAGCTACGGACAACCCCGACCGGGCTTGCTCCTCACTGCTCAAGGAGATGGTCCAGGGAAAACGATCGATAAGTGAAGATGAGCTGCAACGAAGATTCAGACAGCTTGTGCCTTTCCGAGACAGCGAATGGGCCTACGGTAGTGACAACGATAATCTGGCCGACCATCTCTTTCTACATTGGAAGCTGACGAGTCGTCACGGTTATCGTCCACGCGTTTACCTTCCTTCTTTTTACCGAGGCCTATTCGCAATTGCCACTGTTTCTCAACAGTTGGCGTCCCATCACGATCCACTGCGCGACGCTCTACAAAACATAAGAATGCTGGTGGGTGCGGAAAGACTGCGAGACATCTTCAGCACTCCTCGACTGGGCGAGCAGATGGATGCGTATTTCGGACTCATGCTGGATCTTCCGCAGCGACTCGATGATGCGCTGGCCTTGGGGGCCGACGGCAAAATGCGGCTTCGAGTCCAAAAAACGGAAGCGCCGCCGCCTCGCGCGAAGAAAAATGCCGCGGCTATTGATGTCGCATTGCTTTTGACGCTTGGCGCGATGGTCGTGTTCCCGGAACGATTCGAAGCCGTTATCTCCGGCAAACGGTCGTTCATGATCGCAATCATTGGGCTTGTCTGTTTTGGAGCGTGGTTGCTGGGCTCGGCCAGGCATGGGCGTTGAGCTGTCGAGGTCCATAGGAAGGGAATTCTGCTAATGAGCAAACACGGCGGCTCAATTCAGCAAACGGGCACCGGGGGTGATGAAAACGGTTTGATGATCTTGATGGGCCAGATGATGAGACTGCCGGTAATGGCGTTGGTCTACAGTTTCGAGATCTTTATCAGGACGATGAAGGAGATGCAACGGGTAGCCGACCAAAGTTTCGACGCTGTTGCCGGCGACCTGTTTCAAAAAGGAAACGATCCACCAGTCTTGAGCAGCGAATCAGCAACAGGGGAGACTGGAACGGACCTTAACAACCAATCAACTCGCGAGGAGGAAAGCGTAATGTGGGACGATCAAGATCTAAGCGGAGATGATCTTAAGTACGTTAGTTACTCGATCTTGTTTACCAAGCGTGATCTCGAAGCCACGCTGGAGGAAGAAAAACAAGACTTGGTCAGTTATTCAACCAACGGCGGAAGCTACGGAGGATTAAAGATTGCGCATTTCATGAAGTCGGTCAGCGAAGGCACGGTGGAGCGACCTCCCCAGTGGAAAAATTCAGGCAATAACTATCCGCCCGGCGCTACCGGCGATTACATCACGGAATTCCCGACGGAGGATGAGCGGTACATCACGTTCATCTACTCCGTGGACCGGCGTATTCCCAGGTCCGAAAAAGACTACGACCGGGATCAAATCCGGGCCTTGCAGGGTATCAAAGAAGGCATCGACCTGGTTGGCAGCAAAATCAGCTAGCTTGGCGATCACCGAAACTGGAAGTCTCACTAACGCTTGCTTGGCGCAGGCGACATGACTCCCATGTTCTCACGACTACGAGCCTAACGAAGGGCGAAAGGAGGCGATATGAGCCGCAATCAGAACACCGTAGTGGCGGCGCTGGACCGGATTGCCGGAAACATCGCGGCAGGATTGGGCGGCGAGTTCCAAGTCCCAGCGGGAGCTATTAGCGACCCTCGAGAAAAAGTCATCATTCGGTATACAGAGGGGACCGGTGAATTCAGTGCTGACATGAAATACAACGTGCTGCGGATGCACATGTTCAAGATGGATGGCGAACGGGACGGGACTCATGACGGAGTTTGGGAGCCGCAACTCCCGCCGGCCGAATTGAGCAAGAGACCTAAGCCTCCGAAAGGACCGCTCGACAAACCCGAAGGCCCAGTTGAGCACGTGGCCGTGAGAGCTTACACCAAAGCCATTTGGACCTTTGGCGATGGCAGTTCGCTCACCGCCGTAGGCCCGGCCATGCTTCACCTGGTCGAATTCAATGACGATTCACACATCTTCCTCGTCTCCGTGTCAGCGATCATAACCAACGGAACGGGGAGGTATCAGGGCGCTTACGGCGTCAAGACTGCTCTCGGCTCCACATTCGTTCCGAAGGGTGTAGATATGTTTAACCTGAAGCCGGGTCAGACCTTCGGTGCGCGGACAGTCGAGACTTTTAGAGTTGTTCAGGCTAAGCATCTCCAGTGATCGATGAAACATTCAGGAAATCACTTTGATGAACAAGCCGTCTTTGGAATCCATTGCGACCGTTCGAAGGGAACGGAACGGGTGGTTACTCAACATTACTTTCACGCCCCAAAGTGGGCAAGGAGCAAAAAATGGCAGACACATTCAAGTTTCCCACCACCGTAACCGCTGATAGGACAGAGAAAGTGTTTATGCGTTTCGCTGAAGGCCAGGGAGAAGTAAGGCCAGACGGCAGGGGATTGTCGATAGCCCTCAACGTGACAGACACCGGTGGCAAACCGGATGGCTCGCAAGTCTGTTCGGGTGAAGTCAAAGGGGCCAAATCGCTTAACGACCTTTTGAAGGTACCGTCCAGTCCGAAGGTGAAATTCGGCGATCCCGGCCCGATCAAAGAGGTGCCGGTGACGGCGATCTGTCAAGCCAGTTGGAAGTTTAAGGACGGAAGCACTTTGACTGCTATCGGCAAGGGAACCTCGACCCTCGTTGAACTCGCCAGCGGCAAGGCGGTACTCGCCGACAAGGCCGCTTTAACGATCACCGGTGGAACTGGTGTGTATAAAGGCGCGCGCGGAAGCGTAGCCATTAACTCGACCGTTACTGCTGACAGCATGGCAGACATTCCCTTTGGCCAACCTGGCGCCGAGATCAATCAAAAGTCCATCGAGCTTTTCAGGGTCTTTAAGGGGAAAGACCTCAAGTAACTCGGCACTCTGAAGGAAAACCGGAAGTGTAATCGCGGTTTGGGTGTTTGCAAGTTGCCTGAACCGCGACAACTCCGGTGGTAATCAATTCTTGACGCCTCACGAGCGGTATTGGGAGGAAGAATGGCACACAAATTCAAGTTTCCAGCCTGGGCACTTGCAGATGAACAAGAGAAAGTGTTTATCCACTTTGCCGAAGGAAAGGGAGAAGTCAGGCTTGATGGCAAAGGACTCTCCGTTAAGCTCGACCTCACCACTCCGGATGGAAAAGCTGTCGGAACGCAAATATGTTCGGGTGAAGTCAGGGGAGCTAGATCCGTTAAGGACCTGATCAAAGTACCGGCTAATCCGGACGTAACGTTCGGTGATCCTGGCCCGATCAGGGAGGTACGGGTGACTGCTATTTGTCAGTCAACCTGGACCTTCAACGACGGCAGCACGTTGACCGCTATTGGCAAGGGCACATCTCAAATCATTCCCCTCGCCAGCGGCACGGTAGTGGTCAAAGACAGAGCGGCATTAATCATAACTAATGGAACGGGAGTGTATGAGGGCGCGCGCGGCAGCGTGGACATTAACTCCACTGTTAGCGCGATAGACCTCGATGAGATTCCGTTTGGAAAACCTGGTACGGGCCTTCTCCAAAAATCGATTGAGCTCTTCAGGGTTTTCCTGGCAGAAGCTGTCGAGTAATGCAGGGCCTCAGCAGACCAGGAAAACTCACGAGGCTCTGCAAAAAACCAGGGTGCAGCGATGTAACCCGGATCGGTAACTATTTGCATTGGTGTCCCCGCCAGGCGGCTGGTTCTTAAGCCTAAGCGCCGGGCCGCCGACCTGAGAAAGAGGAGGAGATATGGCAACAACTCAAGCGGACGAAGCTACCATCACCGGCGCCCTCTCGCGCCTCGCTCACTCACTCGCGCCGGACATTCGCAACGTGTTGAGCGACCCCCGGGAAGAGGTGGTGGTGCGCTACACAAAAGGTACTGGTTCTTTCAGCGCGGACAAACGATACATCACTTTGAAAATGAAGTTATACAAACTCAATGGTGAGGAAGATGGCTATCATGAGGGTGTATGGGAACGACAGTTTGAAGACCCGCGAGAATTGCTCACGAGTCCGCCGCCACCAACCGGGCCTATGGACGAGCCTGTGCCTCCCGTACCTCATGTACCTCCATTGGCACAAACCAAGGCGCATTGGGTGTTCGGCGACGGCAGCAAGATCATCGTGGCCGGACCCGCAGCGAGTCACCTGGTGCAACTCGATGATGGTTCCTTCCTCTTCTCTGTCAGCACCGCGCAATACATCACCGGCGGCGAGGGCCGGTATGCGGGAGCTTATGGGCTGGTACAGTCCCTCGGGTCAACGCACATTCCCGCGGGTGTAAATCTTTTCGGACCCGATACTGTGAGCTTCGCCGCGACTACGATCGATACCTTCAGGATTGTGAGAGGCCGTTATTACGGATTCCCAAAACCGCCGCCGCCCGACACGAAATTAGCTGACTTTCCTTTCGAGTCTCGTCACACTGTGGTTCACGACTCAAAAATGCACTATATCGAAGAGGGAGAAGGGGACCCGATTCTGTTTGTTCATGGCAACCCGACCTGGTCCTACCTCTGGCGCAATATCATCCCTCACCTCTCGGATAAGGCTCGCTGCATTGCCGTTGACCTCATCGGCATGGGGAAATCCGATCGGCCTGACCTTGACTATGGACTTCACGACCACATCAAGTACTTCGAAGGTTTCATTAAGAAGTTGCGGTTGAAGAACATTACCCTGGTCCTTCACGACTGGGGCACTGCCCTCGGCTTTCATTACGCGATGCGCTATGAATCCAACGTAAAGGGCATTGCCTTTATGGAAGCGTTGCTCAAGCCTTATGCCACCTGGGACGAGTTTCCCGCAACCGATGCGCAACCTGAACTGCGGGATATGTTCCGGCTTTTTCGCACCGGTGGAGTTGGAGGCGAGGGCTGGCAAGCAATTGTGGAACAGAACATCTTCCTGGAAAAACTTCTGCCTAACCTCGCCGGAAGACCGCTCAGCGAAAAAGAACTGGCTATGTATCGCAAGCCGTTCCACAAGGTCGACGACCGCCAAATCATCTGGAAGTGGGTCCAACAACTTCCGATCGAAAATGATCCACCGAGCGTGAGCGAGCTTACCCAGAATTACGCGGACAAGCTTCAGGAGTCTTTACTGCCGAAACTCTTGCTTTACGGCGTGCCCGGTGCTGTCCTGACGGCGGAACACGTCAAATGGTGCGAGCAAAGTTTGAGGAACCTTGAAACAGTCAATGTCGGACCCGGTGCGCACTTTCTGCAGGAAAGTAGCCCTGAAGTGATTGGCGAAAAGCTGGCGGATTGGTACAGCCGGCTCCCACCGTCAGAATAATTTGTTTAGTGGTTAACTCAGCCAGGAGGAAAGCGATGTTACAAACTTTGCCAAGCTTGACCCAGGTCCTCACTCAATTAGCGGACATTTCCGGCACCGATTTGCGTGGTACGCAGAGTGATCCTCGAGAAGAGGTATTTATCACTTACACGCAGGGTAATGGCCGATTCAGCCCAGACAAAAAGTACATCACACTTTCAATGATTCAGTACAAGCTGAATGGTGAGCAGGATGGACATCATGAAGGTGTCTGGGAAGCTCAGTTCAAGGACCCGCGCGTGTTGATCGGGAGACCGCCCAACCCGGAAGGAGCCATGAATGTTCCGCAGGGGCCTGTGCCTCATGTAGACATTATCGCCTTCACGAAAGGAATCTGGGTGTTTGGCGATGACAGTTCCGTTACCGCGGTAGGTCCGGCGCTTAGTCACTTAATGCCGCTTACGGATGGCTCGTTTCTGTTTGCCGTAACTTGCGCGCAGACAATTACCAATGGAACCGGAAGATATAGCGGGGCGCAGGGACTTAAAACGTCACTCGGGTCTACGTTTATTGAAGCTGGTACCAACCTCTTTGACCCGACCAAAGAGGTCCGGTTTTCGGCGCGAACGATCGACACCTTCAGGATCGTCAAGGCGCGGGACATGAAGCGCTAGCCCGGCTTCAGCGCGATTACAGTCGCAATCAACTGGATGAGCGAAATGGACACCAGCACCAAAGCGTCTTCGCCGCCGCCGAAGTTTCCGTTACCGCCGGGGCTTTTTCCACCGGGGGTTGATCCGACTGTCTATCGGTTGAAGGAGGTCACGCGGCTGCTAAAGAGTGCCGCGTACTTCCCCATCTTCAACACGCCTAATCCGAATTCACCAAATGAACCCGTGCCGCTGATTCCTGGCATTCCATTCCTCGCTCAGTACTTAATGATTGCAGTTCAGGTCAACGAGACACTCCACCGGTTCGAGATTAATGTTGAGGAGACCCCATCTCCCAGCAGTCTCCGAGCCAGCAAGCGGGTTGGAGAACCTGTGGCCAACGTCCACATACGCTGGACTCCGATCCCGGAGAACTTTGAAGCAGCGCCCGGCAAGTTGCCTCCATCCACGATCTTGAATCCCTTTGACTCGCAGCGATTTTGCATGCTTGAAGGGCGATTGACTTTCAAAGATCGCGACGGCAGCGGCTTTCATGGTTTCGGCACGGGGCGCACTTTTCCAGTCAGAGGCAGTCTGGGTCAGTTGCGCGTCGGTGCAGTTATCGACGTCCTGGAAGGCTTTGGCCGGTTCAAGGGTTTGCCGGGAACAGCCGTCGTGAACGGATATATTCAGCCTCCACACAACCTGGCGCTGAATCTCATGGTCCGCATGATGGATCCCCACGGGCGCTTGATGGCACACGAGCCGTTGCTCCCACTGCAGCCAGTCGCCGATCCAGATCCGACGGCAGTTTTCATGATGTTCCTCGGTGAAGCCGACCCAAATCAAAAAGTAGAGCTCAATATTGCTCCGGACGGAACCATCCTCGGATCGAAGGTCCATGAGTTGCTGCGGCTGGTGCACCTCGGCTTCGACCTCGCGACTGCGGGAGATTTACGCAGTCAAACCAGAGAAGGTCCGATTGTCGGTTCAGTGAGCGCTACGCTCTACTTCAACCCGATGAATCCGCGGCAGGTCCAGCCTATCCAGACAACTGATGGAGTTTTCACTTTCTTTGATAAGCAGCGGAAGACGATCGGGACAATCAACTCCAACATGATTGAAGGCCGGGCCATGAGAACGGAGTTGGCTGGTGCTCCCATGCCTGTCTTTCGATTTGGAGGCTTTGGTCCGGTGTTGGGGGGAACGGGGGAGTTCAGCAGTGTCGATGGGATGATGACAATGAACTCCGCGATAAGCGTTTTCCCCCGCACCCTGTCAAACCTTTACATCTTCCGCCTGCTGGATCCGGAAGGAAAGTTTCGCGAAGCGATGCATCAGCATTCGACTGCATAGTCCGAGGTGAAATGCGTGGATATCTGGGAGGTCATTAATAATCCGGAATACCGTGACTCACTGCCTGTTTGGGAAGAACGGGATCGCCCTGTAATTGAAGATACCGAGCGGGCGCTGGCGGACGGCCTCACGTTGAAGAGCTGGTGGGAGCAGAAGGAAGCCACCGGCTCGTACGCCGATCCATTCGAGCTGGTAAGGACCTTCAACCGCGCCGAGCGAGTAACTGGTTTCTTTGACACAATCTCGCTGAATGGAAACGATTTTCCGGTCATGGGTTTGGTCCAGGAAATGATCTTTGACAAGGCTAAGCAGGCACGTCCTGAATTGATTCGTGACGAACTGCGAGAGTTCGTGCTCCATTACTTTATGCGCGTCAGCTCTACGCGGGAACCGGAGGCCGTCATACCTCGCGATGAATACACAAAAGGTGAAATTCAAGTTGGTCTGCAGCCGTTCACCTTCTGCCCGCAGTCCCGGGACACGCAGTCCGGCTTCGGTTTCTCGCAGCTTTACTTCAAGCTTAACGAAGCCGGTTACACCGGTAAATTTCCCGTGCACCTCCAGGAGCGAATTGTTGACCTGCGCCGGATGAGCGATGTCTATGAATGGATAGTCCTGCAAGTACAGATCTTTGATTTCAATCTCAGCTACACGCCGTTTGCCGACGGTTTGTTGTCGCTGGTCTTTCCACAAACAGAGGAAACTTACATCGCGATCAACCAGGAGTTCATAGTTGATGAAAATGATCCGACGCCCGAAGTCTTAGGCAGATATGGCCTGGGATACGCCTTGCTAAAACCGGCGCCGCGTAAGTCCATCTTCGCCTACGGCCCCGGCTATTTCACCATCGGCTTTCAAACCATAGACTTCGAGATCAACCGCCAGGGCGAAACGCGGGTGCGGATGGTTTTTGTCGCCAACCGCCCGACCAACGTCATCAATCTTGACCTTAACCCTGTTTCCTGGGGCTTCACTTTCGCCGACCTGATGACTTTCGGACTGGCCTCGGAATTCTTCGGGCCGGTGAAGAACGCTCTCACGCGCGTCTCTCCGCGATTGGAAAATTTTGATCCGGTGCTGACTTACATTCGGTTGGTAAATCTCTTGACCAACGGGTTAGCAGAACAGCAATTCTGTGCTTCGCTCAAGACGCTGGAAAAGAACCCGATGCTGCTGACGCATTTCATGGAGCACTACTATCTCATCTCCGGAGCGCTTATGACGTGGCGTAAGGTGCAGAACTGGCTCGATTCGGCTGAAGTTCCCGAGGGCGTAAAAGAAGGAACGACCTCATGATTCGTGCCATCGATCACCACCACGCGATCATTCTATCGGGTGGCGGCGCCTACGGAGCTTATGAAGTCGGCATCATGAAAGCCCTGTTTAGCGGGGAATCTCCAGCCACGAATTATGAAATCTTGAATCCGGGCATTTTTACCGGCACGTCCGTCGGGGCCTTTAATGCTTCATTCGTTGTCTCGCGGAAGTCTGAAGACATATGGGAATCGGCTCGACTACTGGAATCGATCTGGATGGACCAGGTTGCGGAAGGGCCGACAATGTGCGGAAACGGGGTTTTCAGATTTCGGGGAGATCCATTGAGGCTGCTGGATCGTGATTGTCTTGCTCACCCGGCAAATCGATTCAATGAATTTGTGGCCGATGGCTCATATCTGGCCCGTGATTCGTTTCGAAGAGTGCTCAACTTTTTGATTGACGGGGGAAGTGTTTCAGGTCGGGCGTTGGAGTTGGTCGACATTGCCTCCTTGATCACGTCGACGCCGCTAAACCACCTGGTCCAAAGCACGATTTCAATGGAAGCCATACGATCTTCGCCGAGAGCCTTGCGGGTGGTGGCAACCAACTGGAACACCGGTAAGCTCCGGGTGTTTGAGAACAAGGACATGTCCGACGACTCAGGCTTTGAGATCCTTCGAGCGTCTGCGGCCATTCCGGGGTTCTTTCACCCGCATTCGGTGGATGGGCAATCTTACGTTGACGGCGGTGTGCTGATGAACACGCCACTCAAGTGCGCAATCACGGCTGGGGGGACGACGCTCCACGTCATTTACATGGATCCCGACCTTGAGAATATTCCCATTCGCGCGTTACACAGCACCATTGACGTGATGGATCGGATCCTGACCATTACGTCCGCTGCGCGAGTCGACGAAGACATTCAGAGCGCCATTTGGATCAATGAAGGTTTGGAGATAATCGATCGAGTCCGACGCAACGAACAGTTATCCAGCACCGATGCCGCAGCTTTTGTCAGGGTAGCGGCACAAATCTACAACAAGATTGGCCACGATCCCCCTTACAAAATGGTGACGATTCATCGTTATCACCCGCACGATGATTTGGGAGGAGGGAAACTCGCTCTTTTGAACTTTGACCGGAACCGGATAGGGGCGCTCATCAAACGTGGGTTCGACGACGGAGTCAAACACGATTGCCGACGTAGTCATTGCGTCATCCCCCAGTGACCGGCCTCGAACCGGCCGCCTCACGGGAGCAGAGCGGGGGTTGATCGAACTGCTTTCAGAGTGGCTGAGCACAATGACATTCTTAATTGCAAAGGAGAAAGTTCATGTATGACTACGTAATAATCGGGGCCGGTTCGGCCGGCTGCGTTCTGGCAAATCGGCTCACCGAAGATCCCGATGTCAGCGTACTTTTACTTGAAGCAGGTCCGCCGGACGATAACCCCGCGATTCATGTTCCAGGTCAATTTCAAACAACCTGGTTCACCAATTGGGCCTGGCAATATTTCACTGAAGAAGAGCCGCATTTGACCTCAGGCCGCGTAGCCGCCTCAACGGGACGTCGAGTCTTTTGGCCGCGCGGAAAAACTCTTGGCGGCAGCAGCTCGATTAGCTCGATGGTCTACATTCGAGGTAATCGACGCGACTACGATCATTGGAACTATCTCGGCAATGAAGGCTGGTCGTTCGATCAGGTTCTCCCTTACTTCAAGAAATCCGAGGATCAGCAGCATGGAGCGAACAAGTACCACGGCGCCGGCGGACCCATGGCTGTACGCGACATCGATCCACCGAATCCAATCTCCAGGGCTTTTGTCGAAGCGGCTGTTGAAGCTGGTTTCGAACGCTCCAAGGACTTCAACGACGCCGAGCAGGAGGGCGCCGGACTCTATCAAGTAAACGTGAAGAAAGGCGAGCGAGTCAGCGCTGCGACGGCATTCCTCGATCCCATTACAAAGGACAAGAAACGACGGCGCGCCAACTTGACGGTACAAAACGGAGCGCGCGTAAGGCGCTTACTCTTCGAAGGTAACAAGGCTATTGGCGTGGAGTATGACTTGATGGTCGGGCCGCTGACTCTCACAGAGCAGGTCGGGGCTGCCAGGGAAGTGATAGTCAGTTGCGGCTCCGTCGATTCTCCTAAACTGTTAATGATTTCGGGCATCGGACCCCGCGCGCAATTGGAGGCGTTGGGGATCCCGGTTATTGCGGATGTGCCCGGAGTGGGCGAGAACCTGCAGGACCACACGATTATCGGTCTGGGTTACACCTACGCCCCGGGTAAGAAATCCGAAGATCCCGCTGCGGGCGCGGTCGAAGCGGGACTCTTCATGCGAACTCGTCAAGGTTTGGGAGCTTCAGCACCCGACCTCCAATATCACTTTTGTCATTGGCTGTTAATTGCTCCGGATTACCTTAATCCTCCCCTGCCGCCGCCAGCGGGCTTTGCGCTTGTGAGCACGCTCGTGAAGCCGCAGAGTCGCGGAAGTATCGCCCTTCGTTCGGCCAACTTTGCTGACCCACCAGTGATTCGAGCGAACTATCTGGAATCAAATTCCGATCTCGACGTCCTGCTTTTCGGACTTAAGAAAGGGCGCGAGATCATAAATGGAGATCCGCTCGCCGAGTGGCGCGGATACGAAGTGGCGCCCGGTCCGGACGTGCAAAGTGACGACGAGCTGCGCGATTACATCCGTCTTGCCGCCGGCGGATTATTTCATCCCGTGGGGACCTGCAAGATGGGCCGTGACCGCATGGCAGTCGTAAATCCTCAACTGCAAGTTTACGGCGTCGAAGGTCTACGGGTCGTGGATGCCTCGATCATGCCGGTGATTACCAGTGGCAATACACATGCTCCGACAGTGATGATTGGAGAAAGGGCCGCCGACCTGATCAAGGCCGACTACTAAGCCGCTGAGTACGCAGCGCTAAACATTAAATATGCGCCTGGACAATTCACACGACGTTTTGATCATCGGTGCTGGGCTGGCGGGATTGGCGTTGGCCCGCCAGCTTCTCCTCTACACCGACAAGCGGATCGTGCTCGTTGATAAGCGGACCGAGTTCCCGCCGCCCAAGCAGAAGGTCGGTGAAGCGACGGTGCAACTCTCGGCTTACTACTATGCGAGAGTTCTCGATCTTGAAGAGCATCTCATGCAGGAACACTATCTTAAGTACAACCTCCGCTTCTATTGGAAGACCCCGGGTCAGGCAAATGATTGCTACGAGCACTACAGCCAGTCATACATTCGCAAGCTTTCCAACATCAATACCTACCAGCTCGATCGCAACAAGTTTGAGGGCGAGATGCTGCGTGTCAACCTGGAGAATCCAAACTTCAAGTTTTATCCAGGCTGCATCGACCTGGATGTGAAGCTCTCGGAAACAGGCGATCTACATTCATTCTCGTTCAAGGCAGAGGGCCGCGAGGTGGCCGGTACCGCGCGTTGGGTCATCGATACGTCCGGACGCGGAAGATTCCTGGCCCGCCGGCTCGGACTTGCCCGCGAAGGCAAGATTCGCCATGGGGCGCACTTCTTCTGGGTCGATGGATTGGTTGACATTGAAAAGCTGACGAATCTGTCGCCGCAACAGATTCGCACGCGGCCGGATCGCAGCGCGCTTGGACACACTCCAGCCTGGCAAGCAACGAACCATTTTTGTGCCGAGGGTCTGTGGTTCTGGACGATTCCGCTTCATGGCAAGACCAGCCTCGGTCTCGTTTACGACAACCGCCTCATCCCGCGCGAGCGAATCGATACGATTGAGAAGTTGATTGACTGGGTCTGCCAGGAGTTTCCGCTGTTTGCGCGCGACCTGCCATATCGGCGGGTGATACACCACACGGCGCTGAAGGATTTTGCTCACGACTGCGTGCAAACCATTAGCCCGGCAAGGTGGGCCATCGCCGGTGAAGCGGGGCGTTTCACCGACCCGCTTTATAGTCCTGGTGGCGATCTTATCTCGCTCTACAACACTTTTATCACCGATGCGGTGCAGACCGAAAACGACGCCGAGCTGGCGGAGAAATGTCGACTCTACGAGCAGATGATGGAGGCGGTTTACGAGGCGTACGTTCCGACGTATGCGATCAGCTACGACGCGCTGGGTGATCAGGAAGCGTTCAGCTTGAAGTACAGTTGGGAGCTCGCCATCTACTTCGCATACTACGTTTTTCCGTTCATCAACGACTTGTTTACGGACCGGCGGTTCCTCGCCGCATTCATCAGCCGCTTTGCACAGCTCGGTCGCATCAATCGAAGTCTCCAGTCTTTCATCAGCGATTTCTTCCAGTGGAAAAAAGAGCGGCGCCGGCCACCGCTCGAGATCGTCCACTTTGACTTCACCGACATTAAGCCCCTGGCGGAAGCCGAGAAGACGTTCTACCGCGTCGGAGTCTCAGTGGAAGAATCACAGCGGGTGCTCAACGATCAGCTCGCCAATCTCAAGGAAATGGCACGTTTCATCGCAGCCCAAATCTGCGCGTCAGTAATCGGCGATGTACGCGTGTTGACCAACCGGCAGTTTGTGGAGAGTCTCGACATCAATAGGCTGCACTTCGATCCCGAAGCTCTACTCCAGACATACCTTCGCAGTCAGGACTCGATCGAGGAATATCCGTGGACGCTTGACCCGCACGTTCTCCGTCGACTCATCGAGGGGCAGAGCGTTGGTCCTGTCGAAAACCAGGCAGAGCTATTTGTGGAGGTGGGGGGCTAGCGATGCAAGACTACGCGCCACTCCTCGAGCGCGCCTTCTCGTTTATGCCACGGGAGCAGTCTTACGTCGTCGAGGACATCGATGGCAAAGTTCCCGAGTTCGTCAGGGGGACGTATTACCTCAACGGTCCGGCGCGATTCTCACGGGGCAGCTTCCGCTATAACCACTGGCTCGACGGCGATGGCATGGTGTGCGCGCTACGGTTCCTGGACGGGCGCGTTGAGTTTACCAGCCGCTTCATCAGAAGTCCGAAGTTGGTCGCCGAAGAGGAGGTGGGCCGTCCGCTTTTCCGCGCGTTTGGAACGGCATTCGGCTCAGATCGTCTGAAGCGGGGCATCATGCTTGAATCGCCAGTCAACGTCAGCGTTTATCCGTACGCTGGAACCCTGCTGGCGTTTGGCGAACAGGGTCTGCCGATAGAACTCGATCCGACTACTCTGGAAACACGTGGAGGCTTTGACTTCAGCGGTGCGATTAACGACGTCACTCCATTCGCTGCGCACCCGAAGATCGATCCGCTGACTGGTGAGTTGTTCAACTTCGGTATCGCCTTCGCTGCGACCGAGCCGTACCTAAATCTTTATCGCTTTGACGCCGCGGCCAGGCTGATCTTTCGCAAGCGCCTTTCCCTCGAGTACCCGGGGATGGTCCACGACTTCGGTTTGAGTCAAAACCACGTAGTCTTCTATCTAAGTCCTTACATCCTCGACATGAAGGCGTTTGTTCACGACGGACAGACGCTGCTGGACTCACTGAAATGGGAACCAAAGCGCGGGAGCGTCTTACTTATAGCTTCGCGTGAGACCGGCGAAAGGGTAAAGCTGCTTCCCATCGGCTCGCGTCACTGTCTGCATTTTATTAACTGCTTCGAGGAGAATGGGCTGCTGAACATAGATGTGTTGGAGCTCGAGCGACCTATCTTCGACCAATATCAACAGGTGCCGAATTTGTTCACGGATGTTTGTGAGGGTCGTCCGGTTCGTTTCATTGTCGACCTGAAAAGCGCTGAACTGATCGAAACAAGCGCGGTCGACTACCAGTTGGCTCCTGACTTTCCCACACTCAATCCCTCCCAGGCGACCCAGCCATATAGCAACTTCTGGATGCTTGGTATTTCGACTGCCGGAAGACGCGGACGTAAGTTTTTCGATCAACTCGTGCATGTCGCCTGGCCCGGGAAGTGCGCTTGCGACGTTTACCAGGCGCCGGCTCAACACTATCTCTGCGGCGAGCCAATCTTCATTCAAGGCGGAGGCGTGGATGGGGCAGTCATTTGCCAGATGTTCGACGCTGCGAAGGAGTCGAGTGCTTTCGCACTGTTTGACGCCTCGCACGTCGCGCGTGGGCCAGTAGCGCTGCTGCGTTTAAACGATCCGGTCCACCTTGGCTTTCACGCTTCGTTTGCTGCGCACAACCAACATTAACGAGGCGAGGCCAATCTATAACGCCTCGAACACTTATGCTGAAGGACAGGCGCGCGCGATTTCCCGAGGTCTATGATTAGCTTCGCGTGGTGCAATCGTTGTTCGGACTAACAACTTGCAGGTGTTCTTAGACTTTATTCGTATGTACCGGAACATCATATTCTACGTCGCAGTGCTTTCTGTGTTTGGGATAGGCACTTACTTTGTGTTGAAACTCGGTGGGCGCCTGGCGCCTCGTCAGCCCGTTGTCGAACAGAGACTCGAGTCTGCGCCGGCCGGCTTACCCAGCCGGCAACCGCAGGCCGAAGCATCGTCAACGGGCTTGGCCGGTGCCTTACGTCAAAACCTGCGACAGCCGTTGGGTATCTTGCTGTTGCAGGTGATTGTGGTAATGCTCGCGGCAAGAATCGTAGGCAAGCTCTTTCTCAGGATCGGTCAGCCGGCTGTTATTGGAGAGATAGTCGCCGGTATCCTGCTCGGCCCTTCATTACTCGGAATGTTTTTTCCCGGAGCGCAAACGCTTCTTTTCCCGGCTTCGTCAATGGGCTTGCTGCAGGTGCTTAGTCAGGCTGGGGTGATTCTGTTCATGTTCATTGTGGGAATGGATTTGAATCTGCGTCATCTTCGTCAGCAGGCCCATGCCGCATTACTGGTCAGTCATGCCAGTATCATCGTGCCGTTTTTCCTGGGTGTGACCTTAGCGTTGTTTGTGTATCCGTGGTTGGCGCCGCCCCGGATTTCCTTCAGCCCCTTCGGACTATTTATCGGTGTGGCGATGAGCATTACTGCGTTTCCGGTGCTCGCCAGAATCATTGCAGAACGTGAGCTTACCCATACGCATCTGGGCAGTACCGCGATTGCGTGTGCGGCTGTAGATGATGTGACGGCCTGGTGCATTCTGGCGATGATTGTCGCCCTCGTCAGAGCCGACGGCGTGAGTGCTGGATTGTTGACCATTGCCTTAACTCTGTTCTTTATCGGCATGATGCTCTTTGTGGTGAAGCGTCAGGCCGAACGTCTGGCCGAAAAGTCTCTTAACGCAACTAGCAAAACGTCCGTCGCAGGGGGGCTGTCGTTCGTGTTCGTTTCCGCCCTGTGCACTGAGGTTATCGGCATCCATGCTCTCTTTGGAGCTTTCCTGGCGGGCGTGGTCATGCCGGCGCGGGGCAGCCTGGCGAATTTCCTGCGTGAGCGGCTGGAAACTTTGACTTCAGTAATTCTATTGCCGCTTTTCTTTGCCTTCACAGGTCTGCGTACACAGATTGGCCTGCTTGACGATTGGCAGAGCTGGTTGATGTGCATCGGAATTATCGCGGTAGCGATCGCTGGCAAACTGGGAGGAAGCATGCTGGCGGCGCGGTGGACAGGGATGAGTTGGCACGAGTCATTTTCGATCGGCGCTCTGATGAACACGCGCGGTCTGATCGAACTGGTTGTGCTCAACATAGGTTTTGAGCTCGGCATTCTCTCACCAAAAATTTTTACGATGATGGTCATCATGGCGTTGACTACTACGTTTATGACCGGACCGCTGCTTTCGCTGGCCGAGTTGCCCAATCGGAGACGGTCAATCCTGAATGCCGAGGCGAAAATCGCCGCCTAGCTGGCCGCGGATGATCTGCACGTTGTTTGATGAGCTTCACCAGCCATGTGCGTCCTTTCTCCGCCGCAGGCCGGACGTGAACGCTCGGCGAGGTTTGCCTGCCTCGCCTTCATCTTTAGCCTCATCTCCCCCTCCAATGTTTCCGCAAACATCGAAGGTAAACGGCTGCTTAGTTGGAGTGGATTTCTAAATGAGGCAATGATACCCATTTGGAGGGTTTTAGATGAGGCAATTCGCTTTTCTTGACAAAGGAACCATCGTGAACTAGTTTTGCTGCGATGTTCCAAAACGCGCTTATGGATACCGCTGGTCGGTGGATTTCATAGGTAGGCGCGCAACAGTTTACATACTCATCAAGTCTCTTACAGTGCCTAGCCCGCTGCGCCCGTCACGGCGAATGGGAAGATTACAGTTTCCAGGTTGGTTCTCAGCACATGAATGATAGAAATGAAATGGGTGATGACTTCGGGGCCACTACTCCGAACATACGCTCTCCCGTGCCCGTGCGGCCACGAGAGCCGGTCTCTCAACCAGCAAGGCGGCCGCCAGCACCACCACCTGCGGGCAGCCCGCCGCCAAAACGCAGCATACCGTTATGGATCTGGTTAACAGGTATTGGTGTGCTATTCGTCCTGGGAGTTGTGGCTGTGGGGATCATTTATCTCATCATGTCACGCGACTCGGGCTTTACAATTATCGTGCGCGAAGCGCCGCCGGGAAGCACCGTGTACGTCGACAACATTCGTCACGGAGTTACGGCCGCGGACGGATCCATCACAGTCAGAGACTTGAAGGCGGGGCCGCGCCTAATTCGTGTTTCACACGAAGGATTCAGAAACTTCGACACTTCGATCACTGGCAAAAATGGTGACAAGCTGCCGGTGCTGGTTTCGCTGGTACCATTGCAAGCCCCACCGACAGTCTCGTCCGAAATCGAATATGTTGGTCCCATGATTTTGATCCCGGCGGGCGAGTTCATCATGGGTGACAATAACCACAAGCCGGACGAAAAACCCACGCATAAAGTGACCTTGCCCGATTACTACATCGACAAGTTTGAGGTCACGAACGAGCAATACAAGAAGTTCTGCGAAGAGAAAAAGAAATGTCCGACCGATCCCTGGTGGGGTAAGAACTATTTCAGTCAGCCGACGATGCCAGTGGTGGGTTTGAGTTTTGCTGACGCATCAGCTTATGCGGCCTGGGCCGGCAAGCGTTTGCCTACGGAAGAAGAATGGGAGAAGGCTGCCTCCTGGGGACCGAGCACAGACAAAAAGCGAATGTGGCCCTGGGGCGATAGCTCCGAGGCAGGACGCGCCACCCTCGGCGCAGATCACACGACCGCCGTTGGCTCAAACCCAACCGGCGCCAGCGCCTACGGCGTACAGGACATGGCCGGAAATGTTCTGGAATGGGTTAACGCCTTCTATCAACCTTATCCCGGCAACACGGCAACCGATCCCAACTTTGGTACTGTTAATCGCGTAGTGCGCGGCGGCAGTTTCCATTCAGACGTTGAAGACGCGCGCACCACTCGCAGAATTTATTCTCCGCCCCAGTTTTCGGCGGCGGAACAGAAGGAGCGTAGTTGGCTGATTGGTTTTCGTTGCGCAGTCTCCGCCGATCATCCAAAGGTCCAGGAACTCATTCGCTCACAGAAATAAACATTCGCCTGGAATCTCCGTCTTCCCTTGTTTGAATTGAAAATGGATAAGAGTTCGTAACCCTTACATCCTCTTGTTGAATGGTCCTGCTGCTCGTAAGCGAGCAGTTCTCAGCCGCGGCCGCGGGACGATGGGATTCTCTCGCCAGTCGTCAGTCTCAAGCCGGTTCTGGTCATCGGTTGCAGCACCGATTCTGATCCAAACTGGTATTAGGTTAGGAGATTTTACCGAGAGTGACAGCACCTGAAAAAACTCCTGGTTGACCTGCGCTCTGGAGAAATACCATGCTTAAGATTCGCGACGAGCAGATGCAGGCATTTGAGCAAGCCGCTCTGAATGAACGCGAGAACCGTCTGCTCGAATATCTGGAGGAATTTTTTCCTAAGCATTACCAGATTTTAGGCGAAGATCAGGCGCGAAAATTTATTGACCTCGGGGTTGATCAGGCAAAGACCTATGCAATCACCGTCGATCGAGAACTCTGCTTGTACATCAATCTGATGCTTATGATCGGAAGCGGCTTCGATACAGACCCGCAGCTACCCTGGGCAGCAGAGATTCTAGGTGATTCAGCCAGCACCAATATCTCGGGCAAAGTTAAGCGCCTGTACAATCGAGCAATGGATTTTCTGGATCAGGTAGCAGGACTTGATAATGAACACTCCAAAAGAGTCTTGCGAAAGATACGTGAAACTCCAATCGACGTCTTGCTCCCACCAGTTACTGAAGATTTCACGCAGCATACGTTAACTCATCTTAAAAAGCTCTATCCTGAAAAGTATGCTCTGGTTGAAGAAACAGGTATGCGTGAGCTGATTCAAACAGGCTTGCGGCGCGCAGAGGGGTATGGGGTTACGTCTCCGCAGGGCATGGGTATCATGATCGGCATGATGTTCCTGCTCGGTCATCGGTTTGACATTGATCCTCAGTTTCACTGGGCCGAAGCAGCTTTGCAAGATGAGTCAATAGCAGATCCGAATGAGAGAGTTGCAAGGTTATATGAGAATGGGAAAGCCTTTTTAGAAAAGTGGCTTTCTTAATAACTTTAGGATGGAGAGTCCGATATGTGTATTCCGGGATGCAACTCAGAGGATCGCCAAAGACAACAGTCTAATACCAATCAGCTATCCTCATCCTCCACGGTTATTGCAAACTGTCCACCGCCACGCAATATTGATTGGGGGAGCGGCACCACTTCGAGGGGAAACTGCTACAGGTATGCTTGCGATGCCCCTGCCGGGTTAGGCGAAAGTCACCGCCCATTCCCAGGCGGCGTTGATCCAGGCAGGCACATAACCTGCGCGGACATCATGGATGGGGCGAGAAGGGATGGAGCAGTAAATCCAAACCCGAATGGTACCTGTCCAGTTGGACATAGAAAGATTGCCGGTGTAATCCAGGATGCATCCGATCCCGGACCTGGCAATGATTATCATTGGTACAGGCAAAATCCAGATGGGAAGTGGACTCACAAAAGAGGGGACCATGCGGAAGAAAAAACCGATGCATCAGGTCACGAGATCCTGGACCCGGCGACGGCTAACAGGCATCATCGGGGCAGTGCGGACTACGACGGATTTTGCGGTTATTTATGTGCTCCAGTAAGTATGAATATTCATTAATGGAAGCAACCGGTCACATTGAAAATGATGGCTAGCGACTTCGCGAAAAATTTGCCGTAAAGATCAGATCATTGTGACGGACTGGTAGTTATCCAATGACTCCTGGTATAGCGATCAAGACCATCGGCATTTTGCTGATTTTGCTAGCCGTAAGTCTATCCGATAAATGCAGGGAGGATCAGTCGATGCCTTTAGATCCAGCTATCATAAAACCGGCGCCGCAGGCCGGCCCACCTCCGGGACTCTTCCATGTAATTGTGGAGGTAAATGATGAGGGTCGTGAGATGTATATCCTGACTCCGATGAAGGATCGTGCCATACGTTTAGAGTGGATTCCTGAAGAGCAATTCCACGATACCGTGGAAGTCCTGGCAGCGGCAATTACCAAGTTGCCTGAGAATACCGCCGTATATGCCGCTCGTCCGGATGCCTTCATTGCTGAAAGTAAACATCTTAGGCCTGTGACCATAGCGGAGGTCGAGCAACTACGCCGTTTGTTAGCTAAAAGTAGCTGAGAGATGAAACGGCATGCTACCGCAGATTTCACTTATGGAGAGCAACTTTGAAAAGAAGTATGGAAGAATCATAATCCGTACGGCCAAACTGTCCGACATCCATGATCTCGCACCGCGATTGCGCGAGGCGGATATCCAGGAGATTAAAGCTGCCTCGGGGGAGACAAGTATGGGCGTCCTTGAGCGTGGTTTATTTTCATCAGATCCCTGCTATGTTGTTGTGCGTGACGATGGAAGGTCCCTGGCTCTTTTTGGAGTCGTTCCTGACGTGAATTCAAACTTCGTCAGTTCAGGAATTATCTGGCTACTAGGCTCAGATGATCTGGTGAAGTATTCCTACACCTTTCTCCGATATGGCCGAGAATGGATTGAGAGATTGCAGGAGCGATACAATTTCCTTTGGAACTACGTGGATGCCAGGAACGAAACGCACATCCGATGGCTGAAATGGTGTGGCTTTAGCTTTTACACAATCTTGGAAAAGCACGGAGTCGAACAAAGACCATTCTATAAGTTCGGAAAACAGAGAGAGACTCGCAGCGTTCGATTGACCGTATAGGATTTCGGGCGAAGCTCGCCAGGACGCTGCATACCGCCTTGCCTGCCTTTTGTGAAGCTTTGCGCGGCCTTGTTCGTTCCGAACTCTTGCGTGTGCCTGCCCTCAACGTAGCCCTCCCCTAATTATCAGAATGTGGGTCATCAGGCCGTTTTCACTATCAGATCTGCCTAAAGATATCTCCTTATCTGCCCTAAACATAATAGGAAAAGCGACGCATGGGCAAAGTACAAATAGACTACAAGTCGAACCATAGTCACAGGCGAGAGGGGAAAATATTCGTACTCCACGTCTAAAACTGCCAGCTTCACAGTCAGTATTTGTTGAATCGGGGTCCTGATTAATTGGTCCGTGCGTTCTTTTTGCTCTTCGTGTCTCTGTGGTGAGTGTTTGCTTATTAACATAAAGGACACACAAGGAGACAACCTGACATTAGGGCGCTACCTGAGGGGTCGTCTATTTCTTGACAAAGAACATATCGTATTCTAGTTTCGCTGGCGAGCAACGCGGACTGAACCGAGACGTAGGCGGCCTCTGCATTTGGAATGCTTTGCGCAGCTCGATGGAATTTTCGAATAGGTAGGAAGAGTTTTAGTTGCATTCTCACTGCCCGGTCCGCCGCAGTTCTCAGTCGAGGTTATCGGAACAATGAAATTCTCACCGCACTTGTCACTCTCTCTATCACTCTCTATGACTAGTTTAGTTTCACCTTGCACTCCTGATTCCTCACTCAAACCAGCAGCTGCGTTAATGGCTTTCGCCAGCGGCGAAGGCACCGTTATGCCTCTTTCGAGAAAGCATCGAAAATCCAGTATACGACCAGGATCCTCAGGAGGATGATCATGAGTGAGAAATCGTGCGGGATAATTCATAATAACGTGGAAGATGCTATTAAGCATGCTTACCTGGGACTGGTGCAAGGCAATAAACATCTTCTCTCAGAGCCCTATTGGGGAACGAGAGGAGGAAATATTGGGAATATAGGCAAGGTGATCGGCTGGGCGACTCCAGATAGTAGAAAAAGGTGGCGCCTCGATTTTGATCCCGCCAAGGGCGTGCATCTCAACGAAGAAGATTTCACTTTCGCGGCGCCGAAAAAGATTGTTCACTCTATTCGTTGCAGTTTCCTTTGGGCCATGACTTGCTGGAACAAGTGGACAAGCCGTTATGACAAACCTCCTCACGTCGTTGAGGCAGCAGAAGAGATAGATCGCAGACGGCGTCAGGGGTTCAAATAGCTTTGCGCGCTGCCGTAGTAAAGTTTCTTACGGGCAACACCGATGCGTAACAACGCAGCAGGTGAATTTGCCGCCTAATTCTTGACAAAGAACATATCGTGTTCTAGGTTTGCTGCGAGCCGCACCGACTGAAGCTGGAACTTAGGCGGGCTGCCAAACCTTGAGATGGTTTGCGAGTCCAATCAAGGTCCGAACAAGTAAGAACTAGAACCTAACCATATTCTCACTTCCCGGTCGGGTTATATCTGGATCGGGTCCTGAAGAATCGCTCACAAAATTTTGAGGTACAGAAAAATGAAATCGAGAAGCCGCAGGTTTCGCTCTACTGCAGTTTTCCTGAGCTTGCCCTTGTGGCTCGTCATGCCAGGTTTCACGGCGGCGAGCGCGCAGGAAAGCTCAACCACTTGGGATAAGCCGCAGCAGGTCCAGCGCCAAGCTAAGCCGAAGCGCGTCTATCGCCCGCGCAGGAGAAGTGGCCCGCGTCCGAAATTCCAGGCGGTCCCGTTCCTGACGGTGCAATATCGAGTCGTGATTAAGAGGCCGAATGGCGCGGAAGGGGAATCCAGCCTGGCGTCGGTATTTCATCCCGGCGATCAACTGCGGCTCGGCGTGACGGCCAATCAGGACGGTTATCTCTACGTCGTTTACCAGAAGGAGGGTGAAGATGGGGTCATCATGTTTCCCGATTCGCGCGTCAATAACGGTGAGAACTTCGTGAGCAGGAATCAGGAATTCGTTCTGCCTCCGAACAACTGTCCTAAACCCAATCCCGACGAGTGCTGGTATGACGTTACCGACGATCCGGCGAAAGAGTACTTCATCGTTGTCTTCAGTCGCGATCAAATTACAGACCTGCCTAACACCGCCGGACGAGATTCTCGTGAGACAGCCATGGAGGCACTCGCTACTCATACCTTGAAGAAGGAAGTCATCGAAAGCTACCTCCGGAGCGCACGCGTCCAGGACTACAAAATCTCCAGCCGGCCGGCGCGGGCCGCCAGCCCCGCCAGCCGCTACGCGGTCTGGGTTACGAACACGAATCGCCTCGACAACGAGGAGATTATTCTTCGGGTGCCACTCAACAAAGGATCATGAGCTCGGCGATCCATGTTGAATATATGATGAGAAGTAATATGAACGGTGGCGCGAAAGCTGAGTTATCGACTCGTTTCGTTAACGCCGCCACCGGTGGGCTGCCCGGGTCTCCGCACTCAAACGAGGGACATGTGGAAACTCCTCTTTTAGCAGCAAGTCCAGGATCGGGTCCGCGACCCAGACATCGTTCCTCCGGGCGCCTCGCCGCGTACCGGCGGATCGCTGCCTGATCATCCGCCTCGGGGGCGAGGCCCAGCTCTGCCAACAACTCTTCGAACCAGAAGCTGTAACAGCTGCTCTCGTAGCCCACGATTACTTCTCCGGGCCCCCAGGCGCACAACGAAAGCGCTTCGTCCAGCTTAAGTAAGTGGCACGGGCGTCTCGCCCGTGTGTGTTGCTGCCACTCAACATTGTGTGTTATGTCAGCACCCGGGCGAGACGCCCGTGCCACGTCAACAGATGATCTTGATCCGCGCATTGAGATGAACTTCGCTAAGCTAATCGTCCTTCAACCTGGTCGCGCAACGCGGGAATTGGAGATCCTCGACGACCGAATAACAATTGGACGGGCCGCCGACAACACGGTTGCACTCGAGGGAGATACGAACGTCTCTCGGTATCATGGCGAGATTGAAAAACGCGGCGACGAGTTCTACCTGATTGACTTAGGCAGCAGCAACGGTACCACCGTCAATGACGAACCTATAGGCGTTGAGCAAACTCTTCGAAACGAGGATCTCATTTGCGTAGGCGGCTCGACGCTCATTGAGTTTCACTTGAGCGACTATCCATGGCGCGTAGAGAATGATGATTATCCGCAGCCTGTCAACGCGCCGCCGCCGGTCCAAAGCTCGTTCCCGCCTCCGCAGATCGAGTCACCCGTTGTCCGGGACTCTTTGCCGGCGCCGGCAATCCCGGCGCCGGCTAACGCAGGTAAATCCGGCGGAGGAATCTCGTTGTTGTTCATTGCCGTGGGCGTGGGCGGCGGACTCTTGCTGGTCGCGATTGTAGCGGTACTGGTCCACAGCTATGTCTCCTCTAAATGCAATCCAACTGTTCGCATCGTGAATCCTCCTTCAGGGACAACCATTCGCGAGCAAATCACGATTCGAGTGGAAGTCGAAGACCAGCAATGTATTGACCGACTGATCTACGAAATCGATGGCCGGAAGCTTCAGAGTGCCGAAAATCCTCCCTACGAAGTGCAGCTCGATCCCCTGAAGTTGCAGGATGTCGAGCCCGGCAATCACAACCTGTCGGTGACGGTTGAAGACAAAGATGGTAAGAAGGCGCTGCAACCTGGTTCAGTCTTGATTGCCTTCGAGACCACCGCCGCGCCGATCGACACACCGTCTCCAGGCTCCGCTGTCGAGAAGTCGGCCGCGGCTAGCGCGACTACAGACAATGTTGGCGCCGTTTCCATAACGGAGGTGAGGGATCTTTGTATCAAGTTGAGCAAGGAATTTCCCTCAAGCAAGACCGAGTACAAATATGACATGGAATTTCTCAGTCAGGTGCAATCGCGTACCAGCGAATACGCGCGTCAGGGCTTTTCGGATCGAGCGCGGCCGTTCCGAGACGTCATCAATACAAATTTTATCGATGGGAAAAATCTGGACGAGCCGCTGGGCTATATCCTGGCAATGAGCCGCAGCGGCTTTGTGCTGCAGCCGGGGCAATCGCGCCCTGGAGGTGGTCAAGGCTTGTGGCAAATGAGTCCAGCATTCGCGCAAAGCACCGGCTACAGTGGGTTGTGCGGAGCTGAGACGCTGGCAGATCAAAGCCAGCGCTGCGCCGCATTGGTGGCAGCAACCTATGCGAAGGCCCTGGTAACTTCACTTTTCGAAGGAGACTTTATTTACGGGGTTGCCTGTTTCTCGATGAGCCCAAAAGAGGCGGGCGAGTGGCGCGCGCAGTTGCCACCCGATCGCGGCGATTTCTGGAAGGTAATACGAAGACCCGAGCAGCGTGATCGAGTGGTAAGATTCTTTGCAGCAGGTATCGTGGGCGAGAATCCGGAGAAGTTCAACCTGTCTGGAGACCGGAAGCTTTCGAACCTTTATCCAAAGAAGTAGTCGATGGTCGAAGTCAAACTCACAATTTACTCAGCCACTGATTCGCGCGAGTTTCAAATGACCGGAGATCAGGTCTCGCTAGGGCGCGGCGACGTTACCTTAAAGTTAAACGACGACGGACTCTCGCGTCTTCATGCGACGATTTATCGCGATGGTGATCGAGTCTGGATCCTCGACGAAGGTTCCACGAATGGTACGTCAGTCAATGGAGCGCTCGTTCCGCCTGCCGGGTTACCTTTGAAAGACGGCGACGAAATCGCCATCGGCAACGACACAGCCATTGCTGTCAGAATCTTCAAGATACACACAGACGGATCAGTTAGCGCGAAGACATCCTGGTGGGCCGACAATCATGACTTAGTCAAGTATTGGCCTCTCGCGGCCGTGCTAGCTGTGGTGACAGTCACTCTAATCGCCGCCTTTGCTTTAGGTAATATTGGTCGGGGCGATGAGGAGACCACCAAAAACCGAACCCCGATCTATCAGGGTTCGTCTCCTACACCTATGAATCAGGCGTCGAGCTCACCAGTAGTGAACTTGCCGACACCGCCTCCTTTTTCTTCGCCGAACATCTTGTCAGAGCCGGGCGTTCAAACCAGCGGGGTTGCTCCGTCAGTGGTTAAGACTTACCTGGCGATGAGCGAGGCCGAAAAGAAGATCTTCATACAGGCTAAGGCCGAACAAATCGCCCGCGTAATCGGCAACCGCAGTGGCGAAGCGGTCACGCCCGAAGCGCTTCTGGCCATGAAGAGTTTCGTTGATGCGTTCGCTTCGCGCGCGCGGCGGCCCAGGTTGAACGCCGAGTGCTATATCGGGAATTGGCTAAAGTTTGATTTGACGACAACGCTGGAACGCGGACGTAAGAATGCGCCTTTTATTATCCGGGCGTTCAATCAAAAGGGGCTTGATCCGCAGCTTGGTCTCTACCTGGCGTACATCGAATCGGAATACTGTGATTGCCTGCAAAGCCCCACCGGCCCGCTCGGCATGTTTCAATTCGCCACCGCCACGGCACAGACCTTTGGGCTGAAAGCAGTGCGCGGGTCATCACCGAGCAACCCGGACGAACGCTGTCAACCGGAGGCAGCGGCCGGAGCGGCAGCAGGCTACATCAAGTTTCTCATGCTTCGCTACGGCACGGGTCCGCTCAGCGTTCCGCTCGCGATTGCGAGTTATAACAGCGGCGAGGGCGCTCTGAGCAATAACCTTTCCACTGCGATGACCAGTGCAATGCAGGAAGAGCGCAGCTTTTGGACCCTGGTGGCGAACAAAGGAAAACTTTCATCGCAATTCCAGAAAGAAAACATCAGGTATGTCCCGAAGTTCTTCGCCGCAGCCATCGTCGGCGAAAACCCGCAAACGTTCGGCGTGCCGTTGCAGCCTCTCTCAAGTTATACTCAATGAGCAAAAAGCACGTCGAGTGAATTACGCTACGGTGGTTGTTGCCTCCTTCCCTGGCTTTGCCATGCAACCGCAACTTACGTTGACCTATTACGATGATGCCGGGCGCCTAAAGCGTGCGAGCGTGACGTCGTGGCGTTTCACCATTGGTCGCGATCCTGAGAACGAACTGGTGATCGATCGTACGAGCCTTTCACGTCGCCAGGCGCTGATTGAACGCTTTGACGACACTTTCCAAGTTTCCGACTGCGGCTCAAGCAACGGGACCTTTGTAAACGGGAAACGGGTCGAGTTTCCGGTCGAACTCCACGATGGCGATGTGATTAATCTCGCAGAGGTTTGCGAGCTTGAGGTTGAGCTGAGCAACGGTCAGCCGCGCGCATCAATCGGTGCCGGGTGGGCCAACGAGAGCGTTCCTCTAAGCCATGAAGATATGCGCGCCATTGATCGGAGGCTGGCGGCGCAAAGCTCTCCTCCAGTCAAGACGGCGGCGGCAACCACTAATGCGAAGACGCCGAGCGCCGGAGGATTCGCACTCTTCCACGGATTAAACTTACGCATTATCGGTCCAGTCGTCGCGCTGATGATTCTGGCACTGGTCGCGGTAGTTGTCGCCTTGAGGGGTGGCCCAAGTTCCAATGGAAACGCGCCGGATAATCGCGCGATCATAGTTAGCAGTGAAACGCCTAACGTTTTGACGCCGCCGGCTACCGGCAGTGCTCCGGAGCTACCAGCTCCGGTCGAGGGCGCCAGTGTGAGTAGCCAGCCTCGGAATGCAATCGACGACGAGCTTGATGAAGTGGAAAAGAATACATTGATTGTTATGCGCGCGATTAGCTTGCGCGATTCAAATCCGGTGCTCACGCAGCAGAACGATCAAGAGATCTACGAGAGGATCAAGACGTACAAGGATTCAGCAAGGCTCAGGGACAATCTTCGTTTGATGAAAAGTCGAGGCATCCAACAACTTACCGCGGGCGCAAGAGCCAGGGGCATCAAACTGCCACTGCTCGTTTTCGCCGGGCTCGCCCGCGTCGACAAAGACGGTCATGGGGATCCAGTTGCTGCGGCGGAGCAAATGATGTCTGAGTTAGCCAGGAACCAGATTTACCTGGCCAAGGATTTGGCGCATGACAACCTGTTGGCGCTGGCTGCGACGGACCCTTCTTCGGGTGGCGGCATGGCGCTGCGGGACTCGATTGCTGCATTGTCAAAGAAGCGGAGCGATCAGGGAGTGCAGGCAATCCGTAACGTTTGGTATTTGCGCGATACTGGAATCCTTAAACCGCCAGCCTTCGATTTAGTGATGCGCTTTTTGGCAATCGGAGCGATTGCGCAAAATCCGCGGCATTTCGGACTTGACGTCGAGCGTCTTACTTTTGACTCGCAATGAATTAAAGCGTCTCCATCCGAGAATATGCGTTACCCCCAATTTCCTGGCGCTACAAATCGATGGTGCGTTGACAAATCTGAATTCAAAGAACAAAATCCGTGTTGCCTGCAAGTCTGTAAGTATTACCGAGCGCGCGGCTTTGTCGTGGGCTGTCCTTAGACTTCGCAACTTGTTTTCTTGAAATCACACACTTCCAGCTGCTCCTCTGTGCAGGATTGTTTGGAACGTTGGCGTGTCCGCGCCTCTGAAACACAGACACACCTGGGCCAAGCACCCAACTCAAGACTGGCCCTCCGAGGGAGAGAAACGCGAGCTTATGAGCCGGTACCGCAAACTTGTGTGGAACGAAGGGATGCTGCTAAGTCCCCATCACTTTCAGCAGTGGGACAATTATTACGAGGAGCTGCTGATCTCAAGGTTTGCCTCAGTCATGCCTTACGAGTGGGGCGTCTTGGATATCCAGGCAAATAACGAAGCAATCGCCAATGGAAGTTTCGACCTGGTCCGTTGTCGCGCGGTCATGCCCGACGGTCTGGTGATCAATATCCCGGAAACGGACCCCGCGCCGGCAGCTCGCGCGGTGCAAGAGCATTTCGATCCGAGTCTGGAGCGACTGCCGGTCCATCTTGCCGTTCCCGCGAAGCGTGCCGGCGCAATTAACTTTCAGCAAAATGGCGGCGCGCCGGACCAAATGGTGCGGTACTCACAGACGCTAGGTACGCTGCCCGACGAGACCACGGGAGAAAACGACCAGCAACTGGCATTTGCTCGCAGCAATCTGCGCTTATTGTTCGGTGACGAATTGCAGAGTGGTTACACTTCCATCAAGATTGCCGAATTGGAGCGGACACCCACTGGCCACTTGAAGCTCGCGGAAAATTACATACCGCCCGCACTGAATGTAAGATCGTCGCTGTGGCTGGAAAATTTGTTGCGACAACTGGTCGAGATTCTGGTGGCCAAGAGCAGCTCACTGGGTGAACAACGGCGACAGCGAACAACCTCGCTCGCGGACTTTACAACTTCCGAAGTTGCTGTGTTCTGGCTCTTACACACCGTTAATTCGGCGGTGCCGACTTTTGCCCATCTCTTTCACACCGGCGTGGTCCATCCGGAGCGTTTGTACGTAGCCATGGCGGAACTCGCCGGCAAGTTAATGACCTTCACGCCCGATCGCCATCCCAAAAACATCGTGCGTTACGAGCATCTCGATCTCTATGGGACATTCAGCCGTCTGGGCCTCGAAATCCGCGACCTCCTGGAGACCGTAATACCGACGCGTTGCGTACCGATTCCGCTTGAAAGAGTTAGAGAGTCACTTTACGCAGGCCGGGTGACGGACGATCGCTTACTGAAAGAAGCCGGGTTCTTCCTGGGCTTGCGCGCGGACATCGCGGAGGTCAAATTGATCGAGCGAGTGCCGCGAGTCATCAAGATCGCCTCGAGAGACACTATCGACGTTGTGATTCAATCAGCTTTGCCAGGGGTAACGCTAACTCATGCCTCGCCACCGCCCGCGCCAATTCCCACACGGCCCAAATTCCATTATTTCGCGCTTGATACCAACGGAGTGTTTTGGGAAAGGATCGCGGGCTCCAAAGCGCTCGCAGTTTGGGTGCCCGAAGAGTTCAAAGACGAAATGGTGGAAATGTATGCGGTCAAACCCTGAAAGAGGGAGGCCTGATGCAGGAACTTGAAGCGGAAAACATCTCAAGCGCGAAATCCCGACGACCGCGATCTGGCAGCGATCTCATCAGTCTGGCGGCGCCGACGTTTGAATTGGTGCTGAAGCTGCAAGCGGGCATCATCAAGCCATCCAACGAGCTACGGCAACTGGTCCATCGCCTCCTCGAAGAGATGGAGAAGCGCGGAGCTACGCTTCGGTACAGCGAGCGACAAATCAAAGCCGTTAAGTTTGCTCTGGCCGCTTTTGTAGACGAGACGCTACTGTCCAACGCTTTTCCGTTGCGCGACGAGTGGGAGAAGTTCCCGCTCCAGCTACAGTATTTCGACGAGCATCTTGCCGGTGACACCTACTTCACGAGGCTCGAGGCGCTATTAAGACACGTCGAGGCCGAAGCCGACGTTGTCGAGGTTTACTATCTTTGTCTACTCCTGGGCTTCAAGGGCAGGTACGTCGTTGAAAAGGCTCAGTTGGCTGAGATCATTCGCAATACGGCGAATCACCTGCGCAGGGTTGGCCGCTTAAGTGAAAATGAACTTTCTCCTCATTGGTTGGCGACAGACCAACCCGAGCCTCGGATCGATCCTGGCGTGCCTATTTGGGCAAAGATTGGAGCAGCCGCGTGCCTGGCGTTGGTGTTGTTCTTTTACCTGGTGCTGCACCTCTTGCTCAGCAATGATCTCAAAGTAGCGCGGGACCAACTGCTGCGCTGATTTATCTGATACCAATAAAAATCCTTTGACCTGACAGCCTTCGGTTAGAAAGTAGCCAGTTACTTAAATGTCCGTCCAGGGAGATCAAATCAAGTCGGCGCTGGGCATATCGGCGCTGGTTTCCTTTTATGGGATTGCCAGCTTAGCCGTCTATTTCCTGGGGCCATCTTTGGGCATCGGCTTGGCGTGGCAAGTCGCCATTATTGGCTTGATCCTGCTCACCTGGCCGTTGGGAATCCTCATCAGCCGGTTGAGTGCCCGCCGCGCCCGGAAGCGCGAGGCCATGGCCGCTGAAGGCGCTCCGCCGGAGGAAGGTAAAGCTGCTGCTCCGCCGAAAAGAGTGTATGACGAACTCTCTCGAGCTGCAGAGGAGGCTGTGCAGTGGCTACGTAGCTCTCTCCTTGCCGGAGCCAACTCCAAACGGGCGGTTTATGCTTTGCCCTGGTTTGTCGTGGCCGGTCCGCCGGCCAGCGGCAAAACGTCCCTGCTGCTGGCTTCAGGCTTGGACTTTCACGCACTTCCAAGTCAGCAAGGCGCCGATTACAAAATGGTGCGAGCCACTCGTCATTGCGACTGGCGCGTCTCGGACTCTGGCGTATTCATTGACACTGCCGGACGCTATCAAGGCGACGGTCCGGCGCGTGACGAATGGATGGCCTTATTGGAAACCATCCGGAAGTATAGAGCCGACCGCCCCCTCGACGGTTTTCTAATAACCATTAACACCAGGTTCCTCCTGGTTTCGCAGGAAGCGGACATCGAGCAGTTGGCAAAGACGCTGCGAGCTCGTCTCGACGAGCTAATCCAGGTGGCGAAATCACGCTTTCCCGTCTACGTTCTCTTCTCGCATCTTGACGCGATCAATGGCTTCCGCGATTTTTTCGGCGGCGCCGGCGCGAGCGCAGGCTCAGAGGTGTTTGGCGTAACTATACCGCTCGACAAATCACCCGGGGCGCATGCGTTGTTTGACGTCGAGTTCGACCATCTCTATCAGTCGTTAACGCACCGAAGACTGCTGTTGCTGCAAGCACCCGCATCGGCAAAGGCCCGGCTCAATATTTTCGATTTTCCCTGGAGGTTCCGTGACGCGCAGGCGAAGTTGGGTCTTTTCACTTCGATGATGTTTCGGCCCAATCCTTTTAGCGAGAGCCCCTTACTGCGCGGCTTTTATTTTACGGCGAATGTGGGCAACGACGATCGAGCTCGGCTGCGGGTAGTCGCAGACGCAGAAGCGGAAAGTCCTGTTGCCGCGGTGGGAACGGGTTATTTCACGGATCGATTTTTTAGAGAAGTGCTGTTACGCGATCGGGATCTTGCAGCTTCTTTTCAGGCGTTGCGGAAACGCCCTTCACGACTCAAATTTTACTTGCTCGCGGCCGGAGTGTTGCTCTTGTTCGCTTTTGCCGCGGGCGCGACGATGTCGTTCGTCGGCAACGCTCAACTGCTCTCGCAAGCAACCGAGCATGGCGTTCGAGTTGAGGCGATCAGACGCGCCGATCTGGGGAAGGATGTAACGAAGAAGGAACCCGTCGCAGCTCGAGAAGAAGTTGAAGCCGTTGAAGCTCTTCGCGAAACACTTGCAGCACTCAACGATTACGAGCACAACTCACCGCCATTGAGATTGCGCTTCGGTCTTTATTCCGGTAACGCAATTCAATCATCGCTGCGAGCAATCTATTTTGATTCGATTACCCAACGATACGTGAAGCCGGCGGGGGCGGCGCTCGAGCAGGACCTGAGGACTTTCGCTGCCGGAGGTAGCGTTGGCCCCTCGCCATCTTCAACTGGGTCAGAAGCAGATGAAGCCGAAGTGCTGGGACGCAACTATGATCTGCTCAAGGCTTACAAGATGCTCTCAGATCGTAGCAGAGTCGATCCCACGTTTCTGGCTGACCAATTGGCAAGCTATTGGAAAAAGACTTCTCCGGCCGAGAAGGACTCGGTGTCTCTGCAGCAACTGCAATTCTTCGCGTCTCAGGCGGGAGAGGAAGACGCGCCTCAATATCCGATTGACAACGCACTCGTACAGAATGTGCAGCGTAAGCTGGCGGCTTATCCGGCTTACAAGCGTTATTTCAAGCAAGTGATCAGTGAAGTGAATGCGCAGACGCAATCCATAACAATCGACACCATTATCAAGGGGTCCGGCTCGGATGAGATCGTCGGCACCTATTCCGTACCGGGAAGTTTTACGGTCGATGGATACCGCAATCACATGAAGGCGGTGTTCGAGTCGAAGTCTGAAGACATCAGTAAAGACGACTGGGTGCTGGGCTCGGCGGCCACGAGCGCCGGCGCCGGCAGCAATAATATGGAGGAGCTCAAGCGTCTTTACTGGAACCAGTACTCGGATCATTGGAGCAAGTTCTTAAAAGGCATCAGAGTGCGGCCGTTCGACAATGCCCCGGCCGCTGCTGCCAGTCTGAGGGAGCTCTCCTCGAATAGTTCGCCTCTTACGGAAATTCTGATCGTCGTTGCCCGCAATACTCAAGTCTCGATCAAGCCGCAAGAATCCGGCGTGTGGCAATGGATTAAGAGCTTCTTTCAGTCGGAGACTCCTAAAGACAAGGGTGGCGAAACTCCGGTAGAAAGAGAGTTCCAGCCGCTCTTCGAATTTGTGGGGTCGGGCGAACCTAAGGGTGCCAGCGCCAGCACTCAATATCGCGATGAACTACTGCAGATTGGCACCCGACTGGAAAACCAGTCTCAAGAGAAACTGGCTGAGACAGCAAAAGCAATGTTGGCCGGCAAGGACGATTTGGGATTACAAAAAGCCGAACGGACGGCCGAAAGGCTATCGAAAACTCCGGCCGCGACAAATGCGGCGGCTTTGCTCAAGCAGCCAATCGAGAATGTCCGCGCCTTGCTCTATCAAGGCGTGAGTGTTCAGATTGAGCAGGAATGGGTGGGACAGCTTTATCCAAAGGCCCGCCAGCTTGAAGGTGGCTATCCCTTTGGCGCCGGCCCCGACACTTCGGTCGCCGACCTGGCACAGTTTCTGAATCCCGTGAATGGAAAGTTCAGCCTGTTCATCAACAAGCTTTTAGTCACGTCCATCGACGGCACGCCGGGACAGTGGCAGCGCAAGTCGGCCTCGTCTATTCCCATCTCCGACGAGTTCTTAAAGTATCTCAATGACACCGCGCGTTTGCGTGACGCGCTGTTCCAGAACAGCACCAGCCCACTGCCGGAAGTGAGTTACCAGTTCACGCTTGAACCGGTGAAAGAGGCTGATGTCACAGTTGATATGTACAGTACGTCTTTGCACGCTCAAGACAATTCGGAACAGTCGCCCAAACTTATTTGGCCGGCCACCGGCGGCTCGCTGGAAGCGAAAATCACCGTCACACCGCGAGCTACATCACAACCTGAACAACCGGCAGCGTGGCCCGGGGAATGGGCCTTGTTCAGATGGTTTGACGACGGCTACAAAGGGCAATCAAGCACCGGTCCGTATAAGTTGAGCTGGCTAGTTGCTTCCGTTCCCGTGCAAGCGACACTAAACCCGATGACCGCAAATCACCCGTTTGATAGACGTCTCTTCAGGAACTGGCATGCTCCGAAAGAAATTCATTAAGTGACGGGTAAGCTCGACTCGGACTGGAAGTCAGGAGTGAATCAGTCATGACTAATGCGAGGGATTTGTTAGCCGCCGGTAAACTCCGAGAGGCAACGGAAACACTCATCGGCGAAGTTAAGGCGAGCGCTACAGACACGAGCAAACGTACTTTTCTTTTTGAGCTGAGCTGCTTTGCCGGTGATTGGGATCGGGCGGAAAGACAGTTGGATGTGATTGGTCTGCAGGACGTGCAGGCGGCCTTGGGCGTAAGTGTGTACCGAGCAAATGTGAAAGCAGAACGAGAACGTACTCGAGTGTTTTCGGAAGGGATCGAGCCACATTTCTTAAGCGAACCGCCTGGATATGTGGATATCTACCTGGCGGCAATCAAGCATGTGAGAAAAGGCGAACTCGCCGCAGCGCGGGCCGCGCTAGCGCAAGCTGAGGAGGATCGACCGGCTGTGGCCGGCAAGCTTGGCGATCAGAGTTTTGAAGATTTTCGTGACTACGACGATTTTGTCGGCGGCATCCTTGAACTGATTGTGAAAGATCAGTATGTCTGGCTTCCTATCGAGCAGATCAAACGGCTGGAGATTAGACCTCCCAGTCAACTGCGTGACTTTCTTTGGGCTAGCGTCCTCGTTGAAACGTGGGATAGCACAGTTGGTGAGCTTTATGTGCCGTCGTTGTACGCCGGCACGAACCAGCACGCTGACGATAATGTCAAACTCGGACGAGTGACGGATTGGAAGCAAATTGGCGATGATCTATTCCGCAGTTTCGGTTTGCGACTGTTCGCCATTGACCAAACTGAAAAGTCGCTTTTCGAGGTTGGGGTGATTGAGTTCAGCAGACCGGACGAGTCCGGCAAGCAACCGGTTTCATTAAATTGACAGAGCGCCTGCCTAACGACGTGAGTCGCAGCTTCGCGCGAATTGAAAGGGGAATTCCGAAATGTCAGCTATCGTAAGCGGAGAAACTGCGTCGGGTCCAGCTTTGCCGCCGGCGATAATCGATACGGAAGCCTTGCTGCGGCCAATATCGACTGAAAAGCCAGCCGGCGAAAATCTTCGCCATAGCCAACTGTTTGACGATTTACGCGAAGCCCGTCGGGCCGACGACACTTTAGCAAAAGGTGATTGGCAGCATGAGCCGAAGGTCGCGCAATGGCCAAAGGTGGTCGAACTCGCCACTGCGGCGTTGGCGAACCAGAGCAAGGACCTGCAGATTTGCGGGTACATGTCCGAAGCGTTGGTTCACCTTTATGGCTTCGTGGGTTTGCGTGATGGTCTGAAGGTTATGCGCGGGCTGCACGAGAACTTTTGGGACGGGGTCTATCCCCCGTTGGATGGAACTAACATGGTGGCTCGAGGTAACGCGCTTTCGTGGTTCGATAAAGCGATCGAAGTGCCGCTGAAGTCCTTGCCTCTTACCAGAAGCGGAAGCGGCGCTGACTACAGTTATCTGCAATGGATGGATTCAACCAAGTTCGACTTTCCTGAAGACATGGATAGTCTTCCTGCCGATGCTCATGAACGCTTGTCCCAATTGAAAGTACAGGCTGAGGAAGACAAAAAGACCACCGGAGAAGTTTGGCGCAAGGCGAAGGGCCAGACTCCACGAACTTACTACGAAGAGACTTATGCAATTCTAAACCAGTGCTGGGAAGAGTTTCAGAAGCTGGACCAGGTCATGGATGAGAAATTTGACCGGCAGACTCCTGGTCTCGGAGCACTTAAGCGCTCGCTTGACGAAATTCGCACCCTGGTGGAGAAGATAGTAAAGGAAAAGCGGAAACTGGAGCCTGACCCGATTCAGGATGCGCCGGACGGCGCGACCCCTGAAACCGGAGAGTCAACCGGTACGAGCATATCGGTCGGCCCCGTTCATTCCCGGCACGAGGCGCTTGCGCGTCTGGCTGAGGTGGCCCGCTATTTTGAGGTCACCGAGCCCCACAGTCCGGTGGCCTATCTGGTGCAGCGGGCTATCAAGTGGGGGCAGATGCCCCTTGAGGTATGGCTCGAAGATGTGATAAAGGACGGTTCCGTATTGGGTCAGCTAAAGGAAACCCTGGGTATCAAGATGGAAAGTGGCAGTTGATGGGCGTCTTGAGAGCTGCTGAAGCCAATCTGAGGTTTTGATTAATTCACCGCTTGGGCTGGGAGCCGCTCGCCCGGGCCGAGAAATTCTTTTCTTGATTAGAACATGTAGAGTAGAATGGCTCACCAGTTATCTCTCAGGCGGTTATCAAACTGACCGACGCGCCCGTACCGCCACGTGCGCTACTCGTCCTCAGAATCCATGAAAGGAGTAATTGCAATTGCCTAAAAAGGAAAGTACGCAACATAAACTTGACCGCGTTCGCTCACCGCGGGTGCACATTACCTACGATGTTGAGGTGGGGGGCGCAATTGAACATAAAGAACTGCCGTTCGTGCTGGGTGTGCTGGGCGACTACTCCGGCATGCCGGACGAAGAACTGGGGCTCGTCAAAGATCGCAAATTCGTCGAAATCGATCGTGACACATTTGATAAGGTGCTCGGCGCCATGAAACCTCGCCTCGCCTATCGCGTCGCGAACAAACTCACGGACGACGGCAGCATGCTCGGAGTAGAGTTGCGCTTCAACGAGATGGAGGACTTTCATCCCGACCGCGTGGTCAAACAAGTCGAGCCGCTGCGCAAGATGGTCGAGGCCCGCCAAAAACTTTCCGACCTCCGTTCCAAAATGGACGGGAATTCCAAGCTTGAAAAGATTCTCAATGACATCGTGTCAGACACAGCAGCACAGCAACAATTGAGCACAGCTCTGGGACTCGATAAGCCCGCGACTGAACCCGCTCCGGCCAAGGAGGAACCCAAATGAGTAGCGAACGAAGTGCAGATAAATCGGTGGTTACCGTCGAGCAGGGAGAAAGCGAACTGCTTACTCGCATCCTCGAGCAAGGGCGCCTGGCGCGTAATGAGACCCAGGTGCAAGCCGCCAAGGACATGGTCGCCGAATTCGTTCACGAGGTGATGAAGGGAGAATTGGTTGTCACCAAGAACCTGGAGACGGCCATTAACGCTCGGATTGCTGAGATCGATCGGCTGGTGTCGGCACAGCTCAACGAGATCATGCACGCTCCCGAATTCCAAAAGCTGGAAGGCTCGTGGCGTGGCCTGCACCATCTCGTCATGAATAGTGAGACGGGTACGATGCTCAAGATCCGGGTCTTTAATGTCTCCAAAAAAGACCTCGGAAAAGATTTGGAGTCAGCCGCCGAATTCGACCAGTCAGCTCTTTTCAAGAAAATCTATGAGGAAGAGTTTGGCACCTTTGGCGGCCACCCCTACGGCGCCATGCTTGGTGACTACGAATTCAGTAATCACCCGGAGGACATGGCTCTACTCGAGAAAATCTCCGAGGTGGCCGCCGCGGCCAACGCTCCCTTTATTGGCGCTGCCAGCCCGCAGCTCTTTGGCTGGGACAACTACCAGGACCTGACGGAGGTTCGTGATCTCGCGAAGATCTTCGACCGGGTGGAATACGCGAAATGGCGCTCTTTCCGGGACTCGGAAGACTCGCGCTATGTTGGGCTGACTTTGCCGCGCACTTTGGCGCGTCTACCCTATGGAAAGGACACGAAGCCCACTGAGAGCTTTAACTTTGAAGAAGACGTAAGCGGAAGGGAACACAATCGCTACCTTTGGAGCAATGCTGCCTACGCGTTTGGCACTCGACTGACAGAGTCGTTCGCCAAGTACCAGTGGTGCGCCAGTATCCGCGGCGTGGAAGGCGGCGGCTTGGTTCAAGGCCTGCCGACGCACAACTTTATGACGGACGAAGGCGACGTCGCCCTGAAATGTCCGACGGAGATCGCGATCACCGACCGTCGCGAGAAGGAGTTTTCGGATCTAGGTTTTATCCCTCTGGTCCATTGTAAAAACGAGGACTATGCCGCGTTTTTTGGCGCCCAGTCTGCCCAGAAAGCAAAGAAGTACGATCTCGACGCAGCCAATGCCAACGCGCGACTCTCTACTCAATTGCAGTACATCCTTGCCGTTTCCCGCTTCGCTCACTATCTGAAGGCTATGATGCGCGACAAAATCGGTAGCTTCATGTCCCGCTCCGAATGTGAGCAATTCTTAACCCAATGGCTCAATCAGTACGTATTGGGAGGTGACCTGGGAGGCCCGGAGCTAAAAGCAAGAAAGCCTTTGAGTCAGGCTCGCATTGAAGTTTCGGAGATTCCCGGCAAGCCTGGCGCGTACAGGGCGGTGGCGTTCCTCAAGCCGCATTATCAGTTGGATGAATTGACCGTCTCTCTCAGACTCGTGGCCGAGCTGCCGCAATCGACGAGGTGATCTGTCCAAAGCAACTGCACGGCTCAAAAGGTGGTCAACTGTCCTCTCTTTAACGGTCGACTTACACAAAGCTGCCGCTTGACCCGTAACCTTACAACAATCCAAAGGAGGATTACTCATGGCTGTTGACATGTTTCTTAAGCTCACCGGCATTAAAGGCGAGACCCAGGACGCGAAACATAAAGACGAGATACACCTGGAAAGTTTTAGCTGGGGCATGAACCAAACTGGTAGCTCCCATCTCGGCGGCGGCGCCGGCACCGGAAAGGTTTCCGTGCATGACGTCACCGTAACAAAATTCGTGGACAAGGCTTCGGCTCCGCTAATGCTTTATTGCGCCAGTGGCAAGCACATTCCTGAAGGCTTAATCACAGTACGCAAAGCGGGCGACAAACCACTCGAGTATCTAAAGGTAAAGCTCACGGATATCCTCGTTAGCAGTGTCCAGCAGGCGGGACACGGCGCCGAACTCGTCAGCGAGAATGTCACCCTCAACTTCTCGAAGTTCAATGTTGAGTACCAGCAACAGAATCCTGATGGGTCGGGTCAACCGGCCGGCGAGATGGGCTGGGACATAAAGGCAAATCAAAAGGTATAGCCTGCATTATTACTTCCGGCGCAGGATTTGTTTTGCCTTTGACGACAAGTTAGCCTCGCTGCCCCCACTCTTTTGGGGTGGTTCGACGAGGCGTGACGGGCCCTCCGAGTCGATGGTTCGGAGGTCCCGCGAACTTGTTCGCTTGGCGCAGGGTATCGGTTCCTAATGGCAAAAGCTGGCGACGACTTCGGAGCGACCGTCTCGGTGCTCGACCGGCTCATCGACTACGAGCCCGCCATCTCGCGCGAGCCGGCATCCTCGCGATCCAGGGGCCTCAAGCAATTGAAAGAGACAGTCAGGCGCGACCTCGAATGGCTTCTCAATACGCGGGAGACCTCCGGCGAGAACTCCATTGACTCGGTGGAGCTAAGTAAATCGCTGGCCGTGTATGGCCTACCGGACTTCACCAACCTCGGAACCAACGACGTTGATGATCAAAAGAAGATGCGGTGGGCGATCCAGGACGCCATCAGAGTCTTCGAGCCGCGGCTCCAGGATGTTCAGGTTTCGCTGCAGGCTTCTCAGTCGAGCGATCGCTTGCTGCACTTCAGGATCGATGCTCGTCTCAGGGTCGATCCGGCGCCGGAGCCAATCTCTTTCGACACCGTATTGCAACTCGTAAGTGGAGAATACGAGGTGAAGGAAGAATAGAGTCGAAACTGTCGCGCACACGAATTTTCGACAGTAAAGCCACAACCGCCGGCGGGTACAGGCCAGGGCTGGGAATATGCGAGACGACTTACGCGGCTACTACGAGCGAGAACTGATCTTCCTTCGTCAGATGGGCGCGGAGTTTGCCGAGAAGTATCCGAAAATCGCCTCGCGCCTATTGTTGGAAGCCGAGCGCTGCGAAGACCCTCACGTCGAACGGCTCATCGAGGCCTTTGCCTTTCTGGCTGGTCGCGTTCGTCTAAAAGTCGATGATGAGTTTCCGGAGATTACTGAGTCGTTTCTCAACGTCCTCTATCCTCATTACCTGGCGCCCATTCCCTCGATGGCCATCGTGCAGTTTGGCGCCAAGGCAGGCACCCTGACCACGGGTTATACCATCCCTCGCGGCACCGGACTTTACTCGCAACCGATAAAGGAAACTCCCGTTCGTTTCCGCACGGGCTATCCAGTCACGCTTTGGCCCATCGAGGTCAAGTCAGCCACGCTCCAATCGTTGGATCCAGTCGATACGCGCGGCAAGTGGCGCGAAGCAGTGCTCAAGCTGAAGCTATCCTGCCTGAATGATACGGCTCTCGCTACACTTCAGGCCGGCGATACACAGCGATCGATCGAAAGTTTGCGCTTTTACCTGAACGGGGATCCGCAACTCATCTATCCACTTTACGAACTGCTCTTCAATCACACGACGCGAGTCGAGCTGCGGCCGGGAGCCGCCGGCGCCACCAAACGCACACAGGATCTGAGAGGGTTAAAGGCGGCGCCTGTCATCATGCCGGCCTCGGCCCTGAGCCAGGTTGGATTGGAAGCAAACGAATCACTACTGGAGTATTCAGCGCGATCCTTCTGGTGCTACGGCTTACTGTCGGAATATTTTTCCTTTCCGGAAAAGTTTTTGTTTTTTGACGTCAGCGGTCTCGATTTGGCAGCCAGGGCCGGGTTCGGTCCTCGCTTCGAAATTCATATTTACCTCAAGGATGTCACCCCGCCACCGGGCACGCCCAGCGCCGAGACCTTTCAGCTCGGATGTGCTCCGGTGATCAATCTTTTCAAAACCGTCGCTGAGCCGATTCGTCTGACCGGCGTTCAACACGAATATCACTTGATACCCGACGTGCGCCGCCAGTCGGCGTTGGAAGTCTACTCCGTCGATTCAGTTGTGGCAGACGATCCGCAGCTGGGCCGTTCGCGAGAGTTTCAACCGTTCTACTCATTTCGACATGCGTACGAGCGCGAGACCGATCGCACTTTCTGGTATGGGTCGCGCCGCCCCTCGCTGCGGTCGGAGGATTCGGGCACCGAAGTCTACCTGACGCTGGTGGACCTGGGCTTTAATCCACATGTGCCGGCGACCAACGTTCTCACCGTCCATACCACATGCACTAATCGCGACCTTCCAGAGCGGTTGCCCTTCGGCGGCAAAGAGGGAACGCTTGAAGTAGAAGGAGCCGCGCCCGTGTCGCGCGTGAGTTTCCTGACGAAGCCAACTCCAACATTACGCCCGCCCATGCGGCGCGGAGCTCAATGGCGTTTGATTTCGCATCTGACCCTCAATCATCTATCGCTGGTAAACAACGGCCGCGGCGGATCCCCGGATGCGCTGCAGGAAATGCTATTTCTTTATGATTTGACAGGTTCGCCCGCGGCCCGCAAACAAGTCCTCGGGATCACGAGCGTTAGCTGTGGTCCGGCCGTCCACCAGACAGGTTCGCGCATTGGCGCAGGCTTTGTACGGGGCTTGGAAACTACGATCGAGTTTGACGAAGAGCAATACGTAGGAAGTGGACTCTTTCTTTTTGCCACGATACTGGAACGCTTCCTGGGACTTTATGTATCTATCAACTCCTTCAATCGACTGGTTGTCAAAACCAAACAGACCCAGGACGTAATAAAACGATGGCCGCCGAGAGACGGACAACAGATCGTTCTCTAGCGCGCGAGCTGCTTGATGAGCCATATCGTTTCGGCTTCTTTCAGGCGGTGCGATTGCTGGAGCGTATGGATCCGCAGCGCGAAGCTGTCGGTCACGATGCCGACGTCGAACGCGAGGCCGTGCGTTTTCGGGCTCGGCAAACGCTCAGCTTTCCACCCAGCGAAATTTATGAAATTACCACTAACGGTGAAGACCGGCCAGACATGTCGATCGCTTTCATGAGCCTGACCGGACCCCTCGGCGTTCTACCGTATCACTATTCGGAGTTGGTAATTGATCGGACCCGCCATAATGACTATGCGCTCTGTGACTTCCTCGACATCTTCAATCACCGGATGCTCTCGCTCTTCTATCGAGTTTGGGAGAAGTACCGGTTCCCGATTGCCTATGAACGAGGCAAGCTCGATGATTTTACTCAGTCGCTCTTCAGCATTGTCGGGATTGGGATGGAGAAGCTACGTAACCGGCTCTCGCTGAATGATCAGGTTTTGATTTATTACGGTGGCCTGATTGTTCAGCGCCCGCACTCAGCGACCGCGATTACGTCCATATTGGGAGACTATTTTGGAGTGCCGGCCGAGGCGCGGCAGTTCACAGGCCAATGGTTGAAATTGGGCGAAGAAGTGACGCGACTGGGCCGCAACAATAGCTCTCTGGGTGTATCAACGATTGCAGGTACGCGCGTTTGGGATGCGCAATCGAAATTTCGAATTCGACTTGGTCCTCTGAACCTGGAAGAATTCCAGGCCTTCCTGCCGGTAGGCTCAGCGTTTCGGCCGGCCACGGAACTCGCGCGCTTGCTTGTCGGCCTTGAGTTCGACTTCGATATGCAATTGGTTCTCGAGGCCGCGATGGTGCCGGTTTGCGTGCTGGAGACCGGCTCGGATGCTCAGCCCCGACTCGGCTGGACAAGTTGGCTCAAGACCCGCCCCGTTTCTACGGATGATGATCAAGTGGTCCTCTCGGTGAAGACAATTGGCGACTCCGTCCATTAGTCCGAGAGGCGGAAGGATTCCGGATGATGACTGTAAATCTCAAATCGCTGATTAGCAGGCTTAACAATACTTGCCGCAGTGCCCTTGAAGGCTCCGCCGGACTGTGCCTCTCACGGACAAATTATGATGTCGAGCCTGAGCATTTTCTGTTGAAGCTTATAGAAATACCGGACACGGATTTTGCCCGCATCCTGCGGCACTACGAGGCGGACGTATCACGACTGAACAAAGACATAACGCGCGCCCTCGATCGCTTGAAAGTGGGAAACACACGCACGCCTTCGATGTCGCCGCGGCTGCCGCTCTGGGTTCAGGAAGCATGGCTCACCGGTTCGGTTGATTTTGGCGCTGCGCAGGTCCGCTCCGGACACCTCATGATTGCGCTCTTGAGCAGCGATGATCTGGGACGTCTGGCCCGTGAAATTTCCGGGGAGTTCCGGCACATATCAGTGGAATCGCTCCGCCAGAATTTTGCCGATCTAACACACGGAACCGTCGAAGACAAAGAAACTTTGAACCTGGGAATGCAACCTGCCACGGCCGATACCAACGGCGGCCCGGCAATGGCGGGAAAGACGAAGTCGCTGGATCAGTTCACCATCGACCTCACGGCCAAGGCGCGTGCTGGCCAAATCGATCCCGTGCTTGGCCGAGACTTTGAGATCCGACAGGTCGTCGACATCCTAACGCGCCGGCGGCAGAACAATCCGATCCTAACTGGCGAAGCCGGGGTGGGAAAGACTGCTGTTGTTGAAGGCTTTGCCTTGCGAATCGCGGCAGGCGAGGTGCCGGAACCGCTCAAGAATGTGGCCCTGCGCTCGCTCGATCTGGGACTGTTACAAGCGGGCGCCGGCATAAAAGGAGAATTCGAGAATCGTTTGAAGTCAGTGATCGAGGAAGTGAAATCCTCTCCCCAGCCCATCATTCTTTTCATCGACGAAGCCCATACAATGATTGGCGCGGGCGGACAAGCAGGCCAAAACGATGCGGCTAATTTGCTTAAGCCGGCGCTGGCGCGCGGCGAATTGCGCACCATTGCTGCCACCACCTGGGCCGAATACAAGAAATACTTTGAGAAGGACGCCGCGCTCGCCAGGCGTTTCCAGGTCGTCAAGGTCGAGGAACCGGATGAGGCGAAGGCTATCGCCATGATGCGAGGGCTCAGCGCGATGCTCGAAACCCATCACCAGGTGAGAATTCTCGACGAAGCTATCGCGGATGCGGTCAAACTCTCGCACCGGTATCTCACCGGCCGGCAACTTCCCGATAAGTCCGTCAGCGTTCTCGATACAGCTTGCGCGCGCGTAGCGATTGGACAGGGAGCAATACCGGCCGCGGTTGAGGACTCGCAGCGCTTGATCGAACAACTTCGAGTTGAGATCGTCGCGCTCGAACGCGAAGCTATCACCGGCGCCAAACATGCTGACCGTATCGCCGGGTTGCAGGCCGACAAGGCGACCGCAGACGAACGATTGGCGCAGCTAAAGGTACAGTGGGATCGAGAGCGGGAACTTATCGACCGGATTCGAGAGATTCGCGGCCGGCTTGAAAAAGCGGCGTTGGGCAATGGTGGCTCGGAAACCGGAGTCCCTGCGGGTTCTGAATCCGAAGAAGCGGTTGCGGCAACACCAGCCAGTGCCACTACGCAAGGTCCAGGCGCAGCATTGAAAACCGCCGCCGCCGCACCTGAGTCAGCTTCGGCGCCGGAGCCGCTCGATACCGCAGCGGCCCAGGCAGAATTGAGCCAGCTCAACGAAGAACTGAAAAAAATCCAGGGCGAAAACCCGCTGATGCAGCCGTGTGTTGATTCGCAAACGATCGCCGACGTGATTTCCGGATGGACCGGGATCCCGGTTGGAAAGATGCTGAGCGACGAAATCCAAACCGTGCTGGCCTTAAAAGACCGGCTTGAGAAACGCGTCATCGGGCAAGCTCATGCCCTCGAGGCGATAGCTCAACGCATTCGTACTGCTCGTGCCGGACTCACCGACCCGCGTCGTCCTGTCGGCGTTTTCCTGCTGGTCGGACCAAGCGGTGTTGGCAAGACTGAAACAGCCTTAAGCCTGGCCGACACGCTCTACGGCGGTGAAAGAAATCTGGTGACAATTAATATGAGCGAGTACCAGGAGTCCCACACCGTCTCCTCGTTGAAAGGATCTCCCCCGGGATACGTAGGTTATGGCGAAGGCGGCGTGCTTACTGAAGCCGTGCGGCGCAAGCCTTACTGTGTAGTTCTGCTCGATGAAGTTGAAAAGGCGCATCCCGATGTGATGGAGCTCTTTTATCAAGTGTTCGACAAGGGCATGCTCGAAGACGGAGAAGGCCGCGAAATAGATTTCAAGAACACGGTGATTTTGTTGACCTCTAACGCCGGCACTGAGACTGCCATGAAGCTCTGCGCCGATCCCGACACGAAACCAGAGCCGGCCGCGCTGACTGAAGCACTCCGCCCCGAACTGCTCAAGGTTTTCAAACCGGCGCTGCTCGGGCGTATGGTCGTCGTTCCCTATTACCCGATCAGCGACGACGTCATGCGCGAGATTATCAAGCTGCAGTTGGGACGGATCGCCGTCCGGTTGGCAGAAAATCACGGCGCCGAGTTTCTTTACGATGATGGAGTGATCGCGGAAATCCTGGGTCGCTGCAAAGAGGTTGAGAGTGGCGCTCGAAACGTCGATCACATATTGACTCGCACTGTACTGCCGGAGATGTCAGCTGAGTTTCTCTCGCGGATGGGAAGTGGCGCGGGCGTCTCGAAAGTACGCGTTTCCGTTGAGAGCGGAAGCTTTTCATACGAGTTCCACTGAAGCGGCAATGGTTGTTGTCCACGCCTATTTTGATCGGCTAAAGGTGATCTGACAATGGGTGGTATGAGAAAGCCAGGCCCTATGTGCCAAGCGCAGTCACCCGTCATAGTTAAGGATGGGACGATGTGCCTCGCTCCGACTCCGAAGCCCGGGCCGGTCGGTTTGTCCCTGCGTAAGAATAATGCGCCAACCAGACTGGCAACCGCCCAGCAACCAGAACGGGCAGGCCAGGAGCTGTCTATCTCGTTGGGTGCAGAAACTTCCGTGGACGCCGTCGTTCGCGCAATCTACATCAAAGGCGCTCAGGCAATTCGGACGCAAGCCCAGGAACTGGTCAAAAGCGGTCAAATGAGTGATGAGGCTGCGCAGGTTTGGGCCAACGGACAACGCAATGCCTGGATGCAAGCCTGCCGCGATAAGTCCAGCCCTGTGGGAAGAGCTGTCGCAGAGCTTATCAAGCCCAAGCCAAAGACTGTAGAGGATTTGAAAAAGCTCGGTAAGTCTGCGGAAGGCATAATCGAGAGCGCCGGAAAAACTAACCCCTACGTTAACCGCGTGGCAGTAGGGTTTCGGTATGCAGGTCCGGCCTTGCTGGTGATTGGGGTTGCGTTTTCTGCGTATCACATCTCAACCGCTCCTGAAAACGAGAGGTGGCAGGTGATAGCACAGGAAGCCGGAGTCTGGGGAGGAGCCCTAGCTGGCGGTTGGGCAGGCGGTGCGGGTGGGGGGGAGCTGGGTGCAGTAATTGGCACTTTCATCGAGCCCGGAGGCGGTACGGCCGTTGGCGCCGCGATTGGTGTGGCTCTGGGAACAGTGGGCGGAGCAATCGCCGGCGGTTGGGCCGGCAGTCAGGTTGGGGACTATGTATACCGGTCGATCAACACGTCTCGTTGAATAGCAAGAAATGGGACTAAGCTTGACGAACGCGCAAATCAAAGCGTTATGGGATTTTGCGAAGCAAGTTACAAGGTTGCCGGTTAAATGCCTGAGCGCCCGCATTATTGGAGTTGAGGATCTCGCGAACCGCCGCAAGGCTGAAGCGCTGCTTGATGCGTTGCGTCAGGCAGACTGGCTGGCTGCCTCAAATCATCAAGCAATCGCCGGGCTTAATAATCTGCTGCTCGGAGTCTTGCTGCAGGCGCAAACAGCCGGCAACGCTGTTTCATATTATTGGGCGGCGATGCGCAGCCCGTTTGAGTTGCTTGATTCGCCCGAGATTCTGGCTTTTGGAGAGGTTAATCGGCCGCCGGCAGGAGAGTGGTATCCGGTCACTCCGCCTGGCTTCTGACCTTAATTTTCAGATGATTTAGCAACGCCAGGTCTTATTGCTTATCAGCAGCTTGAGCTTGGGCTTTGACTAAAAAGATAGACGACTGATGCCGACCTATACACAAGCGAATAGACCCCTGGCGATTGCCACGCCGTTGGGCGAAGACCTCTTGCTGCTGGTCGGTTTATCGGGAAGAGAGGCCATCTCCAGACTCTTCGATTTTCAACTGGAACTGCTTGCTGAAAACGGAACCGACATCGCTTTTGACAAGCTGTTGGGCCAGAGCATCAGCGTGCGGCTGACATCAGGCGATGGGAAGAGTCGCTTTTTCAACGGTATCTGTAATCGCGTCAGCCAGGGCCATCGTGATCATGAATTCACTTACTATCGCATGGAGATAGTGCCGCAGTTCTGGTTGCTCACGAGAAGGGCCCAGAGCCGAATCTTCCAGCACCTCTCCGTGCCTGACATTCTCAAAAAGGTACTGGCTGGACTTGATGTCTCATACGAGCTGCGCGGGACTTTTCAGCCGCGCGATTTCTGCGTGCAGTACCGCGAAACGGACTTTAATTTCGCCAGCCGTCTGATGGAAGAAGAAGGCATCTTCTACTTTTTCAAGCACACCACCGAAGGCCACAAGATGGTGGTGGCTAACACGCCCCAAAGTCATCCCGATATGCCGGACACGAGTGAGCTGATCTACGAAGAGATTCTGGGCGGCGTGCGTGACGAGATGCGGATCCATCGCTGGGAAAAAGTGCAGGAATTACGTTCGGGAAAGTATACGTTGTGGGATCATTCGTTCGAGTTACCTCACAAGCACCTGGAAGCTGAGGAACCCATCCTGCCAAATGTGCTGGTTGGGCAAGTGCAACACAAGTTGCAGGTTGGCAATAACGACAAACTCGAAATTTACGATTACCCGGGTGCCTACGCACAGCGGTTCGACGGCATTGATAAAGGCGGCGGCGAACAATCCGGAGAGTTACAGAAGATCTTCGAAGACAACAAGCGCACCGTCAAAATCCGAATGCAACAGGAGGCCTTGCCGAGCGTGGTCATTCAAGCTGCAGGCAATTGCCGCAACCTTGTCTCCGGCCACAAATTTACTTTGTCAAACCACTTCTCCGCTAACGGTGCGTATGCCGTAGTCAGTGCCGCCCACTCTGCTCAGCTCACCGGCGATTACCGCAGCGGGGAGGTCCATTTTGAGTACGAAAACACCTTTACCTGCATACCCTTTGCAATACCATTCCGGCCTTTGATGACCACACCACGGCCCGTGGTGCAGGGAACTCAAACAGCCGTGGTCGTGGGCCCTCCGGGCGAGGAGATTTTTGTAGACAAGTATGGTCGAGTGAAAGTGCAGTTCCACTGGGATCGCGACAGCCAAGCTAATGCGGATAGCTCATGCTGGATCCGCGTTGCTCAAAGCAGTTCCGGGATCCGTTGGGGCGCCGCGTTCTGGCCCCGTATCGGTCATGAGGTGGTAGTGGATTTTCTCGAAGGAGATCCCGACCAACCCATCATCGTTGGGTCGGTCTACAACGCCACCGAGATGCCTCCTTATAAATTGCCCGACGAGAAGACGAAGACGGTCATCTTCAAATCGAATAGTTCCAAGGGTGGCGGTGGCTTTAACGAGTTTCGCGTTGAAGACAAGAAAGGCAAAGAGCAGATCTTTATCAACGCGGAGCGCAACCAGGATATTCGCATTCGCAACGACCGCTATGAAACGGTTGGGAACGAAAGCCACTTCATAGTCAAGAAAGACCAGTTGGAAGAGGTAGGCGGCGATAAGCATCTGCACGTCAAAGGCGATCAAAACGAAAAAGTTGACGGCACAATTTCGGTTACCGCCGGCCAGGATATGCAGGAAAAGGTCGGCCAGAAGTATGCCCTTGATTCGGGCATGGAGATTCATCTCAAAGCGGGAATGACCGTGGTGGTGGAAGCGGGCACCTCGTTGACGCTCAAGGTGGGCGGCAACTTCATAAACCTGAATCCTGGTGGTGTCTTCATCTCCGGTACGATGGTAATGATCAACAGCGGCGGCGCGGCCGGGTCCGGTTCAGGCTCATCTCCTGACACACCGAAAGATCCAAAGGAAGCGGACAAGGCGGAAGCCGGTGAGAAGTCCAAGCCGCCGCCGGCAGCGCCGCCCAGAGCGCCCGTTACTTTCAGTCCGGCCGCCCTGGTCCTGAAACAGGCGGCGCAAACGGGTGCTCCCTTCTGCGATATATGACCGAGCACCTAGATTAGCCCGTGAGGCTAAGATGATGATCAAAGAAGAAGTCGCAAAATCTGTAGCCGACACCCTCTTTTCGCACGAAGGGATGAATGTGTTCGCGGTCCTGGATGGCGCGTCTGTTCCTGATCTCCTGCAAACACTTTATGAACACCAGCCGGAGTTTGTCTGCCTTTATCGCGGCAAGCTTGAGCCGGATTTAGCCAGCGTCGCGCCTTATTTGGTTCACGTGCACTCGAATACACCGCTGGCGGATTGGCTCGTCCAAAACGGCTGGGGAGAGCATTGGGGCATCTTCGCGCTGACCGATACAGATTTGACGACCATGCGCAAACATTTCAGAAAGTTCCTGACCGTTCACGATAGTGACGGTAAGCCGTTGCTCTTTAGGTACTATGACCCACGCGTGCTGCGGCTATACCTGCCGACCTGTAACGCTGAGGAGCTCGCGACCATCTTCGGCCCGATTTCCAGTTATCTGGTAGAAGGAGAAGATGCAAACACATTGCTGAGTTTTCAACTTGATAAGAACGAGCTGCAGCAGCAGAACAAATCGCTGGCTGCCGGGACCTGATTCGATCGTTCGGCTGACGTGGCACGGGCGTCCCGCCCGTGATGTGGCGACAGCATTCGGTTTTTGCAAAGGTGAAACTATGGAGACTTCACGGGCGGGACGCCCGTGCCACCCACGGCGCTCAGGCTCAAATCATACCTAGCAGGATCACGGATCGAACTACCGCCCGCGGGGTATGGTGGACTCAAGCCGCCGCATTCAAAAGTCGTTTGATCGGAGCGCGGATAGCCTCCACTTTCGGATTTTCGTTGGATTCGAGGTAGTTACAAATTGTCGCGCCCGGGTTAACTTGATCGATGGAGAGGAGAATCGTATGCCGCCAGCCGCCAGGCTCACCGATATGCATACCTGTCCGATGGTAACTGGCGTCGTTCCACATGTCGGAGGCCCGATCGTTTCACCCGGTTGTGCCACGGTGCTCATCGGTTTCCTGCCCGCCGCGCGCGTTACGGATCAATGCGTTTGCGTCGGCCCGCCGGACATAATCGTGCAAGGCTCTGCCACAGTGATCATCGGCGGTATGCTGGCCGCGCGGCTGGGAGACATGACCGCGCACGGCGGTGTCATCATCCCACCTTGCTGCCCTACTGTAATTATTGGCGGGTAGGGTAGGCCGCGCGGGAAATCCTACTCTGGTTGGACATTGGACGCGCGCACCGTAGGAGTTATTGCGCTGCTTCCATTGACCGATTGACCAAACGCGATTTTGCGAACGCACAACCATCGCGAGTATCAAATCGCCAAGAACGATGTTGTCTTCGATGTATGGTCAAGAATGATTAGTGGTCATCAAACCAGAAAGATTCTGGTTACTGCCCATCCCAGCACTCTGGAAATTTTCGACGTACGAGGTGACGACGAACCTCGAAAAGTATCCGTGCTCCAGCTCGAGTACCGAGAACCGGGTCAAGCCGGCATTAACGCGGGGGAGAGACTGATGCTGAAAAGTTGTAGCCGGCAGACCACCATGTTTCAAGCGGCAGCGGTGCAAGTTTAGTAGAACTGTGCGCCGGATCGAGCGGTTACTGAAATGCTGATTCGCACCGAGCAAATTGAAGAATTGCGAAAGGTCCCCTTGCGCGCCTTTGAGGACGAGATGGTCGCGCACCTGGCGGAGTTCTCACCGGCGCTGTTCAACGTGATTAAGGAGGAACAGATGCGCGACGCCGTGCGCTTCGGACTAGCGCGGGCGGCCGGCGAATACGACCTTAGGCTGCGTGGCCCTATTCGCCTTTATCTTGAAATGATGCTGTTGTTTGGTAGTCATTTCGACACCGACCCGCAGTACCCGTGGGCCGGCGACATTCTGAGGGATCGGGATACACTCGAGATGGATCGAGCCAATCAACTATATGAGAAGACTCTCGACTTCATCGCGCAGGTCTCCGGCCGCGATGCTGTTAACACGCGCCAGGCGCTGAATGAGTTGTTGGTATTGGCCAGGAGTTGGGAGAAATCTTCGTCCGAAAATCTGGTGGCGGACATCCTTCAGGAAATGACTCGTGTCTTTCCGCAGAAGGCGAGCTACGTCGGCCGCGAGGGACTTACGGAGCTGATCCACGAGGGTATCGCAGAAGCCCAAAAATACCAGTTTCCCAAAGTCCGCGGCGAAGCTTTCCTGGTGATGATGATGTTTGCCTTTGGTCATGGCTGCAGCAACGATCCACTCTATCCATGGATTTCACGGGCCCTGGAAGATGAGAAGATAATTGACCCGGCGGCCCGGGCCGAGCGCTTGGAGAAAAAGGCAATAACATGGCTCGAGCATGTCCTGGCGTCGTTCCGCGAGGGAGCGCCGGCATGACCAGACCGAGAAGCCCGACCAATCCAAGCTCAGGCAGCGGTGGCGCCGCCGTGGGTGGCGGGACCGCGTCCTGTCCGGTATGCGTGGTAATAAACTTATCAGCGACGGTGGCCTGTCCGGGTCACCCACTTGCGATGACAGCCGTTGGCACTCCGGGCGGCGGAACTTATCAGTGGACCATCTCAGGCGGAACCGCGCAACTGGTTGACAGCGCGGGTTCTCCGACGACCACCGGCGCTACCGTTTACTTGCGAGCTTTCAAGGCAGATGATGGCAACGGCAGAATCCCGGCACAGACTGCGCAAGTGCAAGTAAAGTACACACATCCGAACGGAACAGCCACCGACAGCAAAACTGTTCCCGTTCATAAGATTGAGTTCACCGTGACGGATACAACCGTCACTAAGGGTGTCGTCCAGGCCAATGAGACTGCGGCAGACGTTACGCTTGGCTTCGCTCCAGGTGTTGCCACGATGTCGACAGATCCCAAGGTGAAGATCAAACTTGACGCGTCCTGTCCGCGAAAAGTTGACTGCGCGAGCAACCATCGAGTCGGATGGCTGCAAGCAGTTCTCACACACGTTCGGGCAATTCGCTTTCGGCATACCCTCTTGACGATTTCAATGCCATTACCGATCCGCGACAACATCGCGGGTCCGTTTCCATTCTATCAATGGGTCACCGCCTTCACCGGCGACGGAAACACTCAGACGGCGCATCATGAGGATAGTCCCACCACCGGCACTGCATGGACCGACTACAGGGTCGCGGCCCCGGCGCCGCCTCCGGCCGTTAACCGACAACTTCGCAAAATTGAGTTTAAGGAGGGTTTCAGAGCCTGGCTGGTGGTGCAAAATGTGGAATGGAGTCTACACGATATGCCGGGTTCGTTCGCCTACCAGAAGAATTTTCAATGGTCACTCAGCCATACCGTCACCACCGATACGACTAAGCCCGTGGGAAGTCGCTGCAGACCGTTCTCCAGCAACCCGAAGATTGGTTCTATTTCCAACGGGAAGGGTTCAAATCCGGTACTTTCCGCTCCTACAGCGAACGGATCAATGACTCAGACTCTAACTCCTGCGCCGGCAATCTAACGCGTCATGATATGAGACGATTATTGCTCAGCTTATTGACTTTTCTCCCTGCATTAACCTTTGCGCCTCGCATAAACTATTATGCTTTCTCGAGGGACCCGGAAGTTCTTGCGGCTTGCGACTCAACTGTTCCCGTCGGAGGAGCGATGACAAACACAAACATAGCTGGACCGGGTGTCGATCAGATCTACCAGTGTGGACCGGAAACCCTCGTCGCCGAATCGTCGGCGGTTGCGTCAGGCAAAGTGATCAAGTATTCCAGGGTGGTGACTTCGATGACTGGAGGAGTTGAGCAGATCCCGATAACGTGGACTGTGTCCGGCCAAATCGAACACCCGGTAGCCATCAAAGGCTTAGTGGCGCCGGCGCCGATTTCCTTTTCCAGAGACGAGCGATCGCCGTTAGCGCAGCGTGACCCGACCTTGCCTGCCTGGCTGTTGGACTACGGCAACGTGGCCCCGGAGCAGGTCGCCGTATTGTTCCTGGCTGGGCCTGAGGAGAAAGCTCCTGTCACCGTGGTCCCGGGCGGCGAGGACAGCCGGGCGTTGATCGCGCTGTTGCGTGATATCGTTCGGATTCAGGAGCTGTCAACCCCGGATGAACAGAGTGCGGCCTGGCAGGACTCTCTCAGAGGGGCGCGCACGAGCGAAATGATAGAGGTTGCATTGCGCTCCCTGGTTCGCCTTCGAGTTAGTTGGGCTTCGCTGTATCCGATCCTGGAACGGATCATGAACGATTCTAAGTTAGACTTTCGTGCCCGCAGCTTTGTCTTCGGGATCGTCACGTTTGCGATCACGCACGATGTCTTCGCGGTTCAACAAAGCAACTCCGTGCAGTTCCTTTGCGATACATTTCTGGCAGAAGGGAATCCTCGGTTGTCGCTTCAATATGTGCTCAACCTTAAGCTGCTACTACGCTACACTGCGCAAAGCGACGGACGCCAGCGGCGTATGCCAATGGAGCGACAGATTATCCGAGCGTTAAAGCTGCGTGCATCGCAGGGGCCGCTGTCGCCGGAAGTCCTTGAGCAATATCGGGAGATCCAGCAGACGCATCCCGAACTTCGCGGATGAAAAACGCAGCGCCCGCGAGGAAAAAGAAGAGCGTTGTTACTGTCCGTTGTTTGGATCTTCCGCTAGTTTGCACAAGAATCGGCTCTATTGCCGGATTCGCGACGGTAAAAAGCCAGGTATCAGTGACCGGAGATGAAAGCGTTGCCCGCTTGATCAAGTTCTCGACTTACCTCACGAACGGACGCACCTATGATCGATATCCAACCGAGCAACCCAAACTCACCAGACGGCGTCACGCCGGTCGATCGTGTCCAGGAACCCTGTCCGTGCGAACCGATTTCCGCGATCAAGCTAGTCTCACTGACTTTCAAGTCCGATCACGCTCTCTTAAAGAAATACCAGACCGATTGGAAAGACGGCGGTTTGCGGTTTGCAAAGCCGGAATGGACTCCCGTCCGGCACCATCCGGTCAGCCACACAATGAACAAGCTGGTGAGTATTGTAGTCGAAATTGAAGTGAGCACCTCGAATGCCTGCCCCGAGACGGGTGTCCTTGTAGGGAAGGGTCCAAACGGAATGAAGTTTGAAAAAGCCGGGGTGACTTTCACTCCCGGAAGATTCAAAGTGAAGCTTACCTCGAACAAAAAACTGGCTAAGAAAATCCACGCTTTGGATCTTAAGCTTGCGTGGGAGACTATAGGCACCAGCGTTCCGATCTCTCCAGCCAAGACTGCTAACAAAATCTATGTTACCTACGACAAGCCGTTCGGCAGCGACGTTACTCTCAAACGACTGGCGTGGGCCGTGGATCGGTGTAAGGAAGAAAGTCAGATAGAGGATATCGTCGAGGTGGCGCACATATACATTAATAACACTACGCCACCCACGTTCAACGTCGCCACGAATCAATGGCCACCCGGCACACCGCCCATCTGGTTAATGCTCGATGAGGCTCATTCGGGCGGGTCCTGTATTGCGCATTCTAACTTGCTTAAACATATTGTTAATATTCTCGGCGTCCCTAACGGCGCCTTGGAGCGTGTGTTTTCATCGACCGACCTCGATTATTCTTCACCAGAACTTAAGATGATAGCCGGTCGACGTTGCACGCCGGTGGTTGTGGTCGACAAGAGCGGTACTTATGAGTGGAATTACTTCGAGGCGTGCCTGCACATCGACGGCAAATGGTATCCGGGAGCTTTCGGCTCGGAGGTCTTTTCTTCAGCGGCGGAAGTTCATAAGAAGTATGCAGCATCACCCAACCGCTTGGTTTACATCACCGAGGACGGCGGGCCCCGTAGGTTCTTCGATCGCGATTCCAAGCAATACAGCGACCCTATTGCGATACCCATTGCAAAATGCTTAAAAATTCCCTAGCTCGTATTTTGGTGATCGGGATTGTCACAGGCTGCGCCTGGATTTTCAGCGAGGCTGGTGAGCAACCGAGGAAGGAAAAGCATCCCATGATTTCCGAGAAGGTCGCCTGGTCTCTGCGTGAAAACGACTTTGACTGTTGCTGGCGGCTGCAGCAGCGAGAGCTTGATGAGCAGACGGATAGGCGGCCTCAATTGCAAGCATTGATAGGGGACGCCGAGTCGTTTGCCGGAAAGGTATTCGCCGCTGAATGGTTACCCGCGAACAAAGAACACTTTCTTAAGCCGGTCAAGGGCCGTGGCGGCGAGCCGGATAGGTTGGTGCATCGCTTCCGACCAGACGGGAAAAACGTCGATGTGGAGCTGGTTGGTGGCGAGTTCACTATAACGCTCAATGTCACCGCGGACTCTAAACCGGCGGCCTCCAGTGAAGCGGTCCTGGCAATGTATCGTTCGCTAATTCCCGGGCTGATCAGGTCTGATAATACGGAGACCCCAAAACTGGTCGCAAGGTGGGTTGACGACAGTTACTGGATTGTCAGCAAAGTGTTTGCAGAACCGGATCCTGCTGGCGAACAGCTAGAGCGGTATACGCCATGGACTTGGTTAGAGAGCGTGAGGATGGCAATCGACAGACAAGGTAAGTGGCTGTCGGTTTCAGTGCGCCGGCTGCCGGACCGAGTCGACTCGATGCCGAAGGGCGGCACCGGACGCGCGCGGGGCAGTTGGTTCGATTCTTACGTGTCATCCGTTAAGCATGATGAATAAAGATCAAACGCGCAGTCTGTACTGAGTGCCCTTGACATAACTGCGGAGCGATTTAGACCATTCAGACCAAGCCTTGGGGTTCTGGGACCAACGGCCTCCAACGTTGGAGGAACAAAAGCTAAGGAAACAGCTCGCCGAGCAATTGACCGAGACCTCATCGTTGGCCGTATTTTTGCTGCCGCCCGCGAGCTCGACCGGTGTCGCTCCGAAGAGAAATCCACCTTCCTCCTGTTTATTCTCACTTGCGGACTTTACACCGATGCGGATTCACGTTACTAGTAGCTCCGTGCTAGCTGGCCAGCTTCAGTCACGCAGTTCGCGGTGCGGCAACTTTGCTCGGTGTCTTTCAGATCTACAGCGGACCCGCCAAGGGTAAGTGGATTCAGGCGTGGGCCCATTCAGATCATCATGCGACTCATACTCGAGGTTAAATCAGGGCCAAAGGTCGGGCAAAAAATCACTGCGCAAGCAGGCCAGGTTGTGCGCATAGGTCGCACTTCAAAAGCCGCGGTTGCGATGGAAGATACTTTCATGTCCGGGCAACATTTTGCGATCGAATGCGTCGGCGGAGCTTGCGGAGTGCGCGATCTGGAAAGTCGCAATGGTACCAAGCTCAACGACGAGAGAGTCACGCGCGCAGTGCTTCACGACGGCGACCGGATCTACGCCGGACAAACAGAGTTTTTGGTCCATATCGAGGCGGACGAACCAGAAATCGATCCAGCGCGATCCAGCCAGCTAAAGGCGACGCTGGCGCCGACGTTGCCACCGGATTCAAAAGACGAATTCGCAGCGTATGACTCACCTTCTTCCAGATTAAGGTCGGAACGTCTGGAAGCGCTCCCGGAAGTCGTGAAATCAGGCCGCTCGAATCCCAAAGTTTCCCGCCGCTATGAACCTACGCGCGACGCGGATACTCCAAGCCACGAAAACCATCAAGCGACGCCGTCAGGCGGTTTGTCCAATCTCGAAAGCGCAATGGGTGCGTACCAGGCCGCCACCCCGCAGGGATCGTTGCTGCGCATCTTGCAGAACCAGTCTGGGGGGTTAATGGCCCTGGTCGACGCCACGCGAGACAAGCACGTGCTCGATTTGCTTCGGAATTCCGGTGAAGAATATCGATCGCTCTACCGCGAAGATCAGAATGCCGCCGTCGCGCCACACCTCGTCCGATTACCACCTCAATCAGCTCTACTCAGGCAAATGATCGAGGAGGGCTGGGGACGCAGTTGGGGTGTCTACCTTACGAGTAATGCTAGTCTGATGGAGCTGCGCGAATATTTTCGCACCGCTTTGATGGTGACGATGCCCGACGGAATGGAGATGTTCTCGCGATTTTATGATCCGCGTTTCTTTCGCGGCTTTCTCGAGACCTGCGCGGTTGATGAGGCGAAGAGATTTTTCGGCCCGGTCCGAGCCTACTTGATGGAATCAGAAAGGCCCGAGATTCTACTGGAGTTTACTCGCGGCGGCCGAGGCGCCGACAAGAAAGGGCATCTGCTCTCGATTCTGGAATAGGTTAGGTTTCTTTAGGACTGCCAGCGCCCAGCCAATCTCGTGCCGGCGATAGATTGCACCTGCAGCAGCCGGACAACATTCGTATTCTTCATTGAAATTAGCGGCATCAATCCAAGGTTAATAAGTTTCTGTGCGGCTCGCACGGTCAGAAGTGTCTCGGCACAGGGTTTAATGTGAGACTCACCCTCCTCTTGATAGACGTGCAACGGCAGCCCGTCGATCTCCGAAAAATCTCCGGACCCCATGTTCCAGGAGCTTTCAGAAAATGATTGCGCGAGTAGGCTAGCGATCGCGAAGGTCGCGTTGGCCCAAAGATAAGACTCATGGTTCGAGGCACTATCTTTCGGAAACTCCTCAAAATCAAACTCCTCGATCGGCTCGGTAGCTTTCCCGTAGGGCAAGCGGATAAGAAATCGCGGCAGTCCCAGTCCCAGGTAACGAGCGCTTGGAAGTTTCTTGAGCTCGTTCCATGAAGAATCAGCTTCCGCATCTGCACGCAGCCTCCAGTCATCCGGATCCGGCGTTGCTGCTAAAGACTCGCAGCCGACCAGCGTAGACTTCGCGCCCGCGATGAACGGCGCCCCGGCTGCACTGGCGACCTGCGAGGCGCGCTGCAGAATTCGAGCGTCCGCATCGTTCAAGCCGAAATCATAGTTGCCGCAAATCAATGCCCACGGCGCAGGTGATTGTTCGACGAAGATCTTGTAGAGCGCCGTTGATTCGATGTCGCGTTCGCCAAGCAGATCAGCCTCGAATTCCTGCCGCGAGATATCCAGCAGGTGCAGCTTGAGTTGTGACCCAGTCTCAAGCCTCCAGGCCAGGAACCGCAACGCTCGCCATGCAGCTTCGAGCGCCTGGAAATGCGGATGGTGCATAAGTGCGCGCAACTCGCGGCCAATGGCTTCGTCGACGACAGCTAATAACTCTTCGCGCTCTGCGTCGTTGTCGGGCAGCAGGTGAGGCTTCACTGCTTTTTGCGCGAGTTCGCGGATCTCTGCGGAGATGTTGTCAGACGCTCGCATCGAATTCGAGGCGTTCTGCGGCTCGGCTTCAAGTATTTGATCGAGCAAGCTGCCGTGACCAACTGAGGGCCGCTGTTCGCGCGACTCCTGTTCAAGAATGGTTTGTTCCGACGTAGTTTCAGACAGCGTTGAGTTGGACCACTCGCGGACCTCCCGGGCCGTGTTCGCAAACGCAGCTTGGTCGAGGAGTCCTGAACGAGTACGGCGGAACCGCTCGAAGATGTCGAGCTGCTCGACCATGCGATCGGGATGAAAATCACTAAGTTGATTGAAGCCGATGGTGAGCGAGAGGCTGCCGTCAACGGTTACCGGCAAATGAAGGTTTACGCCGAGCTTGCTCATCACTTGATCAAGATTGTCGCGATCAACGATCAGGAAACGTCTTGACCTTAGTTCGGAACTGGGAGAGGCAAGAGAGCGACTGGCACGCCCGCTCCAGTCGCCGACGAGAGCGAGCCGAAAAGGAGTTTCAGCGGCGGGGCCGGCGCTGACATCCTCCATGGTTGCGACGAGGTGGGTGTCGAAGCTTTCTAAGCCTGCGCCTTTCCACATTGATGGTGTTAACGATCTTTCCTGAGTTGCGTACGCCGCGCTGCTGACAAACTCGCGCTGCTGCTGACAACTCAAACATAACTGCCGATTAGATTGGTTAAGCGCTCTTTAAGAGGATCGCGCAAACGGGCCACATCTTCGATGTTTACAAGTTCTTCAAATGCGTCCATCCCGGAGATCTCGGTGCTTTCAATAATAACTTCGTCCGGAAGTCGTGTGGTCGAAACCGAGGATGATATGTAGCAGAGTGGCAAGTTGCCGAACTCCGCCGAGGGTTCAATGCTGAGTGGAAAATGAAGGGCTTCCAGGATTTGAGCTATGCCGCTCTGCCGGGAGACGACTGCGTGCATCATGAGAGCGTGCAAAACAAATTGTTGCAGACCATCCTTTACGCTAAGCTTGTCCGCCAGCAGCGCGCGTCCTTTGGCTGGTGAAAAGCCTGCATAAGAAAGTGCCCATCTCAGGGGCGAAGTAACAGTGACCGTCTTGCTTTCAGTGCCGCTGACGACCACGTGCTGGTAATCGACCGGGTTCATTTCCAACTGCGGGTTGATTAGGTCAAGCGGCGTGCTGAAGTCTGCAGGCAAATTGAAAACGCGTGATTTCACCACCGCCTGGTACTGCTCACGCAATTCGTTGATAGCCCTTTCGCCCGTTCGCGAAACTTCGTACGCCGAGCTGCCCACATAATTACCCAACACGGCTTTCGGATGCATCAAAGGGGCCAGCGTCGATATGTATTCTTTCATTTGACCGCGCAACAAATCGGCCATCGCTCGCGTTAGTCTGCGCAACGCCAACAACCGGTCAGTGGTGTAGCCTTCTTTCATGGGGTGACGCTCCTTGAGAGGAAATGATGGAAACGGAACACATCCGATTTGCTTAGCAGCCTACAAGGCTATTAAAGTCCTTGTCAACGGGCAGGGATCAATGACCTCAGGTTCAATTCTGGGTTAGTCATCAACCACGCGGGAGCCTACTGATGAGTCCTTTGTTTCTTACTGACGTGCCGGTTCAAATGGGCACTGACCAGGAATTTGCGCGCGTGGCCTTGTCATTGAAGCGGGCGGCCTTTGACGAAGAGACGCTTCTGCGGACGTTGAAAATCAAGAGTCTGTCCGAGGTCGGCTCGGTCCCACAGGCGGATCTTGACTTTGGCAATACCTCAGCTACGCTGGAACTCTTCATCAAGCTTTTTCTTTTTCAACGATTAGTTTCGCTCACGGAAGTCGAGAGCTCGATAGACGCTGACGAGCTGCAAGCGTTTCTCGCGCTTGGCTTGCTTGGTATGGATGAGTGTAGCGCAGGGCAGGCGTATTCCAGAGTGCTGCTTTATCCGTTGGCAGGGTTTTTGGTTGCGTCGGATCGTCATAGCAATCCTGATGGTTCCGCTTTCAACCCGCCACCGGACATCGTCTTTCCGGCGATCTATGGCGGTACCCTTCGCTTTCTTAATCTGGTACCGCGTCGTCCGTTTGAAGCCGCCCTCGATGTTTGCGCCGGCTCCGGTATCGGTGCATTTGTGCTGAGCCGTCACAGCAAACATGCAGTGTGCACGGACATCACCGAACGGGCGACGAGCTTCGCTCTCTTCAATCTAAGACTCAACGGTCTTGATAATGTTGAGGCCGTCTGCGGCGACTGTTACGCCGGAGTTAAAGGACGCAGCTTTGATTGTATCGTCGCGCATCCGCCCTATGTGCCATCGCTCGGCATTGAAACCATTTGGCGAGACGGTGGGCCGACAGGCGAGCTACTTGTTAGACGACTGGTCGAGGGCTTACCGCAACACCTGCGGCCGGGTGGGATTTTCTGTCTGGTAACGCTGGCCCTTGATACCAAAGAAGGCAGCTTTGAAGAACGTGCGAGAAGTTGGCTCGACAGTAGCGCCGGCGAGTTCGATATCATCTTCGCCGCTACCAACGAACGCAGTCCGGAAACAGTCCTGAAAGAGTTGGGCGAACGAAATGAGACTTTAGGAGCCGAAGGCACCAGGAGAATCGGAGAAGCGTTTGCGGAAGCCGGCGTCGAGAAGTTGCCTTACGGCGCGCTGGTAATGCATCGTCGTGTCCAGCCAGGAGAACGTCAGCCTTGGACGTGCCGGACCACGCTCAGCGAAGTAACCGACGGCTCAGATTTCGAGGCGGCTTTTGCTTTGCATCGACAACTGGCCCAACCCGGAGCTTTGCAGGACCTTGCCGAAGTGCCAGTACACCTTGCGCCGCGACTGCAAGTCATCATCACGCACGTCGTGCATGAAGGCGAGCTGACTTCGGCCGAGCATGTCTTTGAGACTGATAAACCATTCGCCGCTCGCGGCGTCGTTGATAGATGGATGGTGCCGCTATTGGCCCGCTGCAATGGTGAGAGCTCACCCCGAAAGATTTACGACCAGTCCAAAATGAATGGAGAATTGCCGGACGGGTTCGAGCTTGATGACTTCACGAGTCTGATTGCCCGCATGCTCGAGCGGGGTTTCCTATTGCTTCCGGAACCGGCTTTGGGTTAAAAGGTGCAGGCAACTTTACGGGGCGGTGACCTCTCACCGTCATTTACTGCGTCCTCGCGCTTCCGAGACCGCATCCATCACAAGAGGAGCCTCAAACATGAAATTCACAATCCCAAGAATTAACCAGCCCGTAACGATCACTTCTACTCCGGATTGGCCCTCGCTCAGTTTCGAAACCGACTTAACCGGACCTCATGTCTGGTACTGGACGTTGAAATGGAACACCTTTCAAAAGTCCGGCATGCAAAACACGACCGGTAATCGCTGGGATGCCACGGCCACCATCACCAACTATGGTGGCACGCTCACTGTGCGAGCTGAGGCCAAACAACAGATGGCGACTATTGCTGTCAAAATTCTCGGTACCGATCCAAGTATCAAGGAAGTCAACAGCTATCTTGCCGCTAAGGCCAACACCTCTGGTTTCGAGAAGATTCTGGCCCAGAAAATTCTCGCACACGAAAATAACTTCCGGCAGTTCGATGATAAGCGCGAACCAAAGAGATCCTTCGATAACGGCTATGGTATTTGCCAGTTAACTAACCCGCCGCCGAAGTTCGAACAGGTTTGGAACTGGAAGCTAAATATTGACGCCGGCGTCAAACTCTTTGGAGAGAAAAGGTCCGCGGCGATTACTTACCTCAGCAAGAATAATCACACTTATACCGCCGAGCAGCTCAAGTATGAAACCGTCTGTCTCTGGAACGGCGGCCACTATCACGTATGGGACGCCAAGGCCAGCAAGTGGGTCAGGAACCCGAACATTCTTTGTGATTCCAAGACGGGGAATATGGGCTGGGACATGACCGATCCGCAAAACAAGGGAAAGACCGAAGCTCAACTTAGCAAACGAGATTTCGGATCCTATTCAGGGGGAAAGCCCGCGCCGGGATCGCATTGGGACCATTATGGAGTCTGTTATGCGGACCACCTTCTTCGCTAGCGCATTGATTCTTGGTTGTATTGCTGCAGCCGCGCCTCAAGCTCGTAAACCCCGCGTGTCGCGGGCGCCGATATCGATAACGTCTACCGTGCAGCATTCCAAAACGCGGTTGGTCATTCGTACGCGCGTTGGAAAACGTTATTCGTTGCTGGTATCTCGAGACTCAAACGTTTCGGCCAACGCCCAGCCAAATAAAGTTAAGGTGATTGGCGTCATCAACAAAACAGCCATCATCTTAGCGGATGTTTACCCGTCAATTCCCGGTAGCTTGTCCTACTGCGGGGCGGGCGAAGAAAGTTTCCTGCGCGTGATTTCCGTGGCTACGAAACCTCCCAAAGAGACGCTTAAGTTGAAACTCGAAAGTTGTCGCGAGAATCTGGAGCTCGATTCAGAGGGTGTTGAGTGGTTGCCGCAAACGGGAACTTTGCGAATTCATTGGCTGACCGGTCCCGCAGGCAACGGCACGCCGGAGGTTCGTGAGATAAGCCTGACCAACGAAGGCAGACCGCGTTGAGTGCGTCGCGAAGCAGTTGTGCCATTGCCCTCGCGAAGACTCTACTCCAGTAATAGACCTAATTTAGCAAGCAGGCACAGTTTCTCTTCCAGGTCCCGCGGCAAACTGTCAAGGAACTTTTCTTTTTCCGAGCGAATCTCCGCGCCGGTTGTGTCGGCGTGTGCGGCTCGCATTATGAGCTGCATTTCATGTAATAGGTCGGTTCGATTTCGCTTCCCATCCAGCAGCAACAGCAACTGCCGGCCGAGATCGTCTTCGAGCTTAATATTATTGTGCAGCAGCGTCGTGATGATCGGACCTTCCAAAGCCTGCAGTCGCGCGAGCGGTGAAGCAAGCGGACGGTGACCTGGAGTAGAAGCAAATCTCGGCGAGAACAAATGCATTTCCACGACGCCGGCGCCGTAAGCCTTCAGCAGCAACGTAGCGAGCGCCTGCTCGCTGCCTTCAGCGAATGCTACCGCTTCATGGCCCTTTGAAACCAAAGCGCGGCGCCCTTCATCGACCAACTCGTCAAAACGCATGGCGCCTGGATAAATCTTTCCAAGCTGTAGCAAGGCTGCCTTTCCTAAAGACAAATCGGTAGCGAGGCTGCTCTCCTTCTGACCTCTAAACTCTTCAACGGCTCCTGGCGCAAGGTCCGGATCGGCCGATTGCGCTTGCACTTCTCCTTTTAGATAAAAATGATTGATCCGAGCCGGCGCTATGTTTCGATCAAGCTTTACCTCGTGATGACACAACAAGCTTTGCCGAAAACTCCGTCCCTCGAGAAAATCCATGTATTGTTCCTTTGAGAGGATGTCTTTCTCGGCTAAGGCGTTCATTTGTTCGCTGATCTCGGCGGGAAGCTGCGAGTATTGAACGTCGAAGTATTCGGCTTCGGAAAGGAATTGCAATCCATGTCGAGCTGCATGGTCGACGAATTCATGAAAGTAGACCGGCGTGTTCAGGGCGGCCAGATCATCATGATAAATCGCCGCTTCGTTCTTCTCGTTGAGATGCTGGCGCAAGTCATTGAGAAGCGCCTGGTACGCGTTTGTGACCGGTCGCGAGTCAGCCAACCAGTTGATGAGCGCGCGGCCCTGCACGATTCGTTCATGGGTCTCCATCACATCCCTGGTGTGAAAGAGCATTAGCTCGCGAGCAATGTTGCGCAGGTGGCATCCCGGATAAGTATTATACGAAATGTATAAGACTCCCTGGGGAGCAAGGGTGGACCTGCTGATCTTTAGAATTCGGTCCCTGATCTCCGCCGGCACCCATGAATATAATCCGTGAGCAATGACGTAATCGAAACGGCCTAATTGATCGGAGAGGTCATTGATATCAAAGTTCAGCAGCTTGATGTTTTCTAAACCGAGCGCGGCAGTTGTAGCATTGCCTTTTCCAATCGCTTGTTCGGCGCGGTCGATGCCGACGAATTGGCTGCCGGGCAAACCGAAAGCCATTGGGATGAGGTTGCCACCATTTCCACAACCCAGCTCCAGCACCCGGCATTTTTCGACGGGAGCTGGCGTCATGCCAAAGCGTGTGGCCAGGGTCGCCAGGCGATCGGGGTGTGTTTGCGGAAAAGCAAAATTGGGGTAGGGAATCTGGTCGTAAGCGTCGGTTGCGGACATCGTCTAGTTATCGGGTCCCTGTTGAGGTGAACATCAACCTGTCTTAAGGATCGATGCTTAAGGATCGATGCAGGCTTAAGAGCCTCTTGCAAAATCCTGAAACACCCATCCGCAGATTACGCAGATTGTTAAGAGATTGGTTTCGCAGTTGAGCAGAGTTGCCGGCAAATGACGCTTTAACATCTGTGGAATCTGCGTAAGCTGCGGATAAGGGTTCTGCATGGTTGATTTTCCAAGTGGCTTACGATTGTGTCATTGAGTTTTGTGTGCTCGTGGGTCCTGGGCGCGCAAGACGATGAGAGTTGCCGCTACCAGAACCAGGAACATCGCGAGCAACACTGACGGATTCCGCACCACGCCTCCCCACGAGTGCTTGAAAGTCACAAAGCCGCTCAGATCTTCTTTCAGCGTTTCTGGAGCGGGAATCGGCGGCGGCGTGCCCACACTGACTGATGGTTGCGAGGAAAGAAGGGCTGCAGAATCGCCGCGTGCGATCAGAGACTTCATTCGCCGGTCATAGTCGGCAAGGCTCTCGTTAGACTTACGGCGGTAATCGTCGAGTGCGGTGCGGGTCTTCTGAACTGATTTAAGATTTGAATCCTCGAGATGCTTGTAAAGTCCCAATCCCTTATTTGGTCCATTCGGATCTGAGCCTTCAGCCTGCAGCGTATCGAGGTTGGATAGTCTTTTCATTTCATCGAATGACCAGGTGGCCGGCATGACCGCGCCCACAAACCGCGATGGGCCCGCCGGCACGCCGACCAACCCGCAAAAAAGGATCTGTGGTATTAGAAGCAAAGGGACGATACTAGTTGCCATCTCGGAGCTCCGCACCAGAGCTGAGACGAAGAGACCGAGCGCGATCCCGACTGCGCCGGTAAGAACCATCGTTAACCATTGCCCTGCGCCGCCAAATACGCCGGGTAAATAAATCAATTTCGCTAAATGGAAGAGTTTCAGTGTTCCGAACAGCAAGATGCACTGCAATCCTACAATCCATGAAAGTGTAAAGAGCTTGGAACCGACGTATGGCATTAGTCCGAGGTTGACCATACGTTCGCGCTTATAGACTGACCGTTCCTTTACGATTTCCCGCGCGGCCACTGAGGTGCCAAACCACAATGGAATCAGCGCGAGCACGAAATAGACAAAATCGCGTGAGTCGTGTTTACCCACCACCAGGTAAGTCATAACGGCAACGATGGGGGCCTGGCCCAACAGAATAAACAGATTCCACTTATCGCTGGTCAGGATCCGTGCGTATCGGGCCACGAGCGTAAACCACTGGCGCAGGGAATCGACGGTCCCCTGGCCCGGATGGACCGCGGGACCAGTCTTGCCTTCCTGCTGCACTAGACCAAGCGGAACCGCGATGTTGCGTTGGTATGTTTCCGTCGCGGCAAAGAGCTGGCGCCACCGTTCGGCCGCCGCCTCTTCATTTTCACTACGTTGGATTGGCGTACCGTTGGAGTTCGCCGATGGCACAGCAAGTCCGCCCGTTTCAACACTGAGCGGTTCCTCAAGCTTGTTATAAAGTTCAATAAAGTTGCGCGCGCCGACAAACTCGAGCGCCTCATCAGGAGTGCCATAAAAGATAAGCTTGCCTCGCATGAGTAAGGCAATCTTGTCGAAAAGATGCACGTTCTCCATCGCGTGAGTGGTTAGGATTACGGTGCGCCCTGACTCGGCAATTTGGCGGAAGAGTTTCATGATCCGCTCTTCGGTAGCAGGATCGAGACCTGAGGTCGGCTCGTCAAGGAAGATCACGGAGGGCTTTGTTATCAACTCGACAGCAATCGAGACGCGTTTTCGTTGGCCGCCAGAGAGCCGAGAGATTCTGGTATCTCGTCTTTCCGACAGTCCGGTCACTTCGAGCACTTCATTGATGATCTGGTCGAGGTCTTCCGCCGGCACGTCACGCGACAGACGCAATCGCGCGACGTAATAGAGCGTGGTGTAACAGCTTAATTCGCGGTGGATGATGTCGTCTTGCGGAACGTAGCCGATTGATTGCTTGAGGGAATAGAGGTGCTGGTAAAGATCCAGCGAATTCATTAGAACCATGCCGGCGCTGGTGTGACGCATGCCGTTGAGAACATTCATGAACGTGGACTTGCCCGCGCCGGAGGGACCAAGCAGGCCCACGAATTCATTAGGTTGTATCGTTAGGCTGATCCCGTCCAGCAGTTTTATGGTCGCGCCGTGTGATCCCGGCACCACGTCCGTTATGTTGATGGCATCGATGCGGGTCTCGGAGCGAGTGTCGAAAACGGAGACGCCGATAATCGGATCAGCCTTCAATACAAATGGTCCGATCTGTATGATGTCTTCGCTTTGTACCGGGCGCCTGCCGCTAACACGGGCTCCGTTGACATAGACGCCGTTAGTTGAACCGGCGTCTTCGATCAGCAGCGCTCGTGCCGTTCGAATAAAACGCGCATGATATTTTGAAATCAACAGACCATCGAGATGAATGTCGTTGTCTTGAGCGCGCCCGACACGGATCTTTTCTTTGCCGTCGAACGTGCACTGAACCAGAGGAGTGTCCTTTGCTCGCACCGCAGCTGGCGCCGCTGGCGCCGCGCTAACGCCCTTGCGATACACCAACGTACTCAAGCCGCCTGAGAGCCGGCGCTCATCCAACGGCGGTTCCGGAAGTATCGCCGGATCTGGAGCAACGGTGTCGGCCACGCGCGGCGCTTTGGACAACTCCGGCTGCTGCGAAGCCTGGGTGGGATCCACGAATCGCAAGACTGGCCCAACGGCGCTCAGCTGAATACGATCGCCGTGATTGAGGACGGTTGCCTGCGCGATTATTTGTCCATTTACCAGCGTGCCATTAATCGTATTCAGATCTGCGATTTGAAAACGGCCCTCGGAGTTGCGGCGTATCTCGGCGTGTCGACGCGAGACTCCTGCCGAGCCCGCGTCCAACACCAGGTCCGCAGCGGGATCGCGGCCGAGCACCGTGCGTTCAGGTTTCAGCACCAGGCATGAACCACGCTCAGCAGGTATGCCCTTTTCAAAGACGAGTGTCGGAAGCTGATGCGACTCTTCACCCGGAGCGTTGAACGATTGGTTTCTATCCGAACCCGCCCAGTCGCTGAAGGCTCGCTCGATCTGCCTCACGCCGACCGGCGTGTCCTGTAAAGACACCGGCTCGCTCAGCATAATCTCCACAGCCAGTACCGGTCCGTCCTGTCCGAATTGAAGGTGGGCCCCTGTTTCGATTGCTACCGGCTCGGTGACCAATCGTTGGTTGAGAAAGGTTCCCTGCGTTGAGTCTTTGTCTGCCAGAAAACAGCGATTTCCCTCGGTTCGAAGTTCAGCGTGGACCCGCGACACCATGGGCCATGCATCCGCGTCGAAGACAACATCACACTGCTGTGAATCACGCCCGATCCGGATGACCGCTCGGTCAACGAATTCGTACCTTGCCTGTTCTTGTCCGGCAAGTATTTCCCTTATGAGTATTTTCATTGCTTCCGAGGAGCTATCACGACCAGCGTTAGCAGACCGACGCGAGTAGCCAAGCACCCGATACTGTCTAATCAACCCCAAATCGTTTCTTTACCAGGGATGGCTTCTGCTGGTGAATCGTTTCGGACACCACCGAGGCATACCGCACATTCGTGGAGGCAATGCGGCAGTTTTGGTTCATCATCAAGGCTCGTCACTGACCAACCGAAATCCAAGTGTCTTGTCCTTTCCGCTCGGCGCGTAAAAATATCTTCGAGTTGCGGTCACTGCCTTTGGGCCGGACGGGACATCAGAGAAGCCGCCACCGCGTATCACAAACTTCCCCGCAGATGGTGGGTCCAGGCGGTCATTACCCTGATAAAGTGTTGCTTTGCTGGATGTCCACTCCCACACATTTCCAATTAGATCTAACACGCCCCATCGGGAAGCGCCCTGCGGAAATGATCCAACCGTAGTCGGATTTTTGCTGTCCAGATTCGCACGGTCGGGCATCCACTCATTGCCCCAGGGATAGAGCATGGCCTGCGCACCATTTCGGGCCGCGTACTCCCATTCATCCTCTGTCGGCAGGCGATATTCCTTGTGGTCACGCTTCGAGCGCCATTTGGCAAACTGCTTGGCATCATCGAGTGATACTTCGGTGACCGGCCAGTTCAGACGCCCTGGTGGCGGCGCGTTGTTCTTCCAGTAAGGGGGTTGAGCGTGATTGGTCTCGCGTACAAAATCACCATATTCGCTGTTGCTCACTTCCGTTTTGTCCATCCAAATGGACCTGACAGTCATAGGGTGAGCGGGGAATTGCAACTGAGCGTCGCCGTCCGCATCTCGTGGCACGTCGTTGCGACCCATTTGGAAAGCGCCGCCGTCAATTTTCACTCCGCTTATCACAGGGGCACGTGCCGGGCTGGCCGTCGGTTTCGTTGAGGCTGAGGCCGATGCTGATGGTAACGGCGTTACATTGGCAGGCGGCTGGTTTGGTCCTCCGGGAGAAAACTGTTGGTAGATAACAACGCCCACGATGATGACGAGCACCAAACCGCCGACGCCAACCCCGGCGATTATCGGTAAGGGCGACCGCGACGGCGGTTTGATGTCGAAGGTCGGGACAGGGGTAACTACCGGTTGGTCCCGCTCGATTTGATTAGGTGAGGTTTCTCGAGTCGTTTGCAGCAGCGTCCTCTGCCCAACATCCTGTGACTTGCCATCTTCCGCCGCCGGCGATACAGGTTCCGGTGTCGACAGGGCATCGGCAGGAAGCGCCATCGTTTCCGTTAAGGCGACCGTGGGTATAGTTGTCTGCAAACTCTCTCGTTTCTGACGCTCGATGCGGTCACGTTCAATTGCCGCGGCATATTCCGCCGCCTCTCGTTTGCGTTGAGCTTCCGCACGAGCCTGCCGTTCTGCTTCCGCCTTCTTCGCGGCTTCATCGGCGAGACGTTTTTGTTCGGCTTCGTGGACTAGACGCCGTTGCTCAGCTTCGTGAGCTAGACGTTGTCGCTCAGCCTCATTGGCAACGCGCTGCCGCTCAGTCTCCTGTAGTTCGGCCAACCGCACTTGCTCTTGCTTAATCTCCTCATCCTCGCGCGCTCTTCGTTCGGCAATCTCATTAACGCGCCGCTCCGCTTCTTCCACCTGCAGGGCGAGCCGGCGGGCTTCTTCCTCAGCACGTTTGCGGGCCTCCTCCTCTTCTTGTCGTTTGCGCGATTCTTCTTCCGCTCGCAAGCGTGCTTCTTCCGCGCGCTGCCTCGCCTCTGCGACCTCCAGCGCGAGCCGGTCGGCTTCTGCGGCGGCCCGCTTTCGCTTCACTTCTTCGTCCGCCTGAATTTTCGCTGCCGCTTCCTCTCGCTCCCGCGCCAGCTCTGCCTCGAGATTCTTCCGTGCCTTTTCCTCTTCGGCGTGCTTGCGTGCTTCTTCTTCCGCGCGTTCTCGAGCTTCCGCGGCGCGTCGTTGTACCTCTTCAACTTCGGCCGCTAATTGCCTGGCCTTCTCCTCCGCACGCAAGCGGGCCGCCGCCTCTTCGGTCCGTCGACGCGCCTCCTCTTCCGCGAGCAGGCGAGCTTCCTCAGCACGTCGTTGCGCTTCAGCCATTTCACGCGCGAGACGACTTGCTTCTTCGGCGGCGAGCTGACGCGCCTTTTCTTCTTCAACGCGCTTGCGGGCCTCTTCCTCCGCCAACCTGATTGCTGCTTCCTCTTCGGCGCGTTTGCGCGCGGCCTCTTCCTCAGCTTGCCGGCGGGAAGCTTCAGCAGCGCGTTTGCGCGCGGCCTCTTCTTCCGCCAGTTTGAGCGCCGCCTCCTGCTCCGCCCGACGGCGCGCGGCTTCTTCCTCCAACCGGCGTTGAGCAGCTTCTTCCGCGCGTTGTCGAGCTTCGTCAGCGCGTCGCTGTGCTTCTTCAAACTCGTATCTGAGCCGATCTGCCTCATGCTCGATGCGCTGTTGTGAGTCCGGCATCGTCAACATGTCCTCGGTAGAGGCTTCCATGGGATCGTTTGCCAGGCTACGGTCTATCTCACCGGATCCGCCAGATCCGCCTTCGGGGAGAAACATCGTGATCGGCTGAGATTCCGATAATGTGTGCGTTGGCAATTGGACGAAGCCGGCGTGCGCTGAGAGGACGGCGCGCCGCAATTCGTTGATGAGATCTTCAACTGTGGCTAAACGGTCTTCGGGTTTTTTGGCCAGCGCATGCAGCAGGACTTCGTCGAGAGCCGGCGGGACATTGATGCCCATCGAAGCCAGCTTCGGCGGCGGCTGCGACAAGTGCTTGTTCATGATGACGGGAATGGTCGCGCCTTTGAAAGGGAGATCGTCGGTGAGTATCTGAAAGAGAATCACTCCCAGACTGTAGACATCCGCGCGCTTGTCCGGGTCGTCTTCGGACCAGAGCTCGGGCGCCATGTAGAACGGCGATCCCATCAGGCCGGTTGTTTGCGCGGCTACGAAGGAACCGAGAAACTCGCCCGACTTGATCTTGGCCAGACCAAAATCCAGAACTTTCACGCCCTCGCTATAGGGCACGTCGTCCTGCAACATGATGTTCAGTGGCTTCAAGTCTCGATGCACGATCCCCTGGTTGTGGGCAGCACCGACTCCGGCGCAAACGGCTGCCATGATCTCCAGCGCCCGCTCAGGCGAAAGGCGGCCCTGCTCAGTTAGAAGATCTTGCAACGATTTCCCTTTGATGAACTCCATTACCAGGTAAGGCATGCCGCCGCTGGCTACGCCAAAGTCCGTTACATTGACAATATTGCGATGGCTGATGCGCGCGGCGACCATCGCTTCCTGACGAAAGCGAGTCACCAGCATCGGATCGTTTCCAACTAAATCGGGCAGGATGACCTTGATGGCGTAGGGGGTCTTGAGAAAGATATGCCTGGCCTTGAAGACGATTCCCATGCCGCCCTGCCCGAGTCGTAGGTCGAGCTGGTAACGCCGGTCGAGGACCGTGTCGCCGGTGATAGTACGCTTGAGGGCATCACCGTCACTGGGACAGTTGTTGAATTTGTCAGGGAAGCAATGCCTGCAGGCCGGACACTCTTTCATTTACAGGTTTGATCCAAATGCGGCTTGACCATGCTTGGCGCTGGTGGCGCAAGACAAGAGCGAGCAAGGCTGCCCTTGACGGAATCAAGCTTTGCGCCAGAAAGGTGCGGATGGTTTCAGCGCGAATTCAATTAGGGCGCCAGACCTCTAAGGAAGCTTGTCACCCGAGGCCTTAAGGTACTTTGATCGCGGAAAGTATAGCGGCTTGATGAAACTGAGGCAACGAATACTTCGCGCGTTCGAACATTTTGGGGCTATGGCCATAGCTTAGGCAGCGGTACTGCAGGCTGCCAGCCTGCAGGTGTTCGAAGGAAAGGGAGTTTGAGGCAGCGAGCACAACGACAGGCTGACAGCCTGTCGTACAAGCGCACGGCCAATGCGATAATACCCGTTGTTAAGTAAGACTCCGTCTTTAGCGTGAAACGTTTTGAATCGATTTTCCATGTCTAATTGAGGGTCGAGTTGTTGGCACGGAAGGCGCTTGGCGAGGTGTTATCGGGAACAACCGCCAAGGCTCAAAGCCCTGTGTAAATGACAGATAGAAAACCAAACCTACCCACTCTCGCCGACGAGGAAAAACGTGTTGACAAGGATTGCGATCAATAATACATTTTGCGGCGTCATCCTTAGTGATTCGGAGCCCATTGTTCTCACGAACGTCAACGCGACCCTCATTGGTCACGATGTTGACGGGCCTTTTTGAATTTGCGATTCAGCCACTCGCCTTTCTCAAGCGTGAGTGATCCACCTGCTAAATAGTCAGCAGACTCAGATCATCTTTCAACTGCCGACCCTTTAGCGCATCCCGCTCGGAGGCAAACTAATGCGACGACTTCCTCAATCCTTTCACCGGTCCTTTTTCATTCTGTTATTTGCGATCATCTGGCTGATCCCCGTCGGTGACGTGCGCGCTCAGGACTATGTGACTGGCGCATTCCTCGGACAGATAGTTGATAGCAAGGGCAATGGGATACCTGGAGTTACCGTACAAGTTGTCAACAATGAGACGGGCGTCCCCGCGGCCAGACAGACCGGTCCAGATGGCAAGTATCGCATGGGCCAGTTGCAGCCGGCCGATTATACGATCACGATTTCTAAGCAGGGCTTTGTTACTAAGACCATGCAAAGGGCTTTGACGACCTTGAGGACAACGGATGTTATTCCGCCGGTGCAGCTCGACGAATCTGTCGCTATAGTCAATCCTGTTCCAACAGATGCTCCGGTTCCGGTAACCGGAAACCCGCCAGTGACTCAACCAGAAACAAAGGGGCCACAAAAAGTCGCAACTGCAGTCGAAGAGAAACGCGACATTCGTTCCGAGATGAATACCACCGATGCTCGTCGCGATGGAACGTATTCAGAGAAGGAAGTATCGACCCTGCCCCTCGGTGGTACTACGCTGACTCGCACTTTCGATGAGCTTGGCTTACTGCTTCCGGGAGTAGCGTTACCTCCGCAAACACAGGGAAGTGTTGCTGGTCCAGGAGTCGGCGCCGGTGTGGGTTCGGCGGGTCAATTTGCTGTTAACGGCTTGCGCTCGCGCGCCAACAATTTTACGGTCGATGGCTCGGACAACAACGACGAGGATATTGGCGTGCGCCGCCAGGGGTTTTTCGCATTGGTCCCCCAGCCGATGGAATCGATCAAAGAATTTCAAATGATTACTCTCCTGGCGCCAGCTCAGTACGGTCGCAACATCGGCGCCCAGGTTAACGCCGTCTCAAAATCCGGCGGCAACCAGTACCATGGCACGATCTTCGGCTTCTTAAATACAAGCCAGTTGAATGCTGCTGAAACCTTCGACACCACAAGTGGTAACACTACAATTCCGCTTCGAGCGCGCACCCCAACTGGGCAAATGCGGGATGTTTACATTAACGACCAACTAGCATTTGTAAATAATAGAGCGGGAAAGAAAGATTCACTCACGCTTGGCCAGGGCGGGCTTGTTCTGGGCGGCCCACTCGTTCCTAGCGACCCATCTCGGCCCAATCATGCGCTGTTTTTCTTCGTATCGATGGAGGGGCAACGTTTGAATGCTAGCAAGGAGGCAAATTTTGCTGTCCCGACCATTGCCCAGCGCGGCGCATTCGGCAGCGGCGCCACCGGCGTCACGACCAATCCGCTCACGGGTACTTCTATCTCGGATTTTCCGACCACTGTGTCCGGGGATGCAATCTTCAGCTTTTTCCCCTTCCCGAATAATCCAAACGGCGCATATGGAGAGAACACTTTTACCCAAGCCTTGCCGTCTAGCGCGCAAAGCAAAATCTTGTCAGGCAAAGTCAACGGCTCCTTCAGCACTTTCGGAAAACCCCAGGAGTTCGTTGCCCGTTACAATTTCACCGATGACTGGCGAGATATTCCAGTCGTCGGCGGTGCGCTTTTCTCGAGGCTACGCTCTCGCGTGGGAACCCAGAATTTCTCGACATTCTTGAACACTCAACTGAGTAACACCGTTCTTAACCAATTTCGTGCTTCATATGGACGTACACGTCTAAGGTTCGGTGAAGGCCGTGACCAGGAGTTCCTGCTACCCGTTCGCCGCCCTTTTAATAATTTTGAGGATGCGCGGTTCCTCATGAACACTCGATTCATCGCGAACAATACGTTGCCTGGAAATTGCTTCACTCCCGAAGTCTTCGTGCCGTGTGTGAACTATGATAGTTTTGGCACTGGAGAAACCGAAACGCAGCGTTTGGGCGCTGTTGGCGGGAATTTGGGCTCTCTTGGCCCAGTCGGACAGATTTCGATTTCCGGTTTTAGTTCGGTCGGAGTAGATGTATTTAACTTCCCACAAAGCCGAGTCAATAACACGTACCAGTTGGCGGACACCGCAACGATTCAATTCGGTGGACACACTCTGGCGTTTGGAACGGATTCTCGTCGCACAGAACTTATTAGCGATCTGCCCCGAAACGCCCGCCCATTGGTAACATTCAATGGAGCCCCACGAGTTGTCTGCGCAAACCCAGCTTGCAGCAGCCTTGCTTTCGCCGCCAACACCGGAGCTCCCAACCCCTATATTCGTCCGGAGGATTTCGCCGCTGCGGGTGCTCCGAGCGGCTTCTTCCAATCTCTAGTACTTCCTGGCAAGGATTCCCATATTAACCTGAGATACTATCAATTAAATTTCTTTGGCCAGGACGAGTGGCGCTTGCGCCCGAACCTTTCACTGTCATTCGGGCTGCGTTATGAATACAACACGCCACCCCGAGAGGCACAGCGACGTATTGAGAGTACGTTCAATGCTCCTCTGCCAACCGAAGTCGCCGGTTTGCGCAACTTTATTGGAAATCGGACGCAAATCTTCCAGCCGGATCGCAACAACTTCGGTCCGCGCGTTAGCGTTGCTTACTCCCCCAGGAATGAGCGAACAGTGATTCGGGCCGGATATGGTCTCTTCTACGACCAAATTCTGGGCGCGGTGGTTAGCCAATCGCGCAATGTCTTTCCGACTTTCACCACAGTTAACTTGGGCGGTGGCTGTTGCAACGTTCTTGGCACCACTCCGAGAGCTGACGAGGGCTTCAATACTTACAATCCGCTTCAGACATCTATCGGTGTGCCGATTGTCCAGCCTGGGACACTTAACACCCTTAATCCCCAACTTCTCCAAAGCACACTCTTAACCGAGATCTTTAGATTTTTTCCCGCAGGTGGATCCGGCAGGCCTTTTGGCGCTACCCTGCCAACGCAAACGCTCAAGATGCCGGTGGCGCATCAGTATTCAGTTGCCGTCGAGCAGCAACTGGGTCGCAGCATGGTTGTCTCTGCTGCCTACATTGGAACGAAGGGTCAACACCTTTTGCGGTTCGCGACACCTAATCTAGGGCCGAATTACCTGATTGTCCCATTAGCCTTTACCTCTCAGGGAAGCTTCTTCGGCGGTCCAACTTTTTCGGGGATTACGCTTGACCCCGGCTCGCTTACATCATCGGCGACGCTGACCGGAGGACGACCAGTAAATACGATTGGTCCGATTAGTCAATTCGAGACAACTGCCAGGTCTCGTTACGATGCTCTCCAGGTGCAGTTGCGAGGACGGATGAAGTTTCTAGGGACTACGCAGTATCAAGTCAGCTACACCTTTTCAAAGTCAACCGATGATGCGTCAGATGTGTTTGATCTCGCCGGTTCATCGTCCTTGCCACAGAACAGCTTGGCGCCGTCAGGTGAATACGCGCCTTCCAACTTCGACGCGCGTCATCGCTTCGCCTACAGCTATGTCACCGACGCACCGCATTTTAAAAATAGGACGGTGCAAGCCATTCTGGGCAACCTTCAAATTGCCGGTACGGGTCAATTCCAGACTGGGCAGCCCTTCACGGTCAACTCTATCTTCGATGTCAACTTGGATGGCAATCTGACGGATCGTCTCGATCGTACGGACGGAATCGTCGTCACCGGCGACCGGGGCCAACCGCTTCGTCTCACGGCGAATCCGATAACGCTTTTGGCGGCTGTAGGCAAGGACGGGAAGATACCGCGTAACTCCTTCCGAGCGAGTAATCTTTGGGTTTCCAATGCGGCGGTGATCAAGACCATCGGTTTCTCGGAACAGTTCAAGCTTGTCTTCCGCACGGAAGTCTTCAACGTCTTCAATCGCGCGAACTATGGAATTCCGGTACGATTCCTGGAGGCGCCGGGGTTCGGCAAGGCGACTGACACGGTGACTCCGGGACGGCGCATTCAATTTGCTTTGAAGTTGGTGTTTTAGTAATTCCAAGACCGGTTCATTGGTCAACGCGAGGTATGATATTCTCAGCCGAGGCTGGGCATACCTCGCGTTCTTGATTTTGAAGCAGGTCCAATTATTCATGGGTTGATGATCATGAGAATGACCCACATTACCACCATGGCCGTCCTGCTGATGATCTGCGGTGGGTGGTCGATCGCTCTCAGTCAGCCGGCAGGGGCCGAAGGCGGAACAAGGAGACCGGTTCGACTCGGAGCGGCGCCAGTGAAAACGGTGTATAAGACGACGGTTAAGGTGATCACACCGACGACCGGTTCGCTATCCGTGTCCGCCGAGGCTGGTGCCAATCTTTTGGTCGAACCTCTCAACAACCGGCGGGCTGAGGGCCAGGAGGGCACGGTGCCGTCAGGCGAACACATTTTTATCTTCAATGATTTGAAGCCGGGGCGGTACCGGGTGGCTGGCGAGCTTAGTAAACATCATCCGAAGGAAACGGTCGTCGAAATAAAAGCGAACAAGAACCACGCGGTATCGCTTGAGTTTGCGCCTGTCGTTTACTCGATCGCTATCAACACGAATGTCGCTACGGGAGACGTGAGATATGCGCCTGAAGGTGAACCACTCAGCCGCGTCGCAGCAATGCTGAGCGGAAAGGTGCGCCTAATCCTTGCCGAAGGAAAGTACACGGTTGCGGTTTCCACCACCGAGTTCGGATACGAAACCATGCGGCAGACGATCGTAGCGGATAAGGATAAAGTGGTCGACATTGAGCTCAAACGGATTGCTTTGAGCACGTTGACACTCGCTCCATCGTGGACCAAAGCCGACCTACAGGAGTGGGAGGTGCCGGCTGGGTGGCAGGACCTAAAGAAAACTCTCGTGGTGAAAGGTGCAGGGGTCGCTTTGCCTCGCCAGCGAGGTTTTCGCTTTTACAAGGACTTTAGACTCACAAGCACTGCGAAAATGAGCAATAGTGTGGCCGTCTCTTTTGCGCTGCGTGCTCAGGATTCGCGTAACTACTATTTACTGCAAGTTACCGGTTCAGCGTCCGACGATCCGCACGTGTTGCGGCTTTTTCTTATTAACGACGGCGTCGCGCGGCGCATTATGGGTATACCTATTCCCAAGTCCGCCGCGGCACCCATGGATGCCGGCCAATTCTTTACGATCTCGGTAAAAATGATCGACTTCGATATCACAGTTGAAATCATTGATAGCCAGACCGGCGCTTCTTATCCGCTGGGTACGTTGACGGATCCGGAACATAGCCTCGCCGTGGGTGCCGTCGGGATCGCTGCGCGCGATAATGAGGAAAGTGTCATTGGTACTTTTGTAGTCTGCACCGGCGAAAAGTGTTTCCGCGAATGACTGCCAGACTGCGTTCTGATATAACGACTTAACCGAACTCCTGTTGTTCAAGGTTGTTAACAAGTCTGGCTTGCTCCTAAGACGCCAACTACTCCACATGCTATTGACTTCGATCCTTTCTAGACATAGATTAAGCGGCGTCGAAAACAATCCAATTCCTCAGCTAACTTAGTTGTCAACCAGCTTGAGGTAGCGCGGCTCGACTTTTGATTCTAGCCGGAAACGGCTCTTTGCATGTTGCTCGACGAGATTTCCCAGAGCCTCCAGACTTCAAACTCAGCGTGGCCGTTCTCGTAGTTCGTCAGCATGCTTTGAGTTTCGTTTCGACCGAACCCGACCACAACGGTCACCGGCGCGTTAGCGCTTCTCACAGCATGGCATTTGAGAATGGCCAGACCGAAGTTGATCCCGAAGCCGTCGCGGCTTCAGTTTCGCCGCAGGTAAATCTGTCACCCGCCGAGCCGCTGGGCACGCTACCGCTGCCTGCCACGTCGCCTTATTCAGACAGCGTCGTGTTTGAGACCGATTACTTTATCGGCTCGCTCCTGGTTGGTCGTTATTTCATCGAGAAGAAGCTGGGCCAGGGTGGAATGGGTGCAGTTTATCTGGGCCGCGATCGCCGGCTCATGGATAAGCCGGTCGTAGTGAAGATCCTGCGCGGTGAATTTGCGACCAATGACTGGGTCATCACCAAATTTCTACAAGAGAAGGAAGCCCTAAGCCGCGCCCATCATCCAGGTATCGTAGGCATTCTTGACGCCGGAGAGCTCTCAGGCGGCGAGCCGTTCATTGTGATGGAGTTTATCGATGGCATCACCCTCGAGGAAGCTATTGTCCCTCAGGGCTTACCGCTCCAGCGCATCGCTTATTTGATCAAGCAGATGGGGACTGCTCTGGCTGCTGCGCATGATAAGGGAATCTTTCATCGCGATCTCAAGCCTGCGAACATAATGCTGCAACCTCTCGCCGGAGCCGGAGAGCAGGTGAGAATAATCGACTTCGGTATTGCCAAGGTCCACGATTCGCTCGTTTCAAACCAGACCATTGCGGGCAGATTCGGCACTTATCTTTATATGTCGCCGGAACAATTCAGGGTGGAACAAGTCACCGCCGCCAGCGACATCTACGCGATGGGCGCCATCGCTTATGAAATGATAACCGGACGGCCTCCATTTGATCCTAAGGAGTTCGTTAACCTCGGTGACATGTACAAGGCCGGCGTGAAGGTACTGCCGAGGACGCTGCGACCCGACCTGCCTGAACCGGCACAAAAGTTGGCGTTAAAGGCCCTCGCCTTGAGACCGCAGGACCGCTTCCAGAGCGCCTCGGAGTTCGGAGAGGCGCTAGCCGAGGCACTGGTTCGCACCCAACGTCGCAGCATACCACCTGTGTGGCAGGGTCTAGGCCAACGTTTGGGAAGCAAGATTCGTTTCTCCCAGTTCAGCGTGCCCATAGCGATCATAGCGGGTGTCATGCTTGCCGTGGTGCTGGCGGCAGGCCTGGCGGCTAAAGCATTTTGGCCTTCGGCGTTTGGGCGTGAAAACAAGCGTTCCCCGGAGCGTCATGACCCGATACCTACAAACACAGTCACGCCGGTAGCAGCTACGGCAGACAATTCGTTGACCTATTGGTTAACCATTCAGAAAGCTAAGAACCGGTCGAACAACATATTTGAATCTTCGGGAGGTGAGACTTTCGAAAGTGGTGATGCATTTCAGCTAAACGTGCTGGCCGATAAACCCGGGTATTTGTACGTCCTGAATGAAGGAGCGACGGCTGCGGGCGAGATGAATTTCACGATGATCTATCCCACTCCGCTTACCGGGAACGGCTTAGCGCAACTGGAGAGTGGTCGCACTATCCAGACTGGTAAAAATAGGTTTGGCGGTCGCGCTGGTAGAGAACAATTCTGGATCGTGTGGTCCGAGGCGCCCATCGCGCAATTGGAAGTTGCCCGCGATAAGGCTTTTAAGAATGAAGGCCGGCTTACTGACAAAGCGCTCGCGAACGGTGTGCGAGAATATTTCGCGAGCCATTACGATTCCTTAGCGCCGTTGCATGAGGAAACTATCAATCATCGAACTGTCGTCAAGGGCACGACAAATTACCTGGTCAAGCTCTTGGAATTAGAACATCGCTGAGAATCAGGCTAGAACCACCCATTGCCGCGCGCGAGCTTTCATCCAAAATGATGAGACATCCATTCTCCCGGTTTCGAAAATTATTCAAGCTGATCTATTTGAGCGTTGCCGCGTGGTGCCTGCTCCTGCCCGTGGGTGGGCTATCGCAATCGCAGTCACAGGATACCAGGCGCGAGATTTTGGCTGAAGACTTCACTAAGAATCGTCCAAAGTCGAAACAGAAAACCGCGACGTCTCAGAGACGGCGAATCTACAGATTAGCATCGGGTGCGCCGGAGATAAGAGAGAAGTTATCGTCAAAGGGACAGATTGGGGTCACCGTCTGGCATTTGCGCGTGCCCAAGAAGGTGGACACCGGGGCGCGGCTGTTGCTCTCCGGCAATGAGCGTGAGTTTGTCGCACAGAGAGCAACCACCGATATTCCATTGCAGCCAGGCGCTCGCGTTCGCCTCAGTATTGAATCAGCTCGGAATGGCTATCTGTACGTCATTGACCGCGAGGTCTTTGCTAACGGCAATACTGGACCAGGAAGCTTGATTTTCCCGAGGCGAAATATGCGAGGCGGCGATAACAAGGTGAGGCCTGGTCAGCTAATTGATATTCCCGGACAGTCGGACGATCCGAACTTCTTTACGGCGAGTCCCAGTCGCAGAGATCAGATTGGTGAATTGATAACGGTGCTGGTTACTGCTAAGCCGCTGGCTCTGGAAATCAGTGATGTTCGGACTCGTATTCCAGCGTTTGAGTTGGCCGAGTGGGAAAAGAAGTGGGGCAATGGAGCTCAGAAATTCGAAATGATGGGCGGCGCCGGACAACAATGGACCAGCGAGGAGAAGGAAGCTGCCGCGCCCAGTTCCGGACGACGCTTGACGCAGGACGAACCAGCACCTCAAACGCTGTTTCGCTTTCCTGAAGGAAATGATGACGGTTTGCTCGTCTCAGTCACTCTGCGGTATGCGCGACCCAGACCCAAGGGCCGGCGCTGAAATGACTGTTGCGAGACCAGGCGCTCACTACATCGCCGCCGACGCTTGGCGAACAGATTGCAGGCCGCGCTTTTTAAGGAGAAGTTATGTCCAGTAATAATCACCTCAGTTCGAATAATCGCAGCAAACCCAGCACCTTCTCAGGCTGGCGCTTTCGAGTATTCGGATTGTTCGCCCTCACTGCCCTTGTTACCGTGGTGGTGCCGCTCCCGAATGTAGTCGAGTTTGCGCAAAGGCGTACCGATCCTTCGGCGCCAGGGAAGTCTCAGAAACAAGTCAACGCACCAGGAACTTCTCAGAAAGATCCTGCTCAGCCACGCGCCGGCTCGCAAGACACGAAGCGTGATCTCTCGTGGGGCGCCGACAAACCGGCCGATCCGTCGGTCCCGTCATACAAAGCCGACACTCAGGCCTATGCTCTAGTCGTCGGGATCTCTTCCTATGCGAATCTCCCGCAAAGCGCTCAACTTAAGTTTGCAGACGCAGACGCGCGAGAACTGCACGATTTCCTCGTGGGAGAAAAAGGCGGCTTTCGACCTGAGAATGTCACCTTACTGGTAAACGAGGAAGCAAACCATGATCAGATATTGCGAGAGTTGGCGCGGCTGCAGAATCTCAGTGGGCCGGACAGCATTGCGCTAATTTTCTTTGCCGGTCATGGTCTAGTCAATAAATCGGGACAGGCTTTTTTGGTGGCGGCCGATACCAGGCTTGACGATCTGTTGAGCACTGGGATCGACATGAAGCTCTTCAACAGCACGGTGCAAAGCATGCGCTCGCGCAGCGCCATAATCATCAGCGATGCTTGCCACTCGGGGGCGCTCAGCGATCTGTTGGGCCAGCCGGGCTCAAATTCAGTGGCTAACCTCTCGGCGAAAGCGTTCGCCGAACCGGGTGGCAGGCGCGATCAGTCGTCCTTCATCTTCACCGCTGCTTCACCGACGCAAGCTTCGATTGAAAGGGCGCCGTTGCGCCACGGGCTGTTCACCTATTACATGCTTCAGGGGCTTGAAGGACCAGCCGATTCCGATACAGATGGGGTGGTTACTTCCAGCGAGTTGTACACCTATGTCTCGTCAAAGATTCGTGAGGACAGCGAGATCGCCGGCGTAAAGCAGGTACCGGAATACAACCCCTCATTCGATCGCTCGATCCCGCTCGGAATAGTAAAAGAAGAAGGACGCGCGAAATATCGCAAATGGTTTAGCGAGGATCCTTTGGTCTCGCGTTGGGTGGCCTCGTTTGATGAATCTCTGAAAGAGAATCGCCTTACCCGGCCCCAGGGACAAAGCGCGTGGGACTTCTACCTGGCCTTAAGCAACTTCGGCCCCGCCTCAACCACCATCGCTGTCCAGAAGCGCGACGAGCTGCTGGCCAGAATCAGGACCGAAGCAGATAAAGTCATCGATCAATCTCCGGCGGACTCAGGTCCGTGGGACGAGGCTCGAGACAACCTCGACAAGGCTTACCAACTAACTCATGACGATAACTTCAAGGCCAGGCAGTTGTTTGCCACGGTTATGTACTTTCACACGACGGGTGAGACCGCTAGGGCGGAAAGAGAGTGTGACAACACGCTGACGCTGATTGAGGAAACGCATGCGAACAATCCGTTGCTCAGCGCCAAGATCGGACAGTTTTACACCGGTCTCAATAAGTGGGATAAGGCGCGACGCGCCTACCGGTTGTTCGTTGATAAGAACCCCACGGTGCCCTGGCTCACCGAATACGGACAGGTGTTGATGCAACTGGGAGTTTACGCCGACGCCGAAGAGTACTTACGCCGCGCACATACCAGTAATCCTGACTACCAGCCGGCTCTGATATTGCTGGCGCAGGTTCTGTTAACGAACCCACTAAACGAGCGCGTCCTCGAAGCCAGGCGACTGGTCGCGCATGCGCGCGCGGTCATGCCCGAAGATCCGGACACGGAAGAGCTTTGGGGGCGCATCCTGCTCGAGACCGGCGAGTCAAAGCTAGCCATCGATTCATTGTTCCATGTCGCCCTCAAACGACCGGCGGGAGAGAAACGAGATCTGTCGCTACTCTACCTCAGCAATGCCTTCGCTCAAGTTGGTGATCTTGACCGGGCGATCTCGGCGTTGCGGGAAGCCGAGTCGGGAGGCTCTCGAAACGTAGCAGTCTACGCCGCGCTAGCGGCGCGCCTGGACGACCAGGGTGCCGTTGATAAGATCGTAGCGGTGGCTCAAAAGGCGGTGGACTTGACGAAAGGACAAGCTGAGGAGAGTGGTCGTCGAGTGCGGATGATGGCTGAGTACCTCGAGCGGAGTGGTCAATTACTCGAAGCGGCTTATAAATTTCGTGAAGCGTCTCGTTTGACTACCGACGGCAAGCTCAGCACTGCTCTGGAGACCCACGCTCGTGTCTTGTTCCTGCGTAGCGACCACGCGAGCGATGCTGGTCCATTGGCTGCGGTTCGCAGCGGCTCCGAACGTAGCAATGCGACGCGCTTCACGTCGTTGATCATCCCGGGCGGCGTTGATGCTCTGGAATATCTTACCGGCGTCGCGGCTGACGAAGCCGATCCCGTCGTATTAGCTCGGGTATTCGACGCCTGTTTACGTAATCCTGCGATCAACGCTCGCGTGGTCAGTTTTTACGAAGAGTATCCCGAACTTGCTCGCAAAATAGGGCTTCGAGGGTCGAGTCTAAGTGGCACCGTCGACCTTCCTTCACCAACTCAAGTCGTTTCGTCTGAAGCGAGGGAAGCGCTCAAATTCTTTGGCGTGTCTGACAAGAATGGCCGCCGCGAAATCAAGGCTGAGTTTCAGGGAAGACAGCACATCCTCGAAGCCCTCGGTGGAGACGCCGGCAAGCTGCAGCGCGGCGAGCCGGTGAGAATCAAACTGCAGAATGATGAGTTGCCGGTGCTGCGCGGCATGGATTCCTGGAGCTCGCTAATCAAGGACGGCGTGAAGGCCAGACCGGAACAACAGCTTCTGGCTTTTCTGAAAGATCCACAGGCGATGCGAATCTATGTGGGTTTCTCGGTATTGCCCGATGAGGCGATTAAGCAATTCGGCGCGCAGCTAACGATGATGAAGGACAAAGCGGACACCATGCCAGCAAGTTTAGCTTTCGCCGCGCCTTATTTACGTTTCACCCCGCAAGGTGAACTCGAAATTCCCGGGCAGCGACAAGGTGAAATCAACTGGCAGCGTGCTTTGAGGCTCAACAACAATTTGCCTCTTGCTCGCGCGCTGTTTCAAAAAGAATCCGGCGGTGCGCTTTATCTTTTCTGTGCGCTGTCTGCGTCAGGCGAAGTCGGCGACTTCATGACGCGCTCGGCAGGCTTTGAGCAAATTTTCAGGTTGGTCGAGAGGTCATCGTTACCGAACCAGCGCGAGCCATTCGATCTGATCGACTTCATCCAGCTTTTACACGTCGAGAACGAGCAGCTTCACTTGTCCAAAGCGGGTGAACTGTGGATGAAATCGTCAGCGGGCGGCGATCCGGTAGGGGCTGTGCTCGCCAAGGTCGCGGGAAGTTCGGCCGGGCAGGAGATAACCATAGTCAAGCAATTAGCAGTGCTCGCTCAAATTGAGAGGGAGCGACCCGATTGGGCAGCGGATGCCACCTTACTCGATTTGATAGCCAGGCAGACCAGCGCCAATCGGGAATCAGAACTCGAGCTTGCGCTTGATCTCCGCATGAGTCCACGGCAATTAACAAGTTACTATGCGCTGGTAACCAGGTTGGACGCGCTTCAAAATTCACCGGCGAAGACGTCCGCGATTCGCTCGTTCCAATCGAGCTTTGCTCTACTGCGTCAAGTCGCAAAGACGTCATCGCAATCGCAGTCGCGCTATTCCGAACTGATCGACGTGCTGCTGGCGCTGGATCCCCTAAGCAGCGATTATGGACCGCGGTTAGTCGCCTTCATCAGGCAGGATTTGTTGAACGCCGATGACGCGGTCACCGGCGCTGAGATTGAGAACAAGCTCATCGAAGCGCTAACTACGGGCAAGCCCGTGGATCTGCCTGCAGCAGCGGCCAATGTCTCACCGGTATCGAAGGACGGCCAAAGCGGCGACGCCAATTGGCAGGTCGACTTGGGCGCGCGCAAGCAGGATCAAATTAAGAAATTTCTCGGCTTGCAGAAATACACTCACTTCGGCCCCGTCGCTGACGCTTTCGCAGCGCTTGCGAAGTTGCGAACGAATCCGGGCGCCGCTGATGAGCTCGCAAAACTTAAGAGCGCTGTAGATGGCTTCATCGAGCCAGAGCGCGAGCCGGAGCCAAAAAAGAAAAAGTCCAAACAACCGGTCGTGGTGGAGCTTACGCTCAAAGAAACCGTGGCCCGCTTGTCTCCTCCGCTTTCGCCGGGAGCGCTGGACGACGTTCGTAGCCGGATGGCGCCTGCGATTGGCGAAGGTCTGCTGGGATACGCTTACGCGATCTTCGTGGACTCAATGAACAATGTTTCCTTCAGCCAGGATCTGGTACGGAAACACGATTTTGAAACTGCCCCGTGGCGCGAAGCGAAAGTGGATGGAGGGCGGATTGGTGGCAACATTGGTCGGCTCAGCAAAGCACTGGCGCGGCTGCAAACAAGAAGTATTGGAGCCTCTGACAGCTCAGCGTTTTTGGCAGCCTTGCTTGGTTCGGGTCAGCTGGTCGACCGACGGCTGGTTACCAGGCGCGCCGAGGAATATGTGGCCCGGACCATGGATCTGGGCGAGGACGTGGTGGCGCTTTCCTTTCTCGCTGATCAAACAGCGGCCGGCGTAATGGGTCAAGTGGATATTTTGATGACGGCCCGGCGGGCCAATCAGATCAAAGCGCTCATGGAACGTGGAGAGATTGCCAAAGCACTTCGCATGATGGCCCCGTCTGAGTTTTATGCGCTGGGCCAGGCCTACTTCAATCAACGGCTTGGGACTGCGACGCCGTCGAAGTTAGTAGACGAACCGGGCGCGCTGGGTGCAATCGCAAGAGTAGTCGCCCAGCAGCAAGGCAAACCTGCGGGTGAAAGTTCGCTGGCCGGCGAGATCAGGCAATTCGGAATGCCAACAACAACGCGGACCGGTCTCGCGCGTCTCGATCTGATTGACCCGGAGCCTTTCGAACGCTGTTCGAGCTTTCTGAATGATGACCGCTTGGCAGAGCGCCTCCAGGATTTAAAACTGGCAACGGTTCGCAGATCTCATCGCATCGGTGGTGATCCCATCTTACCGGTCAGCACTCCTGTACTTCGCGATGTGACCCAGGGTGTATTTGCGGAGATGAGGAAAGCAGCCAGTGGCGCCAATCCACCGGCTCGTGATTGGTCGAGCCTAATCAACATCCTTCAAGGGCCGAACGATCTCAATCTGACAGCCTCAATCATGCAGATCTCGAAGTCCGCGTTCGTTCGCACTGTCCCGCGCAGCAAATGGGACCAGAGATAAGCCGCACGGTGTGGTTTGAAGTCAGCTGAAGTCCGATAAGCTTTAGAGGAGCTTTGCCCGAATAGTGGCTCAACAGGGCGACTTTTCGGGCAAACGCCGATCCTGCCCGAAAAGTCAGTTTATCCAATGACTATAGCAATCGGTTTTGAGTTTAACGAAGGCGTGCTGTTCTGCGCTGATACTAAAATCACGACCGACATTAAAACCAACGAGAGCAAAATAACGACTTGCTGGTATGGTAACAAGGGCGAGTCTTGCGCCTGCGTTAGCGTGTTCACGCTTGCCGGAAACCTACCCTATGCAAGAGCTGCAATTGAGGAATGCGAGCACGCCATAGCCGCTTTAGACTTCAAAGATGGAACAACCGTTAGCCTTGATGGGGTTCAGAATGCAATCAGGTCAGCACTCACCAAATTCTACCGCAGATACATCTATCCACAGGGCGACAGCCGCCCGGACTTTCAACTACTGATCGGCCTTTCGTTGTGGGGTAAGACACGTATCCTTTCAACGTATGAAGCGACCATGCGGGAGGTCACAGGCGGTTTTCAATGCTTAGGCGCCGGCGCGTATCTGGCCCAGCATTACATCAAGCAATTCATGCCGACAGGTGACGAATTCAATAGGGAAAAAGTAACACTCACTGAGGTGCGACTGATTGCCGAATGGGTTTTAGATAGGTTAATGGAATACGACGAATCGTGCGGCGGCAGCGCAGAGTTTATGGTCTTGCAGCATAACGGCGAAATCGGCGACCTCTCCGGCCCGGTCTGGATACGACCTGACCTTGTGCGAGACCTGCAATCCGCAACGTGGGGCTTCTTGCGTAGGCTTTCACTTGTGGGCGACAGGGATGGCGTGGAACTGGCTGTAGAGGCTTTTGAGCGCGACGTGAGAAGCATAGGCGAGTCTCACGTTGGCTGGTGGGAGCACATAGAATCTATCAGAAAAACACGGCAAGGCGACTGAGTTAACACTCGAAATACGAAGTCGCACGGCACACGAACCTGAGTAAGGGCTGCTCCTTTGATTTCAGCGCACGGCTGGTATTCTGTGATTATTATCCTAACAAGACGCGGGGCTCGTTTTTGCTCCGAGTCTCAAACGGCTCGGCAGAGCGTATGCCTAAATAGGCAACTTGGCAAGTGCAACGACGCCTCATCGCGTTGCTCCTTAAAGGAAGGGACAAACTGATGGGGCGCTCATACCGCTCCCGGCCTAAGAAGCTGGGCGCGAAATTGAAACTGATTAGAGTGCGCTTAGGTCTGACTCAGGCGGAGTTAATCAAGGCTCTGAATGTTAGGAGTGAGCCGCTCTATCCGACAAACATTTCGGAATACGAGCGAGGCAAGCGCGAACCGCCGCTGTTAGTGCTGTTGAAATACGCCGGACTCGCAGGAGTCACAATGGAATCGCTAGTTGATGACAAGTTGAAATTGCCGGGCTGACTAAAGGATGGCGAGCCAAAAATGGATGCAGTAAGAATCATACTCATTGCTCGACGCAAAGACAGCAATGAATGGCGTAACGCCGGAAGCCTTACCTGTTTTACCCCGCATCGGCGAGCACGTTATTGTCAGCGGAGGGAAAGATGAACCTCTTTGCGCCTACAGAGTCGTGGGTACCCTTCACACTCCGAACAGAGGACTAATTGACATTCTTGCTGTTTATGACGGAAGCGACCGAGACGTACAACGCAGACTGATTTCTTCATCATGAGACTTTCCGGGCAACAGCCTTACTTTTCGGGCAAACGAAGATTCTGCACGAAAAGTACATTGTGAACAGCCGTTGACAGCCGGTCCTATTTCCTTTCAAATATTCTATGAAGTAGGAGGATGTATGAAACGTACACTGTTAACCTTAACGCTCACCTTGTTGCTATCCAGTTCGGCTCTTGCGGATTCACAGACCTCCGGCGATTTGGACATTATTGATCTAAATTTTGCGGGGCGACCTCCTATCACCCTAAGCCCACAGAATTGTCAGCCCGTTCCAAACGACGCACTATTCGCACTCGTAATCTCTTGGTTGTTTTAGCCTCGATTACCAATTCCAATCAATGCTATTGCTGTGATCTACCTCGACGAGAGAGAACTGCGAACCGCGCGGGATCCAGAGCATGTATGAACTGAACATCTCGGCGGAGTTCACGAGTGAGGCCGCCTGACTTTTCGTGCAGCCTCTCTACTTTTCGTGCAAGACGGACTTCTCGTGCAAAGCCCTTTAGAGGCACTTGCAAAACTCTTCCATTCACACCCGGTTTCAACGGTAATAACATACTTGCCTCACCACGGTTCGGCGCTCAAATCATGCGCTCTAAACGCAGTTGGGTGATTCAAGTATGTTATTGCCGTTTCAACCGGGTGTGAATGAGAAGACTAATTCTGCAAGTAGCTCTTCAGCTTGTTATTGGCGTGGAGAACGTGCCATTTGTCGATATCAAGTCCGAACTCTGTGCAGTTTAAGGCGTGGTCTTTTTGGTGGCGGTTATCACTAACTCGTCTGCCTTATAGCCGTTCAAAATCGCCAACGGTGTTTGCTGTTTGTCCGGCCCCAAGTCTCGCTGAACAAACTTCGGGACGTTTTCCTGTATGTACCTCAGCAGGTTTCCGAGAGTGACTTCGCCTTTGTCATTCGCGGCGTGGCCAGCCAACCCGTCGATCAGTACCGAAGTGAAGTAACCCTGCTTCTTTACTCCATACTCGTAAGCTCGTTGCCCCACGCCTGTAGCATAGAGCGTTGCGAAGGCCGCAAGGGCGCGATTGTCCAACTCGAGTCCGAAGCTCTTACTGAAACTGAGCGACATCGGGTTGTCGGCGTTACTTCGGCTGGGCGTCGGATCATTTCTCCACGCATCCAGTACGAGCAAAACTTGCGTTACCCCAGCGGCGCGAATTAGTTCTTTCACGCGATTAACATTGACCGCCGTATCTTCCAGCAGTGAGGGATCATCAATCGCGAGCGCGTCGGAGGGCAGCAAGTATGACTGACCGCCACGTTCAATGCTATGACCCGCAAACGAAAACAATAACAACCCGTCTTTTGGTATCTGTCCGCGCATGTTCGAGAGGTAGCGCAGGATCGTGCTGCGACGCGGTTGCAATTGGGGCGGCTGATCTGAAGCAAGCAAGATGACCTGGGTCGCAGGGAATCCGGCGTTTTGGACCAGTGCCAGCGCCAGAGCTCGAGCATCATTTGCACCGCCACTAAGCTTACTGATCTGCTGTTCGCTGTAGTTGTCGACACCGATGACAAGAGCCCAGCGTTTTGTGTTATCGGGCCAAGCTGAGATGCCTGTCGCTGCTAAGCGTCCTGGCGCCGGTTCACTTGGTGTAGCCGCTGGGGGCTCGCTGCGCGAGACATTAGGCGACGTCACAACTGAAGACGACGTTGCTATGGTTTCCTGCTTAGGGAGGTCCTGCGCAATGGGCTGCACTGGTGGCGAACTACTGTCAACCTTTCCCACTTCAGGTGTCACAGGTGGTGGCGATTTTTGCTCGCTCGCATTTTCAACCGCCCCTCGCCCTTGCGGGACTACTTCACGGGTTGCCGCTGCGGTCAATGCAGCATGTTTGACAGGCGGTTCTATGCGCCGCGGCCCGTCAGTCGCTCGCTCCGGTTCACCGGGTTCTTTGGGAGTGGGAGCGGGCGTAAACACGGGAAGTGGTCCCGCCAGCGCTTGAGGCGGCGTTCTAATTTCCCGGTCCAGCTTCACAACCATATTAGCGTCGAGAGCCATCAAGCTCCGCCGCGGCGCCTCCGCCAAATCCAACTTGCCTAGCCTCGTGTAGACAAGCGCGAGGCCGTAATAAGCCTCAGCGTAATTCGGGTTCAGCCTGATAGCGCTCCTGAGGAAGCTGATCGACTTCTCGTACTGGCTGCCTCTCAGGTAAGCGTAACCGATTCCATAAAATGCTTCGGCAAATGCCGGGGCGAGAATGGTAGCCTTCACGAGAGGAGCAAACGCTTCTCCATGGCGCCCCATGGTGTTGTAACAGTAGCCGAGATTGTATTGAGCGACAGGATCCGACGGTGCGATTCGGACCGCCTCTTTATAAGCGACGAGTGCTCCTTCCCAATTTCCGGAATTGAGATAAGCATCACCCAGCCCGCCATATGCCTCCGCATATCTGGCGTCGGCGCGAATGGCGCGCTTAAAAGTCTCAATTGCTTCCGGCCATTTATTTTTCTCGGCGAGCCTGTAACCCTCTTCAACAATTCCTACCGCAGCGCTACTCGCGGACTGGCTCGACTTGGCGCGTTGCTGCGCTTGCGTCGTCGAAAGGGCACCAACCAGTATGAGATTAAGGCATGCGACCGCGAGAAACCGGAAATGTGCGTTCTTCATTACGTACTCATCTTGAAAACAAACGGACAGCAAGGTCGCTTTCGGAGGTTATGAAGGGCCGTAAGAACCGATCCGCTTACGAGAATAGAGTAGGCTGGCAGCCAACTTCCGTCAACGGCCTTCGGCGAAAAAAATGGTGTGAAGTTGGTTCTCGTCGCCCGCTGACTAACAGAAAGGTTTGGCTATTTCTGGTAGTCTTATTTTTCGCCGCCTCATCATCTATTGAATTCGATAGTTGATCCCGGTGATCACAACGTGGGGTTAGAACGCACTGCTTTGAAACGCCCTGACCGATCTATAGTCCGCCTACCAACGGTGGCGTGACGATCCTGGAAGCCGAAGACGTGCTCTTGCGCATCTTTGACACCGAGATTGGCAAAGATGTTGTCCCCGCGAAGCTCGACGTTTTCATCGGCGGCGCTGGATTTGCGGGAGGCTCGTGGTTTTCATTCTGTATTTCATCACTTCAACTTGAAAGTCGATCGTGAGCGGAAAGCGCGTCGTCGGGATGGTTAATTGTCTGAACTCGTTCAGCTGAATCTTCTCAAGGCGCTTTCATAACCCCAAGGTCGGCGGTTCGATCCCGCCCCACGCTACCAATCCTATCAACCTCTTACCGCGATGAAACGTTCTTGAAAGTTTTGACGTCACGCGTTAGTGTACGGCGAGTCGCTTTAGCTTTTGAATCGAAAGCGGAAGGATGTCCCTTTCGCGCTCCCGGCGGCGAAAAGCGGGTTAATTCCAAGTATTTGATTCGAACTCCGGACTCTTGAGTTAGTGCGCCGACAGCGATTCAAGGAGAAGCGGCGTTGGGTTTCGAAGTTCTCAAGTGAGTCTACATTTCTGACAGAATTTGTTCGCATGAAGATAGTTCATCAACTTGCATTCATGGACGTGTTAATCCTCTCATCTGGAGCTCACGTCAATAAGCAGATGAGCACGGCGCAAACTCCGCCGAATACAACTCGCGTTGCCGCTCTGTCTGCCAAGAAAGCCAAGACTCTTTTCAAGCAATACTGTGTTAAGTGCCACGGAGTCGGTGGTCGCGGTGAGACTACGCAAGGAGAAATTCTCGGCGCCCCGAATTTCACCGAATCAGAATGGCAAGACAAATTCAACGATTCTCGTCTCATCAATTCCATAAAACACGGGCGCGGCGAGATGCCTTCCTTCGAAAAGAAACTCAGCCAGGACCAAATAAAAGTCTTGTTGGCGTATGTGCGCGCCTTCAGGAACGATGATCAGCCGGAGCGACAGCATTGATCGCTGTCCGCGCGAAATGATTTGGCGAGTTTGCTTGCTTCAACTAACAGCAGTTCGATAGCGCCCTAACTTGGAGGTGTGCGATGACCTGTCATCGCTTTCGCCCGTCGCGGCTCGTCGCGCCGTCCGGTAATGGGCCGTTTTCGACAGCTGCCTCGGCAAGTCGCAGCGACGAAAGCGCCGACAGGTCGGCGCACTCCAAATCAGGTACCCCGCCAATTGGTAGTGGTATGTTTTGAAATCCCTGTTCATAGTTAGTGGCACACTGTTGGTCCGTGCTCGCTTATCGCTTATATCCCCTATGATATAATCGCTAGCCATGAGTCCGGTCTCTATTCCTAACAACCCGAATGACTCTTCGCAGGGAACAACTAGGCCTTCTGTTACCACTACGAATTCGGCGGATGCGTCACTTGATAAAACCTTCGCAGTTATTAACCAAATGGTTAATGACAACGTGATTGAGTCTTATGCGCTAGGTGGCGCAATGGCTTCGGTCTTTTACATTGAACCCTTTGCAACTTTTGACGTGGACGTTTTTTGTTTTGTTAGTGGCGTCACAAATGAATTAGATCCTCTTCGCCCTATCTATGATTACCTTCGACCTCGAAACGTCCCGGAGTACGCAGAAGGATTTATTATCAAAGGCTTACGTGTACAGTTTTTACCTGTCTTTAATCCCTTAAATGACGAAGCTGTTCAGGTGGCTAACAGCTTTTCCCTTAACGATGTAATCATTCAAGTAATGGCACCCGAATACCTAGTTGCCAACATGCTTGAAACGGGTAGGAAAAAAGACCACACCCGAATAGCGCAGTTTTTTGAAGCTGAAGTGTGCGACGTAAACAAACTCAACGAAATACTCTCCCGACACAACCTTCAAGCCAAACTAGAAGCACTGCAAAGGACTTGGGATACCTTATGAAAAAATATCCTGACGTATCTCAAATACTCGCAAAAAAAGCTTTAGGGCGAAAGACTCTTGAGAGACTACCCGTGCACGAGAAAATAAAAATAACAAAGACACTGAGTCAGGCCGCAATTCACGCTCACAGAAACGCAAGAATGATAAACAAGCAAGTTGCAAGTAAGGACTCCGGCAAAACCAAAGTTGCTTAGCTGCTTGCCTTTGTACTTGCTTCTCGCAACGTGACGTATCCAACCAGATAGCGTCTTTTGGCCCGCTCAAACTCGAAGATTTAACAGTCACGGATATTCCCTTGAGTCTTGCCACTACCCAAGATTTACTGCCGTTTTGAGAGAACCCAGCCGACGTTGGACTAAAGAAGGCGTCTCTAAAATCAAGGGAGGAGCGCGTTGCTCTTCCATTACGCGCGCGGGGAATACGCGGATCAATCGGGTTGTCTCTACGCTATTGAGTTTTGTTTGAGGTATGAAACCGATGCGCCCAAATCCGCCTCGGGACTGCCCTTTAATGGGTTTGGCCGAAAGACAATTTGGCCAAAGGCCGATGGAAAACGAAAAGACAGATTAGGAAAATCCAAAACCTACCACCACCCTCTAATACCCTCCAATTCAAAAGATTGACATACGCTCAGCGATGGCCTAAGGTGTGCGCGTTCCGTTTGGATATTTTTCCTTGCAAGAGGTTCTAAAGAGAATCTTCTGAATTTGTTAGCCTCCACCGTCAGCATCCACTAGCCCCCTTTTTCAAAGCTAGTCCAGTAGTGTTTCTGACGGAACTTAGGGCTCTCATTAACTAGCTTGGTGTTCCCGGGCAGGTTTTTCCAAAACCTGTGCACCACCAGCCCACCCACAATGGTCCGACACTCGTTAAGGAACAGATCGTTCAGCAATCGCACCGGTTCAGGTGTATACCTCATGGAATCCTCAAGGCATGACTTGAAACGACGTGTGAAATGGTTGCAGCTCCTTTCACCCTAGAAATGATGGAACGAGAGACCAAAGCTGCGAAAGCAAAATCGACGGAAAGGACGATTGCTGTTCACGCGAGCAGCGGCAATGTCTTCGCCGATCTTGGTTTTCACGACGCAGAAGCGTCTCTTGAAGGCAAATTTAGCAACTCAAATCGCCCAACTAATCGTAAAGAAGCGTTGGTCCCAGGCGCGAACTGCTAATCGATTGGCTTGAACGAACCTACTCCGTCGCTCATCTTGCGCGGGCAACTTTCGGGCTCCTCCGCGAAGCGTTTGGTATCAATCCTAAAGAGGATTGAGTCACATCTTTGAAGGCGAGAGAAAACATGAAGCGACCAGTCAAAACCAAAACGAAGCGCGATGCCTAAGCGTGACTTGTTCGCTGAACCGAGCGAAGGCATGAAAGCGCTCGCCGAAGAGAGAGCGGGGAAAGCGTACGCTCCTGACTTATCCGCAGGACAAGCCTGATGTTGTTATCTAAATGTTGTCACGCTATGCTCACGTGAGTCGATGAAAATCACTGTCAAAGCATGTCAATCGGTGCAAATTCAAACTGCTCTGTAACGGCGGCAAGTTACATAAAACCCTAAAGTTGTGTGACTCGATGTCACCAAATGTAAAACTCGAGGGGCGCTTTCATAATCCCAGGGTTGGCAGTTCGATCCCGCCCTCCGCTACCAATAACTCTTATTCTTTCAAAGAAGTTATAAGACCCTGTCATCTCAGACCGTTTTTACCGAGATTTCCCCAAGGATGAATAAATCTTTGGCGAGATCCGACGTTTAGGACTCAGCTTCTCAAATGGGATCAGTAACTTTGTACCGGTTAGATCGAGAGCGTGGGAGGCACTACTCCGTGTTTTTGATCTTGACCTGAGATGCAATCGAACAGCGGCTTTCACGACAGTTGGCTAGGATTCATAGAGACTCCGCGAAATGCTAAACTCTCTCCAGACAAGTTGCTTAAGCGGCACTAGATTGTTTACAGAACGAGAGGACAATTTAATGTCAGAAATTACTTTACAAACCAGCACTGGACCAGAAGAGTACCAGGTTAGCGAGTTGGATGAAGTAGTCTGGTGGAAAACGGAAAATGGAATAAAAGCGGTTGGTTACATGGACGTTGTTTCGGGTCTAATGAGTCACAATGATTTCGAAAACTGTCGGATAAGACGGCCAGAGATTGTTCGTGAAATTCAGGAGCAGCCACCACTGTAAACCTTAAGAGGGCGCTCCAATAAGTTGCCAGTCATCCACCAAGAGGTTTTTGTCCTGAGCCGCTCGTTCCGCGTTTTTCGATCTTTGCCCATGTATCTCGCAGGCCAATCGTGCGATTGAACAGCAATTTGTGCTCCGAGCCCCCAGAATCTTCGTCAACGCAATAATAACCAAGCCTTTCAAACTGATATTTTGTCCCACGCTCTGCGTCTCGCACGCTCGGTTCTATTTTGCAATCAGGCAAGACCTGTAACGAGTCAGGATTCAGATTCTCAGTAAACTCGTGTCCTTCTTCAACCTCGTTAGGATCTTCTTTCAGAAATAGGTTGTCGTAGAGACGAACCTCTGCCGGTAGAGCGTGAGCCGCTGAGACCCAGTGAATAGTGGACTTCACCTTTCGACCATCAGGCGTGTTACCGCCGCGGGTAGCCGGATCGTAAGTGCAACGGAGTTCTGCAATGCCGCCGCTGCTGTCTTTAATGACCTCTTTGCAGGTAATTAAGTAAGCATAACGCAGGCGCACCTCGCGACCAGGGGCGAGCCGGTAAAACTGCTTGGGCGGGTCCTCACGAAAATCATCATCTTCGATAAAAATCGTCTTTGAAAAAGGAATCTTTCTGCTTCCGGCGGAACTATCTTCCGGATTGTTGATAGCATCCATTTCTTCCACGAGCTCATCCGGATAGTTCTCGATAACCACCTTTAGCGGCTTCTGCACACACATCACGCGGGGAACAATTTGATTCAGGTTTTGGCGCAGAAAGTATTCGAGCTGCTGCAGCTGAGTAATACCATTCGTCTTTGAGACACCAACACTAGCGACGAAGTTGCGGATGGCTGTAGGTGTATAACCGCGCCGGCGCATGCCCGAGAGGGTTGGCATACGCGGGTCATCCCAACCTTCGACAAGTCCTTCATCAACCAGCTTCAATAGCTTGCGTTTGCTAAGCAAAGTATGTGTAAGGGACAAGCGGTCGAACTCGTATTGTCGCGAGGGAAAGATGCCAAGCTGTTCGATGAACCAATTGTATAAAGAACGATTATTGTCGAACTCCAAGGTACACATCGAGTGTGTAACGCGCTCGATCGAATCCGACTGTCCATGCGCGTAATCGTACATCGGGTAAATACACCACTCACTACCCGTACGGTGATGGTCCATGTGGAGAATTCGATACATGACTGGATCTCGCAAACTAAGGTTTGGAGCACTCATATCGATCTTCGCGCGCAAAGTTCGCGAACCATCTACGAACTCCCCCTGTTTCATGCGCCGAAATAGATCTAAATTTTCTTCTACGGTGCGGTTGCGATAGGGGCTATCCTGGCCGGGTTCTGTTAACGTGCCACGATATTCGCGAATTTCGTCAGCGCTGAGATCGCAGACGAAAGCCTTCCCGTCTTTAATTAACTGAGTGGCCCAGTCGTATAGCTGTTGGAAGTAATCAGAGGCGTAATAGAGACCGTCCCATTGGAAGCCCAACCACTGTACGTCGTCCATGATCGCGTTAACGTACTCTGTTTCTTCTTTTGACGGATTAGTATCGTCGAAACGCAAATTGCACTTACCGCCAAACTCGGCCGCTAAGCCAAAATCGAGGCATATTGCTTTGGCGTGACCTATGTGCAGATAGCCGTTTGGTTCTGGAGGAAATCGCGTTTGTACACTACCGCCATGTTTTCCACTCTTGATGTCCTCGATCATGATGTCTCTAATAAAGTTTGATGGCCCACCAGGTGTCTTCTCAGTCGATTCTTCGATACTCACGTTAATGTGTTCTCCGCTTCTAAATTAGGCTTCACAAAATCCGGGAATGAATTCAGTTTACAAAAGTTAATTACCAGGGTCATCTCGCGAGAAGATCGTTGTGTGAAAGAAGTTTTTTAGGATCTTGGTTTTCTGGCAGTTTTCCGGTCGCCGGCGCCCTCGTAGCCTGCACTCCGGAGGAGTGGAGTGTTTTATAGATACCGCAGAAGAAGAGTGGTTCGCCCACTCCGGCAGGAGTGCCATGTTTTCTAGATGAGAGAACCAGAACGTTCGAATGACAAGCCTAACATCACTCCTAACGGAGTGCGCCGCCGCGTGGTTCTGTGGTCTATAAACATCGCACCCCTAACGGGGTGATTCGCCGACAGACGCATCAGTTCCGGTGAGTGCTCTGACACGTCTTAGCACCTCTTCTTCTCCGAGGTTCTGAGCCACCAGGAAAAGGTCCGGACTCGTTGTTAGTCCGGTCAGGGCGATCCTAATCGCGTTGCTCACATGACCGATCGAACCGGCGAAATTCTCCGGATTCTTCTTGTATTGCCCCGCTGTTGGCGCGAAGCCGTGGGTGGAAGCCAGGCTCCGAATCTGCTCGAACCAAGCCTCTTTGTTGTCTTCATGCCGGTACGAATCAGCGAAGCCTTTCGCTAATTTGACTACCATGTCAGGTCCGACTGGAGCGAAGCGAGAATCCGAGGGATCACTTACAGGTGGAAACAGCTCCTGGAAGTACAAACCGTAGCGCTCCCGGAATTCATTCCACTTCGCAAGATCCTTACGTTGCACAGCGGGATTTCGCTCATTCGCAAAGATGCGGCGAACGAGCGGCAAATTTTTAGAGAGTATAGTGCTCAACTCAGGATCATGCTCCCGAGCCCAGGTAAGCAAACCTTCCAGCGCCTCTTCGATCGGGAGTTGCGCGATGAACTCGCGACTGATCGATTCAAGTTTCACCAGATCGAAGATCGGACCAGCTACTCCGCAATCACTTAAACTAAGAGCAGAGGAAGCAGAGTCTGCAAACGTCATTTCAGCGAACCTGCTGTTGGCTAGTCCTCTTAAGTAATGCAGCACTGCACCTGGTGGATAACCCGAGTCAATGTAGTACGCGACGTCAGCTTCGTTATCTTTTCGCTTGCTCAATTTGCGCCGGCTCGCTCCGTCGAATTTCATGAGCGGAGCGATGTGGGCATACGGTATTGGTTCGAAACCGAGCGCCTTAAAAAGTTGCAGATGAACTGGCACTGAAGAGATCCACTCTTCACCTCTAAGTACTACTGTGACGCGCATCAACGTGTCGTCAACCACGTGAGCAAAGTGATAGGTAGGAAGTCTCGGAGATTGATCGCTGCTCTTCAACAACACGATGTCGTTCACATTGTCCTGGTGTTCGATGCGACCGCGGATCAGATCAACGAACTCCACGCGGCCCGATCCACCATCAGGTGAACGAAACCGAATCGTGTAGGGCTTTCCGGCCTCGAGACGAGTGATGACGTCTTCCTGCGAAAGATTTCGACAACGCGCCCATGAACCGTAATAACCGGTCTGAAGCTTTGCCGCATTTTGTTCTTCCGTCATCTGGGCCAACTCTTCACGAGTGCAAAAACAAGGATAGGCGTGACCCGTCCGCAGCAACTCGCGCGCGTAGGTGTGATAGATCCGTTCTCGCTTTGACTGTTCGTAAGGCCCGAACTTTGAATTCGATTCGTTCTCGTCTGACTCGATGTCGAAGTACTTGAATCCGCGGGCAAACTGTTCGCGCGAACCGGGGACTTCGCGAGCCTGGTCTGTGTCTTCAATTCTAATAAAGTACGAACCTTCGGAATGATGTGCGAGGTTCTTGCCAAGATTGGCGGTGTAGACCCCGCCGGTGTGCAAAAACCCTGTCGGACTTGGAGCAAAGCGCGTCACCACCGCACCCGGCGGAAGACTGCGTATCGGGTAGGCAGACTCCCAATGCGAGGGCTCTGGCAGTTCAGCATCAAATAACGTGTTAATGATCTCTGCAGTAAGCATAGTTTAATCGGTCCAAACAAAGCGGGATGTTTCGCGATCCTTCCGCACTCGATCTATTGGGAAGACTTGATTGTGCATTACGATATAAATACCCGGACCAAGTATCCGAACAGCAAAGAAACTCTCCGTAAGGTTCTGCAATCCATCGCTTCCTTCAAACCTCAGTGGAGTCATCGCGCCCGTTAGCACAATAGGAACCTTTAGTTCAGGTAGAGCTTGCTTCAAATAAAGACCGGTCTGAACCATTGTATCTGTCCCGTGAGTAATTACGACTGCCGAGGGCTCGCTTAGAATCGGCTCGATGAGCCCAAGGATCGCGCTGCGGTCAGCGTCAGTCATCTCTAAACTGTCTTTATTCATGAGCGGCACCACGCGGACATCGCAGGCCGGAAGCCGCAACCGAGCCAGATATCGATCGATTTGGTTATCCAGGTTTTCTACGGTGCTGGTCTGCTCCGAATAAACTTTTTCAATTGTGCCCCCCGTAGTGATCACGTTGACCTTCAGCATCTTCGATTCCTTCCTTGCATACCTCGAGTTCATTGCGGCTCATCGTCATCTTAACAAATCATCAGTATCCAATATTTTTGCGAATCACCGAAATGAGAGGAGCAGATAAGGTAGTAGGTCAGATTTCAATTTGATACCACCGGCTTGTCCGGTGGAGCGTCATGCTGGACTAAAGCAAACTCTGCTCAACCTGCTGGGATGCCACGGGCTTGGCCCGTGGTCACTCACGTTGGTCGCTAACAGAGGCGGGCCGAGATTTTTGGTGATGCCACGGGCTTGTCCCGTGGAGTGTTCACGCTTCAAGCTGGTGGCAGGCGGCAACGTGAAACACCACGGGGCCAGCCCGTGGCCTCTTGCGAACCGATGGATCAGCCTGTTTTGTAGCTGTGAACATGAAATACCACAGGGCAAGCCTGTGGTATCGGCTACTCAGTTCACCATTTATGCTTTACCTACTTTTCTTGGCGCACTGTACCACGGCTTGGCTGTAGACAAGCTACAGGCAAGGGTGTAGAGTGGGTACATCCTGGACATGTCTTCAGAAGGAACACAGTGATGAGACGAGGCTACGAACATCGCATCGAGTTATTGCAAGGCACGCTCGACCTGCTGATTTTGCAAACGCTGCAATGGGGACCGCGCCATGGCTACGGCATCAGCCAGGCGATTAGCACCGGTTCGGGCACAGTGCTGCAGGTGGACACGGGCTCGCTTTATCCGGCGCTGCACCGGCTGGAACGCAAGAAATGGATCAAGGCCGAATGGACGTTGTCGGAATACAACCAGAAGGTCAAAACCTATCAACTGACCGCAGCGGGCAAGAAACAACTTGCCGCGGAACGCTCGAACTGGGAACGGCTGACGGCCGCGATGGCAGGCATTCTGAATCCGACCGAAGGAGCGTGAAGTATGAAGTTCTGGCGACAACGCAAAGATGAAGAACTCGACGCCGAAATCCGTCATCATCTGGACGAGGCCGTGCGCGACCGCCTCGCACGCGGCGAAGCGCCGCAGGACGCCCGCCTAAATGCCTTACGTGAATTCGGCAATGTGGGATTGGTCCAGGAAGTCACCCGCGAGACGTGGGGCTGGGCCTGGCTCGAACGATTGATGCAGGACCTCCGCTTCGGGCTGCGGATGCTGCGGAAGAATCTGGGCTTTTCGTTGATTGCTATCTTGACGCTGGCGTTGGGCATCGGCGCGAATACGGCGATCTTCAGTATCGTCAACGGCGTGCTCTTAGCGCCGTTGCCATATAGAGAATCTGACCGGCTGTTGTCGTGGTGGTTTTCGTCGCCGCCGGGACTGCCGCGTTATTCACTGACACAGGCGCACTTCGCGCTTTACCGCGATCAGGCGCAAAGCTTCGAGTCCCTCGCAGCCTATTCCAGGGCCGGATTCAATCTGACGGATGCGGGCGAACCAGAGCGGCTGGAAGGCGCGAATGTGACCGTAGATTTCTTCCGTGTCTTCGAACAGCAGATGCTCCACGGACGCGCCTTTGTGGCGGAGGAAGGCACGCCGGGTAAGAATCTGGTTTGTATCCTGAGCTATGGCTTTTGGCAGCGGCGCTTCGGCGGCGATCCGGGGGTGATTGGCAGATCGCTCAACCTCAATAACTTTCCCACGCAGATTGTCGGCATCGCGCCACCCGATTTCGATTTTCCATCGAAGACTGCGTTGTGGATTCCGGTCGGGTTGAATCCACAGCAGATGGGCTTTCACTACCTCCGCCCGGTCGGGCGGCTCAAGCAGGGCGTTTCTCCCACGCAAGCGCACGCTGAGTTGACGCGCCTCATCGAGAACTTCGCAACCGCGCACCGTGATCACTATCCGAATGGATTGAATTCGGTGGTTGTCGCCATGCCGCTCAAGGACGAGATTGTCCGCGAGATGAAAACACCCTTGCTGGTTCTGCTCGGCGCGACCGGCTTCCTGTTGCTGATCGCCTGCGCCAATGTCGCCAACCTGCTGCTGGCACGCGCGACAGTCCGTACTAGAGAGATCGCTGTTCGCTTCGCCCTTGGTGCGAGCCGCTGGCGCGTAGTGCGACAGTTGCTGACGGAAAGTTTGCTGCTCGCGACGCTAGCCGCGGTGGCGGGATTTGTGCTGGCCGCCTGGGGAGTCGGAGGGCTGCGCCGAATGGCTTTTGAAATCATTCCGCGCGCGGAGCAGGCGCAGGTTGATTTACGGATGATCGGCTTTACTACCACCGTGGCGTTGCTGACCGGCTTGCTGTTTGGCTTAGCGCCCGCCGCCTCGGCGGCTCACATCAGCTTGCAGGAGAGCCTGAAGGAGAGCGCGAAAAGTGGCGGCTCCAAAAGCCGACGCGTCAACGATCTACTGGTCGTCGGTCAGATCGCGTTGTCTTTGCTGTTGCTGGTGGGCGCGGGGCTCTTGCTTAGAAGCTTTCAGAATCTGCTCAATGTCAATCCTGGGTTCCGCGCTGAAAACGTGCTCGCGCTGCGCGTCTCGCTGCCGTCGAGCCAGGCGAGCAAATACGCACAGCCTGAACAATCCAGAGAATTTTTTCGGCAGCTTCGCGAGCGCGTCACGATGCTGCCCGGCGTGAGCGGCGCGGGACTCGTCAACATCCGCCCGCTGAGCGGAAAGATGTTTGAAGATCATTACACCATCGAAGGACAGGATCAGGTGGGAGGCCAACCTTCCGGTTTGACCGCGCGACGTGTCGCCACGCCCGGTTACTTTGACGCGATGGGCACGCCCGTCTTGCAGGGGCGCGCGATCCTCGACAGTGACCATGCTGGAGCATCACTTGTCGCGGTGATTGACGAAGAATTAGCGCGTCGTCACTGGCCTAACCAAACCGCCGTCGGCAAGCGCATCCATTTTGGCAATCCCGGCGGCACCCTCGACAACCCCTGGCTGACCATTGTGGGTGTGGTGGCCAGCGTGAAAGATGAAAGCCTGGATGAGGAAGCAGCCGCCCACCTTTATCTGCCACTGGCGCAAGTGGCCGACAAAACGCTGGACTTGATCGTGCGGACGACAGGCGACCCAGCGGCGCTCACAGCGGCAGTGCAGCAACAAGTCTGGGAGTTAGATCCTCAACTGCCGGTCTTCAGGATTCAGACGATGAGACACACAGTGGCTGAAACGTTGGGTACTCAGCGTCTCACTAACATCTTGCTGGTCGCCTTCGCTTTGACGGCGCTGGTGCTTGCCGCGGTGGGAATTTACGGCGTGATGTCGCTCAACGTTAACCAGCGACTCCACGAATTCGGCATCCGGTTGGCGTTGGGCGCACGTTCGCGTGACGTGCTGAGGCTCGTGCTTGGGCGCGGAATGTTGTTGGCGACAATCGGCACGGGAATTGGTTTGCTGGCAGCTTTCACGCTGACACGCTGGATGAAGACTTTACTGTACGGCGTCAGCGCTACCGATCCTGTGACTTTCAGCGTGATCGTGTTGTTGCTGTCGGTCGTCGCGCTGCTGGCTTGCTGGCTGCCGGCACGGCGAGCGACGAAGGCAGACCCGCTGGTTGCGCTTCGCCACGAATAGCAACTGTTGCAGTTAGTATTCGACGAACACCTTCCGAACGCTCAAATTGGCAAAGATGTGGATCTATTGGCGCCAGTGAAGGATTCAGGTTAACCTTTGCCGCATGCCCGAAGACAAACCCGGTGAAACGCCGCCTCGAGCCGGAGCGGTTAAGACTGTCCTTGATGCTACCAGACTGACTTCCAAACGGGAGTTAATTGGAGATGTTCTAAACGGGCGCTACGTAATTCAGAACGAACTGAAGCGCGGTGGAATGGGTGTGGTCTATCTGGCCCACGATCAGCAATTGCACTCGCGTCCGGTAGTCGTAAAAATCCTGCTCGAAGAGGCTTATCAAAGCGAATACATTGTTCAGAAGTTTCGCCAGGAGGTCGAGGCTCTAAGTCGCATCGATCATCCGGGAATCGTAGGAATCATAGATGCTGGTGAATTGCCAAAGGGTGAACCATTCATCGTAATGCAGTATGTGGAAGGCGTCACTCTGCGTTCGGTCATCAATTCCGAAGGCATGAACCTGGAACGAATCGGAGAAATACTCAAGCAGATCGGGCGCGCACTAACCGCTGCTCACAGCCGGGGAATCTTTCACCGAGATCTCAAACCCGACAACATAATGCTCCAGGATCTGGGACACGGCGAAGAGCAGGTAAAGATCATCGATTTCGGCATTGCAAAAGTGAAAGACTCCGTGATCGCGCCGAGCACTTCTCTCAACCTTTCGCCCGGAACCGTGGCTTACATGGCGCCTGAGCAATTGAACGGCCGGCCAATCACGGCAGCTACCGACATCTTTGCACTGGGAGCGATTACCTACGAGATGGTTACGGGGCGCAAGCCTTTCAACCCGGAAACTGGATTTGAGCTTTTACAGATGCAGCAAGCGGGAGTTCGAGTGAAACCCGCCGATCTAAGACCAAGTCTTCCACTCGAAGCCCAGGAAGTGATTCTCAAAGCCCTCAACTACGATGCCGGCGCTCGCTTCCAATCGCCCAAAGACTTCGGCGATCAGCTGGCTCGTGCTCTATCCCAGAAAGTTGAATCAGTTGAAAGCCCGCGTAACGCGACTCCGGAGTTGCCCGTTACTCAACTCTCGAACGAAGAGACACCTCTCGCGGCGCCGGTGGTAGCAGCATCGTCGAAGACTATTGCGGTTCCATTCCAGCCGGCTCAACCAGCGAGCGCCTCTCAAGCCAGTTATGGATCGTCGGGCGCGCGCCGGTCCAGTTCGAAGCTTATCCCATTGTTGGTGGTCGCCGCGTTGCTCCTTGGTGCTGCGGGATTGGTGGGAATTTGGTATGCAACGCGATCGAACAAGACCGAGAGCAAAAAGCCGGACACTCCTACTGCGTTGGAGCGCAAGCTTAGCTACGGTCTAACGGTGCAGAAGATGCGTTCCGATCGACCTTACCAGGAGCCCTTTGAGTCTTCGGGTCAGGAGATATTTGAGAACGGCTGGAAGTTTCGCATGAATGTTACGAGTCCGCAGGAAGGTTATCTCTACTTACTCAATGAGGGCCCGGCTGCCGGCGATGAAACCACCTACAACATGCTGTTTCCCGAACCGAAAACGAATGGCGGCTCGTCGCGCGTTACCACCGAGCAAAAGCTGCAAACGGCATGGATGCGCTTTGACGATCATCAGGGTACTGAGAAGTTCTGGATCGTTTGGGCAGCAGCGCCCGTCAAAGAGTTAGAGGCAGCAACTGATGCTATTAACGAGCAGGACCAGGGAGAAATCAAAGACACCACCAAGCTTCGCCGCGTGCGCGATTTTCTGGCGCAGCATTCCTCGCCGAAGCCCGAGGTCGCAAAGGATTCAGCAAAGAAGCAAACCACCATTAAAGGCAAAGGCGACCTGCTGATAAGTTTTATCGAACTTGAGCACCACTGAGTTCAAGGCGAATTTGGAGTGCGGGGACCTGTCACCGCTTTCGCCCGCTACAGCAGAACTGCTGCGACAGATCGCAGCGACGAAAGCGGGGACCTGTCACCGCACTCCAAAAAGTCACCGCTTGGCGCAAACCATTGACAACAATGGCTCGCGGGCCTAGCCTATGCGCCGTAAACCGAATGCCGCCTGTGTTTCGCAGCGAAGTCTTAAGAACTCGATCCTGCCTGATTGGAAATAGCCCGGAGGTCCAATGAAATTCTCGTCCCCAATCTCAAAGCCAAATCTGCTGCTCCTCGTCTCAGTCTTCCTTCTGTTAGTCGTCAGCCTTGTATCCGCGGAAATCTATGGCCAAAAGCGCAAGGCGCCGCAAAAGTCCGCTAGCCGCGCCGCGGGCCTCGCAGAGGAAGCCGACAAGCTTGCTGAAGACGGCAAATATCCCGAGGCCATCGAGGCATACAAGCTGGCGATTCGTCTCGATGCCAACTACGCCCCAGCACATGGCGGGTTGGGGGATGCATACCTGAATAGCGGTAATTGGGAACAAGCGCTTGCCGCTTACAAGGAGCAAGTACGCCTCGCGCCGAACGACGCTATTGCCAACTACAGCCTTGGCAATGCCTACAACGAGATGGGTCGACACGGCGAAGCGTTCGCCCCGCTAGTCAAGGCCATTGGCCTCGATCCAAATCTTGCCGAAGCACATTACGGGATTGGCTACGCTTACCTTCGAGGTACTGATTTCGAAAAGTCACTCGGCTTTTTGAAGAGTGCGATAAGGCTGCAGCCCGATTACGCTGACGCCCGTTATGCGTTGGGCCAGGCTTACGCGCGACTTGGTAACGTTGACGCAGCGAACGAGCAAGTCAAGAAGCTGGCTACAATCGATGCAAAACTCTCGCGAAAGTTGGAGAAAGAAATTCCAACAATGCTGGCGGCTGCGGAGAAAAAAACTTTGCCGGCCTCACCGCAGGAGTCGGCTACGCAGGCTCCACCAAAACAGACAACTGTTTCAGTTTCGCCAAAACAAACATCTGCAGTTTCTACGCTGACATCGCCACCGCTCGGTTCCGCCCTGGTTTCGCAACCCGAGCAGCCAGCTCAGAAGGTAACGTCGAATCCGGCTGAGACTCTGCCGCCGGCGAAAGAAGCTGACTCTGCTACGACTTCAACTTTGTCGCAATCCCAGAAACCCGATAAGCCGGCCGAGACGACTTCGCGACAGTTAAAACAACTTCCAGCAGTCCCGCCATCACAACTGACGGGATCGGCATCTTCTGCTACTGCATCAAGTCCAGTTAGTTCCGCAGTCGAGCAATTGGATGGCATTAAGACTTTACCGGTAAGTACTAAACGCTGGGCGCTCGTGATTGGAGTCGACAAATATCAAGATCCACAGATCAGCCCGCTCAAGGGTTCAGACAATGATGCGCGCTTGATAGCTGATGCGCTGGTGCGTTACTCGGGCTTTCCACAGGACCAGGTAATTCTGTTATCAACCAATCAACCGCTTGAGCGACAGCCCACGCGCGTAAATATTTTGCGGCGGCTGTCTAATCTCAGCACGGCAGTGCCAAAGGATGGGTTGTTGTTAATCTCTTTCGCAGGCCACGGAATGGAACGCGAGGGACAGGCGTTTCTGCTGCCGTCCGATGCCCAGGTTAGCGACCAGATTTCGTTTCTCGAAGACACCGCCATCAGCCTCACGCGCATGAAACAGCGAATTAAGGAAACCGGCGTCGGTCAGGTATTGGTGCTGCTGGACGCCTGTCGCAACGATCCCGGTGGGCGCGCTGACGCGCCGAATCCGTTGAGCAATGCCTACACTAGCGCTTTCAATTTTGATGTTCGGAATCGTGAGGTGCAGGCCTTTGCAACCGTCTATGCCACCGGCATTGGTCAGCGAGCTTACGAGTACACCGAAAAGAAGCAGGGCTATTTTAGTTGGGCACTCGTCGAAGCATTGAAGGGAGCGGCTGCAAACGAAAAAGGCGAAGTCACTCTTTCCCAGTTAGTGAAGCACGTCCAGGATGCGGTACCCAAGCGCATCGCAATCGATCTGGGCTCGACCAAACAGCAAAGACCCTTTGCAATTATCGAAGGTTATCGAGCTGAAGAGCTGGTGGTAGCAGTGACCAACTCTGCTTCGATGTCGGCGGACAGTGGTACTCCGACGATAGCCGTGGTGGACCCTGCAGCAATTGAACTGTCATATTGGGACACCATTAAGAACAGCAGCAACGTCGAGGACTTCAAAGCTTATCTCGAGAAATATCCTGACGGACAGTTTGCGTCCCTCGCCAAGTCGCGAACCAGTTTTGTGAGGCCGTCAGGTAATTCACCCAGCGGCGAATCTCCGGAGATGACTTATTGGAGCGCGATCAAGGACAGCCAGAACCCTTCTGATTTCCGCGCCTATGTGACGAAATTCCCGCAAGGGCTCTTCGTAGAACTCGCAAACAACCGGATTGTCTCGCTGGAAGCAAAGGCATCGGGCAGATCGCCCGCCGCCAATGCCGGCTTGCAGCCCGCCGGTCCGGCGACACTAAGGGACATTGAAATCAGTTACAAAAGTAGTATGTACGATGAAACCATCCGCGTTGCCAGTCGCTTTCTGGAAGCGACTCCCAATAGCGGAGAGGCGCATGCTTATCTGGGACTGGCGCTGTTGGCGAAGAAAGATGCCGATAATGCGGTGCTTCACATAGAGCGGGCTATGCAACTGGGTCAATCCCTGAACTTTCCGTTGAAGCGATTGAGGGAACCACTCATCGGACATTCGTTTGATGATGTAACTGTATGGTTGGGGGCTGACGCGTTCAGAATTCAGCAAGGCAAAACCATGTATCGAGCTGAATATTCTGCTCTTGGAAGGTCGGGTATTTCCAACTACCAGAATCAATGTCCGGTCGCCTTCATCAAAGGAACTTTCGCTGAAGGCGACAAGGGTAAGCCTGGGGACAAAACATTCAATCTGTTTCCCGCCACGTCAACGTTGCAGAAGGTGCAGCAAAACAACATGGTCTATAACATAGCCGCCTGCAATGATGACGGCATCGTGCCAACCACGGTCATTAAAATTATCTATCGCTTCGCAGCCGGCAAGCAATGAACTGTGATTGATGGGTTAGAGTTTTCAAGCTGGCGCGACACCTCGGAATCGGTTATAGAGTCATTAGCAATCTCGCCTTCCACAAAAGTGCAACGCGACTCCATCGATTAGGTCCGACCGAAAGGTAGTCACTTAGAGATGCTCAGTTTTTCTAAATTAAAGTCGTGGTGCGCATCGAGCCTCATCACATTTGGCATTGCTGGGCTTCTCTTTGGGTTAGGGGACAGCCAGTCGCACGCGCAGCAGGAACCGAATCGCCAATTGGTTCAGACGAATGGGCAGCGCGCCGGTAACGAGCGGCGCATTGCGCTGGTGATTGGGAACGGCGCCTACACGAACGCTCCTCCATTAAAGAACCCCCCAAACGATGCGCGCGACATGGCTGCGACGCTCAAAGCATTGGGATTTGAAGTCTCAACCGGGATAAACGTCAGCCAGCGCGAGATGAAGCGCTTGATGCGCGAGTTTGGGCAAAAGCTGAAGGCAGGTGGCTCGGGACTTTTCTATTACGCTGGCCACGGATTGCAATCCAAAGGGCGTAACTATCTTATTCCAGTCGAAGCGGACATCCAGAGCGAAATCGAAGCGGAAGATGCGGCCGTTGACGTGGGCCTTCTGCTCGGCTACATGGACGATGCACAAAATAGCTTGAACATCGTGATTCTGGATGCGTGTCGCAACAATCCATTTGCCCGCAGCTTTCGGTCCGCCAGTAGCGGACTGGCCCAAGTCGATGCGCCAACGGGAACTCTCATCGCGTACGCAACCGCGCCTGGCCGTGTGGCAGCAGACGGTGCAGGACAGAACGGACTCTATACTTCCGAGTTGCTGAAACAGATGCTTGTTCCGGGCCTGACCGCGACGGAGATGTTCATGCGCGTGCGCGCGGAAGTGATGAAGGAGACTGGTAACAAACAGGTACCTTGGGAGGCGTCGTCTCTCGTGGGTTCGTTTTATTTCAACATGTCACAGAGCAACACGGCGGTGCCAATGGGCGCAAGTGCAAATGAAACGAGAATCGATCCGGCAACATTTGAGTTGAGTTACTGGGAGACAATCAAGAACAGCACTGACCCGGAGGATTTCAAAGCCTACCTCAGGAGATATCCCGCTGGCCAATTTACTGAACTTGCGCAGAGACGCGTGGGCCAGCATCCAAGCGCTGCGTCCGCGGTTTACCTGCTGCCAACATTGGGACAACAGGGAAGGGCGGTTGAGATCCAAGGACCTTTCGACGGCAATTACGGTAATACCAGCGTTAAGGTTGGTGGAAATCAGGTCAAGATTCTCAGCGAATCCTCTGAGAAATTAGTGTTTGAAGCGCCAGGTTCTGCTGGACCGAGTGAGCTTATGCTCAAAGAAGGACAAGTCGCGCTCCAAGGTGCTTACAGAAACGTGCGAGTAACGTTGAGCGTACCGAAGACAAACTTGAAAAATGGCGAGCGCACGACGCTAACAATCGCGGTGGAGGGATTACAAGGGATTCAGCGTGAAGTCAAGCTTAAGATCGAAATCAGTGGAGTTGCGAGTTTTTTGGAGGCCAATACTGGAGCCGTTTCAATTCAACCCCAAGACGTTGACGCGGGAGGCCGGTGTGAATTGAAGCGCACCGTTATCGGAAATAGTGTGGGGAACTGGAGCATAAACGTCACAGTGCTTGGTCAGTAAGCCCTTAGAAGTGAAATTGCTCGCCGCAAAGCGAAACTACCGACGGACATTATCGCGTCGTTGGTGTTGATGCACAATTCGTTAGAAGTAGCTGCTTCAAAATCAGTTGGGATCAAACCAACAATGTAACCTGAAACATTCACTCAAGAGACCGATGTTGGTTTTGGCACGCGGAAAAGATTCGAGCAACTGTTGAGCGTTCAGTTGGAATTGAGAACATGTTTGGAGGGAAACCCATGACCCCGATCTGCACTTCGATCATTCGGAGGTTATTTATCTTAGCCACCGGTCTATCGGTGGTGTACTCCATCTCATTCGCTTTCCCAATCGCCCAGGATCAGGACGACAACTCGCGCCAGATTGTGCTGGATCGATTTACTCGCGCGCGTCCAGTGGCAGCTTCACCAAAATCTCAAACATCCGGAGTCGGGTCGCGCCGCCCAAGTGCCTCCGCCGTCGTCAAGGGTCCTCGCTACACGCGCAAGACTGCGGCCCTGAGCGCTGAATTGAAGTCTGGCTTTGAATCTATGGAAATCGGCGTCACGATTTGGCGTCTGCGTCCATCGTCGGCGGAGGATGATAGAGACGCGCGCGTGCTGGTGATGGAAAAGGCGCAAACCAAACCGTGGACGCCGCAACGGATCGAGGCCGATACACTTTTGCGTATTGGCGAGCGCGTCAGAATCAGTATTGAATCTCCGCGCGCAGGTTATTTGTACGTGATCGATCGCGAACAGTATGCCGATGGCTCGCTGGGTGATGCTTACCTCATCTTTCCAACGAATCGCACGCGCGGCGGCGATAACCAGGTGCGGCCTGGTAGGTTGGTTGAGATCCCCGCACAGGAGGACAACCCGAGTTATTTCACGCTGGTTCCCACTCCAGGCAGAAAGGACCAGGTTGCCGAGGTTCTTAGCATTATTGTCACGTCTGAGCCGTTACCAAATCTTCCTATCAGTGACGAGCCATTAAGGCTCTCAGGATCAGATGTCGCCAAATGGGAAAGGTCCTGGTCCAACGATGTGGAGCGATTTGAAATGGTGGGCGGCGCCGGGACGCCATGGTCAAAAGTAGAGATGCAGGCCGGAGCATCAGCTTCAGCGAGGCTGTTAACCCAAGAGGAGCCTGCGCCGCAAACTATTTATCGTGTTTCAGCCAGGACTAAGACCGCGTTCATGGTAACCGTACCGCTGCGATACGGAAGATGATCTTTCAATTCACATCAGCAATACTCAAGCAAACGTTGACCGAGCGCGAGCGGTTTAGAGTTAGGCCACAGATGAACACGGATATAACGGATCTGAATAAATCGGCAATTCAGATCTGTGTTACTCCGTGCTCATCTGTGGCCGAAAATGAACTCCAGCGGGGCGGCGTGCTCTGGAGTTTTGCAGTTGCTCGTTCGACTACTATGGCTTTCCAGGGCTCGCCACGATGAAGGGCTCGGCGTCCAATTCGCGTCGATAGAAAACTCGCGGCCGCTGTAAATTGCGTTTGGCCGGATCCGTCAGTTCTTCACCGGGAACAAAAGCAACAACTTGTTTCAACTGCCGGCCTTTGGCTTCCTTCATCTTCTCGGCTTGCATTTGCGGTACTCGTTCCGTTGCATAGTCGAGCCACTCTTTCAAGAATACCTGGCCATCTTTTGGCTGGCTGTCTGCAGCCGAAGTCTTGAGCCCCTCTTCAACCAGGGCGTAAGTCAAATAACCGTGGCCAAGCTTGGATGCCTCCAGGGCCGCCTGGTAACTTTGAGCCGCAGTCAGGACGTACATCCCTTTCTCGTAGGCTAATTGGGCGAGCCCTCTGCTGTTCATTGGTCCGCGTCGCTTCTCATCTGCTTCAAGAGCCTGACCAGAATTACAAGCATCAATCACGAGGAGGAAACGACCTGCATCCACGCCTTCGAAAACCTTTTCTAATTCGCGATCCGAAATGCTGCGAGCGAGGATGGACTGTAATCCTGCGTTATCGATGCGGCTACGGTCTCCACGAAAGCCCAGGTCGTGCGGTATGAGATAGAACTGGTTCTCATGCGCGGTACCATGCCCGGCGAAATAGACCACGACAACGTCTTCTGGCTGAACCCGCGCTGTCAGGTTCGTCAGCGCTTTGAGAATGTTTGCCTTGGTGGCTTCGGCATCGTTTAGCGCGATTATCTGAGTGCGCTCAAAGTTTTTGAGATTCACTTCCTGGCGCTGTAGCTCGAGGGCAAAGTCGGTTGCGTCCGCGACTGCAAACTGCAAGTTGAATTGTGGATTGGAGTATTTGTTAACGGCTACTGCCAGAATGTACATCGTTCCCGGTCGTTTCAAACTATCGGCGCCGGTGATCGTCGTGGTCGCATCTGCACTCTTCACGTTGTCGCGATTGAAGGCATAAGCAGTAAACCGATTTGGGCCGGCTACTATCGTTACTTCAGTCTCAAGACTCGTTCGCGTCATTCCTTTCAGTACATCGCCGTGCCACGCTTTGACGAGCGCGCCATTGCGGAACAGCCGAACGTCCTGGGCTCCAGCCGGCGCTGTTTCCACATCGATCTTCATCGTGACTGTACGAGAGCCAATAGAGTTTGCGGAGGGAGTCGGATTAGCCAGACCTATTTTCAAAGTTGGTTGGCGCCGGTCCTTCTGCGAGATATTCTGCGGCGCTAAGGGTCGCTTTCCCGCATACAGATCAGCGAGCAATCCCGGGTGATAGTATTCATTGAAGAAAATCTCGACTGGCGCGACGTCAAACAGATTTGCGGAAAAGCGCCAGAGGATTTGGTTCCACGCTGCAGGTGAGCCATCAAAGAGTCCATCCGGCGTGAGCACCAGCCAGTCCTGCTGGTCTAATGAAAACAGACTTGCTAACTCTTTTCCGGTTCTCACATCCCATAGCTTCATACTCGCATCGCCACTACCGCTAACCAACAATTTACCGTCTGAGTTGAAGCTAAGAGAATTGACGCTGCCTCTGTGTCCTGTCAGCGAGTAGAGCGGACGATTTACTACGACAGGCTCACCTTGTGGTCCTCGAGTTGCTACTTCCCAAATTCGAACCTCTCCGTCTTCGCTTCCGCTCGCCAGCTTCTTACCGTCAGGACTGAAGGCAACTGCATTGACCGAGCCTTGATGTCCCAGGTAGGCGGCATCGGACTCGCCTGAGTCGATGTTCCAAAGGAGTATCATCCGGTCCTGGCTGCCGCTGACCAACTTTTTCCCATCAGAACTGAAAGCGATTGAGACGACGCCACCGGAATGCGCGGTCAGCGTTTTGACCTCGACGCCGGTTGCTATGGACCAAAGCCTGATGTCAGCATCCTGGCCGGCGCTTGCGAGCAGTTTATTGTCAGGACTGAAAGCCAGATCGCGGATGCTCTTGGTGTGGCCCATCAAGGTAAACAACTCGCGACCGGCGCCGGCGTCCCAGAGTTTGATCGCATTATCGCGGCCGCCTCCTGCAATCAACTTTCCATCGGGGCTCAAAGCCACACGGTCCGGCACAAACCTGGAACCTCGAGGAACAGTAAACTGTTGTTGAGCTTCTGACTGCGACACATTCCACAAGCTAACTGAGCTGCCCGCGCTCCCTGAAACTAAGGTGGCCCCATCGCTGCTGAGTCCAATTGAGTGTCCGCTGTACTTGCCCGTTAATGAACGTACCAGTTGACCAGTTACCGGGTCCCAAATCTTGATCGTGTCATCGCGAGCGATGCCGGCAACTCCCGCCGCAAGCGCACTCGCTAACACCTTGTCGTCGCCGCTCACGGCTACTGAGGAAATCGCCGAGACATGTCCTTTGAGTACGCGCAGTTTTTGGTTTTTGAGACTGTCCCAGAGGACCACCGTATTGTCGGAGTTACCGACTGCCAGCAGCTTGCCGTCAGGGCTGAAAGCAACCGAATCAACGCCGAGTTGTGATCCTTCAAGCGTTTGTTGGTCCTGTCCGGTCTTGGCATTCCATAATTTGACTTCAGTTCCACCCGCGCCGGCGATCGTTTTTTGATCCGAGCTGAAGCTCAAAACTCTGGCATCTCCAGGCAGTGTGCGTAACGCCTTTCCAGTCGCAACTTCCCAGAGCTTTACGCCTCCGCCTCCGGTGACGAGCACGGTACCGTCGTAATTGAAAGCAATCGGCCGCTCCATGGGAGAATTTGATTCAGTGACCCGTATGCTTCGGATTTCATTACCTGTTCTTACATCCCACAGTTTCACCAGTTGAGCTCCGGTAGCCAGAGTCCTGCCGTCAGGAGAGAAGGCCACACTTACTGGAAGACCTGCCCAAGCTTTCAAGCCTGCTGGCAAAGTGCGCAACTCGCGGCCCGTAGCCACGTCCCAAAGTTTGACCGTCTGATCTCCACTCCCGCTCGCCAGCATCTTCCCATCAGGGCTGAAAGCTACTGAAGAAACAAACAGCGTGTGGCCAGACATCGTTTGCTTTTCGCGGCCACTGGCGACATCCCAGATTTTTATCGTGTTATCAGCGCTGCCACTGGCCAGCTGTTTGTCGTCGGGACTAAAAGCAACAGAATTCACTGTGCCTCTGTGCCCCTTCAGCGCCCGTAGCTCATTGCCGGACGCGGGGTCCCAAAGCACAATCGCGGCATCGACGCTGCCTGAGGCAATGAGCTTGTTGTCACGGGTGAAGGCCAGAGCAAGAACTTGACCGGCATGGCCTGTCTGGACACTCAGCTCCGGCTTTTGCGCAACCACCGAGACAACTGAGCACAAGACTCCCATCAAGCTAGCGACCAACAACAAACGTCTCATCAAATCCTCCTGTCAGCGGATGTGGTTCAGCGTAGTGATGCAGTTTGAAGTTCTCATTCACACCCGGTTTCAACCGGGTGAAGGAACGGGAAATAAGGTTCAATAACCGTTTCAACGGTTTCCTGCGATGTTCGGAGGCAAACCGTTGAAAACGGTTACCTGAAGTTTTGTCTCACTGTCCACCCGGTTGAAACGGCAATAACATACTTGACGCACGCAGACGTTGACTGAGGTATTAGCGATTTAGATTTCGGCCACAGATGGACACGGATTTAAGGGATCTGAATAAAATCCGAGTTTTAG